>Ga0318567_10000136_pt1 | contig 33151 bp, 26 predicted proteins | sample GRESIP088b5f20_FD_203691 | JGI IMG/M metagenome (GOLD analysis project Ga0318567, IMG submission 203691) | Tropical soil microbial communities from Luquillo Experimental Forest, Puerto Rico - GRE.SIPMG.088b5f20 | ecosystem: Environmental > Terrestrial > Soil > Tropical forest > Bulk soil...
AAGAATATGGCTTTTATAAAAATAACGCGAGAATTGGTGAATGGCGATTTTACAACATCGCAGGGCAGGTGACATCAGAGGGGCAGTTTGTAGGAGATTATAGTAGGCTGATTTATGACACAAATAAAGGCTTTTTGATCACATTAAACCGATATTTAGATACAGTGAGGGTTGAATTGATGACGCAAAAGATGTATGATAGCCTAAAAGAATTGTTACATCAAAATTGGGGATTGAATTTTCCAATTCACTTGCACTTTAAGACTGGGTTGTGGAAATATTACGATGACGCTGGAAAATTAATTCTAACCGAATTTTATGATAAAGGAAAATTAATCAACGTTGAAAAGGAAATAACAAAATAAACTTAACGCGGGGTGTACTTGATAATATCTGAAAATGAGAAAAACTCTGATGACAATAACTATTTTAATTTTTTGGATAAAGTCTCCAAGTCAAACGATTTCCAAAAATTATAATATGGTTGATTCTCAAAATCTTCGACAAGGTTATTGGATAGATCCGATACCTTTTGAAGGCGGCCACAGAGTTGGTACTTTGTCGGGGATATATTATAACAACAAAAAAGTCGGGGTGTGGAATCTACGTACACCCAATGGGATTATAGAAAAGCAATTCATTTACTACGATACATTGGAGCATGAGGTTCAGTATAACGAGTACTATGAAAACCGGAATTTTAAAAGCACTGGGTTTAAATATCCAGTTGCCAAAAAGGATACAGTGTTCGCATATAATGAAACAACGGGACAATTGGATATCCCGGTTTACTTTGATAGTATTTTAATGAAACAAGGTAAATGGAGAATATACTACAGAAATGGACAATTGGAGAGTGAAGGTGAGTATATTAATGATATTAAAAAAGGGATTTGGTACTACTATAGTGATCAGGGGACATTGTTAAAGCGAGAGAACAATTGAGATTGATGCTGTGGGAATTACAAAATAGGTTTGGTTAGATTACAATGCCTACTATATTCGTCCGACAAGTAATTTCATGATTTGTCCAGTAGAGGGATTACAAAAATGTGATCCCTTTTTTGTTTTTAGTTCAATTACAATACACAGTTGGCCGATTAGCGGTTGTTCTTGATTTGGTCAAACCTGATAAGAAAATAATCGTCCTTACTAAGCACCATTTCACCTTGTGAGTTAAGTGGAAAAATGTCGCCAGTTGAACGGCGGATATCTCTGTCCCGCATAACTTGCCACTCGTTTTTATTATCGGGATACTTCCATTGCCAGTAACTACTATCCATATTTTCGAAGCGACGAATAAGAAATTTGTTAGTCGGAATTCCTCTATGATTTTTTAAGTCATGCAAAACTATCGTGTCACCAATCAAATCGTAAACGCCGGTATAACAGCCGGGATCCATAAAATCTCCATCGCAGAATTGATAGATATTGTTTTTATACAGGCCAAAAAATATTACTCCGAATCCACTGTTAACCGGGCCTGCATGAAAAATTTTGTCGGCCTCATTTACTTTGATCTGTGTTCGGCAGGCAATTAATAAAATACTGAAAACGAAAAGGATGTATTCTTTTCTTGAGTTCATAAAGTGCTCAATTTAGGGTTGTGTTTTAATATGAGCGAAATCTTCTTTCTACGCGAAATCTTCAGTGTAAGCTGCATAATAAAAAACAATCCGACAAATAATGTAATGGAATCTTATCTCTTTGATACGTGCCTTACGGATATTACCCCATTCCCCCAAAACAAAAGAGCTACCAACCTTTCAGTTGATAGCTCTTTTAAAACTTAAAGTATGGGTACGACCTAATCTCTTTTTAATCTTAGAAGATCGTTTTCTCGCTGTACATAATCGCGTTATCTTTCAACAGTACTATAACACCTACTGCATTTTTCTGGAACCCGCTGTTTGTTAAATCAACTGTATTTAATCCCCGTTGCAGGTGAACAGGCTTACTTACCAATACCTGTCCAAGGATATTGCAGATAAGCAAATTGCAATTATAATCCGCATCTACGTCAGCAGTCAATGACAAATTATGACTCTGCGAGTTTCTTATTAGGTAGAATCTGCTGTCTGCGCCGCCAGCTATTCTAAGCGTGTTGGAATAAGCCGACGTACCATTCTGTTGTATTCCCTTGATACGGTACCACGTTGCTTTATAACCAGGTTGAGCATCCGTAAAGCTAAACTGGTTGTTTATTCCCATAGCAGGAGACATCGTTCCTACTGTTGTAAACGTCATTCCGTCTGTGCCTTTTTCTATCGTGTAATGATCAACGTTGTTTGAATTTTCATCGCTCCATTTAATTGCATTTACCTTGCCGGTATATTTTCCTGTAAGCACAATATTCGGCGCTGACATCACTGTAAACATTGAGCTTATTACAGGCTGGATTGCGGTAGCTGTACAACCGTTTCTTTTTTCTGTTACAGTCAGTTGGTAATTTCCCCAAACTGTATCAGCAGTTGGCTTCTGTGTATTTGAAGAAAATCCGTTTGGTCCGGTCCAGCTATAGGTTAGGCCGCTGGAGCGTCCGAATGGGGTAAGATAGTTACTGGCTATAGAATCCCCTCCGAACAGTTGAATGAAGGCGCGGTTCGAAGCTATTCCCACAAATGTAGAAGGAATAGGAGGGAAAGTATCCATTGGAACAACAATCGTGTCCACACGTGTTGGCGGACATCCATTTGCTGGTGTTCCCGACACGATGTAAGTTCCCGGTTTATTGAAAGTTATTGCGGAGCCCGTACCACTACTAGTTGTGCTGGTAATACTTCCGTTTGGAGTTGACCAAGTATATACGCCGATCGTTGAATTGTTGGAAATAGTTATGCCGCCCGAGGATTTGACACAGGTCAATGTATCGGTTTTAACCGAAAAGTCCATTACCGGTAGTCTTACAAAATTCATTGGTGCCATGAAATCCTGCAATGAGGAGGTAAAAGAGTTAGAAGATCTTGACTTAAAAAAGATTTGTGAGAACATCGGCGTACATGGACTCAATCCCGGATACAATGCAGGATCAATACCTATTCTCGTCAGGTTCAAACCGATTTCAACAAGTTGTTGGGAGGTGTAAGTCCACCATAAGCCTCCAGTGGGCAAGGTTGCTCCCCAACCCGGAGCTGCAAGAGTAGTGTCGTTTGCGGCGACAGCTGAATAGTTCGCTATACCTGATCCAAAATTCGTAGTACCGGCCTTCGACAGAATAGATACATAGCCAAATGCAGGCGTTGATCCATCCAGCACCGGACCGAAATTAAAATATTTAGGAACGATCCCTGAAAAGGTTGCTGCGCTTACCCAAATGCGAACATCTACAACAGGAGGAGCGCCGGGCGTAAAATTCACGGCAAATATCAGATCCCCGGTTTGCGTGATATTGCCAAGTGCATCAAATTTCCATTGCGTGTGGCCGGCATCCGGGCCCTTTGATGTAAAGACGCCATTATTATAAGTAAGTGAGTCTTTGTACAACTCAGTGTCATAATATCGGGAGCCGGAAGTTCCTATTGTCGACATTGCTGAGAATAGCCAAAGGGAATCATGAACGGTGGCGCCGTCTCTCCGCATATGTGCATAGGCATCTAAGATATCACACTTGGTAGGAACGTTGGAAATGCCACCCTTCCAGTTTCCAGGCGCATCTCCGTTTTTTGCAGCCGTTACGAAAACGGTTGTGTCAAATGGATAACCCTGACAGATATAATCCCTGCCATATGCGGCATCCAGCCAGAGTTTCCCGTTTATTGTGGAATAAAGTGGAACAGACATCCTTTTAGTGAAACTGATATTGTTTCCTAGCCAAATGGTAAGACCCAGTTGCTGGCCACCCGTTGTATCGATAATGTTTGTACCACCAGTGTACCCTGCGAACCAGTCATCACTTGGAATAAATCCGGTAACCGGACCATATTTTACATAATTACTACGGGTATCACCGTCGACACCAAAGTAGGCATTAATGCCGCCGTTGGTAAGTTGCGAAAACCCTGCTACAGGCGCGATGAGCAGGAGCAAAAAAAGAAGTTTTTTAAAATTCTTTTTCATGGAATACGGATTTGATTAAAAAGACGGATTAAATCGGGTGAAAAGTACAACATAGAATTATATGGCGCAACCCCTTTATCCTGTCAACTCACTGAAATGCACGTAGTTAAATCCCGAAATGCATCATTACAAATGATAACTAACGTAGATGTGTATTTGAAAAAAATATAATATGAGTAAAAAAATGTTAATATTTTTTTTAGCTGTTCGAAACTTTACGGTAGCAATTTGCAGGATTTACGGAGGAGGTTTTATAAAAAAAGCTAACGGGTACGTCTGGCTCAAAAAAATCAAAATGAACCCGAAGCAATCTTTTTTTGACAGACTGATTAATATACCTGTCTCAGCACGCCATCGCTTCTCTGCAGGTAGAATTTCTAATAATTAGTTTAGAAGGAATCTGTATCGTTTCGTCTTTTAATGGAACAGGACGTTTTCCCAATGCTTTAAACAGCATGTTTGCGGCGGTTTCTCCAATTTCATATGCCGGTTGCTCTATCGTTGTGAGAGAGGGGCTTAGGATGGGCGCTGTTTTCAGGTTGGTGAAACAAACCGGCTTGATTGTGTCAGGTATACTGAGTTGCAGCTCATCGCAAACTTTGTACAGGGGAAGTATCAGTTTTTCAACAGACAGAATCAATCCATCTGGTCTTTCTGAAGCAGACAACAAGTCTTTTAACAAATGATAATTTTCTGTGGCATCATTGGAGCATTGAAGAATCGCAGATTCACCGGACGCAAGATTATTATCTTTCAATGCCTGCCTGCATCCTTCCATTCTGTTGTTATTGATGGAGAAATAGATTGAAGAAGAAACGGAGAGATATTTTATGTTACTGCAGCCCTTTTTTATGAGATGTTCCGTTGCTGCATAGCTGCTATGATAATCATTTGTAACGATCTTCGTTGTATCGAGATCCACAGATCGGTCAAAGAAAACGATCGGAATATTTTTTTCTTTCACGGTTTGAAAGTGAAGAAGTCCAGATGTTTCGCATGCTACTGAAACCAATACTCCATCCACTCTGCCACTGATAATTTCTTTTAAGATCGCCTGTTCTTTTTCATAGCTTTCATAAGTCAGGTAGATCAGCACATGATAGCCCTTTGTTTGGGCAACTTGCTCAATACCTTTAATGGCAACTGAAAAAAAACTGTCTGCAACATCAGGCATAACAACTGCAATTGTATTGCTTTTGCGTTTGCGCAGATTGCTGGCATAAGCGTTCGGGATATAGTTTCGCTGGCTCACCAGATCGAGCACTCTTGCTTTCGTTTTTGCACTTATCTCATGACTGTCGTTAAGTGCTTTGGAAATTGTTCCTATGGAAAGATTTAACTCTTCTGCAAGAGCTCTGATATTTACCTGATTACTCATTAATGCTTTTTTCAGTGTACGCGAAATGACGAAACGAAACCGTTTTCGCAAATTTATTCCTTCTCTTTTAGTAACAAATAACAAATTGTACTGAATTTAGCTCAGAATTTACTGAGGCTTATAGATTAGACTTTTGTTATAAATGTTTGGTCTTTTTTTGTAGGTCAAGTTCGAAAAAAATAACGATGCGAGATGGTTGCATCAAGCAATTTAAAAACATGCCATATGAATTACCGTAAAAGAAAAAGTATTAAATGTTTTTTTAACACTTAATACTTTGGAAATTATTTCGTCAGGATTTTGATGGTCCCTGTTTATTGTTTGCGCAACGATAAAATTCTAAAGGGAAAACATCACCAGGTATTGAAACCCAAATACTTCACACCAATAAAGACAGCACCATGTAAACGCTTTAAAGAGAGTGTTTTATGGATGCTTTTATTCTGCCTAACGTTCATTAAAAACTAAAATCTAATGAGATTAATGTGTTATCATGCATTCAAACGCATGTGCCTTGCCTTGCTTTGTGTTGTAGCGGTTACGGTTGCGCTACGTGCACAGGATCAAAAGGAAATTAAGGGTATTGTCTCCGGCCCGGATGGTCAGCCATTGGCCGGTGTATCCGTATTTATTAAGGGGAAATCTGTTGGCGCTACTTCCAACGATAAGGGTGCTTTTTCCCTGAAGGCCGGCGCCAATGACGTTTTGATTTTTTCATCTGCAAACGCAGAAACACAGGAAATAGCAGTTGGTAATAAAAATGTTATCACGATTTCCTTAAAGCAAAAAGTTGCTGATCTTGGTGATGTTGTGGTAGTGGGTTACGGTAAAAACAGCCGTAAAACATTGGTTACCACAGTAACCTCACTAAAACCGGAAGACCTAAACAAGGGAGCCATTACAGATGTTGGCCAATTGTTGCAGGGTAAAGTTCCCGGCCTGAACATCACTGCAAGTGGTGACCCGAACAAACCTGCAGCTGTTACTTTGCGCGGTGCTTCAACTATCAACAGTCCCGGTGGTCCGTTTTACGTTATTGATGGAATTCCGGGTGCAGACATCTCAACGATAGCGCCGGACGATATCGCTTCTATCGATGTACTGAAAGATGCGGCTGCTACTGCGATCTACGGTAACCGTGCATCTAACGGTGTGATAATGGTTACTACTAAAAGAGCTAAAAAAGGTGCAGCACAAGTAACTTATGGCGGATATGTGGGCGCAGAAAAAGTGAGCAGCCAGTTGCATGTGATGAATGCGGACCAGCTGCGTTCATTTGTTGCGACCAACAATCAATCACTCTCCACAAACGACGATAAAGGTGCCAATACAAACTGGCTAAAAGAATTAGAGCGCCCAACAGCGATATCTACAAATCATAACATTGGCTTGAGCCAGGGAAGTGACCATGGTTCTTTTAACGCCAGCTTGAACTATGTAAAAAAACAAGGTATTATTCAGAACAGTGACCTGACACGTGTGATAGCAAGATTGGGCGTGGAGCAATATACTTTGAACGACAAGCTGAGACTTGGTCTTAATGTGACCAACTCCTACAGTAATGGAAATGATGTTCCTTACCTCGGTGTGATGCTGCAGCAAGCAGCAAAATATTTGCCTGTATCTCCGGTTAAAAATCCGGATGGCACTTATTTCGAAGATTTTTCCCTTACCAATTATTACAATCCTGTGGCTATGATGAACAATAGCCAAATGAACAATAAGATCAATAACCTGATCGGAAGTGCCACTGCTCACGCGATATTGCCATTTGGTCTGACGTATGACCTTGTACTTTCTTACCAGAATTCTTCAACATTGCATGGTGAGTATTACAACAGCTATTTTACCAATAACTACAACAACCTGTACAACAACCCTGATCCGGGTGCTGTAGGGAAAACACAACAAGTGTTTGGTAAAAACGGCCAGGCGGTAAGATCCTCTTATCAGAATACAAGCAAAGTGCTGGAAACTTTTGTGACATGGAACAGAAAGTTCGGCAACCACTCTGTGAACGCTGTGCTTGGATATTCATGGCAGGACAACATCAACAATGATGGTTTCCAGGTGAACACATTCAACTTCCCTGTTGATAATGTAGCCTACAACAACTTTGCGTTGAGCGCTCCATACGCATACGCTACACCGAGAATATCTTTTGGTCCTGATGGTTTGTATCAGCAAACAAGACTGATTTCAGACTTCTTCAGAGTTAACTACAACTACAAAGAGAAATACATGTTGCAGGGATCAGTAAGAAGAGACGGTAGCTCTGTATTTGGTACCAACAACCAGTGGGGTTATTTCCCGTCTATCGGTGGTGCATGGAGAATCAGCCAGGAGAATTTTATGAAGAACCAACATCTCATCAACGATCTTAAGTTGAGAGCGAGCTATGGTGAAACAGGTAACGCGCTTGGATTTAATGCATATACTTCGCAATATTTCTCTGGCGTATTGGGTACGTTCTACTATAACGGTGTGCAAACTAGCGCCTACGGCCCAACTCAAGCTGCAAACCCAGATCTAAAATGGGAGAAAACAGCGATGGCCAACATTGGTCTTGATTTCAGCTTGCTGAAAAACCTGGTGAACGTTTCATTGGATGTGTACAACAAGAATACGACCAATATGATCTTCGCTTACAAAGTAGATCCTATCCTGGTTCCATCAGGAACGATCACTGCGAATGGTGGTAGCATTAACAACAAGGGTATTGAGTTGACATTAAATGCAACTCCGGTAAGAAAAAGAAATTTTACGTGGAACACATCTTTGAATCTTGCACACAACGTAAACAAAATAACCAGTCTAAACAATCCAAACTTTGCACCAATAGATTCAATTCCTGTTGCAGATCCGGAAGGAGCGGGACAAACAGGTATTTTCCTTCAGGCATTGAAAGCGGGCTATCCAATTGGTCAGTTTTACACATGGCAATACGCGGGTAAAGATGGAAATAACATGTCTCAGTTTATTGACAGAAACGGCAAAACAACATTGAACCCGGCGTTGGCAGACAGAGCTTACCTTGGTAACGCGCAGCCTAAACTGCTGATTGGATGGAGCAACAACTTCAAGTACAAGAATTTTGATTTGAACGTATTCTTCAGAGGCGTTTTGGGCAACAAAATTTTCGACGCAACACGTGCGGATCTTTTCAGACCAGGAACTGCAACAACTGCTAACATCTTGGCAGATGCTAAAGGTGAAGCGCTGACAGATATGTCATACAAGTATTCAACAAGGTTCATTGAAAACGGTTCATACGTTAGATTGGATAATGCTACACTAGGATACAATTTCAAATTGCAAACTCCTTATATTAAATCACTAAGAGTGTATGCTTCAGGAAACAATCTTTTGGTAATTACAAAATACAAAGGTATTGATCCGGAAATCACCCAGGGTGGTATAGCACCAGGAGTAGATTACAACAACTTCTATCCTAAGACACGTACATTCTTAATGGGCGTAAACGTAGCATTCTAAAAAACAGTAAGCACAAAGTTTTATTATGAAAAAAATTATCAATCATATATTCATCGGGACGCTTTGCGTTGTTGGCCTTGCATCATGTCACAAGCTTGAAGTGCCCATTACATCAGAGTTAACACCCGCGGTGTTTCCTCAAAATCCTACACAGTTTGCTTCTGTGGCAGGTGCTCCTTATGCTGCATTCAGAGGACCCTTTTCCCTGGACTATTGGTTCCTCCAGGAACTTACCACAGACGAAGCAATTTTGCCAGCGCGTGGTGGTAACTGGTTTGACCCGGGCAATGGTTACAACAACCTGCACTATCACAACTGGACACAGGATAACGGCTGGATAAATTCTGCATGGAGCTCGTTATCGCGTGTTGTTGGTTCTACTAACCAGGCACTAGACATCTTAAAAACGACAATGCCCGAAGGTGACTCAAAGAAATCGACTCTTGCAGAGTTGAAAACACTCAGAGCGCTTACTTATTTCATGTTTATGGATTTGTACGGCTCGGTGGAAATTGATACAAGCAGCACTGATTTCACGCCGCATGCAAATGTGCCACGGACAACGGTGTTTAATTTTATAGAAACTGAAATAAAATCTGCGTTGCCATATTTGGCGCCTGTTTCAGGTAACCTGTATTATGGCAGAGTGAACAAGTACACAGCATATGCATTATTGGCAAAAATGTACCTGAATGCGGAATACTACACAGGAACTGCACGATACAACGAATGTATTGCAGCATGCGACAGCGTTATTAATTCCGGTTTGTACGCGGTGGAGCCAAGAAGTTCTTACCTGCAAATGTTTTATCCTAACAACGGGCCGCAAATGAAGGAATTTATTTTCGCGGTACCTAACGATCCAAGCGCAACGCCATATCCCGGAACAAATGGTATGATGTATCACGCACGTTATGATTTGAACAGAAACCTTGGAATACGTTATTCCTACTCAGGTTCTACGGCTGGCTCCAATGTTGATCCTGTTATGAATCAGACAACCGGTGGAGGTTTGGTAAACAGCAAGCCAAGTGGTCCTGAAAGTACACTGCCTGAGTTCTATGCATATTTCAAAGCAGATGCAAATGATATTCGCGGTAAACAATGGCTCAGAGGACCTCAGTACTGGCCCGACGGTACGCCTATCATGGTAAAAGCTTCAACAAAAGGTGGTACAAGCGGGTATGACGCAACTTATCAAGGCGCAGATGCTGGACAATCCTATACGTATCCGTTATACATTTACGACACGCTTACATTCAGGACAGATCCTAACAGCGGCGCAAATCCATCTGTATTCGATCTAGGCAATGATGAGATTGCATGGAACATGGGTATCCGTAATATTAAATTCTATCCTGACAATACAAACGCGACGAACAGAAATCAGAACAACGACGTACCTGTTTTCCGTTATTCAGATATTATCCTGATGAAGGCTGAAGCTGAACTTCGTGGCGGTACAACGACACAGGGGCAAGATCCGCTGACACTGGTAAATATGATTCGCAGCAACCGTACTACTTCTCCTGCCTGGACAAGTGTGGCACTGGAAGATTTGTACCAGGAAAGATGCAGGGAATTTACATGGGAAACCTGGCACAGAAACGATATGATCCGTTTCGGCAAATTTGAAAATGCTTACGGATTTAAAACAGATGTTGATCCAAAACACCGTGTGTTTCCTATTCCGGCTTCAGCTTTGGGCTTGAATCCTAACTTAAAGCAAGCGTATTATTAAATTGAGTATATGGTCAATGTTCCTTAGCATGCTCTACGAAGGATCAAAAAAGTGAAAAGCCAAAAATCAGTAACGAAGATCCTTTCCGGTTCTTGTAGAGCAGTTTTGGAATACTATTGATAATTGCACTAATGCAAGTAGGTAAAGGTCCCGGGGCTTCCGCTCCGGGACAATCTTTTAAAAGCATAAAATGTGAACATGCGTAAATTGAGTTTTTCATTTTGTTGGTTGATTTTATTTTTCGTTCCACTATCGGTTATCAGCCAGATGTTGGTTAAAGATGCGTCACTGGCGCCTCAGAAGCCACTGGCATTGCAAAAGCCGCAAAAGGCACTTAACTTTTTAGCAATAGGCGACTGGGGAAGAAACGGCGCAGATCATCAAAAACAGGTCGCCACACAAATGGGAAAATTTGCATCAGAAGTGAATGCAAATTTTGTTGTATCGACAGGTGACAATATTTATCCATCCGGCGTAATAAGCGAATTCGATCCGGGGTTCAAATATTCTTTCGAAGACATTTATACTGATTTTTCTTTGCAGTGGGATTGGTATTTGGTACTGGGAAATCATGACTATAAAACAAATCCCCAGGCAGAAGTTGACTATTCCAAAATAAGCAGAAGATGGAGAATGCCCGCAAGATATTTTAGCAAGAAGTTCTACATTAACGCCGATAAAACGCAGGCGGTTCTAATTGCTTTCATTGATACCAACCCACTTATTCCGGATTATTATACCAAGTCTGAGTACGCTGCACAAGTTGCAACCGAAGACAGCACTGCACAAAAGAAATGGCTGGAAAAAACATTGAGTGACAATGATCCCAATATCAAATGGAAAATTGTAGTTGGTCATCACCCCATGTATACAGGCGGCGGAAGAACTGATGGAACTGATACAAAAGCTATCAGGAATTCCCTGCAGCCTCTGTTTGACAAATACGGAGTGGACGTGTATTTGACGGGCCACGAGCATAGCCTGCAACATAACCAGGCACCATCTCATAAAACGCAACATTTCATCACCGGAGCAGCTTCGGAAAAAACGGATGTTCATTTAATTCCTGAAAGTAAAATGGTGGCCTCAGAATATGGCTTTATGCTATTTTCAATTACACCGAACGAATTGCTCATGCAAACGGTTAACGATAAAGGTGAAATTATCTACACCACAAAAATCGATAAGTAAGTTTTGTGTAGTGGGTTTTGAAATCCAATAGATAATATGGCCCTGTAAATTATTGTTGAATGGAAAACAATGGTGCTAAAATGATGGTTCCACCAAAGAAACGGTTGCTCTCGCTCGATGCGCTAAGAGGGTTTGATATGTTTTGGATTGTATGTGGGGAATACATTTTTCACGGCCTTTCCGGTGCTATAAAAGAAAAGTATGCACTCTCACAAAATCCTGTAGACTATCAAATCGCCACTACAGATCAACTATCTTTTTTCGAGAAGATACTTGTTGGCATAAGCAATCAATTACATCATTCAGTGTGGAATGGTTTTACATTCTACGATCTGATCTTTCCTCTTTTCATTTTCATCGCGGGCGTTAGTATGCCTTACTCAATAGGCAGTCAGCTACGCAATGCATCGTCTTCAATTGAGCGTTCTATTGCGAAACGCAAAATTTACCGCAGCCTCACCAAACGCACTATTATTCTTATTATACTCGGCATGCTCGTAAATGGCTTGCTGCAATGGAAGGGTTATAGCAATACCCGCTTTGCAAGTGTATTGGGACGTATCGCACTAAGCTGTTTTTTCGCGGCGATCATTTACGTCAATTGCTCGCTTCGTAAGCAGTTGTTTTGGTTCGCCGGTTTATTGTTTGGTTACTGGGCAATCATGCAATGGGTGCCTGTTCCGGGCTTTGGTAGTGGAGTGCTTACACCCGAAGGCAATCTCGCTTCATACATCGATAGGTTATTGTTGCCCGGCAAACTGCATCGGGCAATTTACGATCCCGAGGGATTGCTGGCGACCATTCCTGCAATCGCTTCTGCAATGTTGGGAATATTTACCGGTCAATTTCTATCGAATGAAAATTACAAGCCTTCTAAAAAGTCGTTGTTGTTATTTGTTGCCGGAATTGTATTGTTAATAGCCGGAATGCTATGGAACTTTATTTTCCCGATTAACAAAAATATGTGGACAAGCTCATTTGTGTTATTTGCAGGAGGTTGGAGCGTTGTACTATTTTCTTTTTTCTATTTTATCATAGATGTAATGGAGTTTAAAAAGTGGTGTTTGCCGTTTGTCTGGATGGGAGCGAATTCCATCCTGATTTATATGGCTGCACATGGCGTCATAGATTTTGCATACACGTCAAAATTTTTATTCGGAGGATTGATTAACAAATTGCCCGAACTGTGGAGCCAGGCGATGATTTGGACAGGTGTTGCGATTATTCAATTTTCCTTATTATATTTTTTGTACAAAAAGAAGTGGTTCTTGAAGTTGTGAGAAATGTTGAGAGTTGACAGTGATTGCGCACGGAGCGTAGACATGTGTTAAAGTCGTCACCGTTTGGCTTTAGCGAACGGAAAATAGATTTACAATGAACTTGATAAATAATTATAGGACAATGAAACATGTAAGGTTGTTTTGCACCATAGCAGGGTTGTTGCTTGGAACAATTAGTTTGCGGGCACAGCAGGATTTGGCCACATCAAAAGCTTTGATACAACGCGTAGTGCCAAAGCATGCTGCACAATTCAAAGTGGAGTCATTACAACCAAAGGATGGAAAAGATGCCTTTGAAATAGAAAGCAACAATCAGAAAATTGTGTTGCGTGGAAATTCCGGAGTAGCCATTGCATCTGCGTTGTATTATTACCTCAATGAATACTGCCATGCGCAGATCACGTGGAATGGAACCAACTTAAAACTGCCCGCTTCTTTACCTGCAGTTCCTGCCAAAGTGCATAAACAAACAAAATTCGACTATCGCTACTACCTGAATTATTGCACATTCAACTATAGCATGAGTTGGTGGGACTGGGCGCGTTGGGAAAAAGAAATTGACTGGATGGCGCTGCATGGTATCAATATGCCCTTGGCCATCACAGGTGAGGAATATACGTGGCAGGAAGTATATAAGAGCATGGGTTTCACGGAAAGCGAGTTGAAAGACTTCTTTTGCGGACCTTCTTATTTCTCCTGGTTCTGGATGGGAAATCTTGATGGTTGGGGCGGTCCGCTGCCTGCCCATTGGATGCAATCACATTTTGAATTGCAGAAAAAGATTTTGCAACGCGAACGTGAGTTGGGCATGAAGCCTGTATTGCCTGCATTTACAGGACATGTGCCTGCTGCATTCAAAACTAAATTTCCCAATGCAAAGCTCAAGAAAACGAATTGGAAAAATGGATTCAGCGATACTTATATCCTTGATCCCGAAGATCCAATGTTTGCGGAGGTTGCAAAAAAGTTTTTGCAAAAGCAAACAGCTCTGATGGGTACCGATCACTTTTATTCAGCAGATACTTTTAACGAGAATGAACCGCCTTCAAACGATTCTACATACCTGAGTGAATTAAGTGCAAAGCTGTACGAGGGAATGAAAAAAGCGGATACCGCTGCGGTTTGGGTGATGCAGGGTTGGTTGTTTTACAGCGATAAAAAATTTTGGAAAGAGCGGGAAACACAAGCGCTTCTCAAAGGAGTGCCCGATGATAAGATGATCATTCTTGATCTGGCAACGGAGATTGAACCTGTGTGGAAAAGGACAAACGCTTTCTATGGTAAGACATGGATCTGGAACATGCTCAATAATTTTGGCGGCAACACCAATCTGTTCGGAAGAATGGAAACCGTTGCAACAGAACCTGCCAACGCTTTGCAGGATCCAAACAGCGGACACTTGAAAGGAATTGGTCTTACAATGGAGGCGATAGAACAAAATCCTGTCATCTATGAATTGATGATGAGTCATACATGGAACGAAGTGCCTATTGATGTTGATAAATGGTTGCCTGCGTATATTCAGAACAGGTACGGAGTGCAGGATGCAAATGCTTTGAAAGGATGGGATATTTTAAGAAAGACAGTTTACTCCGTGCGACCCGATAAATATAAGCGTGACGGTGCCGAGTCGATCATCCAGGCGAGGCCAACATTTGATTCGCTCACACACTGGGCCAATACGCGACTTAACTACGATGCCAAAGATCTGTTGCCCGCGTGGGATGCTTTTATCGCTGCATCAGAAACATGCAAGAACAGCGATGGCTTTCAATATGACATAGTGGATGTAACGCGACAAGTGCTTGCAAACTACGCATTGCCATTGCAACGTAAAATGGTGAGCGCCTATCAGCAGAAAGACAGCAATCAATTGAAAGTTGTTTCAACGCAGTTTATTCAACTGATTGATGACATGGATAAATTACTGGCTACCAGGAAGGAATTTTTACTTGGTCCCTGGGTAGCCGATGCAAGAAGATGCGGTGTAACTGCTCAGGAGAAAGCCTTATATGAAATGAACGCAAAGGATATTATCACATTATGGGGAGATAAAGATTGCCCGCTAAATGAATATGCTTGTCGCCAGTGGAGCGGATTAATGAATGACTTTTATAAACCGCGCTGGTCGATGTTCATACAAAAAATGCAGGTTGCAGTGAAAGAGCAAAAAGAAATGGATATGCCGGCATTTGTGAACGAAATCAAAAACTGGGAATGGAACTGGGTAAATAAAAGAAAAGATTATCCAACAAATACCAGCGGTGATGCAGTTGCAATGTCAGTTGCGCTTTACAAAAAATACAGAAACATCATTACATATTAATCAAAATCAGGAGCAACAGAAACGGAGATGAAAAAAGTAAAATTATTATTACTGTTATTATCGGCGCTGCATGTCGTGCAGGCTCAAAAAAAGGAATATGTGATCACCGCTTATGGTGCGAAGCCTGATGGTGTTACAAACAATACCTTAAGCATTCAACATGCCATTGATGATGCAAGCAATGCTGGCGGTGGCATTGTGGTTATTCCCCGGGGACGATTTGTGACAGGTGTAATTCATATGAAATCAAACGTTCAGTTGAATGTGCACGAAGAAGCTGTATTGCTCGCCAGCATTGACAGAGCTGATTATGGCCCTTCTCTGAATGCATCTGCTTTGATTGTTTCCGAGGGACAAAAGAATATTGGCATCAATGGAAAAGGGTTGATTGACGGGCAATGTGATTTACTTGTAAACGATATCTATGTGAAGCTTCGTTCCGGCGCTTTGTATGATGATGAATGGAAAGAGTACAATCCGTGGGCACAAAGAAGACCAAGCGAAAAAAATCGGCCGAGAATAATTGAGTTTAAAAATTGTGACGGTGTAACAATCAAAAACATTCACATTCAGAACAGTGCTGCATGGGTGCAGAATTACAAAAGTTGTTCAAACGTGACGATCGACAGCATTCATGTATTCAGCAATACTTTTTGGAACAACGATGGTATCGATTTAGTGGATTGTAAAAAAGTAAAAGTCACCAATTGCGACATCAATGCAGCAGATGATGGAATCTGCTTAAAATCAGAAGACAGAAACGATCGCTGTGAAGATATTTATATAGCGAATTGCAGAGTCCGTTCCAGCGCAAGTGCGGTGAAATTGGGCACTGCATCAAAAGGAGGTTTTCAAAAAGTAACGATCAGAAATATCGAAGTGTACAATACTTTCCGATCTGCAGTTGCAATTGAAACAGTAGATGGAGGTTTGCTGAGTGACATTGATGTTAAAGGCATCCGTGCGACGAATACTGGCAACGCGATCCTCATTCGTCTGGGGCACAGAAATAAAGATGAAGTGTATAGCCAGTTGCGCAACGTACACATTTCAGACGTAACTGTTGTTGTTCCCAAAACAAAACCAGACAAGGGCTATCCGATGGAAGGTCCCGAGTTGAAATATCCTAAGAATTATAAAATTGATACAACGGTTAAATATGCAAGTGTTTCACCCTGGAACAACTCCGGCATAGACAGCACTGCCGTTCCTTATCCACACAACGTGTTCCCTGCTTCCATTACAGGACTTCCGGGTCACGATGTTGAAAATGTAACTCTTGAGAATATCAACATTGTTTACGAAGCAGGTGGAGACAAAGCCGTTAACTATTTTCCCCTTGATTCATTAAACAACATTACTGAGGCTGAAAGTTCCTATCCTGAATTTTCAATGTTTGGCGAATTGCCGGTTTGGGGATTGTATGTTAGACACGTGAATGGGCTGACATTGAAAAATATCACGCTTACAAATGCCCAAGCAGATTACAGAGTACCAGTACTGATGAATGATGTGAAAGGAGTGAATGGTAATAAAATAACTATTAGCGGGAAAGCCCAAAATCCAGCTATTGTGCTGAACAATGTGACCAGCAAAAGCTTCGCTGATGTGAAAATTCAGGCACAGAGCAAGGCTGCAATCAAAGACTATCAGGCAAAATGATGCAAACACCATGAAGAAAATTATCATTGCTTTTATTTATTTTTTTACACTGCACATTGTTACTGCGCAAGTGAGGAAGCCTGTGGATTATGTAGATCCGCTTATTGGTACAGAAAATGAAGGCAGCACATTTCCCGGACCCGCGATGCCTTTTGGTATTGTGAAATTGAGTCCGGATTGCTACAAGGATGCACGACAGAATTCAAACCCGGGTTACACAACAGGAGCGCCGGTATACGGGTTCAGCCATACACATGTGAGCGGAACAGGTGGCGGCCCCAAGTATGGAAATATTTTGGTGATGCCTTTAACAGGTTCTGTAAATGTAAAAGATCGCTCGAGTGCGATTTCAAATGAAGTTGCCGAAGCGGGATATTACTCTTGCGTTTTAAACAAATACAATATCAAAGCAGAGCTTACTTGCACACGTAGTGTTGGAGTACACCGTTATACTTTTCCTTCGACAAATGATGGTCATTTACTAATTGATGCCGGTGCATATTTGTTCAATGGCGGCGAGGTTCAATACCCTGTTAATTCAGCAGTAAAAATTATTTCCAACACAGAGGTTTGCGGGTATGGAAGAGTGCGAGGCGGCTGGAACAAAGGCGATCCTTACACTGTTTTCTTTTATGCAAAACTGAGTCAGCCTGCAAAGTCTTACGGTATTTGGAGAGATGATCACGTCATGTACAATGCCACAGAACATAAGCCTATCAGGGATTTGGATTACTCTGATGCCGGCGCATTTTTCGATTTTGATAGCACAGCCAAAAGACAGCTTGTTGTGAAAGTAGGCATTTCATTTATCAGCATAGAAAAAGCGAAACAAAATTTAGAAAGTGAAGCAGGTGAAAAAACATTTGATGAGGTTGTTGCTTACAACAAGAATCAATGGAACACCCAGCTAAGTAAGATTGAAGTAGAAGGCGGAACTGAAGATCAAAGGAAAATGTTTTATACCGGTTTGTATCATGTTATGTTGATGCCGTCTGACAGAACCGGAGAGAATCCTTTATGGAAATCTGACGCTCCTTATTATGATGACTACTATGCCATCTGGGACACATATAGAACCTCTAATCCGCTGCTCACGCTCATTTCAGCACAACGGGAAACTGATCTCATCAATTCCCTGATCGATATCTACAAACATGAAGGTTATATGCCCGATGCAAGAGCCGGTAACTACAGTGGCCTCACACAAGGCGGAAGCAATGCTGATGTGCTTATTGCAGATGCATATGCGAAGGGATTAAAAGGTATCGACTACGAAGAAGCTTACAAGGCAATGATCAAGAATGCAGAGGTACAGCCTTTGAATGATTTGAAGGAAGGAAGAGGCGGTCTGGAAGAATACAAATCATTGGGCTACGTGCCTGACAATATAAAAAGAGCAGGTTCAAGAACGGTTGAGTATGCTTACAACGATTGGTGCATAGCGCAGGTTGCAAAAGGCTTAGGCAAAATGGATGATTACTCAAAATATATGCAGCGATCCGGTAACTGGCAAAATCTATGGCGACCTATCAGCGATCATGGAGCGACTGGCTTCATTTGGCCGAGAAAGAAAGATGGTTCATGGAACGATGACTATTCCTTTTTTGTAGTGGGCTCATGGAATGATTTTATGTACGAAAGTCACACTTGGGAATATTCTTTTTATGCGCCGCACGACATCAAAACTTTAGTTGAAAAATGTGGTGGCCAAAAGGCGTTCATCAGCAGATTGGATACTTTCTTCACGAACAAATACTATCGGGTTGCAAACGAGCCGGGCTTTCTAACGCCAATGTTGTATTCCTATGCCGGCAGATATGATAAGACTGCATCAACAGTAAGAAACATTATCCGTAATAGCTACAAAGCTTCACGTGGTGGTATTCCCGGCAATGATGATTCCGGCGCAATGTCAGCATGGTTTATTTTCCATGCAATGGGTTTCTTTCCAAATGCCGGGCAGAATATCTATTTGTTGTCGAGCCCCATTTTTCCAAAAACGACTATTCATATGGACAATGGAAAAGACATTATCATCAATGCGAAAAATACCAGCGAGAAAAATATCTATATTCAATCTGCAAAAATCAATGGAAAGAAATTATCGAATCCATGGTTTACGCATGATGATGTAAAGAATGGTGCGAGTGTAGATTTGATAATGGGAGACAAGAATGCTGCGTGGAGCAAATGAAGAAAATGCAGTGTGCAAGTTGCAACTTGTAAGGATTACTTGCAAGTTCAGCAGTAAGGCAGTGGCTTACAGGTATTACAAAATCTTACAGATATTTGATGATGCGAAGAGTCTTAACAACAATCCTGATATTTTTATCAGCAACAATCATAGCACCGGCACAAAACCTGCTACGATGTGTGCAACCAATGAGTGGCACAGCAGCATCAACTACATTTTCTGCGATCAAACACAGTGAGGGCGGCACGGAATCGTTAGCCAACACTATTCCTGCAGTCACGCTGCCTTTTGCTATGACGCAATGGGTGCCGCAAACACGCCTGACAGAAAAAAAATGCCAGGCACCTTACTATTACAAAGATTCATTGCTTACAGGTTTTAGAGCCACACACTGGATCAGTGGCTCCTGCATGCAAGACTATGGCAGTTTCACTGTTATGGCTATTACGGGAAATCTGAAAACAAACCCCGCAGAATTTGCTGCAACATTCAATCATAAAAATGAAATTTCAACGCCGGCATATTATAAAGTAAACCTGGAAAAATACAATCTTGATGTTGAAATGACTTCCACGGCCCGGTGCGGCATCATGCGTTTCACCTCGTGTGTTGATGACAGCCTTTATATCCTTATAACACCCAATAGCGACCAGGGAAAGGGATCCGTAAACATCGACAACAATACTGGAGAAATCTCCGGCAATAATCCAGTACATCGCATTTACCAGGGCTGGGGAACTGAAGCCGGATTCAGTGGATATGCTTTTGCATCAGTCAATAAAACATCCGGTGTAAACGGAACATTCGCCGGCAGTGAGGTGTTTATAGCATCCTCTATCCAGGCAAAAAAAGACATCGGCGCATTCATTGGGTTCAAAGTAAAAAAAGGGGAGTGCATTATTGTCCGCATAGGTACTTCGTTTAGCAGCATAGAAGGAGCAAGGAAAAATCTGCTTGCAGAAATTCCGGCCCCGGACTTTGATTTGGTAAAAACAAAAGCTGAACAAGAGTGGGAGCAAGCGTTAGGAAAGATCCAGGTGCAGACGATGGACGAAAAAAACAAGCGAATCTTTTACACAGCGTTCTATCATACCATGCAGCAACCACGGTTGTATAATGATGTTGACAAAACATATCCCAGGTTTGCAGGTCAGCATCAGTTGATGAAATTGACGAAGGGTAATTATTACGACGACTATTCAATGTGGGACATTTACAGGGCCGAGCTGCCTTTGTATGAAATTTTAAAACCTTCCCTGGCAAATGATCTTGCGCAATCACTGGTGCTAAAAGGCGAGCAGGGTGGATGGTTGCCGATATTTCCCTGCTGGAACAGTTACACCGCCGCCATGGTAGGGGATCATTGTACCCCATTTATATCGTCGACTATTTTGAAAGGAATCTATACGGGCGATAAACAAAATGCATATTCACTTATGCGCAAGAACGCTTTTGAAGTTGCAGGTGCCGCTGACTATAATAATGGGAAAGGAAGACGGGCATTGGCTTCCTATTTGCAATATGGCTACATCCCAATGGAAGACAGCGTGCAGGAAGCCTTTCATAAAAAGGAACAAGTGAGCCGGACACTTGAATATGCTTACGACGATTACACATTAGCCCTAGTAGCAAAACAACTTGGAAAGCAAAACGATTTTTTGCAACTCAAAAAGCGATCATTCAATTACAGAAATGTATTTGACACAACCGTGGGAATGGTAAGAGGAAGATATAGTAATGGAAACTGGTATGCACCATTTGTTGCCGACAAAAGACAATCATACATCACAGAAGGTACGCCGCGCCAGTACACATTCTACGTGCCTCAGAATGTTCCGGAGCTTGCCAAATTGATGGGTGGGCGCGAACATCTCGAACTAGCGCTGGATAGTTTATTTGACAAAGATGAGTACTGGCATGGAAATGAGCCCGGCCATCAGATACCTTTTATGTACAATTTCACTGCTGCTCCATGGAAGACACAAAAAAGAGTTCGCTCGATATTGGAAGATGAATACAGCGACGGTCCTGGAGGATTAAGTGGCAATGATGATGCGGGGCAAATGTCGGCTTGGTATGTGTTTGGCGCCGCTGGTTTTTATCCGCTCGATCCTACAGCAGGAACATTTATGATCTGCTCGCCATTGTTTGATAATGTAACATTCAAATTGGAGAACGGAAAAACGTTTACGATAAAATGCAAAAAGCAAAGTGACAACTCAATCTACATAAGCAATGTACGCTTCAATGGAAAACCATTTAGCAGAAACTATTTGCAATACGCAGACATCGTGAAAGGTGGAGTCTTGGAAATTGTTTTGGATGAAAAACCTTCGCAGTGGGGAAGTAACGTGAATGAGCAGCCGAAAAGTATGAAATAGTGAAGTTGTTTGACATGCAAAATGGAAGCGGTAATTACAAATCTGATTGGAATTTAGATTATTGCGAATAAAATTCATAGCTTTGTCAAAGCATATAGATTGATATATGCTTCCCAAATTATTATAGTGCCTTTGGCTACGCATTCTCCATTTTGTTAGAAAATTATGATGAGGATGCCGAACCCAAAGGCTTTTTCTATTATCTAAACTCGATGAGACACAATCATTCAATTGCTATATTCATAGACGGTGGTTTTTTCTTAAAACAATATCGAAAGATTTTCCCTGGCGCAACAGCGCATTCCCCAGAAGAAGTGGCCAAAAATCTATATACAATTGCACTTAGGCATGTCGCAAAAGATGAACTTCTTTATCGAATATTTTATTATGACAGCTTGCCTTTATCAAAAAAAGTTCACAATCCTATTACCAAAAAGTGCATTGATTTTTCTAAGTCTGAGCAAGCCAGGTTTCGATTGGAATTTTTCGAGGAGTTAAAAAAGAAAAGGAAGTTGGCATTGCGATTAGGCACGATAAAAGATTCATCAAACTGGGTAATCAAACCCGAAAAAACAAAACAGCTTTTAAATAAAGAAATCGAAATAGCTGATTTGACGGAGAATGATATCATCTACGAAATGAGACAGAAAGGCATTGATATGAAAATAGGTGTCGATATTACCTCGTTGGCGCTTAAGGAATTTGTTGGTAAGATGGTGTTGATTTCCGGCGACTCAGATTTTGTTCCCGCTTCAAAACTTGCCAGGAGGGAAGGCGTTGATTTTGTGTTGGATCCGATGTGGAATCACATTGATAAAAATTTATTCGAGCACATCGATGGATTAAGATCAATATGTTCAAATCCAAGGAGAAAAACCATTGTTTAGATTTGCGAGTTTATCTTCCCTTCAGTTATTCAGTTATTAAATCTCAATCCACACTGGCGCGTGATCACTCGACTTCTCCCAGCCCCTTACATATTTATCAACGCCGGCTGCTTTTAATTTTTTATCGAAATGACTGCTTAATAAAAAGTGATCAATACGCAAGCCTGCATCCCTTCCAAAGGCATTGCGGAAGTAATCCCAGAAAGTATAGATGTTTTCATCCGGATGTAATTTGCGTAGCGCATCTGTCCAGCCTTGCGCCACAAGCGTGTGAAACGCTTCCCGAACCTCCGGACGAAACAACGCATCGTCCACCCATTTCTCCGGTTTATAAACATCAAGCTCAGTGGGCATTACATTGTAGTCGCCCGTTATAATTGTTGGCTCACCGCGCGAAAGCAAATCTTGAGCATGCGCAGTTAATCTTTTGAACCATGCCAACTTGTAATCAAATTTAGGTCCGGGTGCAGGATTGCCATTTGGCAGATACAAACAGCCGATCGTAATGCCATCAATTTTTGCTTCAATGTAGCGACTGTGCAGATCTTCAGGATCGCCGGGAAGCGCCCTGCAGACCTCTTCAATATTGTGTTTACGTGAAAGAATTGCAACGCCGTTCCAGCTTTTTTGCCCGTGCCAGATACATTTGTATCCCGCATCTTTAATTGCCTGCTCTGGAAATTTTTCCTGCGGTGCCTTCAATTCCTGCAAGCAAACCACATCAGGCTTTGATTCATTCAGCCAGCGCAATAATACCGGAAGGTGGCCATTCACACCATTCACATTATAAGTTGCAATCTTCATATCGGTAAGTTGTGTTGAAGTAATATAATAAAGCTAATAAAAAAGGCGCAAGGCTCAATGCCTAACGCCTAATGTATATTGTTTAATGCTTGACGTTTAGGGCGAATTCAATTCGCCCCTACAGAACGCATTTTCAATTTTCAACTTTCAATTTTCAATTAACACTCAACTCTACCACATAATCAATCTCATCCGGCACCTTGTCAAGCGTAATCACAACGCCATCCTGATTTTGCGTAAACTTCAATGGAGCCTTTGTCGCAAACACAGTTGCCTTTTTTATTTTTTTATCTTTTAGAGGAACAAATAAAACATTGTCCTGCAGCTTTAGTATATGGACGAAAAGCCTGTTGTCTTTTTGTGTCGTCACACCCCAAACTCTTGGAGATACTGCGCCACCTCTTGTGCCATAAACTGTTTCACCATAGGTCTGCATCCAGGTACCTACTTCTTTTAATCGCAGAATGCTTGTTGCTGGAATTTCACCATTAGGTTGAGGTCCTACATTCAACAAAAAGTTTGCGTTGTTGCCTGCCGCTTTTACCAGGTATTGAACGATGTCTTTTGTTGATTTGAAATTGTTGTCGTTAATATTGTAGCCCCATGAATTGTTCATTGTTTCACAGGTTTCCATTGGAAGAACGCCAACCTTTTGTTCAGGAGCAAAGCCGGTTGTATTTTGGCCGGGAAGATCTTTCTCAAACATCTGAAAATCCTCTCCCGCAATAGTTGCCTCGTGGTGATTATTACCAATCATACAACCCGGTTGAAGAGAGTGGATCAACGCATATTGCTCATCAAGGCGCCAGTCAAAGTTTTTATCCTGATCGTGGTCCCATTTTCCGTCAAACCATATCGCGCCAATTTTTCCGTAGTTGGTTAATATTTCAGTCAGTTGATTGTTCATGAATTTGAAGTAGCTGTCATAGTTCTGCGATTTGCCCGTGCGGCCAGTGTTGTGGCCCGTTCTGCCCACCGGGTAATCTTCTCTTCCCCAATCAAGGTGAGAATAATAAACATGCAATCTTATTCCTTGCTTTGCACAGGCTTCAGATAATTCTTTCAAAATATCTCTTTTGAAAGGCGTCGCTTTTACAATGTTGTAATCGGAATATTTTGTGTCAAACATCGAGAAGCCATCATGGTGACGTGAAGTAATACAAATGTATTTTGCGCCCGAAGCTTTGATCGATGCAACCCATTCATCTGCATTGAACTTTGAAGGATAGAATCCTGAAGCGAGCTGCTCATAATTTTTCTGCTTGAGATTTTTTGTTTGCAGCGCCCATTCACCATCGGCCAACATACTGTAGATACCCCAGTGAATAAAAATGCCAAACTTGTCATTTTGAAATTCGTTCCTGTTTGCAAGGTTTTCAGCAGTGGGAGTGTAGTTGGGTTGCGCCATTGAAAGCAGCGGACACAAAGCCGCAAGCAACGCAATCGTCAGCAATCTTTTCATTCGTTTGAAAATGGTTTATGTATGTTTAAATAAGTGCGTTAAATAAAAGTTACATGGCTATTCTGGTGCAGCCTCAGTTTTCTAGTTTTTCAAAACTCACAACCCAAAAACCAAAACTCATAACTCATAACTCATAACTTTCTACGCAACTTCGCTTTCTCTTACAAGATTGAAATAGTCCCTTTGGTATTGCAAGGGGCTAATGCCCATCAATTTATTAAACTGATGATAAAAGTTGGAGAGATTGTAATAGCCACAACTGTAGCCAATTTCCTTGATCGACAAATTGCTTTCTACCAGCATTCTGCAAGCCATGCCAATCCTGAACTCTATGAGAAACTGAAAATATGTTTTGCGTGAAATTTTCTTAAAAAAGCGGCAGAATGATTCTTTGGTGAGATTCACCAGTTCTGCAACTTCATTGATCGTGATCTCGCGATCATAATTTTGAATCGTGAACTCGTACACTTTTTTAATACGTATATCGTTCTCGTCAGAAATGTCATAAACAAATCCTTTGCTGGCAATGATCGAATATTCTTTTTTCTGTGCCGCAATTTTCAGGATTTTTATCAGGAGCAACATTCTGTCCAGCCCCGATGCCTGGGGCATCTTCTCAAGCAATGGCACAATTTCCCTTTGTCCCTCAGTTGACAATCTCAAACCTGATCTTGCCGTTTGCAAAAGTTGTTTTATCTCCTTCATTTCGGGAAGCTGTAGAAATGCGTCGCCCCAAAAGTTTTCATAAAAATGGACACCAATAGCTTCTGATCTTTTATTGAGCCCTTTTGGTTCAAACAAAAAAGTGTGGGGAAGATTAGGGCCAAGCAACACGAGATAAGTGCTGTTAAAGTGTTCCACCTTGTCCGCGACGATAGATGTGCCAGAAGCGTTTTTGATAAGCAAAAGCTCCAGCTCCGGATGATAGTGCCAGTTGCTGTTTAGGTTTTCTTCGCGATTAATTTTTACGCTGAATGATGACAGGGGATTGATAGATATTTTTCTGAGGCTTGGTCTCATATCGCAATCATTAATTAGTGCTAAAATATTACAACGATTAAACTATTTAAAATAAAAGTATGGGATTTTAGCATCGGTTGCCGGTTTGATGTCAGATTGACATTTAAAAAACAGGTAAAAATGGCGAGTGATTTGTAGATTGTAAGTTGTTCTGAATAAATATATTATGAAGGCTTCCGTTTTTTACAACCTGCCTGTTTGCGTCACAAAACGAAATTTCCGAGTCAAAGCTATATGGTAAAATAGTATATCAATTTGGTAATTCTTGCTTATCTAGGGTTGTGTGAAGATTTCGTTTTGTTACCTGGTGTGACCTTCAAATCGACTAAAAACAGGATTCATTTCGCGAAAACTTCTTTGTAAATTTATTTAGCAAACCTACCGTCTTATGACTTCAGTATTAGATAAGGCTTTTGCAAAAGCAACATTGCTTGCGTGCAAGGGATATGTTCCCGCATTTATTAATGCCAGCGCTGACATTTCATTGAACAACATACTATCTGCAACATACAAAAAATCACTGCCAAAAGTGGAAGGCAACACAAATGGATTCCTGAACTATACAGATCTTACTGTTTTGTATGATGCCGACAGGAAAGTGCCATTTTTTTCCGCCTATAATATTGATGGCGGCCAGCGAAGTGTAAAAGTGAGCAGGGCAAATAAATTCAGATTGGATCCCAGAATTTCTGCCGATATACAATTGAACGAAACATTTTACGACCTGCGAAAAGACATCACTGAATTTGAGATTGGCCATATGGCTGCAAACAATGAAATGGCCTGGGGAGTTGATGCACAGTTAAAGGCTTACCAAACTTTTCATTTTCCTAACAGTGTGCCACAGGCCGAAAATCTCAATACCGGTCTCTGGAAAACATTGGAAACTTACATCATCGAGGAATCCGCTAAGGTCGAAAGCGATAAAAAGGTTTGTGTTTTCACCGGCCCGCTTTTATTGAACACAGATCCGGGTTACATCAAACAACCTGATTTCAAGATTCCATTGTTCTTTTTCAAAGTCGTCGTATTTATGAGCAGCAAAGGATTGTATTCGACCGCATTTATGATGAGTCACGAGCAGAAGATGAAAGATCAGCACATGTTCGCAACGAAAGCGGAAAGAGGCCTTGCCGCCCCCGCGGACACTACATTCAAAAATTTTAAGTACCGCAAAGTGTTTCAGGTAAATGTTAGCTACCTAGAAGATATTTCCGGAATGAATTTTACATGGAAAGGCGTAAAAAAAGTGTTATTGCAAAATGGCGCACAAATGCAGGAGATCGCTCAGATAAAGGATGCAAATGATGCGCAAAAACATGAAGATGAAATGTTGCGTGGCGCAGTCAGTTCAAGTAGAAAATACAAACTAAATATTACCCTTCCTTAAGCCAACTTCAAACATAACTGCAAAGCTACCGAGGTCTGCGTAAATCAGTCCTGGCTGAGTGCTCCCTCATTTTCAAATTTTCAAATTCGCACATTTTCAAATTGTCTCTCCGTACATTTGAGTATTCAATTGAACGCTCATGGCAATAAAAGCATTTGGTAAAAATCCATCGGGAGAAGAATTAGAGAAAGTAAAATTATCGCCAAATTATAGCAACGATATTTTCAGCAATCTTCATGATACGCCCATGATGACGAGCGAGTCGCCGATGATCAAACAGATCTGGCGCTTCATGAACAAACCCGCATACACCGCGCCACCTAACGAACTGCCATCTGTTCGCACCGATTTAAAAAATATTAAAGAAGAAAAACCTGTCATCGTTTGGTTCGGACATTCATCTTATCTGATTCATGTTAACGGAAAAAATATTTTGGTCGATCCTGTCTTTAGTGGGCATGCATCGCCATTTTCATTTTTTGCAAAAAGCTTTCCGGGCTCCAATGTTTATTCAGTTGATGACATGCCACCGATAGATATTTTGATCATCACCCACGATCATTACGATCACATGGATTATGAAACGGTTACAAAACTAAAATCAAAAACATCCCTTGTTTGCACATCGCTGGGAATTGGAACAACTTTAAGTTATTGGGGATTTGATAAAAATAAGATCATTGAATTTGATTGGTGGAACGAAAAACAAATCGACAAAAATATTTTTATCGCTGCAGCACCTGCACGACATTTTTCAGGAAGAAGTCTTTCGCGTTATAAAACGTTGTGGTCCTCTTTCGTTTTAAAGGCTGGTAACTATTCATTTTACATTGGCGCAGACAGTGGCTACGATACACATTTCAAACAAATAGGACATAAGTACGGACCTTTCGAAATTGCAATGCTGGAAACAGGACAATACAACGACGACTGGCGCTACATTCACATGATGCCTGAACAAGCAATACAAGCTGCTATTGATTTAAAGACGAAAGTTTTATTACCTGTGCATTGGGCGAAATTTGCTCTTGCCCTTCATCCCTGGGATGAACCAATTAAACGCGTTGTTGCCAAAGCCAAAGAGCTCAACGTTCCCATCACTACACCATTGATTGGAGAACAGGTTATTATCGATAAATCATATCCACACCAACATTGGTGGGAAACTGTTTATTAGTGAGAACACAGATTGTCATGATTGTGATGATTTGTCAAGATATTTTGATTTGAAGATTGAAAAAGAAGTTTTGGTAAAATTTGAAATCATAAGAAATCATGACAATCATGAAAATCTGCGTTCCGTCTCTCACTTAATATTTCGAGACAAAAATGTAGTGCTCAAACCCAATACCGCAATCACGGCAAATGACCAACGGAGACTTGCCATTTGTGCAATAAAACCAATGAAGGGCGGACCAAACAGAAATCCCAAAAAGCCAATGGAAGAAACGGCAGCAAGCGCGACGCCGGGTCTCATGGTTTTGCTTCGCCCTGCGAGACCATACACCAAAGGAACGATTGATGATACACCAATGCCCACAAGCAAAAAGCCGATAGTTGCTGGAACGATGTAAGGGAATAAAATAGAAAGAAGGAGACCGGCCGCAATGATAATGCCGCTGGCTTGTAACACATTTTTCACGCCAAATCTTGTTACGAAATAGTCCGCCGTAAATCTTCCTCCTGCCATGGTTGACATAAACGCTACATAGCCAAGTGTGATCAATGCTTTTGGCGCCATCACCACTTTTTCAAAGTACACACCGCTCCAGTCAAACATTGCGCCTTCACTCACCATGCTCGCCAGCGCGATCAAACCCAGATTAAGAATGTATTTATCAGGCTTTACAAAAATCGGCTGTTTTGATTCGTGGCTCTCGTCACGCGGCAAAAGGTATTTGTAGAAAACGATCAAGCATAATAGTGTAAACGCCCAAATGACTACGAAGTGAATAAAAGGAGAAATATTTTTCGCGATCATGGAAGTACTTACCAATCCGCCCATAAATCCGCCGAGGCTCCATAGTCCATGAAAGGACGCCATGATAGATCTTCTATACAATTTTTCAATCCCTACCGCTTGTGTGTTCACTGAAATGTTCATCAGGTTTACAAAGAAACCGAACAGTGCGAGCGCCAAAGCCAGTTGCCAAACCGCAGTAACAAGTCCCAGTAACATCAATGTGGCGGGGTAGAGGAGAGCGCCTGTAATTAAAATTTTCCGGCTTCCATAGCGGCTCACGAGATAACCAGCCAAAGGAAGTCCCAGAATCTGACCCGCAGGCAGTGCAAACAGTAAAGCGCCAAGACTTGCATCATTCAACTGAAGCATGCCTTTAATAGTTGGTATTCGATTTGCCCAACTGGCAAATGTTATCCCTTGAACAAAGAAAAATACACTGGTAGCTATTCTATAATATCTCTGCGCTGGAAGGCGTTTGTTCATACCTGTCTGCAAAAAAGCTGCAATTTATCCCTAAAAATATTTATTTAATGGTAAAACGTTTAATTGAGCGGAATTAATAATGAATAATCAGTAATTAATAATTAATCAGGTCGCCGTTCTTCATTTTCAACTTTCCACTTTCAACTCAGTCTGCCTTGCTATATTTGCGCAACTTTAAATGTTGTATATGAAGTTTTCCAAATGGGTAGGCGTTGCAATGGCATTATTGGTTATCGGTTCTTGTTTATTGCCATGGGTTTATATTGAACCTATCAATAGTACAGTGTCCGGCATCAGTGCCCCCGGCACCAACTTTGGAAAACCCGGCTTAATGAACATCATAGTAAGTGTTTTGGCCATATTTCTTTTCCTTATTCAGCGTGTATGGGCCAAACGCACCAACATCTTTTTGTGCGCCTTCAACCTGGCCTGGACCGCACGTAACTTCATCATCATTCCTGCTTGTGCGGCAGGTGATTGCCCGACAAAAAAAATAGGCATCTTTCTCGTTGCGCTTTTTTCCATTTTTATGATGGTAGCGGCGTTGTTCCCGGATATGAAAATTGAGGAGAAAAAGTAATTTTCGCTACAGTCTTCCCTCATCCGCAAAACTATAATACCCTTCTTCACTTACTATAAGGTGATCAAGCACTTTTATATCGACGAGTGATGCTGCTTCTTTCAATTTAAGTGTCATCGATTCATCCGCTTTGCTTGGTTTCAAATTGCCGGAAGGGTGATTGTGGCAAACGATAAGGGAAACTGCATCTTGTTCAAGAGCGTTTTTTAAAATAATGCGAACGTCCACAACTGTGCTGGTAATACCGCCAACGCTAACGATTTCATGGTGGGTTACCCTATTTGCTTGATTAAGGTAAAGGACTAGAAAAGCTTCTTGTTTCTTATCCTTCAGCACACCGCGGCAAAAATCTGCGACGCTGTTACTGTGCCGAAATATGGGTTTGTCTAAAAAAGGGCTGCCTTGCCGCCTGCGGCCAATCTCCAATGCTGCCATTATAGTTACTGCTTTTGCTTCTCCTATACCCCGGACAGTCTTGAACACTTTGACCGTCAGATTTCCTAACTTTGAAAGACTGTTGTCGCCGAGTTTTAATATGTCTTTTCCAAGTTCCAAAGCATTTTTTTCTACTGTGCCCTGGCTGATTAATATAGCAAGCAATTCGGAGTCGCTTAGTGCCTGAGGCCCCTTTTTAAGTAGTTTTTCACGCGGTCTATCGTCTTTTGCCCATTCAGTAATTGAGTACTTTTTCGCTTGCATCGGCCAATTTTAGGTAATAAATTTGAATCACAAACGTTAACGTAACTATAACAGTTTTCGAAAAACGTTACATCCAAATTCAATATCCTTAGACAAGCTAAATTCAACATCCATGAAAAGTAAAAACGTAAACCAACTGGGGGGAATGCAATCCCTTTTCTTCTGCGCAGGCATTTATCTGGTAGCGCTTTTTTTCTCAATTTTCGTTTGCTCTTCAATTTTTTATGCTTTTAATTCAAAATCGGCGGTAAAAGCAACCGAAACTCAGGCATTAGCGTCTGTAAAATAGTTTTTAACCAAATTGATCAGTTTTATTAAGTTTTTTACACAAATTTTATTTTCCCTTTGGAAGCGTCTTTTAAAGATTGCATTTCAAAGGGAATTTTTTTCCACAACAAATACAGCTTTCCGCTGCAAACCCAATTTTAATTTCTAAATCCGCGCTTTTAGTTCGTTGATTGTCTGCTAAGTTTTTATCTTCGTCCCACCAATTTATTCCCCATATGCAGAGTTCAGCTAAGATATTTTCCGGAACAGGTTCGCAATACCTGGCTGAAAAAATTGCAGAGAAATTCGGCGCCCCTCTCGGAAAAATAACCATCCAGAAGTTCAGTGATGGAGAGATTCAGCCGATTTTTAATGAAAGTATTCGCGGCGATGTTGTTTTTTTGGTGCAAAGTACTTGTGCGCCAACAGATAACATAATGGAACTTTTGTTAATGATTGACGCAGCGAGAAGAGCTTCCGCAGAGAAAGTGATTGCTGTAGTACCTTACTATGGTTATGCGAGACAAGACAGAAAAGATAAACCGCGTGTGGCGATTGGCTCCAAATTAGTGGCCAATATGCTCACAGCAGCCGGAGCCGACCGTGTGATTACCATGGATTTACACGCCCCGCAGATCCAGGGCTATTTCGATATCCCAGTGGACCACCTTGATAGCTCTGCAATTTTTATCCCATATATAGAGCAACTGAACCTTGAAAACCTTACCTTTGCGGCCCCTGACGTGGGTAGCGCCAACAGGATCAGGGAAATTGCCAGCTATTTTAACGCCGAAATGGTGATTTGTGATAAGCACCGTAAACGTGCAAATGAGATAGCGAGCATGGTGGTGATTGGAGATGTAACGGACAGGAACGTAGTACTAATAGATGATATTTGTGACACAGGCGGTACACTTACAAAAAGTGCCGGACTGTTGATAGATAAAGGCGCGAGAAGCGTAAGAGCTCTTTGTACACACCCTGTTTTCAGTGGAAAAGCATACGAAAACATTCAAAACAGTGTGTTGGAAGAAATGGTGGTTTGTGATACCATACCCGTTAAACAGCAAATAGACAAAATCAAGGTTTTGTCAGTTGCGAATTTGTTTGCGGTAGCAATAAGAAATGCATTTGAGCATCAAAGCATCACCAGCCTGTTCATCCATTCGCAAAGAAGAAACAAGTAGAAATTTAAAACAAAATAGAAAATGAAAACAATTACAATCGAAGGACAACTCAGGACCGAAATTGGCAAAAAAGCCACCCGCCAACTTCGCTCTGAGGAGAAAGTGCCAGGTGTAATTTACGGGGGTGCGAAAGAGATTAGTTTCTCTGCTCCGGCGGCTGCACTTAAAGGCCTAGTTTACACAGGCGAATTCTTGGTCGCTGAAGTAAAATTGGACGGTAATTCTTACAAATGCATTTTGAAAGATCTGCAATTTGACAAAGTAAGTGATGAACTGATCCACATCGACCTTTTGGAACTGGTAGACGACAAAAAAGTAGTAGCAACTTTGCCTCTTGAATTTACAGGAAGCGCTGCTGGTGTTAAAGCCGGTGGTAAATTTGTTGTGAAAATGGCATCTTTGAAAGTGAAAACTTACCCTAAATATTTGAAAGAAAATATTCAGGTGGATATCACTGACCTGGAGCTTAACCAAAACATCCGTGTTGAAGATGTTGTGGCTGAGAACTACGAATTTATGAACTCTCCACGTATTCCTATCGCTTCAATTGTTATGACTCGTCAGTTGAAACAAGAAGAGAGCGCGGAAAAAGGAAAGAAATAAATAATTTCATTTCAATAGAGCCCGGTTATTTGCGACCGGGCTTTTTCGTTAGAACTATCCGGAATTTGAGATTTGAGATTTGAAATGGTCTCACTGCAATCT
>Ga0318567_10000138_pt1 | contig 32998 bp, 28 predicted proteins | sample GRESIP088b5f20_FD_203691 | JGI IMG/M metagenome (GOLD analysis project Ga0318567, IMG submission 203691) | Tropical soil microbial communities from Luquillo Experimental Forest, Puerto Rico - GRE.SIPMG.088b5f20 | ecosystem: Environmental > Terrestrial > Soil > Tropical forest > Bulk soil...
CAAAAGAGCCACCTTACTTTTAAAAGGATTTTGTGCCCCGTATGCAAATAGAAGAAACGCGTAAAGCGCCATGAATGCAAAGTTTCCAGTGATCACATAGCAAATACCACAAAAGAAAGTTGGTGCCATCAGAAACGCCCAAAACACAATCGATGCTCCTCTATAACCATTCATTTTTTCCTGCGCTGAAAGATTGCTGCTTCTTAGTTCCATTACTTTTTTCTTGTACAAACGAAATCCAACAAGGCAATCAACAATGGCAAACAGCACAGCAAACAACTGCAACATGCGATCAAGCTGAACGTCCTGATTGATTGTTTTTTTCGCGATCAAAACGAGCGACAACACCACCACGGCAAATCCAATTTCCGCCAATAGCAGACCAGTAAAAGTTTTTTGTAAAGCCTTGAATTGATTGGGTTTCATCAGAGAAGGAACGCAGATTTTTATGATTGTGACGATTTGTTTTTTTGGTTGCCGGAGTGCAAATCGAAAACTATGAATGTATAATAGAAAGCATTCTCAACTTTCAATTTTCAATTTTCAACTTCCTAGCTGTAATACGGACTGATCAATAAATACACAATAACGCCAGTCACAGACACATAGAACCAAATGGGCCATGTGATCTTAGCAATTTTTCTATGCGCTGGCCATTCAGCCACCAATGCACGATACGCGGTAAAGAGAATGAATGGCAGAATAACAGCAGCAAGAAATATATGTGTAATCAGAATGATAAAATAGAAGTAGCGAATACCGCCTACACCACCAAATTTTGTGTCGCCGCTTAGCAAATGATGTGCTATGTAGGATACAAGAAATACGGTTGAAAGAATAATTGCAGCAAACATTATTCGCTTGTGTCTTTCATATCTACCGCTTTTTGCAGCCACCAGTCCCAATATCAAAAGCACAGAAACGATCGAGTTAATAACGGCATTTATCGCTGCAAAAATGTGCACATTAAATCCAAGATTTACTTCTAGTTTCACTCTTGATAAAACAACTACTGCCGCAAATACCACGAATGATAAAACACCAATCAACATTTTCGCAGTTCCATCATTTTTTTTAATCAGAGGCTGTAACATATAGTAATTTGAAAATTTGAAGATTTGAGAATTTGAAAATGGTAGGGGCGAATTGCATTCGCCCTTTTCAATCACGAATGCGATTATTTCCTAAAAAGATTTCTTTTCTTCGTCTTATCTTTTTCAAGCATCAAGAACACAATTCCTTCCGCAAGTTTTTCCATTGAAGCACTGTCTAAACCGTCGTAGTATCCACGAACTACGCGGTCTTTATCGAGCAATACCATTTTTTGAGAATGGATAAAATTAGAGTCTACACCTTCGCCATCTTGCAGGCCAAGCTTCAATTCGTTTAAAGCAAAATCATAAATCTTTTTCTTGTCGCCGGTAAGCATCCACCAAACATCATGATTAACGCCAAAACGATCAGCATATCTTTTTAATTGTTCTGCGGAATCTCTTTGAGGATCGACCGTGAAGGAAACAAACTGCACAAAAGTTGTGTCGATCATTTTTGTATCGTCCTTCAACTTCAAAGAACTCTGCAGCTTCTTCATATTTTTTGTAAGTGTAGGACAAATGCTCGGACAGTGAGTGAAGAAGAAATCAGCGACAATCACTTTACCCTTTAAATCACTCAACGATACTGAATCGCCCAACTGATTTACCAATTTTACATCGGCTGCTTTGTGCCAGATAGTATCAGTAATTTCCTTACCGCCTTCAACTTTGGAAATCACACTATCCGCATAATAACGCGGCGGCATAGGAACTGCATTTTCACTAAAGTGATCCACTATGAAATAACAAACGACGGGTAATAATATTGCAAGGCACAGGCCAAGTAAAGCGCTCTTATTCAAGACAAAAATTTTCAATTAAAAAATCGGTAAGCCGGAAGTGTTCTTTGAAAACCAGCACAAAGGTAAGTAATTGAATCGCTGAATAATTGAATAATTAAGCGGTAAAATTTGATTTTGCACTTCATTAGCAACTATGCTGAAACTCAGTTCCTCCAATAAAAAAACCACCGCTTGAGGCGATGGTTTTTTTTATAAAGACTTTCAAATAATTATTCGATAGTTCCTTCTTTTTGAGCACCGTGTTCGTGTTCAACAGGAGCTTTTTTGTCGTTCTGCTCGATGTGATACGGATCGTACTTGTTACGCAGGTTTTTGTAAGAGTTACCATCTGCAAGGAAAGCGATGATAAACCAAACAAACAAAAATAAAGGTACCACAATGGTCATGATAAGATTTCTTATTTCATGCTTAAGGTGCATAAAGTATCCTACGATATAGAACGCTTTCCACAACATCAAAGCACAGATAATGCCTTTAATGACGTGTCTAAACAAACCATCAGGCAAAGCAGCTTTGTACATATAAAAGCCAAAGCCAAGCTCAACCAATGTAATAATAGTAAGGTAGAGCGTAATACGCATAACTTCCTTAGTGCCGCCACCAGCGTGTCCGTGCTCCTCGTGTTGGTATACTGCGGTAGTTGAATGTTGTTCCATTAAAATAAGTTTATGTTGACTTTTATATGATTAAATTAAGTAAAAACAAGTGAATACGAATACCCAAACAAGGTCCACAAAGTGCCAGTACAAACCAGCTTTTTCAATCATCAGGTAGTGGCCACGCTGATCGAATTTACCTTGCAATGTCATGATCAACATGATGATGTTGATGATAACGCCGGAGAATACGTGGAAACCATGGAACCCAGTGATTGTAAAGAAGAAGTTTGAGAAGTTAGTGGTTGCAACAGAACCATTGTGGTTAGGGAAAGGATTGTGTCCCCACCATGCACCTTCACCATATAAGTGTGTCCACTCCCAAGCCTGGCAGCTCAAGAAAGCAAGACCACCAAGAATAGTGAATACAAGGTATTTTGCAACTCTCTTCCTATCCATATCCTGGCCAGCTTGTACAGCCAATACCATTGTTACGGAGCTAATGATCAAAATGAAGGTCATCAAACTCACAAACAATAACGGATATCCGGAACCTAAACCAGGGAAAGAATTAAATACGTGGTTAGGGTCAGGCCAACTGTTTGTCGCAAAACGAATGGTACCGTAAGAAATCAGGAAAGCTCCGAATGTGAAAGCATCACTCATTAAAAAATACCACATCATGATTTTTCCATACTCCACGTTGAATGGACTTTTACCACCATTCCACCATTTTTGTACTGCTGGTACTGCTTGTGCCATGTTAGTTTTAAAATTATAAGCGCATCATCTTAATTAAATCATCAAACGATCGCTTAGTTAACAATTGAATTTTTCTAAATGAATATCTAACCCTGTCTGAAAATTACCTTTACCGACAGTTCTAATTCCTAATTCCTATTTTCTAATTCCTCTTTTTATGCCATCGATAAAAAGAACACAAAAAGATAAAGCCATAATATATCTACGAAATGCCAGTAAGTGCTCATTACTTCAATCGGAACAGCATCGTAGTTCTTTTTCTTAGCGCTGAATGCTTTCACGAACATAACCAACAATGCAATCACACCACCCAGCACGTGTAAAATATGCAATCCTGCAATGATATACAAAAATTGTCCTTCGCCAGAACCTTCGAAGGTAGTTCCACTTCTCCAAATTTTCGAAAATCCAACAAATTGAAGAACTACAAACAACGATCCCAGCAAAGCCGTAATGGTCAAAAGCCTTCTGTATTTTGCCATGTCTCTTTGTTTGAAATCACGAAGAGACATTTGCATTGTCAGACTGCTTGCCAGCATAACAACCGTTGAATACCAAAATGTTTTTGGAAATTCAATTGATATCCAGCTTGGCTGGTCCTTTTTTACAATGTAGGCACTCGTAAGTCCGGCGAACATCATAATGACGCTTGCCAAACCAACCCATAAAGTAAATTTATGAGGGTGAATCCTTTTTCTTTGCCCGCTCACTTGTTCATTCATCGCTATATTCATTGTAATAATTTTTAATTTTTTACATCTTATCTGCCAGCAACGCAAACATCACTATCGGCAAATAAATGTAGCTGCTAAACATCACTCTTCTTGCAGCCTTCACTTCCATTTCGTTATATAATCTGATACTTTGCACCACCATGAATATGTTTGCTGCCAGCACTATATACATGCTAACAATACCGCTCACATGAGTGAAATAAGGCAACACTCCCACTGGTATTAAAAGCAACGAATAAATTATTGCCTGTATTGCCGAATATTTCGTTGGTCCTTCTACAGATGGCAACAATTTGAATCCCGCATTGCTATAGTCTTTGTGCGCGATCCATGCAATTGCCCAGAAATGTGGGAACTGCCAGAAAAACTGTATACTGAAAAGCGCCCATCCACCTAAGCCGATGCTATCATTCCCTGCCGTCCATCCAATCAAGCAAGGCAATGCACCCGGAACAGCACCGACCAAAACTGAAATCGCATTCACCTTTTTCAATGGTGTATAGATAAACGCATACAAAAACAGGCTGAATGCTGCGAGTCCAGCCGAAAGCCAATTAAAGAAATAACCTAAAATGAAACATCCTGCTAAACCTGTTACTGCCGCAAAGATCCAACCTTCTGTTTCAGACATTCTGCCTGAAGCAATTGGTCTGCTTGCTGTGCGTTTCATTTTTGCATCGGTATCTTTCTCTACAACCTGGTTGATTGTATTCGCGCTACCGGTAACTAAAAAACCGCCGATAAAAAACAATGTAATCATCCACCAGTTGTATTCTACCACTTTAGGTGCAAGCAAATAGCTTATCACCGCAGAAAACACAACCATCGTGGTCAATGCGAATTTTACAAGCGCTTTGTAGTCCTGTAGTTTTTGACCTAATGTAAAAGAACTTGCTTTTTTCGATGTAGTTTCCTGCGACATTACGTTCTACTTTTTTAATTCAAAAAATTTGATCCGGCTCTTGGTTATCAGAACCAGAAATAAATCTTTCAACCCTTCATCTTCCAGTTGGTAAGGTCATTCAGAAAAACACCGTGTCAGATATCTTTTTTAACCTTTATAAAAAATACCCCGATTTACATCGGGGCATTCATATCGATTGAATTTTTAAAAATTCTAGTTTTTATACCCCTTACTCCGTTAATCCTAGTGATGTTCACTTTCATTCGCGCTTATCGGCTCAGTCTGAGGAATGAATTCTCTTCCGTCTTTACCGTAATCATAAGCCCAACGGTGAACTTCAGGAATTTCACCAACCCAGTTACCGTGACCAGGGTGAATTGGAGTTGTCCATTCCAATGTGTTTGAACCCCAAGGGTTTTCTGTTTTCACTCTTCTTCCTTTGAAGATTGAATAGAAGAAGTTGAACACAAACAACAATTGTACAGCGAATACTATTATTGAAACGATTGAAATGAAATGGTTCAAACCACCGAACTGGTTGAAAGATGCCCAGCCGCTGTAATCAAGGTAACGACGAGGCATACCCGCCAAACCTTCGTAGTGCATTGGCCAGAAGATCAGATAAGCACCAACGATTGTGATCCAGAAGTGGATATAACCCATGGTATTATTCAGGTAACGGCCATACATTTTAGGGAACCAATGGTACACACCGCAGAACATACCAAAGAATGACGCAACACCCATTACAATGTGGAAGTGAGCGATTACGAAATATGTATCGTGTAAGTGAATGTCCAAAGATGAGTTACCCAACCAGATACCGGTTAAACCACCAGAGATGAACAAGCTCACAAAACCAATTGCAAACAACATCGCAGGTGTAAATCTGATATTACCTCTCCAAAGAGTAGTTAACCAGTTAAATACTTTAATAGCTGATGGTACAGCGATCAACAAAGTTAGCAATACGAAGAATGAACCTAAGAATGGATTCAAACCAGTTACGAACATGTGGTGTGCCCATACAAGGAACGCCAGGATAGTGATCGCAAAGATAGATCCCACCATCGCCATGTAACCGAAAATTGGTTTACGTGCGTTGGTACTCATTACCTCTGATACCATACCCATTGCAGGCAACAGGATGATGTACACCTCAGGGTGACCAAGGAACCAGAACAAGTGTTGATATAGAATTGCACTACCGCCTTCATTAGGCAATGCTTTTTGTGTAGATGCTAAGAAGATGTCTGACAAGTAGAAGCTTGTACCAGCGTGACGGTCAAACAACAACAGGATGAAACCAGACAACAATACAGGGAAAGACAATACACCCAGTACAGCGGTGAAGAACAATGCCCAAATTGTCAATGGCAGTCTTGTCATGCCCATACCTTTTGTACGCAAGTTCAATATTGTAGAGATATAGTTCAAGCCACCCAATAATGAAGACACCACGAACAACGCCATTGCGATCAACCAAAGATCCATACCAGTCTTAGAACCAAGTGAAGCGTCGCCCAATGCACTCAAAGGAGGATAAGACGTCCAACCACCACTCGCAGGACCTGTTTGAATGAACAAAGATGAAATCATTACCACACTGGAAATAAAGAAGAACCAATATGACAACATATTCATGAAAGGAGACGCCATATCACGTGCACCAATCTGAAGAGGAATAAGGAAGTTTGCGAATGTACCGCTCAAACCTGCAGTCAATACGAAGAATACCAATACAGTACCGTGCATTGTTACAAGAGCGTAATAAAACTCAGGTTGAATTTTACCACCCTTAGCCCAGTGACCAAGAATGCTTTCCAACCAAGGAAAAGTTGCATCAGGAAACCCTAATTGTAAACGGAAAAGAACAGACATCAAACCACCAAGAATTGCCCAGATAATCCCTGTAATAAGGAATTGTTTAGCAATCATCTTGTGATCCATGCTGAAAACATATTTGCTGATAAACGTCTCATGATGATGGTGTTCACCATGACCGTCATGATGCGCTTCGTGTGTAGATACTTCAGATCCGTGCAAGATAGCTTCGTTACTCATTGTCAAAATTCTTTAAATAGATAACTATTATACTCTAATCCTGAATTACAGTTTAATTTTTCGCGGTCGCAGCAGAATCAGTTGCTGGCTTTTTTGATTTTGTAGAATCCGCAGCAGGTGCCGGAGCAGCTGAAGGATCTTTTTCAGGGAAAGCCTGTACGTAATTTGCTTTTTGTTTAGCTCTCCAAAGTATGAAATCCGATTGTGATACGACCTTTATAATGCCTTTCATTGAATAGTGTCCTTTACCGCACATCTGATCACATGAAATCTCGTATTCGAAGTTAGGATTATTCGTTTTTTGTTTCATTTCCTCTGTAGTATACAAAGGAGTGAACCACATTGTAGTTGGCGTTCCCGGAACTGCATCCATTTTCATACGGAAGTGAGACAAACCAACGTCGTGTACTACGTCTCTTGAATTGATCACCAATTTCACCGGCTGACCTTTTACAAGATATAATGCTTCTGTTTCTACGATATCATCGTGAGTAGCTGGATCATCCCAAAGTAAACCCAATTGGTTAGACTGCGCCTCATTGATATTTTTGTAATATTTTTTACCAAACGTATTGTCTTTACCTGGATAGCGGTAGATCCATGCGAATTGCTTACCAGTAACCTCTACAACCATTGCATCTTTTGGAGCATCACCAGTAATCTTGAACCAGTAGTACAAACCAAAACCTACAAGAATAGTAAGAGTGATCGCAGGAATAACTGTCCAGATCAACTCCAATTTGTTATTGTGAGGGAAATAGAATGCTGTGCGATTCTCTTTGTACTGATATTTAAATGCAAACCAAAACAACAATACTTGCGTAAGTACAAATACAATACCTGTAATTGCAAGAGTGATGTACAGCATTGAGTCGATCTTCTGACCATGATCAGAAGCAGCTTCACCTAAAATCTTTGGCTTCAACAAAGAGTTGCACCAGTACACACCTATTAAGCCCAGTATGAGAAATGCTAACAGCAGAAAGCCGTTGATGCGGTTGTTTTGCTCGAATGTTTTCTTTTCACCTTTTAACACAGCTACATACTCGCTTGCCTTAGCAATTTGGAAAACGATAAGAAAGCCTAGTAATAAGACCGCTATTATAAAGAATGCTGACATCGTCATGGTTCTATCGAAATTTATACGAAGTTTTCAAATATTAGTTCAAAAAGCAATTTTATTTTCTATTCGTCAAATTAGGTGTGGTGGATAACACTTTCTTTGAAGAATGGATCATTTTTCGCTAACAATGGTGCTTGAGCCAAAGCTCTACCTGTAGAGAACATGATCAAACCAACAAAACCAGCAGCTACACCAAAATCAAACAGGTTAAGATCAACGTGTTCTTTAAATGGTCCAACAAATACCATTTGGTAGAAGTCAACCCAGTGACCAAAGATGATCAACACAGCCAGTATCGCAACACTTGTATAGTTACGTTTTGCACTTCTTCTCATCATCAATAACAACGGAACGAAGAAATTAACGATCAGGTTAAGGAAGAAAATTGCTCTGTATGCACCCTGAACACGAGGTTTGAAGTAAATTGTTTCCTCAGGAATGTTCGCATACCAGATCAACATATATTGTGAGAACCACAAATAACACCAGAAAATTGAGAACGCGAACATGAATTTACCAAGGTCATGCAGGTGCTCTTCTGTAACCACTTCAAGATATCCGCGGTTTTTAAGGAAGATTACAAACAATGCAATCAAAGAAATGCCAGATACAAATGAACTTGCAAAAGTGTACCAGCTATACATGGTTGAATACCAATGAGCATCGATACTCATCAACCACAACCATGGAGTTACAGAAGCAACTGTCAAAGCGAACCACACGATAAACAATGCAGACCAGATAGTGCTTTTGAAAACGTATTTTCTACCTTCCGCAATAGAAGCAAGGGGATTTTCGTCAAGGAAACGACTCATTTGTCTCATTTTGTGTCCAAGTACAATCCACAAGCCAATTGACAAAATCGTCCACACAGTAAAGAAGCCTGTGCTTAAGAACCCTGATTTCCCTTTAAGAATTTCGTCATGTTGAACATGCTCTTTGTCTAACCAATGGTAGATATGAGTTTGGCCACCGCCAACAAACACTATAGAAAACAACACTACAAGTGCAATAATGCCCAAAGGAATTACACATTTTGAAATTGCTTCCGGCACACGGCGGAAAGCCAACTGCCAACTACCCATTGCAAGAGTTGTAGCGCATATAAAGAACATGCTGGCATTGGTAATCAAAAGAAAAAACACACTGTTATGTAACATCGTTGCCCAAAACCTTTCAGGCTCATGGGAACCGTACATAAAAAATCCAACTATTACAGAAACAATACCTACCGCCATTAGCGCTAATGAAATGTTTCTAAATCTGCCGGGAATCTCGAATTGCTCTTTAAATGACGACATTCTCAAAAATTTATGCTCAATGAATCAATTTAAACTCTTCAGTTATTTTTTTGCAGTTGAATCTGCCTTTGGTGCAGCAGCAGCGCCTGGTGTTGAAGCAGCAGTTTCGCTACCACCCTTTCCTTCAGATTGCTTGCCTTTGATATAGTGGATCACCATCCATCTTTGCTTTGGAGTAAGCTGAGATGCATATGAACCCATCATATTTTTACCGTATGTAATCGCGTGGAACATTGTTCCTTCGCTCATCTTCTCATAATTAGCATCACCCACCAGTGCTGCAGGTTTTGCAGGGAAAGGACCTTCACCGCCTTTATACAAAGGACCGTTACCGTCCAGTTTAGCACCATGGCAAATACCACAGTTGATCAAAAACAATCTTTCCGCTTCTACTTTACCTACTGAATCGAGTGCTGGCAAAGGATTTACCATCACTGCTTCACTTGCGTACAAACCTGTAGTGTCAGGAGGAGTTTGGTAGATCACATCCTCGTTTCTGCTTACAGTACCTTTCACATTCTTTGCATCGTAGTTGATGCCGTCATTGTTCAGACCGCTGTGATCGGAATAAGTTTCCACTGCACGGCTATACGCCATATCCGGCATATAATTTCTGGATGGCTTACGCTTTACATCGCTACAACTGATAACAACTACAACTGCAGCTAACAAGGTAAATATGACAGATAATTTTTTCATCTGTTTGCTATTATTGTTTTTTTTCAGACGGAACCAATTTTAGTCTCGATTCCATTTGAGTTGATTCTTCTTACAATTTTTATTCAAAAGCCGTTTTCTCTTTTCTAACCTGGAATGGCATAGAATCTTTGTCGTAACGACCAAGCCACCAACCCGTTTCAGCATTCTGCACATTTATTTCTTTTGCACCTGCCTGGGCAAGGAAAGATTTTACTTCATCTTCGTTTGTTTTCTCTGTGCACTCAATTACCATTACAAACTGATCATCTGTTGCACGTGGATGGAAGTGGTGTTTTTTCAAAAACGGAGCCAACTGGCACAGGTAGCAGAAAGTAAGCACCATACCTACTGCAGAGAACAATACCGTTAACTCGAAAGTGATTGGAATCCACGCTGGCAAAGCAAAGTGTGGTTTACCCCCGATGTTTAAAGGCCAGTCTTGAGTAAACACCCAGCTAATGCCGCCAAGTGCAGTTGTTGTTCCCGTAATTGCGTATATAAAACCGGCTGTATGAAGACTTGTATCACGTAGTCCCATAGCGTGGTCCAAACCGTGCATTGGAAACGGAGTGTATACATCATGAAGTTTGTAACCTGCCTTGCGTACTTTTTTCACCGCAGGAAACAGTACCGCTTCATCATCAAAACAACCTACTACAAATTTTTTTACAGACATCTTTAAAAAATTCTGAATTTGAAAATTTGAAAATTTGAAAATGAATACTTGAGGTTCCGTTATCAAAAACAACTCTCAACTCTCAACTTTCAACTCTCAATTAGTTTAGTGTGCATGTGCTTGTTCGTGAGCAAATTCTTCCGGCGCTTGTGCCTCGATTCCTCCAACTCCTTCTTTATAGCTTTCACCGCTTTTCTTCAAGATGTGCTTGATCTCAGCGATAGCGATCACGGGGAAGAATTTAGAGAACAGGAAGAAACATGTAAAGAACAAGCCAAACGTACCCATATAGAAACCAACTTCCCAGATAGTAGGTCTGTAGTATGTACTCCAGCTACTTGGCAAATAGTCACGATATATAGAGGTAACGATGATTACGAAACGCTCGAACCACATACCCACGTTTACGATGATTGACATGAAGAAAGTAACAGTGATGTTTCTTCTCATTTTACGGAACCAGAAGATTTGCGGAGACAACACGTTACAGCTCATCATCAGGTAGTAGCTCCATGCTAATGGAGTGGTAATATCCCATCTGTTTCTGAACGCAGCTGCTTCATATGGATTCTGACCGTACCATGAAATGAACAACTCAGTGATATAGGCAATACCTACTATTGAACCTGTTAACACAATAACCTTGTTCATCACCTCGATGTGTTCAAGAGTGATATAATCTTCAAGGGACAATACTTTACGTACGATCAACAACAGTGTTTGTACCATTGCGAATCCAGAGAAGATCGCACCCGCAACGAAGTATGGAGGGAAGATGGTAGTGTGCCATCCTGGAATTACTGATGTCGCGAAGTCAAAAGATACGATTGTGTGTACTGACAATACAAGTGGTGTACTCAAACCTGCCAACACAAGAGACAAAGACTCATGACGTTGCCAGTGTTTTGTAGAACCGGTCCATCCGAAAGACAGAACACCATACATTCTTTTTCTCCATTTTTCTTTTGCACGGTCACGTACTGTAGCAAGATCCGGAAGAAGACCGGCATACCAGAACAATAATGAAACCGTGAAGTATGTAGAGATCGCAAATACGTCCCAAAGTAGTGGAGAGTTAAAGTTTACCCACAATGGACCTCTTGTATTTGGATAAGGCAATACGAAGAACGCGTTCCAAACACGACCCATGTGGAAGATAGGGAACTGACCCGCGCACATTACGGCGAAGATCGTCATCGCTTCCGCAGCACGGTTCACACCTGTTCTCCATCCCTGGCGGAAAAGTAGCAAGATCGCGGAGATCAGCGTACCGGCGTGACCGATACCAACCCACCACACGAAGTTGGTGATATCCCAACCCCAACCAACTGTTTTGTTAAGGTTCCACTGACCGATACCATAAACAACGTCACGATATACGGAGTAAGCACCAAAAGACAATAAGAAGAGTGAAATAGTAAACCCGATTTTCCAAAGCTTTGAAGGCTTTGCTTCAATTGGGCGAACAATGTCTTCTGTTACCTGGTGATAAGTCTTATGACCTGTTACCAGCGGGTTTCTTGTTTGCGATTCGTATCTTAATAATCCCATATTCTATGCTTTTAGCTATCAGCGGTTAACTTTTAGCTTATAAAGTTTTTGTGAATAATAACTCTTTTAACCTTGCCTTATTTTCAATTAGCTGTGAGCAGCTTCTTTCTTTTCTGCCTTGTGCTCTTCATGTCCTTCTTCCTCTTCATCTTTTACTCCCAACACAACATCTGTATTACGAATTTTAGCGAGGTAGTTAACGTTTGGCAACACGTGCAACTGCTCAAGCGTAAAGAACATACGGTTCTTATTATCTTGTCTTGTTTTTGAAATCTGGCTTTCAGTGTTGTTAGCGTTACCGAAAACGATCGCGTCAGCCGCACATGCCTGTTGACAAGCCGTTTTAGCATCATTGTCAGTCAATGTGCGATTTTCTTTTTTCGCTTTCAGCTTACCTTCCTGCAAACGCTGAACGCAGAATGAACATTTTTCGATCACACCACGGCTACGAACTGTTACATCCGGATTCAATACCATACGTGTAAGTTCATCATTCATCATCAACACAGACTCATCGAGGTGACCAATGTCTCCAAGACCACCCGTGTTTTTCTGGTTGTCAGGGAAGCTGTCAGCTCCCGTGTAATCAGCCCAGTTGAAGCGACGTACTTTATATGGACAGTTGTTTGCACAATATCTTGTACCGATACAACGGTTATAAGTCATTTGGTTCAAACCTTCACTGCTGTGGTTAGTTGCAGCTACCGGACATACGTTTTCGCAAGGTGCGTTGTCACAATGTTGACAAAGCATTGGTTGGAAAAGTGTTTGAATGCTATCTGCATCTGCTGCATCTCCGCTGAAGTAACGGTCGATACGCAACCAATGCATTTCATGCGCCCTCAACACTTCGCTCTTACCTACAACTGCTACGTTATTTTCTGCAGTACAAGCTACTACGCAGGCACCACAACCATAACAGCTGTTCAAGTCGATACTCATACCCCATTTGATACCCGGGCGGTCATAGTGAGGATAGATTGTACCTTCTTTTTCGTACTCAGCAAGGCCTCCGAAAGGAGCCAGTTCTTTATCTCTTGCCTCCCAGATTTGCTTTGGATTCTTTTTGAAAGATTCCAAAGTAAGTTCTTTCACCACTTCGCGACGGCCTTCATAGCTGGCGTGAGTTTGTGTTTGAGCAAGTTTATATTTTTTGTTAGCGTTGGTAATTGTTACATCGCCAGCAGCATAAACAACGTTACCATTATTTACGGTAGCTAATCCGAATACGTTTTGTCCCAATGTGCTGCCATCATAGTGTTTAACAGCTTTACCAATCTTCTCGCTTCTTCCGTAACCAACAGCAATCGCAATTGTGTTAGCCTGGATACCAGGAACGATGATTGTTGGGATTGTAATCTCTTTACCACCTACCTTAACCGTAGCCATCGGTTTTGGAGTTTCTACATCATATGTGTCAGCAGCCGTTCTGTTAAGAACATCTATGCCGAACAATTTTTTACCCAATGCAGGGGAAATGATTGCGTAGTTGTCCCAGGTTATTTTTGTGATTGGATCAGGCATTTCCTGCAGCCATGGGTTGTTAGCTTGTTTACCATCACCCATGCTTACTTTCTCATACAACACCAATTCGATTTCACCGCCTTTCTTAGCGCTGTTGATCGCCGCGGTAGCTTCTGCTACTTTAGCACCATTGTAAGACGTGCCGCTTACAGCAGCAGCAGGTTCGATAACACCGGCTTGCAGAGCTTTCAGGTAAGCAGCTTGTCCGCCTACTTTAGCAGCCCAGAAAGTGTTGAAATAGTCGTGATAAGCAGTTTTGCTACCAGTCCATACCAGCAAAGTATCTTGTAACTGGCGTGTTTTGAAAAGCGGAGAAATTGTAGGCTGCATTAAGCTGTAGTAACCAGCTTTAGGTTCAGCATCACCCCAGCTTTCGAGGTAGTTATTAGCTGGCAAAACGTATTTGCACAGCTCAGTTGTCTCATCCATTTTTTCGTTGAATGAAACAGAAACTTTTACATTTTTAACAGCCGCTTTGAATTTCTCAGCATCTGCATAATCGTAAGCTGGGTTTGCATCCCAGATCAGCAAAGCACCAATGCTACCAGCCGTCATGTCGGTAACCAATTTAGCAAACTCACTATCAACACCCTGACGTGTTTGAGAAGGAGCAGCCCAGTTTAAAACTGTTCCGTTTGCACCGATTGCTTCGTTGATCGCAGCAACGATAACCTGAATGTTAACGTCATTGCTACCGCACATTACAACTGCAGCGCCTTTATTTGCCAAAAGATCTTTTGCAACTTTTTCGATACCGGCTTTCAGTTTCGCATCGCTTACTGATACACTCTGACCACTAACCGCATTCAACAAAGACAACGCAACAGCACCAGTTTCAGAAGGACGGTGAGTAAAACGTTCGTCAGCATTTGCACCTGTCATGCTAAGCATACATTCAAACTGGTAGTGCTTGCTCATTTCAGGATTTGCTTCGTTGATCTTTCTTCCCTGAGTGTAACCCTTTTGTTGCTCAAGTGGGTTCAACCATGTGCCAAGGAAATCAGCACCAATACCTACAACCACTTTCGCTTTTTCCAATTGGTAAGCAGGGAAAGCTCTTTTTCCGTAAGCAGCTTCATTCGCCTGCAACATTCCACTGTAAGAAATGGCATCGTATTGTACGTGACGGCCGCCCGGATATTTTGCTAAAAATTCTGTAATAATTTGTTTTGTAGAAGGGGAAGTGATTGTGCTTGTAAGCAATACCACCGGTGCTCCACCCAATCCTGCTAACGCTTCAGAAACCATTTTGTCAAATGCTTCCAGAGAGCTAACTTCCTTACCATCTTTAGATGGGTAACGAAGACGTGCAGTATCATAAAGATCTAAAACAGAAGCCTGAACACGTGGAGTAGTTCCGCCTTTTGTGATAGCAGAAAGGTCGTTTCCTTCAATTTTGATAGGACGACCGTCGCGAACTTTCGCAACTACAGGTATAACTTCTCCGCCGGATACATATGTTGTAGCATAATAATTAGCTACACCAGGAGTAATCTCAGCCGGTTTATTTAAATAAGGAATAGCTTTTTTAACCGGAACTTCGCAGCTAGCAGCTACAGCAGCAGCCGCCGTGCTAAAACCCAGATATTTTAGAAAGTCCCTGCGCGGGGCTTTTGCATCCAATAGTCCTTTACCTTCCAGATCTTCAAATGGTAATTCCTCACGGAATTCGTTCTGAACATTCTCTTGATGTGCTTCTGAGTTGTGTAACTCCCCGAAACTTTGCCAGTATTTTTTGTTAGCCATACTAATATTAGATCGAAGATTATTGGTTACTGCCGATTTATTTCAGGCAGTGAGTTTGCTTTTAATTATTTGTTTTGAGCCCTTGCACTATATTAATAGTGACACTTTTGACATTCTGTACCACCGATTGTTTCTACAGTGATGCTATCCAATTTATGTGGATTAGCGATCATTTCTCCATCTTTATTCTTGATAGAATCTTTCATTTGGTCGTGGAACTTCTCGTATATGCTGTAGAACTTGTTGTCTGTGAATTGAACTTTTGTTTCACGGTGACAGTTGATACACCAGCCCATGCTCAGGTCAGCGAATTGGTAAACTTCATTTTCTTTTTGAATTTCACCGTGACATGTTTGACAAGCTTGTTTACCTGCTACTACGTGTTGAGAGTGGTTGAAATATACGTGGTCAGGCAAGTTGTGGATACGAACCCATTCAATAGGTTTAGGGTCATTAGCGTATTTCTTTTTCGCAGGATCCCAACCTGTGTAGCTATAAATTTTTTGAATTTCCGTAGTACCGTTCACTTCTGTTCCGTCTTCGCGATACAGTTTTTCGCTCTTATCGCTATACTCGTTTATCGCCATGTGACAGTTCATACAAATATTCAAAGAAGGAATATTTGCCTGTTTGCCCAACTGTGCACCGCCGTGGCAATACAAACAGTTGATCTGGTTTGTACCTGCGTGTACTTTGTGAGAGTAGAAGATTGGCTGCTCTGGTTGGTAGTTTTTGTTACGACCCAAGCCGATAGCGCCTTGAATTGTATAATAACCTCCTACTACAAACAATACCAATGTAAACAGAGTGATGTAAGTTTTATTTCTGTAGAAAGGAACCGGCTCGAAAGCTGGAACACCTTCTTTATCGTCAGAAAGTTTTTTCAGGTTTGAGTTTACCTGCAACAAAATCAACGTGATAACTGCAAGGATCAGGGAAAGGATACCGAAAAGAAGGCTGTTATCAGAACCTTTTTCTTCAGCTCCAACTGGCGTTTCAGGTCCTTTTGGTCCTGCTACGGGCGTGCTGACAAATTTCAGGATCGCGTCGATGTCTGCATCTGAAAGACTTTCAAAAGTTGACATCGCAACGCCGCCGTATTTAGCTTTCAGGTCGATAAAATATTTGTTTCCACTGGCCAACACCTTTTGGTTGTTGTGGATCCATGCATGCAATAATTTTTTGTCCGGAATGCGTTCTTCAACACCTGCAAGCGCAGGACCTGTTGACTCTTTAGTTACAGAGTGACATGTTGCGCAATTCGCCTGAAATAGAGCTTTACCGTCTTGAGCCTTCAAATTCTGGAAAGAAATTACAAGGAGCAAAAGGATACTGAATATACTAGTCTTGGCTATTCTGCTTTGATAATTCATATTTCTCAAAATATCTGTGGATAATGTGGAAAAAATATCCGGAATCGGGTGCAAAAATATGACAGTCAATTGACAAAACGCAAACAACCCAATAATTTTTTTTTCCGCTCTGGGCGTGGGTTTCAGAGGATTAAACCGAAAAATGCGGAATATACCGACAAAAATTTATGATAGCTTTAGAACTATTTTTAATATATACAAAAATGTGAATAACAGGAAGTTTATCTCAATCATCTCATTATATGATTACCATCAACTGTAACAATCTGGTAAATCGATAGCATTAATAATCATTCACTTCTTTTTTCATTCAGAAAAGATTTTTATTAAATTTACATTCCAATATTCGGAAAATACCCATTTTTTGCTAGGTTTACACCATCCAGCTAAATCCTCCCGTTTGTTGCCTAAATGAAATTAATAAGAGTACTGAAAGAGTGACCGTCTATTCAGATTAATACTAATTGTTTAAAATGAGCCTTACTAAAATACTATTGACTTTTGACTATGAGTTGTTTCTTGGAGTTAAAAGCGGCACAGCGCAGGAATGCATTCTCGAACCAACCAACCGGATTCTTGACATTCTTAAAAGAAACGGTGTCAGCGGCATTTTCTTTGTCGACACGCTATACCTGTTAAAGCTTAAAGAGGTCAAGTCTTCCTACCCAAAGGCTGAACAAGACTTTAATGCGATTGTAGAACAGCTGCGTGTCGCGGTAAGAAATGGAAGTTATATTTTCCCTCATTTACATCCTCACTGGCTCGACGCTGAATATATTCCCGAAGTAAATGAATGGAAGCTTGCCAATAAGCGCTATTACAGATTCAATGCACTGGACAAAACCCAGCAACAGGAGGTGTTCGATCAATCGGTTAAACTAATCGAATGGATTGCCGCGCCGGTTGCCGATGATTATAAGGTCGATGGTTACAGGGCCGGGGGTTACAGTATTCAGCCATTTGCTGACTTTATGCCTTTGTTTTTAAAACATGGCATCTATAACGAGTTCAGCGTTAGGAAAGGAGTTTATTTTAAATCGGATGCGCAATGCTTTGATTTCAGGAACGCGCCTGAGCCGGATTACTATCAATTTGACGACGATGTTCTTAAGGAACAAAAGGCAGGTGTCTTTAAAGAATACTGTATTTCCAGTATTAAAATGAGCAAGCGCACCAGCTGGTGGTCAGGTAAAAACGACAGTCTGTGCTTTCGGTTGGGCGTTAAAGGTTATGGCAGGGGTACCGGGGTTAAAACAGCAAATGTTGAAGCCTCCAGCCAGCGCGATGAACATGGGAACCGTGAGCTAATGGCATCGATTGAAGAGCTTAATGTTGTCACCTATTTCGAATATAAAAAAGCGGTAAAAAACAGCGACTATTTTCAATTCATTTCCCACCCGAAAATGGTAACTCCAGTGCAGTTGTATTTATTTGAACGATTGCTAAGGAAATTGAAAAGCAAAAAAATTGAAACCGATTTTAGAAAATTCACCGCTACTGTGGCAGATCAGTATCAATCACAGATGGCCTCATAGCTATAATATATATAAGAGAACAATCCCATCAGTACTACGCCGATGGGATTGTTCTTTTATTTAAGTGACATTAAAAAATATTAACAATCGCGCAGTCAAAGGGCCTATTTTTGCCTCTCCAATAAAAACGCCACGTTATCACATGATCAAAGTAGCCATTTTTGCTTCCGGAGCCGGTTCCAATGCACAAAAGATAATTGACCATTTTAGGGCTCACTCTTCTGTAAAAATTAGTCTTATTGTTTGCAACAAACCCGCTGCAGGCGTTTTGCAAATTGCGGAGAAAGAGGCCATCCCTACTTTAATTATCGAAAAGGAACAATTCTTCAGAGGCGACCATTACGTACATGCGTTAAAGGCCCATGATATTTCCTTTATTATACTTGCCGGATTTCTTTGGAAAATACCTGGTGGTTTAGTCGAAGCATTTCGCGGACATATTATTAATGTCCATCCTGCGCTTTTACCAAAGTATGGAGGCAAGGGAATGTATGGTCAGTTTGTACATGCGGCAGTAATTGAAGCCGCGGAAAAAGAGAGCGGCATTACCATTCATTTTGTCGACGAACAATATGATCACGGCTCCACTATCTTCCAGGCTACCTGTGAAATAACGCCTAACGATACACCAGAAACATTGGCTCAAAAAATTCACGCATTGGAACATGCTCACTTTCCGAGAGTTGCGGAAGAGGTTATCTTACAATTAAAAAGTTAAAATGAAATTTTATTGAGCGAATAAAATTTTTTCGATGTAATATCACACTCAATAAAAGCATTTTATCTGATCAGATATCTACTATTAATACTTATTTGTTTTTGCACCATAGCAGCAAATGCGCAATACGCCACCATAAGGGGAACGATAATGGATGAGACCAACACGTTTCCTATTCCAAACGTAAGTGTATTGTCAAAATCCGGACGTGGTACTACAACAGATTCATCCGGACATTATGCTATCACACTGCCGGAATCTGATTCCATTTACTTTTCTTACTTAAACAAACCAACTGCGAAATTTGCCGTCAATGGCATTGCAGATCCTAATGCATTCAACGTGGCCATTCGTATTCCTGTTGCCTATTTAAAAGAGATCAGGGTTTTGCCACGCAATTACAAAATGGATTCCATACAAAACAGGATCGACTATGCAAAAGTTTTCAATTATAAAAAGCCGGGCCTCAGCATTACCTCTCCGGGATCGGGGGCGCTGGGTGTAGGTCTTGACCTCGACCAGATCATAGGCATGTTCAACGTGCAAAAGAATCGCCGCATGGCGCTTTTCCGGAAAAGGTTGATTTGGGAGGAGCATGAAAAATTCATTGACCACCGATTTACAAGAGGTGTTGTGCGAAAACTTACAAAACTGGATAGCACTGCGTTGGATACCTTTATGATCGTTTTCAGACCAAGCTATTTATTTACTGCATCAAGAAGCGATTATGACTTCTACGATTATATAAAACAAGCCGGTGAAGCTTACAAAGCCGGCGTTCGACATAATTATCTTTTGCGCAAAGAAGATTATCTGTACGATTATTACGATCAGGATTACGACAACTAAAACCTACAACATGGATCAACTAACTCTTGGCATAGGCACACGTTTGCAACACACACAATATGGACCGGGCGTGATCGTTGGCGTAAAATATGCCGTCTACATAATATCATTTATTCATCACGGCATTAAAGAGATCGATAAAACAGATACTCATTTGGATGAGATCCTTCCGGAAAATGTAACCACTGAAGTGGAAACAACTTCGGAGCTGGAAAAATCATTGCTGAAAATTCTTCGTTTGTGGGGCGACGTTACAGAACCGGTTCCGTTAGGCGAAAGATGGACGGGAGGAACAATGATCCTTCAACCAAAGGATTCTTCCTTAAAGCCGAAGGAAATTCCAATTGAAGCTTTCTTTCATAAAATAGTGATGCTGCGCGACAGGATCCGCGTAATGGAGCAACAGATCAATAGCCACAAGACTTTAAGTGATGAGGACAAAGTGAATCTTCAACAATATATCACACGCATTTATGGTTCCCTTACCACGTTCAACGTTCTTTTCAAAAACAAAGAGCATTGGTTCGTTGGTGATAAGGGCGCGAAGGAAGATTAGAGTTGTTAGTTGATGGTTGTTAGTTGTTGGGTTTAGGTGCGACGGCTAAATTATTTTCAATCGTTGCCCATACCGACTTTCAGCAACTGCTAACAACAATCAACTAACAACAAACAACTGTCTACTGTTTCTTCTTCGGAGTTTTCCTCTCCACTATTATTCCATTAAACGAAATGGGCTGTTTGGTCGTGCTGGTAACCTGCAACGTCGCGTATCCTTCTGAAGACACACTTAGATTCATCATCTGCACCTCCGGCACATCTTTGGGTTTTATTACAATATCCCAGCCTTGTTTTTTACCTGGTGTAACCGTGTACTCAAAGTCTTTTGATATAAAATGAATTCCGCCTTGCGTCGGGTCCATCGGTGCCGTATATGCACGGCCGTAATATGGCAAGTAAGAATTAATGGTATCCTTGCTCACCTTCACATCATAATCATAATTAAGCTGACGGGTTGCGCCTGACATTGGCATTGCAGACTGGGCTTTAAAAACATAATTCTGCGAGTCGATAAGTGCTTTAATGGCAGCTAGTTTCTTCTCTTTTTTCGAATCTTGCGCCATTGAATTATTGCTACTAAACAGCAAGGCAACTATTAACAAAGAGCAATAAATGCCTGCCGAAAGAATCTTTTTTGCCATTGTTTCAATGCTTTAAAGTTTATGAATTGAGCTTATTAAATATACCACTAAGTTTTTGAAAGACATATTACCCAGCAAAAAAATGGAACGCCGATTTTCATGATTGTCATGATTAACGCAGATAAATTATCTTCATAATAAATCATGCCGATCTTGAAAATCTGTGTTCTTTCTCTTTAATTTCACGCTTCCAAAAATCAATCAAAATGAGCAAGAAAATCATCGTTACAGATAAAGCGCCGGCACCAATTGGACCATACAGCCAGGCAGTACAGGCAGGCAATATGTTGTTTATTTCAGGACAAATTCCCATCAATCCGGCAACAGGAAATGTTGAAGCAACGGATATTCAGGGCGAAGCAACACAGGTGATGGAAAACCTGAAAGCAATTCTAACAGTGGCCGGGACAACGTTTGCGAGCATCGTAAAAACAAACATTTATTTAAGCGACATGGGTTTGTTTGCACAAGTAAATGAAGTGTATGGTAAATACTTTGACAAAGATTTTCCTGCGCGTGAAACAGTGGCGGTAAAAGGTTTGCCGAAAGGAGTAAATGTCGAGATCAGCATGATCGCTGCTTTATAATAACTGAATAATTGAATAACTGTAGAGACGCGTTGATGAACGCGTCTCTTTGTTTATCAGCACTGCAATTACTATCAAACTGTTGGCGCAGATATGCAGCATAGCCCCGTGCGCTGCGTATCTGCGCCAGCAAACCAACAAAAACAAAAACGCCCCGAAAATTTCGGGACGTTTTCAGTTATTCAGTTACTCAGTTATTCAACTATTTCAATACTCCCAACTCCTTGCCCACTTTCGTAAAACCGGCAATGGCTTTGTCCAAATGTTTTTGCTCATGCGCAGCGCTTAACTGTACACGAATACGTGCCTGGCCTTTTGCTACTACCGGGAAGAAGAATCCGATTACATAAATATCTTCTTCCAGCAATTTAGCTGCAAATTGCTGTGCAATCACTGCCTCGTACAACATGATTGGAACAATTGGGTGATCACCTGGTTTGATATCAAAACCCGCTTCCGTCATTTTAGAGCGGAAATATTTTGTGTTAAATTCCAGTTTGTCGCGGAGTTCTGTTGTTTCTGTCAGCAGATCCAACACAGCGATAGATGCGCCAACAATCGAAGGAGCAACTGTGTTTGAGAACAAATAAGGACGGCTACGCTGACGAAGCATTTCGATCACTTCTTTTTTACCGCTGGTGAAACCGCCACTCGCACCACCAAGCGCTTTACCCAAAGTACCGGTGATGATGTCGATTCTGCCCATCACATTTCTGTACTCGTGCGTACCGCGACCCGTTTTACCCAAAAATCCAGATGAGTGACATTCGTCGATCATTACAATTGCGTCGTATTTATCCGCCAGGTCGCAAATTTTGTCTAGCTGTGCAATGGTACCATCCATGCTGAAAGAACCATCTGTAACGATGATGCGGCTACGGAGATTTTGCGTTTCTTTCAATTTCTCCTCCAGGTCCTCCATGTTGTTGTGCTTGTACCTGTAGCGTTGTGCTTTGCAGAGACGTACACCGTCAATGATCGAAGCGTGGTTCAATTCATCGCTGATGATCGCATCCTGATCGCTGAAAAGAGGTTCAAAAACGCCGCCGTTTGCATCGAAGGCTGCAGCGTAAAGTATAGTATCTTCAGTACCTAGGAATTTGGCAATTTTCTGTTCCAGTTCTTTATGAATATCCTGCGTTCCGCAAATAAAACGCACACTGCTCATTCCGTAACCGTGCGAATCGATGGCTTTATGTGCGGCGTCAATTACTTTGGGGTGTGCAGAGAGACCGAGGTAGTTGTTGGCGCAAAAGTTCAATACCGTTTTCCCATTCACTTGAATTTCAGGACCTTGCTCGCTGGTAATGATGCGTTCTGTTTTAAAAAGGCCGGCTTCTTTTATCTCGCCCAGTTCTTTTCCTATGCGTTCTGCAAATTTGGTATTCATTGATTCATGTTTAATTTGGAGCACCAAAAATAGGGAATACTTGAAGCCTGAAACACCAAATTTTAATTATGCAAAAAAATCCTAATTTATGTGTAACCTTTTTTCTGTACCTTCGTCTCACTTCTAAACTTAACGATTATGAAAGCAACAGCATTATACAGGCTGGCTTTTTTATTGATCATCCTTGGCGCGAGTGTTTTCCTTTATGCTTACAACCATAAGGAAAAGGCTGCGACAGATGATTGCACAGAAGGCGGAAAGAAAAGTTGCTGCGAGAAAAAGGCAGACAGCGAATTCATCATTCTTGAATCCATCGTTGATCGCCTGACAGCTTGCAGATAAAATATTAATTTCATCCCTACTCAATATAACCAGCTTCGGCTGGTTTTTTTATCGACGTGAAAAGTCATTCAGCAATCGCGAATGGGTTACCGAAAGCCTAAGAAACGCGCATTTTTTGAATATTTGATCCTGTGTAGCGAGCCTTATTCCCGATTCATGTTTCACGTTTCCCGATTTTTTTATTTTTTCCTGTAACATTCCCGTACCTCCCTGCGTATAACTATTAAATTAAACATCAACATTACCGTTAGAGCCGCTGTTTATGACCGAAAAGGACTACAACGAATGCGTTAGGAACTATGCCGATAATGTATACCGGTTTATCGTGAAAAATCTTCGTCATGAAGAGGATGCGCGGGACGTGGTGCAAACAGCTTTTGAGAAATTGTGGCGCAACAGGAACGAAATTGATGCAGAAAAAAGCAAATCGTACCTTTTTACCATCGCTTATCATCAAATGATTGATCATTTGCGAAAAGTGAAGAGAATACATTTAAGAGACGAATTTCACGAAGCAACCAGCATAACCAATAAACCAACCAATAACCTTAAACGAATACTGGAAGAAGCCTTATCCAAACTGAACGAAACACAGAGAAGCCTTGTCCTGCTGAAAGATTACGAAGGATATTCCTATGAAGAAATCGGTGCGATCACCAATCTCAGCGAGAGCCAGGTGAAAGTATATTTGCACCGGGCACGTATTTTATTGAAAAACTATTTGGTAAGTCCCGAAAACGTTTTGTAAGACTTATCAAACAACGCAATGAAAATGGAAATAAACCGCCATAATTACGAAGAGTATTTTCTACTGTACATTGACAATGAGTTGTCGGTTGCGGAAAAGCATGCTGTTGATGTATTCGTGGAACAAAATCCGGACCTGCGCCCAGAATTGGAAAGCTTGCAACGGTCTCTTTTCTTACCCGAAGAAAAAATTGTCTTCCCTGGCATAGCCGGCCTTTTTAGAAATGAGCACTCAATAAACATCAATGCAGATAACTGCGAAGAATATTTTGTGCAGTATCACGATGGTGAGTTAACAGCTTCTGAAGAAAAACAGGTGGAGGAATTTGTTCAGGATCATCCACAACATAAAGTTGATTTTGAACTTGTTCAAAAAGCAAGAGTAGAAGCCGATAGGGCAATAATATTTGAAAATAAAGAGGTTCTATATAAGCAAGAGAAGACAGAAAAGGTCGTTTATCTCGCCTGGTTGAGATGGTCGGCAGCAGCCGCAGTGATTGTGATTGCGGGATTATTATGGTTCAATAAGAATAGTTTGTTTAATGGGAAACCTGCCGAATCCAAATATGCATCAGTTGATGATCATGGTAAGAGCAGCGCAGTGGAAAGCGACCGGAAATCTGGAAGAATTGAAACAACTATGCAGCCCGACAACGTTGTTAAGACTGAACAACAAAATGATAATCCTGATGGAGCAAAAAATACAACTTCTTCTATGGCCACGGCAACAAAAGGAGAAGTAAAAAATAGAACAAAAGCAGATGGTGAAAATTCAGGAATTTCTACCGTAACAAATCCTGGCGAAGTGACAAATACGACAGCCACTGACCCAACTGTTCCAGTGAACGATGATCCTAAACTGGCTTCAACAACAGTGGAGCCTGTGAAAAACAATGTTTCCGTGAACGATCCAAACGTAGCCAGGATAAACGAACACATTAACAAACCTAACATAGCAAACGCTACACTTGCAAGTGAAGGCACCGAGAAAACAACTGACGACGCAGACGTTGCCAATAACGAATCATCTCTTGGAAAAAGAAGCGGACTAAGAGGCTTCATCCGCAAAGCAACCAGGGTGATTGAACGTAATGCAAATGTTGATCCCGAAGAAAGACCAGGCATTATGATTGGCAATTTTGCAATCGCTACGAAATAGAATGGGCGAACCGCATTTGCCCTGACATTCCCAAAATTCATTAATTCTTTTAAACATCAAGTATATGCACAAACTGTATTTACTGCTAGCCGCCTTATGTATCACTACCATCAGCATGGCACAATCTGATACTACCCGTTCTCAAGTTGACACTACCAAACCCAAGAACGATACGATTCGCGTAGGCGGTATGGTCATCATTAAAACTCCCGGCGACCAGCAACCACCGGTTACACACAATAAGAAGGATTTTTATGTACATGTTCCCAATAAAAAGAAGAATCCTAACCTAAGCACCAACTGGCTCGTGTTTGACTTTGGTTTCAACAATATGGTCGATAAAACAAATTACTCTTCACCAGCAGTGCAGCAACTGTTTTCTCCTGCCGGAAGTGGTAATGCTGACTGGTTTGATCAGCGCAATGGTAAATCGGTGAACGTAAATATCTGGTTCTTCATGCAGCGTTTGAATTTGGTGCAGCACATTCTAAACCTAAAATACGGTTTGGGTCTGGAACTTTATAACTTCCGCTACACAGCGCCAGTTCGCTTTGATACGGATCCTACAAATGGTTACAGCTATTATTTGGATCGTGCACAAAATTATTCAAAGAATAAGCTGGCAACAGATTACCTCGCGCTTCCTGTTATGTTGAACTTCAACTTTACGCCGGGAAGAAAAGCATGGGAAACTTTTGGATTGAGCGCCGGTGTTAGCATGGGTTATCTGTATTCTTCCCGTCAAAAAATTATCAATGAACAAGGGAAAAACAAGATCCACAACAATTTTGATTTGGAAGAATTTAAGCTGGCTTACATAGCAGAGCTGCAGTTAGGTTTCATCAAACTATACGGCTCTTATGCATCTAAAAGCATTTTCAAAAATGGCATCAATCAAACGCCATATGCAATTGGTGTAAGATTCAGCAATCAGGCTTTTTAATCGCGCAGATTAATTTTAGGAAAGCTTCGATGAGGAAATACTCGCCGAAGCTTTTTTGTTTTTTGATTCTTCAAAAATGTTAATCACATGCTGCTCAAAACCTCACGAAGCATCAGCAGCAATCAGTAATTGCATCATTTTTTGATTAAGAGAAAACAACGGCTCCTTAGTTGTAACCCTTCATTGCAAAACTCATCTTAATTGTTTTCTTTTGTATCGGACTTCTACTAACGATTGTTTTGCGCTTCCAGCCTGGAAATGCTTCACTGTGTATTGTATTCAAAATCTTTGATAACCGCTAAATCTCTCTTATATGCAACGCAGAAGTTTTCTAAAAGATGCTGGATTGATACTTACAGCCGCAACCATTTTGCCCAAAATATCACACTCCGAATCCATACACAACGCACCTTTCAAAGTAGATTCATGGGCTGCAGTGCGACAACAATTTCTGTTACAACCGGATTACATTCACATGGCATTGATGCTGCTCGCCTCACATCCAAAACCTGTGCGGGACGCAATCGACTATCACCGCAAAATGCTGGACGCAAACCCTTGTGGATATTGGGAAAGCAATTATCCTACCATGGAAGATAGCATAGCACAGTCTGTGGGTAAATTCTTCGACGTAGATCCAAAAGAAATCGCCTTGACTGATAGCACCACAATGGGACTCGCTATGTTGTATAACGGATTTCGGATAACAGAAAATGATGAGATACTTACTACAGTTCATGACCATTACGCCACAGAAAAATCATTGGAATTTGCAGCTGCAAAAAACAATGCCACTATAAGAAGAATTACGTTGTACGAAGATTCTGCAAAAACAAACGTTGATGAGATTGTAACTGCGCTCACCAATGCCATTACATCAAAAACAAAATTGGTGGCGGTTACATGGGTACATTCTTGCTCCGGTGTAAAACTTCCGATCAAAGCAATGACAGATGCCGTGAAAGCAGTGAGTGAAAAACAGGGAAGGCGAATCTATTTTGCGGTGGATGGTGTTCATGGAACCGGTATAGAAAACTTCACCATGAAAGATCTTGGCTGTGATTTTTTCGTTGCGAGTACACACAAATGGATGTTCGGACCGCGTGGTACAGGCATTATATGGGCAAAGAAAGATACATGGAACCAACTTGTTCCAACCATTCCTGCCTTTTCCAATTATGCATATGGCATGTGGCTGGGAATGGTACCGGAAGGTAAAATTCCATTCGGTGACTGGTGCACGCCGGGAGGTTTTCATTCCTTTGAACACAGATGGGCGCTGCCAAAAGCGTTTGAATTTCATACGCAAATAGGCAGAGACAAAATTGAATCACGCAGTCATGAATTAAGTACACTGCTGAAAAATAATTTGAAGGAAATGAAAAACATTACGTTGCATACCCCGGTCTCTCCTTCTTTATCAGCAGCAATCAATTGTTTTGAAGTGGCCGGATTTAAAGATCCTGATAAAGTTGTTGCACAACTGCACGAAAAAAAGATCATCGCAAGTTCGTCGCCATACCGCGTAAGTTACGTGAGGTTAACCCCATGCATTCTCAATACAGAAGACGAAGTGCAAACGTGTTTGAAAGCTTTGCAAACACTAAAGGCATAGCGGAAAATTGAAAGTTGAAAATTGAAAATGAATAGGTTTTGAAATTTGCAAGCGCTTAACCTTCGAACAACATTTTCAACTTTCAGTTTTCAATTTTCCATTAAAAAGATTTGACTATATTGAGCATGTAAACAAAGCGCTAGATTAAGTTTAACGATTGACTATGATTACAAATCCAACGAGACTTTTTGATTGTGTGCAGTATCATTTAGAAAGGAACCCTATCGAAGACATGCTTGCTGCAAAAGAAAACGGACAGTGGAAAAAATACAGCACGCAGGAAGTAAAAGAAACCACCGAAAAATTAAGCGGCGGTTTATTCAATTTAGGCATCAGTGGCAATGACATGAGCATTGAGAACCGCGACAAGGTTGTCATTCTGGCAAAGAACCGTCCTGAGTGGATCATGCTGGATCTTGCAGTGCAGCAAACAGGCGCCGTTCTGGTTCCTGTTTATCCAACCATTAATGTGCATGAGCTTGAATTCATTTTGAATGACGCTCAAATAAAAATGGCCTTCGTTAACGACGAAGAAACCTATACAAAAATTTTCAGCATCAAACACAAGGTTCCGAGCCTGCAATATATTTTCAGTTTCGAGCACGTTCCTAATGCGGCACATTGGAAAGAAGTTTTTCAAAAGTCTACACCAGAGGCTATAGAAAAAGTAAAAGCAATTGCGGCGACGATTAAATACGAAGATCTCGCAACCATCATTTATACTTCAGGAACAACAGGCACGCCAAAAGGTGTAATGCTTTCTCACAAAAACATTTTGAGCAATGTGCAAAGCAGCATCCCTTGTTTTCCGCCAGGCAATAGCTTCAGAGCATTGAGCTTTTTACCGCTCAATCACATCTTTGAAAGAATGGTTAGCTATCTCTATATGTTCAAAGGCTGTTCCATTTATTATGCCGAAAGCCTTGATACTATTGGTGAAAATTTGCAGGAAGTAAAACCAACCATGTTTACCACGGTGCCGCGTTTACTTGAAAAAGTGTACGAACGCATCATGCAAAAAGGCGCTGATCTTACCGGGATTAAAAAGAAATTATTTTTCTGGGCACATGAACTTGCTACAAAATTCGAGATCAATCAAAACCAGGGGATGTGGTATAAGATGCAATTGGCGCTTGCGAACAAACTTATTTTCAGCAAGTGGCGTGAAGGTCTCGGTAATAATTTGCAGTGCATCGTAACAGGCGGTGCAGCTTGCCAGGTGCGCCTTATCAGAATCTTTACAGCAGCAGGAATTCCTATCATGGAAGGATATGGCCTCACGGAAACGTCACCCGTGATCAGCGTAAACAGATTTGATGAGGAAGGCAGAAAGTTTGGCACTACAGGTCCATTGATTGACCAGGTGCAGGCAAAATTTGCAGAAGACGGAGAGGTGCTTGTAAAAGGTGATAATGTAATGATGGGTTACTACAAACGGCCCGACCTCACTGCAGATGAAATTACCGATGGCTGGTTCCACACGGGAGACATAGGTACTATGGCAGATGGCAAATTCCTGAAAATAACCGATCGCAAAAAAGAGCTATTCAAAACAAGCGGCGGCAAATATGTTGCGCCATTGCCTATCGAAAATAAATTGAAAGAGTCAATGTTCATTGAGCAGGTAATGGTAATCGGTTCGGAAAGAAAATTTGTTTCTGCAGTTATTGTTCCGTCTTTTTCCAATCTGAAAGAATGGTGCAAAAAGCACAATATTCCTTTTACGAGCAATGAAGAGATCATTAAAGAACATCGTGTGATTGCATTTTACACAGAAATCATCAACGAGTACAACAAGTTTTTCAATCATGTGGAACAGGTGAAAAAATTTGAGTTGCTTGCAAATGACTGGTCAATAAACTCAGGCGAGCTTACTCCTAAATTAAGTTTAAAGAGGAAAGTTGTAATGGAAAAATACAGACCAGTTATCGAAGCGATGTATGCATAATTTTTCTTTCAAATAATTGAAAGCAAAACCGGCTCTGACTAATAATGGAGCCTTTTTTGTTTTTTTTTGGTTAATGACGATGGCTTCCCCCGTGCGTTCTATAATATTTTATATTAATATCTATTTCTTATTTATTGTAACTAATTGACACGGCATATCTTACCAACAACGGTTATAAACGAGCGAAATCCCGCAAGAAAAAATTTTACGATTGATAATTAATACCCAAAAAAATTGAGTAGAAACCACTATATTGCTTTAACGACTGCTTATAGATTGCTGCGGAATTATCCTGTTGCCTGCACAGTTTGTAACAATTAGCCAAAACCATCGAAACTTATTTACAACCAGAAGTGACCAAGGGATTTACTTTTTGTAATTATTAATTGGTGGAACCAGTTTAACCAGAACCGCCTATGCGATGCCCCGTTATTAAATCAAACATATTTTTAATCACGTGCCTGCAAGTGCTGCTGGCACTGTTTTGCACAAATTTATTTGCGCAAAACAAAATCAATGAGCACTTCTCTGCAGATACTGTCGCCATCAAAAAGCTTTGGAGTGAAAGCCATGAAATAAGAAATTCCCAACCTGAAAGATCACTTGCACTTTTAAATGACGCTTTGCAAAAAAGCAGGGACATCAACTATGGCAATGGCATCGTTAACACACTCGTAAACATCGGCACCTGGTTTCAGGGAGCCAATATTGATACTGCTATTGAGCAGGGAAATCTCGCACTCCTGCTCTATTCAAAATACAATCTTACAAACCCAAAACTTAAAGCAGACATACACATTTTACTCGCAGAAGCTTACGATGAAAAAGGTAAAAAAGACTCTTCTGCCTATTTCTACTATCTCCTAAACGATGAAATAACAAGCGGCAACATCAATTCGCCAGAGTTTGAAATAGATATATATATTAAACTCACGGCCTTCTGGTTAAACATGGATTATGACTTTGCACACATGGAGTACACCGCGCACCAGTATGTTGAAAAGGCAAAGCTTGCTGTGAGACGTGCGCCAGACACTACAAACGTTGTCGCGAATTTGTATTTTTTACAAGGGTTGTATTACTATGCAGCCAAGCAGTATGAAATGTCTCGGAACTACTTCAAGGAATATCTTTTGACCCAGGCGAAAGTCATTAGCATGCCTCGAAAAATTTCCACGCTGCTGAATATTTCTGAAGGATATCTCATTGATAACAAACCGGCCGATGCGCTCGTTTATTTGAATCAGGTAACAGATCTGGATAAGATTCCTAAATACCGCGAGTCCTACGGATTTTATTTGATCATTGCCAATCTTATTAAAGCAAAGGCCTTATTTCAGCAAAAAAAGTATGCCGAAACAATAGCACTTGCTAATGAAAATCTAAAGCGGGCCGAAGAAACCGGAAGCCCGATAAGGAATGAAATTATTGATGCACACAAAATAGTTTCGGAATCATACAAGGCGTTGGGAGAATATGAGAAAGCATATCAGCACGCAGATCTTTACCTCGAATTGCACGATAGTGTAATGAAAAAGGATAAGCTTGACATGGTTAACCAACTCGAGATTCGGTATCGTCTTTCAGAAAAAGATAAGCAGCTCGCCAAGCAAAAACTTGCTATCGAAGAAACCAAAAACAAAGTGCATAAGAGAAACCTTTTGCTGGGATGCATCAGCATTGTGGCAGTATTTCTTTTTGTGATGTTTTTCTTATGGCGAAAAAATAGTTTGCACAAACAAAAGCTGCAGGAAGAAAAGATCAACAGTTTTGATCAGCAAATGGAGATTACGAGGCTTAATGCAACCATCAATGGTGAAGAAAGAGAACGCATCAGAATTGCGCAGGAATTGCATGATGGTATTGGCGGCTTGCTTGCCATATCAACCATTAATTTCGAGCAGGTAAAAAATGAGCTGTACCTCGAAAATGAAAATAACTTTTCTGAAGGATTAAAATTGCTCAAAGAAGCATCTGTTGAATTACGCAAGACAGCGCATAACATTATGCCTGAAATACTTTTGCAAAAAGGATTGGTAGAAGCAGTTAAATCTTTTTGCGAAAGAATGGCGGGAAACAATTCGATCAATATTTCTTTCCAGACGGTTGGTACTATAAAAAAATTCAACAAGGAATTTGAGTTATTGCTATACCGCATTACGCAAGAGCTTCTGCATAATATTCTCAAACATTCCAAGGCTACTGAGGCGCTGGTGCAAATTTGTTTTCAGGAAGAGGGTCTGGATCTTACCGTTGAAGACAATGGTATCGGAATGGCTGCTGAAAGACGCTCATCTTCCTCAGGCATGGGCCTGCAAAGCATCCAGGACAGAATAAAATCTATCAATGGCCACATGGAAATCAAAAGCGAGCCAGATCGTGGCACGGGCATTTATATTGAGTTCCTGCGAAAGGACGCATTCATCGAAGTGATTTCATAAAGCAATGGTTCGTGGAGATAACGAACCAGCACATTCATAAAATAATTAAGCCGGCTGCAATCGCAACCGGCTTTTGTTTTCTCATGTCCACTATGCGCTTACATCAAAACCACAAGGCTTTTAATAACCGCCGAAAGTCTTACTGCATCATGAATACGTTGCTTAGCCGTACCATGAGCAATCAATGCTTTTTCGTGAGATGTTACACACAATTCACATCCATTCAAGGCACTAACAGCAAGGCTCAGCAATTCGAAAAATTCTTTCCCTAAAATTGGATTTGCCATAATGCTCATGCGAATACCGGCTTGTGCATTGTTGTAAAATTCATCATGCATGAAGTGACGAAAACGATAGTACACGTTATTTGCAGTAAGCAAACTTGTGCAGCTGATTGTTTCCGCAATTTCTTTTTCGTTTGCGCCTTCTGCTTTTACGAAAGCTGTAAAAGCATTCTGTAGCGTGCTATTTTTTTCGTTGGTTGCAGCTGCCAGTGCCAGCAAATACGCTTCTTTTTTTGAAAGCGTTTCTGCAGCCAAAGCATTTGTAATATTTATTTTAAGATCGCGCAGATA
>Ga0318567_10000140_pt1 | contig 32973 bp, 26 predicted proteins | sample GRESIP088b5f20_FD_203691 | JGI IMG/M metagenome (GOLD analysis project Ga0318567, IMG submission 203691) | Tropical soil microbial communities from Luquillo Experimental Forest, Puerto Rico - GRE.SIPMG.088b5f20 | ecosystem: Environmental > Terrestrial > Soil > Tropical forest > Bulk soil...
GGCACGCACCACGACGCCCAGAAATCAAGCAATACATATTTTCCCTTGAAAGAAGAAAGTGAAATTTTTGAACCATCGGGTTGAACAGCAGTAAAATCCGGAGCCGCTACACCACTTCCCACTTTTCGCAGAACATCGGCACGTTCTTTCATTTCGAGGTAATATTTATGTTTTGCGAAGTACGGTTTGAAGATCTTCATTAAAGAATCGATCTCGTTATACTTCAACATTGGCAATGGTTCTTTAGCCAGGAACAATGATACCAGCGAGTTTGGATAATGTGTTATAAGAGAATCAACATAGTGTTTCTTATCAGCATCCTGCTGCTTGAAAAGCGCGACCATTTCTTCTTTGGAACCTTTACCCATTGTGAGTTTATTGCGCTCAAAAGTCTGCTGCAAATAAAACTGGTGATATTGATTGAAGCGGTCATTTTCCGGAGTGCCGGTTACATCGGCTGTATAAAGTCTGGTTTTGTTGCCTTTTATTTCAACGTTGCCTTTCTCCGCAATGAAATTGATATCGAACTGAACGCCACCAAATCTTAATTCATACACATCGTTGAACAAAGTGGGCATAAGGTCAAATGAAAAATCACCGTTCGGTTTGGTCATTGAACGCGCAACTGTATCTGATCCATGCTCGCCTGATCTGCGTATCACAAACACTTTAGTCTCTTGCTGCAAGCCTGCGATATTCCCACTCACAGTACATTTGTTGTCGTTCGCAAAATTTTTAAACGGAATGGCAAATGGCAAGCTGAGTGCTAATAAATACTTAAGTCGATTCATCTTATCTTTTTAACTGTTTAATTTTTTTATAATTGGGCGAATTGGATTCGCCAGTACGGATTATTTTTCAGCTACCAAAGCATTCACCATGCTTGGGTTCCATGTATGACTTTTTTGAAGCAATGCAGCTTCTGTTAAAGCAAAATAATTGTAGGTGCGTGGTGCGGTAAAAGGGTTATCCCATGTAGCATCAAAGTAATAGTATCCACCATTATAGTTGGCCCTGTTCCAAGCGTGCGCCACACCGCTTCCATATCCTGAAACATTATAGCATTGAACACCCGCGGTGTTTGCCAACATATTAACGGCCCATGAATAACCACTACAAACAGCTTTCTTATTTACGAAAACACCAAAAGCCGACTGCGAGTTAAAGTCCATGTTCGGCGTATTGTAATTATAATCGTATTGTGTAGGTGTTACAAAATTGTAGATCGCGGTAAACTTTTGATCGTTTGTCATACCCGGAGTTAGAATGCGGGACAGAATCTGCGTAACAGAATCTTTACATCTGTTGATTCGCGTGATACAGTCGTTCATATCTACCGGTGCGTTAGGCAATCCTTTAGGAGCAGAAGAAGGGACAATGGAAGTGGCGTCTGCGTTAAATTGGTAAACAATAAAACCATATCCGCATTGCGCACCTAACACCAGTTGCATAGTGTTGACATCAAGATTTTTATTGATGATGGCAATGGGAATTTCCTGTCCCATTGTCGAGGTCATAGTTACATTGATCAAATCATTATAGCTGTTAACTTTTTTTGTGCCAGCCGGTACATTGTTTGGATCTATGCCCAGTTTAAAAGGCATGTATTTTATATCACACTGAAGAATCTTCGCGGTTGAATTGTAAGTCTGAACAAGGGCATACGCGTATTTCAAGGAACTGTCCTTAGATAATGCACTAGAATAAGCATTGCCTGCCGTGATGTTTATCTGGGATTCGGAAAGGTTCATAGCAGACATATCCATGTAGATAGTTGGTGTAAGCGCTTTTATGGCTGCCGTTAAAAGGTCAGATATTTGCTGTTGGCTTGTCGGCTTGGGCAGACTACTGGTGTGGGTTGTATCCTGCTGGTTATTGTTTGGCGCGGTGGTGCCAGATTTTGAACAAGCTGAAATTACCAGCGCTGCTACAACACCCAGTGTTAATAATGTTTGTTTGAGTTTCATAAAAAGACTTTTTTGTTTGTCAGAAATGTTTTCCCAAGGACATTGGATAAAAGCAAAAGGAAAAAATCAAAAGTCAAAACCCACAGGTACACATTTTTGATTTTTGACTTTTTCCTTTTGACTGATAATTAGAACGGTTTATAATTCATAGCATTAATTTTTCCGGCAATGCCTGTGTATGCTTTTGGAACACCAATCATTTGCCCGTTGATACCATTGATAGAGATTTGCAATAGCGTGCTTTGTGTGCCATCGTAAAGCGCCACATATACAATCTGTCCATCGCTAGGTTGGCCGGCAGCTTTAAATACCTGCATGCAGGTTATTACACTATTTGGAAAGCTGGTGCTGATGTCATAATACAGATTAGAGGTTATGTAGTCATTGCTCAGATAGATCTTTGTATCAGTCGCATAGTACATCACATTACCCTTGTTGCCGAATGCAAAATATTTGGCGTTGTCAATGTCTGTCGCATTACTGATAGTGTCCACTATCTTACCACGCTGGTTGCTGGTAAGAATGAGATTTTTTGTGTTGTCGCCAGGATAGCTTGGATCAGGAATTCTTCCCATATCCGCGATGTACACTCTGCGTGTTCCTACTTTTGGAGAAATCGGGCTTGTAAAGTTTACATCCTGCATAATACAGTACCAGTATTTTGAAACATATGGGCTAAGCTGGCTTGGGCTGTAACCCGGTTCTGCGTACACCATCCACTTACCTGCGCTACTCAGGCTGAATCCGCCTAAAGGAACAATGCCGCTGAATGTACCTACAGTGTTGTCATTTTTCGCTGCCAAAAAGCGTCTTGCATTTTGATCATAGAATATTGCTGTGTTAGGAGCATTGTTTGCAGTTTGGTTGTCGATATCCATAGCAACATATGGTGTTGCTACATAAGTGCCAGGGTTCACAGAGTTTGCCAGGAAACTTTGTACTCCAAAAGGAATAAAACCTGCAACCTGGATCTGACCCTGATAATACACACCACCGTTATTTACCAATACTTCGTTTGCGCCGCTCGCCCCATATGCTGTAAAGCTATTGGTGGAAGGAGCCTGGCTAAACATACCGTTGTAATCTGTTGAAACTTTCAATGAACCAAACTCGGTACGGTAGCCGCCATTTGGATAGGTAAATGCATATACTTTACTGTCTGAACCGCCAGCGCCGTGATTATAGAAGTTAATTGAACGAGCTTCACCTTCTATTTTCTTTCCATTCGTTAAGGAGAAAACATTTCTTTGAATAGAATCTACACCGGCAGGTAACAGCGGATTTACTTTAGTGTTCACCAGGATACTTATGTCGCAGGATGTAGCATCTCCGTGTAATAACATAAGGCCACTCATTGCAAATGAGCTTATCGTAAGTGGTCTGTTCACTATCTGTGTTACGTTTCCATTGGCAGGGTCAAACACATGCAATCTTAGCATGTAAGATCCCGGACTGAAATACATATTTGCTGACAGGTTTTGTTTGGTACTCAAAACGGTATCAGTATATTTTCCGGTAATTGGATCAGGCGTGTATTCCACTTTTGTAATGCGCCATTCGTACGTCAGTTTCGTAGGGTCCACACCGTTCACAAAGGCTGGAGTAACAGCCAATACATCACCTTGCCTTACTACAATTTGGCTGGCGAATTGTACAGTGTCAACAAATGTGGTGTTCAGGTTTTTGTAGGTATAGTTCCCGTTATCCTTGTAACAGCCTGCAAATGCAAGAGCTGTTGCACCCAATAATATAATCGATTTTAATTTTTTCATCATTTTTTCATTTTGTAATTAATACCGCAATGCAGTTCAGTTTCAACTAGCCAAGTCCCGGACCTCCAAACACACCAAAGAATATGTTCACACCATTTTCATCTTTCAGCTGGTTGGCGAAAGCCTTACCTCTATTGTAATTGTTTAAGGCATTTCTGATTATCTGATTATAGTTAGCCATTAAAATACGATTGGCTGGATCCGGTAAACTTGTGATGTGGCACGAATCAAGAATGAATTTGGTACGCACTTGTGAAAATGGACTACCAAATGCGGCAGAGTAATTTGGTTTACTTGCATCAGTCGTAGAAGGGTCCCAGTTATCCGGTTTCAGAAATTTATATCCCCAAAGGAAGATCGCGTTGGTTTTGCCCGTGTAACCAAGCTTGAAGTTGCTGTTCTCCGCTACCGCGAGTTGTAGTCTTAAAACGGAGTCTCTTACAGGCGAGCTTTTGTAAATAACGATAGGGATGAGTGTTTTAAATGCACCGGCAGGCATTATTTTACTGCCAATTTTGAAGTCTACATTTTCTTTAGCATTTGAACTGTCGGTAAGTACATTGATGCCAATTTCCCTGTCTGTTGTTGTTGCATTACCCATAATGTCTGCTTCGAACCATATGGTGTCCTGCGTAGTAACATTGGGATGAAAAGGGAAAGAGTATATTAACGAGTCACGGGACTGTGATGCGTTAAATTCACCAGGGATGCGGAAGTACACACGTGCATCCTGCTGATAGGTTTCAACATTGCTTTTCTTGCATGATGTAAACATCAGAATGCCTGCTATGAATGCGCCGGCGATATATAGTAATGTTTTCATTTTAAAAGTTTGATAAAGTGAAACGATGTTGTTTACTAGTTAGGATTGTATTCAATTTCGTTATCTGGTTTTGGCAATACCCAGGTTGCTGCAACACCATATGAGCTATAGTAGGCCCATACACCTGCACTCGTAGCTGATGTTGGGAAGGTTACAGGAACGGTTCTGTTTCTTTTCGCGTAGAACCAGAACTGACCCTCGCACTGAAATTCTTTCCAGTACTCTTTGTTTAACTCAAGGCGAATGCTGCTTGCAGATAAATTGCTGACAAGATTGGTAGTGATACCTCTGTGTTGACGCACTTCATTCAAATAACCAACAGCAGTTGGCAAATCTCCGCCCGACATTAACAATGCTTCAGCAGCGATGTAGTTCATCTCTGAACGACGGATCATTGGGATACGTGCAGCAAAGTCAGGATTGTAACCTGCCGGTTGATAGTACTTCTTTGATACGTAGTAATTAGAGTACATATCTGCCGGTACTATGTTTTGGTCAGCAACAACGAAAAGTCTGTAATCTGTTGAGCCGATAGTATTAGTGTTGGTATTCTCATACAAGCCCTCATAATAGTAAGTTGTAGATGTACCCGAAGTTGTATGCCCTTTTTTCACCAACTGATTGTTACTGGCTGCAGATATGAAATAGTTGTTTGCAATGGCTTGCAAATTGAATACGTTCAATGCAAACAAATGCTCTGTTGAAAAAGTGTAATCTTTCTGTCTGTTGTCAGTCGTGGTAAGATTCGCAGGGTTTATCCAAGGGAAAATCTGATCACCAACGCCCATTACTTCTTTTGCTGCAGCCAGTGCATTTGTGTAATCTTTTTGCCACATGTACACACGCGCCATCAAACCTCTCACAGCATAGTAGTTAAGACGCAGGTTACGATTGTTCAGGAAAACATCAGCATTCTTCTTTTGACCTTTTACAATTGGGTCTACTTGCAGTAATGCAGCAGCATTTGTCAAATCGGTGATCACATAGCTTAAAACCTGGTTGCCGGTAGAAGCTTTAGTAACCTGAGTAGAAAGTGTTTTTACATAAGGAATCGCAGGCTGCGTTAAACTCAATGAATCGTTCAGCGCATACATTTTAAACAATTCAAAATGAAGAAATGCTCTTAAAGCAAGCGCTTCTCCTTTGATGATAGAATAGTTGTCGCCTGTGAAGACTGTTTTGTTCTGATCGATATTATCGAGGATGTTGTTTACGTTGGCTGTAATGTTGTACAAGCCGCCCCAGAACTGATCTATTCTTGGTTTGATGTTTGTTTGAGCATAGATGCCTGCGTTGTAACCCGCATTACCCAGGTCAGCGTACTGCGTTGATGTTGGCTCATACATTTTAGCCAACGCATCGAAAAATCCGAAAGACAATTCACGGCCATACAGGTTCTCCGGTGTCATCATTGTATAGGCACCGATCAGCGCATCTTTGTAGCCCTGCTCGGTTTGCAACAGCACGTCGGATTTAATTTTTGTCTTTGGCTGCACATCCAACCACTTTTTACAAGACGTTGCCGTAACTAAAACAACGGCAGAAAATATTATGATGAATTTGAAACTTTTCATTTCTAAATAGCTAGTTGATTAATTAAAAATTAGCATACACTGTGAAAGAGCAGTTGCGTGCAAAAGGATAAGATGTTCCTCGTTCAAATCTTATGGAAGAGAATTGGTAAGGATCATTCATATTGAACATCAATCTCAATCTTTGCATTTTCATTTTTTGAATGAATTTGAATTTGTAGAAATCGTAACCTGCATACGCAGAAGCGATATCCACTTCATTCTGTACCTGCACGAACCTGGAAGTTGCCAATGTAGCAGATTTGGCTACGCTGAGGCCTTTGTACATTGCGATGTCGCCTGGTTTTTTCCAGCTGTCGTAGTATGCGCGTTTGTCAACGTTGTAGTTGATGTCTGCGTTCTCAACCTTGTCAACAAGCGTCTGGTTGTAAATTTGGCCGCCTGAAGTATATCTGCAGGAGAAACCAATGCTGAAGCCTTTATACTCGTAGTTTGCACCGAAAACGCCATACAGTTTTGGCTGAGCGTTTCCTACAACAACTTTGTCATTTACGTTCCATGTATCTGTAAGTGTGCCATCAGCTTTTACGAAAATCTCTTTTCCTGTTGCAGGATCAATACCGTTTGATTTTACTGCCCAAATAGCATCCATTGACTGACCTTCCTGGAAACGAACCAATGGTTTGTTTACTTTTTTAGAACTATCATCCATTACTTTAGTCAGGCTTTGCAATGAATTGGAGATTTTTTCAATCGTGTTTTTGTTTGTTGCACCTGATACAAAGAGGTTCAAAGAACTACGGTTTGCAGGATTAACAAAACATCTGTAGTTAACCTTAAACTCGTAACCTACGTTCAACAATTGACCAAGATTGTCTTTGTATGAGCCGAAACCCATAGAAGGAGGAGTAGTGATATCCGTTAACAGGTTTGTGGTAGTAGAACGATAGTGATCAAAGCGAACATTCACTCTGTCAAGGATGTTCATGTCAAAACCAACGTTGAAATCGTAGCGTTGCTGCCATTTCAGGTTTTCGTTTGCGAGGCCGTTCAGGTAAACACCCACTTGCCCCTGGTAAGAAGCGTTGGTATAATAGTTATACAGGGACATCGCCTGGTAAGAATTGAAATTTTGCGATCCTGTATAGCCTACAGAAGAACGTACTTTCAATTGCTTGATAACATTCGTCATTCCGGCAAAGAATTTTTCCTTGTGCACGTTCCAGCCAAGACCTGCTGACCAGAAAGTTCCCCAGGGGTTATTCGCACCAAATTGAGACGAGGCACTTTCTCTTACAGAAAGATCTGCAAAGTATTTATCAGAGTAGGAATAGTTACCTGCAGCCAGGAAACCTATTTCTCTGTTGAGAGATTCGCTACCGCTGGGTCTACCATTGATTGCGTATTGATTTGCAAACATGATGTTATCCATCTTGTCGTTAGGAAAACCAACTGCTGTGTACGTGTAGTTCTCTGATTGGTCCTGGCGAACAAATGCACCTGCATTCGCAAAAACGCTGTGTTTGCCAAAAGATTTGTTGTAGTTCAGGTTTAGGTCACCGCTAACGGCAGACATTTTACCGTTGCCCTTCGTATAACTTCCTTTCGTGAAGAACGAAGAGTCCACGTAGTTAGCAAACATCGTATTCTTGCTCGAGTAAAACAGGTCAGAACCCATTACATCATGCGTATAACCAATTCTTGCCGTAAGTTTTAAATTGTTATTGAAGAGGTAATCAAGATAAGTATTGTTAGTAAGGTCCGAATAATCATTTGTGCTTCTCATATAAGGCACGTTATACAAAGGGTTGTAAACAGGTGCTGAGTAAACCGGGCCAAGACCAAGCGTCATGTTCACGCTTCCGTCAGCATTATAAGGTTTCCAGTAAGGGTTTAGTTGTGCGTATTGAGAGAAGTCGCCGTAAGGAGAGTTCGTTGCTTTTACATAAGAATACTGCAACACATTTCTGAACAATATTTTTTTGTAACGATAGATCAAAGTCAGTGCGCCACCATAATTGTCGCGACCAGAACCTTTCATAACACCAGGATTGCTGCCTGTAAACAACGTTAAGCCTGCACGGAGTGCATCGTTGCCCACTTCCATGTTAAGCGTATGCTTGTAGCCAATTGCAGTTTTCACGGGCTGTGCCAGCCAGTCGGTGTTTACACCATTTTGCACCGCGTTCCAGTTGTTATAGTACAAGCTGTCTTTGCTCAATCCGTAGATTGGAATACCAGAGGTAGGACCGTAGGCTCCCAACGTTTTTTCCAACTCAAGTTTTTCTTTTGAATTGGTCAGGTTGTAGCTACTCAGGTCGGGCATTTCAACGTTTACAGTTCCTGTGTAATCTATACGCAAATCACCCGGTCTAACTTTTACAGTTTCAATAACCACAACACCATTTGCTGCTTTAGAACCGTAGATAGCTTTTGCAGCTGCATCTTTCAAAATAGTAACGGTTTCAATGCGGTTGATGTCAAGATCATTTACTTTTTGAACAGTGCTTTCAAATCCATCAACGATGAAAAGGGGCATATTGGGATCGGTAGTGTATTGGCCAGAGATATCAGGAAAAGTAGATGTACCCCTGATCGTCATGGTTGGCATTTTATTGGGATCAGATCCGCTTACATAGTTGTCCGCTATTTTCAAGGTTGGTTCAATTGCTCTCAGGCTCTGAAAAACGTTGGTGGTACCCGCGTTCAACAATTCCTGGCGGGTGATTTTAGTAGAAGAACCCGTAAAACTTTCTGCTTTACGTGTAAACATACCCGTGATTACCACGTCATTCAATTTACGATCATCCAGCGCCAGCTTAACATTCACAGGAGTGTTTTTTGAAACAGCCACTTCTGCAGGTAAATAGCCAACGAAGCTGATCACCAAAACATCATTTGTAGAAGCGTTGATGGTGAACTGGCCCTTGGTATTGGAACTGGTAGAAGCTTTGCTCCCCTTTACCGTTACCGATGCACCCTGCATTGGCAAACCCTCTGAATTGTAGATTATCCCGGAAACAGGAGTGGGATGCACAGATGAATCTCCGCTCAGTTGAGCAGGTTCCTGTGCTGTTGCTGATTGTTTGTGAGAAAGGATAATATCAGTTCCCTGAATGCGGTATTGAATTGGCTGGTCAGCAAGGACCGTATTCAATGCTTGTTGTAAGGGCATTTCGCGAACCGATACATTTACCGGTTTTGCATTTTTGAATAATTCATTTCTTCCGAAAAAATTGTAGCCCGTTTGTTTCTTGATAGAAGAGAATACATCTTTAAGGGGCATGTTTTTCGCTGAAAGCGTTACCGATTGTGCACTGGCAGCTAAAGCAGTTAGAAAAGTGACGGCAAGAGAAAGAAGCGTCAGTTTTGTGTACAGAAAAGTTTTAGGCAAACAACTGCGCCTCCAGCCGGCAACCTTGTGCCGTCTTCCGGTTTTTTGCATAATGTGTCTTGGTTTACTTGTTAAAAAATAGAAATCACCAGATCAGCCAAATCTTTCTACCGGTTCTTTCCCGCCGGCTTTTTCTCATTGCTGTTTCTGTTATGTCAAAAAATCTTTATTTAAATACGATCAGTTTTCTTCCTTCCCTGCGGAAATGCACGTCAGAATCCTTCAATGCTGCGATTACATCTCCCAGACTGTTGTTGCGACTCAATTCCCCATAGAACTCAATGTTTGGCACTTCACCTTCATACACCACTTCTATATCATACCAGCGCTCCAGTTGCTTCATCACTTCAGTAAGATCAACACCTTCGAAATTGAATACTCCGTTTTTCCATGCTACCACTTTGTCTACATCAACATTGTTTATAACCGCTATGTCATTTCCTGTTTGCGTTAACTGCGCTTGTTGACGTGGTTTCAAAACCGCAGCTTCACCATTTGCCACTCCGGAAGAGGTGGAAGCAGTTACTTTCACACTACCATCCAGCAAGGTTGTTTTGATCTTATTTTCATTTTCATAAGCGTTCACGTTAAAGCTTGTACCCAAAACCTTTACCTCTGCATTGTTTGCCAGGATCAGAACAAAAGGTTTGTCAACCGCTTTTTCAACTTCGAAATAGGCTTCCCCTTTCAATTCCACTCTCCTGGTTTTGCCGGAAAACGTGGTAGGAAATTTCAAGGAACTGGCAGAGTTCAGCCACACTTTCGTGCCGTCTGGCAACACCAATTGAAACTGCCTTCCTCTTGGCGTGTTAAGTGTGTTGTATGTCATCTCATTTGTTGATGAACTGGAGGCATCGTAAGCCAGTTGTCCGCTTTTCAACATTACCTGTGATCCGTTTTGCTGGGCAACCACACCGTTATGCAAACTGTCCAGCACTACCTTGCTGCCATCGGCCAGTGTAAGCACAGCACCCGTTTTGCCAGCCGGAATATCCTGCTGCACCTTCGCTTGTTGTTTAGCAGAAGGCCCGGAACTGTTTTGCAATAGCCAATAAGTTCCTGTTGCCATGAGAAAAACTACAGATGCTGCTACCGCCCATCGAACGATTAACCTGGACCTGCTCATTGGTTTTACAATGCCGGTTGTATATCCCGGTTTGTCCACTCCAACAATATTTCTAAAAGCAGCAGCAGATGCCTCTTCGTCAATGGTAATCGGCTTTTCACCCGTTTTATTCAAGCGCTCCACCAGCGTATGCACCATCAACTTGTTCTCAGGCTGCATCAGGAAATCGTATAGTTCGCTATGTTCATTTCCTGCCAATTTGCCCGCGATATATTTATCTATCAGCTCGTTTATTCTATCTGGCTTCATGTTTTATAAGGTTCCTTGTTAATGGTAATGGCACGTTGCTAATGAGCCAGCTCAACTGCTGGCGGTTTTCGTAGGATTTGGCTACATCAAAATGGAAATCGTTGTTCAACCAGGCTCATCGCTTGCGATGACAGTGCTCAGTGACGCCCATGATTCTTATTAAGAACCACGTGAAAACAGAACGTAACATTCAAAAGCAAAAAATTTTAAAAAAAAATTAACGGAGTAGAAACATTAGCGTAATAATTAGCGAAATGCCGTTGGCAACAAGGTGTTCGCGGATGTCATTCAAAGCGCGGGATAAAACATTCTTCACAGTTCCTACCGATAAAGAAAGCGCCACCGCTATGGCAGCGGGTTTCATGCCGTGATCGCGGCTGAGGCTGTAGATTTTTTTACGCTGGGAAGGCATTGCTTCCACCGCTTCCTTAACGAACCGGCTGATTTGGTTCAGCTGCGCATACTCAAGCGGGGATGTATTTTCAAGAGAAGGTTGGCGATTGACCAATTCGCTGGTCTTTCGTTCGTACGTGAGTTTTTGCCGCATATACCGCATACACTCATTTGCAGATACGGTGAATATCCAACTTTTTAGATTTTCTATTTCTGAAAAACGGTCGCGGTAAAGCCAGATGCGGACGAATACTTCCTGTATAATATCCTCTGCATCGGTTTCAGAATTTGTAATGTTGCGGGCAAATGGACGGATCATTGGGGAAAACGTATTGAAGAGTAGCAAAAAGGCCTGTTCATCACCTTCTGCAATTCTTGCATAAAGCTCCTTTTCACTAAACGTCAGGTCATCATTAAACACGGGCTTCGTCTCCAAATAATCGGTAAATAATTATCAGTCCGGCAGGGATCGAAAATGAATTGTGGCACAATTTCAATCCTGTCCTTTCTTCGGTTTGCGCGTTAAGATACCAGCAATGCCGCGCCAGCACGGATCAATTACACAGCTGAAGCATGTTAAAGGACCAATGATGTTTTTTTAAGGACGTATGAAATGAGTTTGCCGAATGGTGAATAGCGCACGGACAATTTGCAGCGGCCTTTTTTACCGCAAAGAGCGAAGGTGGCGCAAAGGAGCAAAGAAGAGCCCGTTCTTAGCTTCCTTTGCGCTTATTGATGTATCGCCTTATTCGAGTGATTCCGCTTTGCATCTTTGCGGTAAAGAAAAGATCAGCGTTTACCAGGCTGAAAAAAATCAGCGTAAATCAGTCCAATCTGCGTCATCTGTGTGCCCGCTCCCATTGCCCATTCACGATTTTTCATAATTTGCAAATAGTAAACCGCACATCATGAGGAAACTATCGATCTGGATTTCTATTATATTTTATACAACGAGGGCAATGGCACAAAATGCAGATGCGGACAGATGGGTTGACAGCGTTTTCCACACATTAAATAACGACCAGAAAATAGCGCAGCTAATGGTGGTTCGACTTTCCGGACTTACCAATGGCAGTGTCGTTTTTTACGATAAAGACGTTGAGGAGGCCATCAACAAATACAATGTCGGAGGGATTTGTTTGTTCCAGGGTGGCCCGGCAAAACAGGCAATGCTCATCAATCACTTTCAGTCGATAGCGAAAACGCCCATAATGATTTGCATTGACGGTGAAACCGGACTCGGCATGCGAATGCTCGACAGCGTTGTTAATCTGCCAAGGCAAATGATGTTCGGCGCCGTGCAGGATCCTTCCATTGTGTACAAGTTCGGAACCGTTGTAGCTGAGCAGTGCAAGCGGGCAGGCATACAAGTGAATTACGCGCCTGTAGTAGACGTGAACAACAATCCCGATAATCCCGTCATCAACGACAGGTCATTTGGAGAAAACAAATACCGAGTGGCAAACTATGGCATTCAATACATGAAAGCGCTGCAGGACAATGGCATTATGGCTTGCGCCAAACATTTTCCCGGCCATGGTGATGTGTCGGTTGATTCACATTTGGATCTTCCCATCATTATTAAATCCCGTGCCCAACTGGATTCTTTGGAGCTGTATCCTTTCCGCCAAATGTTCAATGCTGGCGTAGGGAGCGTGATGGTGGCGCATTTATCTGTGCCTGCCATTGACAGCACGCCGAACAAACCTACTTCCATTTCTGCGAATGCAGTAACCAGTTTGCTGCGCAACGAAATGGGTTTCCAGGGTTTGACATTTACCGATGCACTTGAGATGAAGGGCGTTGCCAAATATTATCCTGATGGCTTGGCTTCCGTAGAATCTTTGATTGCAGGTAACGACATGCTTTGCCTGCCGGGTGATGTAAAAAACACTTTGGACAAAGTAAAGCACGCGATTAAGAAAAAGAGATTGAAGTGGACCGACATTGACATGCACGTGAAAAAAGTGTTGTATGCAAAATACAATTACGGTCTCGCGAAATTGAAGCCCATATCAATTGAAAATATTGCGGACGATTTAAACAAAGATGCCGGTGCAACGTGGAAGCTCGTTGCAGAAAATGCCTTGACATTATTGCGCAACAACGACTCCGCAGCTTTTCCTTTAGCAGTTGTAAAAAGAAAAGTAGCCTACATAGCAGTCGGCGCAACAGAAGATAATTACATGGCGAACAGGCTTCGTGATGATTTTAGGGCACACGTGTACTTTTTTGAAAACACACAATCAGTTGAAAAAGCAGACGCACTTGCACAATTGGTGAAAGGCAGATATGATGTTGTGATCATCGGAGTGCACAGCTACAGCCGCTTTCCGAGAAATAATTTCGGCATCAGCGATGCTTCGCTAAAACTGATCAAACAATTGCAACAGGAAAAAGGGAGCATGACATTTGCTTTTGGCAATCCTTACGCCATCAAAAATTTCAGCGATGGAAAAGTGATAGTTGCTTGTTATGATGACAACGACTACATACAAACAGCGGCGCTGGATCTGTTGGAAGGAAAAATTAATCCTAAAGGAAAATTACCGGTAACTGTTAGCGAAGAATTTAAATACGGCGCAGGCATTACAAAAAATGAAAGTCTCCTGCCTGTAGCGCCTTCACAAGTGGGCATGAACGATTCCATAAAAATACAAATTGACTCCATTGTGCAGCAAGGTTTGAACGCACAAGCTTTTCCCGGCGCAGTAGTCCTCGTTGCAAAAGATGACAAGATCGTTTACGAAAAAGCGTTTGGAAAATATGCGTTCCAGGATTCTACTCCAGTAGATACAAACACAATATACGATCTCGCTTCTGTTACTAAAATTTGCGCCACTACTTTATCTGTAATGAAACTGTATGAAGAAGGCAAGCTGGATCTGGATAAACGTTTGGTTGACTATTTACCTTCAACAAAAGGAACCAATAAAGCAAACATTCTCGTAAGAAATCTTTTGCTGCACCAGGCAGGATTGAAGGCATTTATTCCTTTTTACAAAGAAACATTGGATAAAAAAGAGTTGCCAACCAGTGCCTATTATTCGCCGGTGCGAACAGATGAATTTCCAACACGTGTTGCAGAAAGTCTTTACGTAAGAAAAGATTTCCAGGATACCGTTTACAAGCGCATGTTGCAAAGCGAGGTTGGTCCAACTGGTCGTTACCTGTACAGCGACAATGATTTTATTTTCCTTGGCAAAATCGTAGAAGCAATTACGGGAGAAAGCCTTAACAATTACGTGAAGAAAACTTTTTACGAACCTTTGGGATTGAACCATACAGGATTTTTGCCAAGAACATTTTTACCACTGGATAGCGTTGCACCAACAGAAAACGAATCAACTTTCCGCAAACAATTATTGCGCGGAGATGTGCATGATCCGGGCTCTGCAATCATGGGCGGTGTAGCGGGACATGCGGGCCTGTTCAGTGATGCGCACGATCTGGCAGTTATTGCACAATTGCTATTGAATGGCGGAACTATCGACGGAAAAGAAATTTTCAAAAAAGAAACCATCGATTATTTCACAGCCTATCACAGCGGCGTCAGTAGAAGAGGTTTGGGTTTTGATAAACCAGAAAAAGACAATGCAACATTGAAGGAGCCATATCCCTGCTTGTCTGCATCGCCGCAAACATTTGGCCACACGGGGTTTACAGGCATTGGCTGGTGGGTGGATCCGAAATACAATTTGACGTACATCTTTTTGTCAAACAGAGTGAATGCAGCGGTACCAAACTACAACAAGCTATCGTCTATGAGTATACGTGGCAAGATTCAGGAAGCTTTGTACAGGGCGATGAAATAATTGAAAATTGAAAATGTTCGTAGGGGCGAATTGAATTCGCCCTGCTTCGAATTGCGGGTCGCTATTTAATGGTTTGGCACGGTTATTTTATTGTAAATCATTGCCGCTTTTTAATTAATCCCCTACCTTTATGAACTTCAAAAATTTCTGACAACGAACAACTATTAACAAGCAACTTTTTATAATCTTAAAATAAAAAACCATGATTCGTAACGCAACAGCCGTTTGGAACGGTTCAGGTAAAGAAGGTAATGGTAACCTTACCACCGCAAGCACAGTACTTAACAAAACGCAATACAGCTTCAACTCCCGTTTTGCTGAAGGAGTTGGAACGAACCCTGAAGAATTGGTAGCGGCTGCTCACGCAGGTTGTTTTACAATGAAATTGAGTTTCGTTTTAAATGAAGCAGGTTTCACAGCAGATTCTCTGGAAACAAAATGTGAGATCACTTTTGAAAACGGCGTCCTCACTAGATCTCATTTGATAGTAAAAGGAAAAGTTCCTGGTATCAGCAAAGAACAATTCGACGCAAGCGTACAAAACGCAGAAAAAAATTGCCCGATTTCGAAGGCTTTGAATATGGATATTACTTCAGAAGCAACATTGGAGCAATAGAAGTTATTAGTTGTTAGTTGTTAGTTGTTGGCCCTTATGTGCGGCTTCCTTCTAACAACTAACAACTATCAACCAGCAACTATTTCAAAATCTCTTCTATCTTTCCCATCACCTCATCACTCAGTACTTTCACTACTTCCAGTGATTTAAAGTTTTCCTCTAATTGTTCGCGTTTGGTCGCGCCGAGAATTGCGGTCGTTACGTTTGGATTTTTAATGCACCACGCAAGTGCCATTGTAGGCAGAGAAACGTTTAATTGTTTTGCCAGATCATTTAACCCACGCACTTTTTTCACTTTGTCTTCCTGCACCCAGCGTTCTTTCAACCAGTCGAAGCCCGGCATGGCAAGTCTTGAACCTTCTGGAACGCCGTTCAAATATTTACCCGTTAAAAAGCCCGCTGCCAAAGGGCTCCAGATGGTTGTTCCCAAACCCGGATCACTATAAAGCGGTGCAAATTCCTGCTCCACTTTCGTTCTTTCAAACATGTTGTATTCAGGTTGCTCCACAACGGGTCCGATAAGATTGTTTTCTGTTGCAAATTTGTGCGCACTCATAATTTCCTCCGCGCTCCACATGCTGGTGCCCCAGTACAAAATTTTTCCCTGCTGAATTAGATTGTGCATCGTCCAAACGATTTCGCCAACCGGCGTATTGGGATCGGGGCGATGGCAAAAGAACAGGTCGAGATAATCTACCTGCAATCTTTGCAGCGATTCTTTACAGGCTTCCACAATGTGTTTGCGGCTCAGGCCCGTTTGGTTGGGTTTGTTTTCCTTTCCTCTTGATCCAAAATATACTTTCGACGAAAGCACAATGGAGGTACGGTCCCACGATTTTCTTTTCAATATGCGGCCCATCATTTTCTCACTTTCCCCTAAAGCATACACTTCTGCATTGTCAAAAAAATTAACGCCATTGTCGTAGGCAAAGCTCATCAGTTCGTCTGCGTGATTATCGTCTATCTGCTTGTGAAAAGTAACCCAGCTTCCAAAGCTCAGAAGGCTAAGCTGCAAGCCGGTTTTACCTAAATAACGGTATTCCATATTGTAAAATTTATATTTAGCAATCCGCGAATGAGGTTGTATGAAAGGCTCTGCTAAATTACATCCAAAAAAGGAATGCTATAGTAGTAATCGATGGTTGAATTAATATCATTTTAGGTTATAGGTTTAATGTCCGCAACACATTGTTAGGCTTTTCTGTTTGGGAAAAACGGAAATTACTCCTATTTTAGGGTTGGCCAATCCTACCGAATTAAAACGATAAGAAAAATGGTTATTCTGCAAGCTGCAATTGGTTTAGGTATTCTGATGATTATTATTTTTGGAAGTTTTATTTTTTTGGGCATCCCTTTACTAGCAAATATTTTTATTGGAGTGTTGACTAAGAGAAAAGTTCCCCAACACAAGAATGCAAAAATCATAATTTGGTTTGAAGGTTTGCTGATTGCAACGGTTGTTATATGTGTTGTGTTATACGTAATTTGGAAATTATTTTTAAGCAGAGTCGATTTAACTTACTCGTAAGAAAAACGACATACAAGCGGTATTAGAGCTATGACTGGAGGCAGTGGTTTATACCTATTTCCCAATAGCATTACTTCGGTTGACGTGAGTGACACAACGATGCTCAATAGTAGTACAAACGCTGGCCCCACAAAAATGTTATGCGACTCATAAGCGACATCCGATTTAAATATTAAATTTGAAATACTCCTACATCCCGGAGCATTTTAAATCTATCCGCCAACATGAAACAGTTTTCCTTTGTTTTTGTTGCAAGCATTTTTGCGATTTGCGTAAACGCCCAAAACCCGGTCCTGGATAAAGTGGCCGCCAATGCCTTTATCATTACACGGATGGTGGACAACCATGTGGAGCCCAAGCCCGTTGACAAAACGCTTTCCTATAATTTATTTGATCACACGATTGATGCGCTGGATGATGCCAGAATATTTTTTATAAAAGAAGATATCGACAAGCTTCAACCGTTCCGCATGCATCTGGATGAGGAATTGCTAGGCAAAAAGACAGCGTTTCTCGAGCAGCTTTCTTCCATTTACCAGGCAAGGGTTGCGCAGGTTGATACCATGATTGACAATATTTGTAAAAAGCCTTTTAATTTCTCCATAAAAGAAACGCTTACTGAAGCTGAGGACACTTCGTTTGCGCTCAATACAACTCTTCAAAGAATCAAGATTGCAAAGAGCATTAAAAAAATGATGCTCAATAAAATTTCTCTTGCTGCCGAAAACAGTGCGTCGTTGCCCGCCGACAAGCAAAAGAAAATCATCGACAGTGTGGAGCTTGTAACGCGGAAAAAAATGCAGGCAAAGTTTAAGGTGGAAATAAAAAGAATGTTGCAAAGTCCCGGCGGCATACCACAGGCCGTTGGTGATGTGTATTGCAATACGTTGGCCTCCTACTTTGATCCGCACACGGCTTTTTTCCCATTAACAGAAAAAGAAAATTTTGAAAGCCAGCTCGGTGCAAAGCCGCTTCGCTTCGGTTTTCAGCTGCTTGAAGATGATAACGGAAATGTAACAATTGGCAAGCTAATGCCCGGCAGTCCCGCATTTAAAAGCGGCCAGTTGAATAAGGGCGACAAAATAATGGCGCTGCAATGGGCGGGCAAAGAAGAGATTGATGTTTCCGAAGCCAATCGCGAAGAAATTTCGGAAGTACTGGATGCGAGTAATCATGAAGAAGTAACTTTTACCATTAAAAAAGTTGATGGCACCATAAGAACAGTGGTGCTGCAAAAAGCCACCAATGAAAACGATGAAGCCGAAAACAAGGTGAAAAGTTTTGTGTTGAAGGGCGCGAAAAATATTGGCTTTATATCGTTGCCCAATTTTTACACCGATTGGGAAACTAATAACGCAGAAGATCACGGTTGTGCCAACGACGTGGCGAAGGAAATATTAAAACTGAAAAAGGAAAACATAACCGGATTGATTATCGACCTGCGGTTCAATGGCGGCGGTTCTATACAGGAAGCGATTGAGCTTGCCGGAATATTTATAGACGCCGGCCCGGTGGGACAAATAAAATCACGCGATGCGAAAGTGTATACGATGATGGATGTGAACAGGGGCACGATGTACGATGGGCCGCTGGTGTTTCTTGTAAACGGTTACAGCGCTTCCGCTTCCGAAATCCTCGCTGCTGCCATGCAGGACTATAACAGAGCGCTGATCGTAGGTTCACCTACTTATGGCAAGGCCACTGCGCAACTCATCATGCCGATGGATACAATTGCATTGGCAAATAACAATGCCAACAATGCGAAAGCGGATAGTTATTTAAAGCTTACCGTAAACAAACTGTTTCGCGTAACGGGACAGACAGCGCAGTTTAACGGCGTGATTCCGGATGTGAAATTGCCGGACATTTTGGAAATAGAATCGCGCAGGGAAGCGGATGAACCATTTGCATTAAAGCCATCTGTAATTGCGGCCAACAAATATTACAAACCGCTGGCGCCTTTGCCGGTTGCAGCTTTGCAGGCAAAAGCCAATCCGGAAATTGATAAGTCGGAATATTTTAAAGAGCTGAAAAATTACGCGGTTGATTATAAAAAACTGGAAGCGAACAAAGATGTTTCGCTTTACTTAAGCGATGTATTGGCGGCAAGAAAAAAAGTGAAAGAAAAAGACGATGCGGCGCCGAAAGAAACCGCGAACAATTCCTATTACGTGATCAGCAATCATTCGTTCGATGAAGAGCGCCTTGCGGGTGATGAAGACCTTAAAAGGCTGAACAGTGAGTGGAGAAAAGCGCTGCAAAAGGATCCGTACATTAAAATTGCGTACGATTTGTTGATGACGGATTTTAAGTAAAAAGTCAAAAGGTTTGACAGGATTATCATATTGATTTGCAAGTTGCGCCGCTGATTTTTAAATTCTTAACATGTCGCCCCCACGGGGCTGGTCTTACTTTTTAGATTGCTATCTTATAAACTTACTGTCCCGCAATTTGAAAACAAATTCGAATCGTCGGAGAGATAGCCCCAGAGGGGCGGCATGTTAGTAGATGCAATTTCGATCGGCATATGCTGTTTTATTTGCGCGGCACCGCTCATTTTCAAATTTTCAAATTCCCGGATTTTCAAATTCAGTATTTTTAGGCCACCTAAACCATAAGCACGTATGAAAAAAACTCTCTTGTTTGCCTTCGTGGGCATGCTGTCCCTTTGCGGCATCAGTGCTCATTCCCAATCGCTCGACAATCCCGGCGATTATATGACAGCCATCTCCAAAGCGCAGGTTGAAATGAACCAAAAATACATGGCCTACACCAGCGCCGTGGCGCACGGACGACGTGCAAAGAAGATCGAAAAAATGCGACAGCAAACGCTGGAATCTATTACCAACGCACGTTACAAAACCATCGACATTCCTATTTACAAAGGCGATAATTCTTTAAGACAGGCCGGCATCGACTACATCCAATTCTGCTACAACATTTTCAATGAAGATTACGGCAAGATTGTAAACATGGAAGAGATCGCCGAGCAATCGTTTGACGGTATGGAAGCTTATATCTTGATGCAGGAAAAAACAAATGAAAGTTTAAAACAGGCGTCGGGCAAAATGGACGCAGCGGTACAAACATTCGCAGCTAAAAACAATGTAAGAATTGTTGCCGGAGAAAAAGATGTGCTTAGCGAAAAGCTTGATGTCGCTGGAAAATTGAATCACTATACGAACCAGCTATACCTTATTTTTTTCAAGTGCAACTGGGAGTATAATCAAATAATTGAATCGCTCAACAAAAAGAAACTAAACGATGCTGAACAGGCACGCAATGCGCTCATCAAATATGCGGGCGATGGATTCGCAAGTTTGGAAGGGACCACACTAAGCTCGTTTGACAATGATCCGGCGTTGGCCGCTGCTTGTAAGGAAACGCTTGACTGCTATAAGAAAGCTGCTGAAAACGACATTCCGAAAATGCTCGACTTTTATTTGAAACAGGAAAATTTTGAAAAGCTGAAAAAAACAATGGACAGCAAGTCAGAAAGAACAAAAGCAGATGTAGACGCTTACAACAAAGCGGTAAACGACATGAATGGCGCGATACAGACGTACAATGATGTGAACACAAGTATGAATAAAAAAACAAACCAGGTTTTGCAAAACTGGGAAAAAGCGGAGAAGAATTTTTCAGATACGCATATGCCTTATTATCGGGGCTAAAATCTGAACGCTTAATGCAAAACGCCTAACGCGGGTATCTCTGCGTTGGGCGTTTTGCATTAAGCTTTTTGCATCACTTATGGTGTACTATCATTTGCCACCATCGAGGTCCCTATGTAGTTATAGAACGTTCTGGTGTTGAGATCCTGCGTTGCTTCCATGCCATTGAGACCCCTGATTGTATCGTGTTTCATGCGAAGCTCCACGTATTTGTCGGTGTAAAATTTTTCTTTGCGTTGGTCCCACCAGAGTTCCTTGCAGAAAACAGTGTCGCCGCTTGTGTTAATGATGATCACGCTGTCTTTCAAAAAGACCTTGTTTTCATTTTCCCTGTATTTGCCATACTTCGCGTCAAGTTTGGTTTCGATCTTCAGGGAATCGCCATAAAAGTCAACGTGCAATGATTTTGGAAATTCTATAAACGGCGCATCAGCAGTGCTGTCCCTATCGTAGCGGTTCATAATTGGCGAAGTGAGTTTTGCCTTCATTTTCCCTGACTGGCTGTAGTAGGTTACAATCTCCCGTCCCTGCTCCATGGCAGTTACGGTTTTGGAAAGCGCACGGACCTCGTTGATGTCGTTTTCGCAGGCTACCAAAAGAAAACTGCCAATTGCCAACTTTGAAAATGTACTAAAAATATGACCGGGTTTACTCATATCGCTGTTTTGCCGGCCAAATATCGCATAAACAAGCTGTAAACTGAATCTTTTCCGGCAAAATTCACAAGGGTTTACACTTTGTTTGGTTGGTGTGAATATTTTTTTGTTCGGGAGTCGGGCCAAATATTAACACTTCAGTTATTTTTGGGAAAATTTTACCCTTTGCTGCAGGCATATCATCATGAAATTTTAGTGGAAGCCGGATGCGATGAAGCCGGTCGAGGTTGCTTCGCAGGTCCAGTATTTGCCGCAGCAGTTATCTTACCAAAAGATTTTTATCACCCCGAGCTAAACGATTCCAAACAAATAAAAGAATCCCTGAGGGACGAGCTAAAAGCTTATATCGAGGAAAAGGCCATTTGTTACGCAGTCGCACAGGTCAACGTGGATGAAATTGATGAAATAAATATTCTCAATGCTTCCTTCAAGGCCATGCATCTTGCCATTAAAAAACTGCCGGTCGTTCCCGAGCAACTGCTGATTGATGGCAATCGTTTTAAGGCGTACAAAAAAATTCCCCATCACTGCATAATAAAAGGCGATGGCATTTATGCATCTATCGCTGCTGCCAGCATTCTGGCAAAAACTTATCGTGACGCTTATATGAAGAAGCTTCACAAATCTTTCCCGCACTACAACTGGAAAAGCAATAAAGGGTACGGTACAGAAGAGCACAGAACTGCTATCGAGCAACACGGCCTTTGCCAGCATCACAGGAAAAGCTTTAATATTGTTTCTGCGCAGATAGACCTTTTTGATTAAGCGAGGTCAAGTAATTAATAATTAAGAATTAATAAGGCTGCATTCATTAATGAATGTAACCGTCTGATTATTTAAGCAGATTTGTCGTGTCGCTTTTACCGGACAGGTCTACCTATTAATTACTAATTATTAATTATTAATTGAAAATCAGGCACGGTTTTTACTTTTTACTTTTGATTTTTTACTTATACTTGACCCTTAATTAGTTTATTTTGAATTTCCGATTCGAAAATATCATTTTCCTTTCCGGCCTTGCGGTTGTTCCGTTGGTGGTTTTCCTGTTTTGGCGACTGCTCAAATGGAAAAAGGAAACCTCGGCAGCGATTGGCGATCCCTCATTGGTAAAGGAACTGCTCAAGAATTATTCTCCGAAGAAATTTAACCTGAAATTTTTGTTGTCTGTAATTGCCCTCGCGGTTGTAATTATTGCGATTGCAAATTTGCAACGCAAAGGAAAAATGGAGAATGTGACCCGCAAAGGCGTTGATGTAATGATCGTGATGGAAGTAAGTAAAAGCATGCTGGCGCAAGACATCAAACCCAGCAGGCTTGAACGTGCCAAACAGCTGGTGAACAAGATCATCGAGAGAATGGAAAACGACCGCATTGGTCTGGTGCTTTTTGCTGGAAGGGCATATATGCAAATGCCATTAACAACGGATCACGCAGCGTCCAAAATGTATGTGCAAAATGCCGGTCCGGATGTAGTGCCAACGCAAGGTACGGTAATAGCTGAGGCGCTGAAAATGGCCAACAGTGCGTTCAACAGCAAGGAAAGAAAATACAAATCCATTGTGCTGATCTCAGATGGTGAGGACCACGATCCTGAAGCTTTGCCTGTTGCAAAAACTTTACAGCAGGATGGCGTAATGATCAATACGGTGGGCATCGGTTCTCCTGAAGGCGCACCAATCATTGATCCTAATACCAACGATTATAAAAAAGATGCACAGGGCAATAATGTTATCACGAAACTGAACGAAGCAGAGCTGCAACAATTGGCGCAAGCAGGAAACGGTATCTACGAAAGATTGGAGGACCCAACTGAAACGGCAGATGCAGTTACAAAGCAACTCGGCACTATTGAGCAAAAGGCGGTAAGCGATAATTCCTTTGTCAACTACATCAGTTATTTTTATTGGTTCATAGCGCTGGCCATCGTTTTGCTTTTGGTAGAGATGTTTGTTTCGGAAAAGAAAATGAATACAAGTCTGTAAAGCATTACGTAAACATAGAATGAAGATACTAACAGGAGTTTTCAGTTTGGCAATCTTAACTTTTGTTGCTTGTCAAGCAAAACAATCAAGATCAGAAACGGACGATATTATTTTTAAGGACAGTTTAGGCCATTCTTTGACTAGAAACGATTTGGTAAATGCGACTGGTAAAGTAGATTATGAAATTACAGGCGATAAAAAGATTGACCCCAAAGCGCAGATGCTTCATCAGGAAGCAAGAGCCTTAGGGCAAGCCGGGAAATATGATTCTTCAATTGAAAAGCTAAATGAAGCAATAAAAATTCAACCGACCTGGGCATATCCGATTTACGACCTGGCATTTACATATCTATTGAAAGGTGATGTTGAAAATGCGTTGATTTTTTATAGAAAGACAGACGAATTGGAGCCCAAAGGTTTTTTTACTGCAAAGACTGCCATATACTCGCTAGAGGGAGAAAAAGCAGGGAAATTTCCTAAAGGAACTTACACTTCTTATCTGCAAATTGAGTGGGCAGATGAAAAGAGTAAAAAACTTGAAATTGCAAAAGCAATTACTCAAAAGGTACCTGATTTTGCACCAGCATGGAAAGAACTGGCAAATTTATCAGATGACAAGCAGGAAAAACTCAATGCGATAGAACAAGGTCTTTCAAAAAATCCGGATGCAGAAACAAAAGGCATTCTTATTATTAACAAGGCATTGATGTTGGATAACGAAGGAAAAAAAGAAGAGGCGAGAAACCTTTTAGGTAACCTTATTTTTTCGCCAGACGTTACATCCGGAAACATGGAGTTGGCGAAATTTGCATTAAAGACAATTAGTGAGAAGTAAAAATACAGTTCAGCCTAACAAAAATATCGCCTTACAATGGCACAGTAACATCATTTGATTGAACGACTATGAAGACAAAATATTTGATACATTTTTTCCTCGTCTCATCGGCACTTTCGCCAGTGATATTGCATGCACAATCAGGCGGCAAGGATCTGCGTGAGGCAAACAAGTTGTACAAGGAAAAAAAGTTTGATCAATCGTTGAAGGCATACAACAAAGCGTTGGAGTCTGCGCCAAATAATTCTACCGTTAACTATAACACGGGCAACGCAAACTTTCGCAACAATAAGTTTGAGAACGCCGTAAACGATTACGACAACACCGTTTCCAACACGAATGATAACTCACTGAAGCAAAACGCCTACTACAACAAAGGCGTTTCGTTCAGTAAGCAAAAGAAATTGCCGGAAAGCATTGAGGCATATAAAGACGCACTAAAGCTAAACGGAAACGATAAAGAAGCGAGGGAGAATTTGCAGAAGGCCCTTATGGAGCAAAAGCAACAACAACAGCAGCAAAACAAGCAGGACAATAAGAAAGACAACAAAAAGGACCAGAATAAAAAGCAGGATCAAAAACAGGACCAGCAACAGCAACCAAAAGAACAACAAAGCAAACTAAATAAACAACAGGTAGAGCAATTGCTCCAGGCGCTTCAGCAAAAAGAAAAAGAGGTGCAGAAGAAGATGCAACAGAAAGATGCGAGCCCTACGCAGCCGGAGAAGGATTGGTGAGGAATGACTGAATAACTTAGTAACTGAATAACTGAAGGGTTGAGTGTTGTGATGCGAAATTGATTTTTTGAACTCCGGGGCTAAAGGCTTCGGAGTTTTTATTTTGTGGTCGGTTGCCTGTTCTGCAAGGCTACATGCATTGAAGAGCATTGAAAATTTTCATTTCATGCTTCTCATGGAACTAACATGTCGCCCCTCCGGGGCTGGCATTTCGATTGCTGAACTATTATGTGATTTCTACGAACGTGCCGCCCCTCTGAGGCTGGTATTTAGATTTCCGATTTCCTGGATTTTTCTACTAACGTGTCGCTCCTCCAGAGCTTTTGGTAGCCGCCCGGTAAATGCTGCGCTCAACGTTGAGTACATAACGTTAGGAACCCTTCAGTTATTCAGTTACTCAGTTATTCAGTTATTCAATCACTGCTCACTATACTTATACCCCACGCCTCTAACGGAATGAAAATACTTCGGATTGCGGCTGTCCTCTTCAAAATATTTGCGGAAGTTCAAAATGAAATTATCGATCGTGCGGGTGGTCGGGTATACGTTGTAGCCCCAAACTGTTTGCAGGATCTTTTCACGCGGCACCACTTCGTTTTTATTTTCTATCAGGAGCTTTAAAAGCATTGTTTCTTTTTTGCTCAACTGCACAGTTTCTCCGCTTTTGGTGGTTGCTTCCTGCGCTTTGAAATCTACCGTGTTATTGCCAAAGCTATAAGTGTCGCCAATGGTATCTTTATCCTGTAGTCTCGCGTTCTTTTCAATCAGTTTGTGAACACGCAGTAAAAGTTCTTCGAGGTTAAATGGTTTGGTAAGATAATCGTCGGCGCCTTTTTTCAATCCCAATACCCTGTCGGTGCTGCTGTTCTTGGCGCTTAAGATTAACACTGGCGTTTCATTGCTCTTCACGCGCATGGTCTCAAGAACGGTAATGCCGTCTAGTTCCGGCAACATGATGTCAAGTATCACCAGGTCGAAATACTCGCCCTGAAGCGCCTTTAAAGCTGCGTTCCCTTCATATGCAGACGTCACCTCATATCCTTCCAGCTCAAGATTTAATTTCAGCGAATCGTGAAGGTTCTCTTCATCTTCTACCAGTAAAATTGATTTCTTTGTATTCATCTGTTTATTGTTATTTTATTTTGGCCAGATGGAACTCGCACGAAATAATCATTTTTTTGTGTGACAAGAGGTTGCCATGCTCGTTTCATACTTGAAACTGAATGGTAAAGTTAGTGCCGGTTGGCAAATTATCGGTTACTACAATGCGTGCATTGTGTTCAAATGCAATCTTTTTACAAAGATATAATCCAAGACCGGTTCCTTTTGTTTTGCGCACCTTTTCATCACCTATCCTGTAGAACCTGTCAAATATTTTTTGTTTCTCATTATCCGGAATCCCCACTCCATTATCAGTCACACTTGCCAGGATCAGGTTTTTTTTGCGATGCATGGTAAAACCAATCTCTCCATCTTTGCCGGAATATTTTACTGCATTGTCAATAAGATTGTTGATCAGTATTTGCAGCAACAAAGGATCGCCTTCTATAAAAAGATCTTCTTCCACAGAGATGCTCCAGTTTTTATTTGGAAAGCGGGTTCTGTATTCTTCAACGCTTCGCCTGGTAAGGTCCGACAAGTTTAGCTCTTCTTTTGAAGAATGAAAAGCTTTCTCATCCATTTGCGCGGACACGAGAATGTTGTTTGCCAAAGTATTCAGCCGGTTGGTTTCCTGCAAGGTCATCGCAATGATCTTTTGCTGTTTCTCTTCATCGAGCTTGTGTTTTTGCAGCGTCTCCAGGTTAAGCTTTGCAACGGCGATGGGCGTTTTCAGTTCATGGGTAATCGCCATCATGAAATTGTGCTGTTGCTCAGACAGTTTAAATTCTCTTCTTACCGCACGGTACACAAAAAAGGCGCCTACAATAATGAGTGAGAAAAATACTGTGCCTTCACCAACATATTTTGCCGTTGAGCGATGCTGCTCGTCGGTGATTTCCTGAACTTTTGTAAGATAAGCGGGATCATCGGCCTTGAGTTCTTCCAATTTGTAGTTGGTCATCTGGTGGCTCTGGCGCATGAGCGAAACGAACCACCAAACCAAAGCGGCTATTATGTAAAACAGAAGAAGATAAAATAACGCGGAGGCAAAGCCCAGTTTCTTTGCCGGAACCAGTTTTCTTAACATCGTTTGTAAAATAACTATGATGTATGAACTATGAAGTATGAACCGGAGGAAACGCTATTCGTAGTTCATACTTTATAGCTCATAGTTCAATTCGCTTTCTCCACCCGCAAACCCACATTCATAACATGCTCCAAAGGATCATCGCGCATAATTTGCTCAAGGGCAAAATCGTATGTTCCTTTTTTATTGAAATGTACCGGATCACGGGTAATACGTATGCGGTGATAAAAAATATCGTCCATTCCGCTGCCGAGCCAGCCCTTGTCGTTGTTCCCAAGAGTAAGATCGAGCTGCTGCCTTGTTGCCTTTACATCGCCCGGAGCTTTTGTGTACACATTCATCCAGATGTTATTGTATCTGTAAGCATCGGTATGTCGTAACGTGATAAACACATTGTAGAGCGCCGTGGTGTCCTGAATATCAAATTGAACACTTTGTCTGTCGGCAGCGTTCCATTGTTGATCTTTAATCGTAACACTCTTTTCAAAAACATCGTTCGTCGCACAGCCCGTTAAAACGCCAATCAAACATGACGCAACAAAAGCTATCGGCAAATATTTTTTCATGAAGGGGAATTTGGTAAAGTTGATCGTTGTTGGTTGTTGGTTGTTAGGAGTGTCCGCAAAACGGAGGCCGCTAACAACTAACAACTATAAACTAACAACTTCCTATAATACATTTAAAACTTGTTCTTTTGCTTTTTCCAGTTCATCTTTCATCACCACCACACATTTCTGGATGGATGAATCATATGCTTTGGCGCCGGTGGTGTTTATTTCACGGCCCACTTCCTGCAATATGAAGGAAAGTTTTTTACCTTTTTCTTCGCCATTCTCATTGATCAGCGATCTGAAATAGTCGCAATGGGTTTTCAAACGCACCTGCTCTTCGCTGATGTCGATCTTCTCGATATAATAAACGAGCTCCTGCTCCAATTTATTGGTGTCATAGTTTTCTGCACCCACATTTTCTTCCAGCAACTTCACCAGGTTCTCTTTAATTTTTGTTTTACGCAAAGGTTCCAGTTCGATCACTTTGTTTTGCTGGTTCTCAATATTGGAGATGCGTAGTAAAAGATCCTGTTCCAAAATTTTACCTTCCTCTGTACGATGAAGGTTCAGGTCGTCGATGGCTGCGAGAATAACTTTTTCAAACTGGTCCCACTCAGCATCGGTTAAAGTATCGCCGGTTGGAGTGATCACTTCAGGAAGTTTCAATAATGAGCTGAGGATATGCGCAGGATCGAGATTCAATTCTTTGGACAATGCGGCTACCGGTTCATAATATGCTTTGGCAAGATCTACATTTATCGTTACCGGTTTTGCGGAGCCGGTTTGTTTTAAACTGATGGTACAATCGATGCTACCACGACCAAGCTTCTTGGAAAGGATACCGCGAATGTCGAACTCAAACGGTTTTAAAAATGCAGGCATTTTCAGGTTTACTTCAAACTGTTTTCCATTGAGGGATTTTATGTCAACCAGGAAAGTTTTATCACCCACATTTTTTTCGGCCCTTCCGAAGCCAGTCATTGATTTGAGCATCGTAGTCTAAATTTTAAGCAAAGTAATGAAAAGAGGGCAGAGAATGGAAAGTTGAAAGTTGAAAATTGAAAATTAAGGTGGCCGCTAGCGTGAAGCTGCGCTTCTGAGGTTTAGCCCACCAACAATCTGAGATGTTTGTTGGTACGTCAACGCTTTATTCCAATGCTTCGATACCTGCAATGACATCTGAAAATCCTGCATGATGTACAGTCTTGATGTTAGTTTATACGTTGCGGCTTGCAAGACCTGACAGGTCTTAAAAACCTGTCAGGTCCTGGTGCAGCACCAAAACTATTTTCGAGAAGACTAAGTACGCAATAGGAAGGACGCATTCCGCAGCATCATTTTCAATTTTCCACTTTCACTTTTCAATTAACCTAAACTTCCAGCTTCCTATACAACTCCTTTTCCTCCATCTCCATCATGTCGCCGGGAAGTAATCCTTCAATTGTTATCTTCTCCATGCTATATCTTATCAATCGCAAAGTAGGGAAGCCAACAGCTGCTGTCATTTTTCTCACTTGTCTGTTCTTTCCTTCTGTTAGCGTTAACTCGATCCATGAAGTCGGAATATTTTTTCTGAACCTGATCGGCGGGTTACGTGGCGGTACGATTTGGTCCACATCGATTCTTTTTGCCCTGGCAGGTTTTGTACGATGCGCTTTACCATCTACTGTTATTGTTACGCCCTTCATCAAAGCAGCGATCGCTTCATTGGTGATGTCGCCATCAACCTGAACCCAGTATGTTCTTTCGTGTGCAAAGGAGGGATTGAGTAAGCGGTGATTGAGTTTTTTATCATTGGTGAGTAGCAACAAACCTTCGCTATCATAGTCGAGTCTGCCAACGGGATAAACATCGGAAGGCACGTCGAAGAAGTCTTTCAATATTTTCTTATCGCCTTCTTTGCTAAACTGGCAAAGCACTTCATATGGTTTGTAAATGATAAAGTAATGATGCATGTGCAAATAAAAAGTCCCACATTTTGTGTGGGACTTTTATATATGAATGGGTTAGTAAGTAATGGGAAAATAAATTCCCTACACAATATTAAAAATAATTTTCGCGAACTAGAAAATTTTTGACATAAATTTTATTCACATTTTTTTTGACCCTGTGGATAAGGCCGCCTGTTTGTAACACTAAAAGCAGCATCGCCTGATTGCTTTCAAATGTTTTTCATTCTTCATTATTTTATCACTGCATTTTTATCATCCTCTGAAACCATTTGCAGCAAAGCGTTTCATCGATTCATTTTTTTCAATGCAATAGTTTTCTAAAAAAAGCAACAACATCATAGCTCATTGTTCAAGATGAAAAACAGGGTCAGATAAATCGTTTGTTAATGAGTAAGGACCTAAAAAAATATTTTGGGCAACGGGCCGCTTAGACCCCCTTTTTATCTTTTGAAATCAATTTTCGTCATTTTGAACACAGCTATAACTTTGCAAAAAATCAAAACATGCAATTTCCTTCTCCTGTTTCTATTCAATGGATAGCAGATTTTATAAAAGCAGAACTTATAGGCAACACAAACGGACAAGCTACTGGGATAAATGAAATACATAAAGTAGAGCAAGGCGATCTTGTGTTTGTTGATCATCCTAAATACTATAACAAGTGCATTCAATCTGCAGCATCGTTTATCATCATCAATACAAAGGAAGTAACAGTGCCGGAAGGAAAGGCGTTGCTGGTGGTTGACAATCCTTTTGAAGCCTACTCAAGCATCGTAAAACATTTCCGTCCATTTGAACCTGCTACTAAAATGATCAGCGACTCTGCAGTGATTGATGCAAGCTCGGTGATATACCCGAATGTGTTTGTGGGACATCATGTTACCATCGGCAAAAACTGCATTATTCATTCCGGTGTGCAAATACTTGACCATTGTATGATCGGCGATAATGTGATCATTCAATCAGGCACCGTTATCGGCTCCAATGCTTTTTACTACAATACAAAAAAGGACAGGGAAGTTTGGTATAAACAAATGATCAGTTGTGGCAGAGTGTTGATTGAAGACGATGTAGAGATTGGTGCGAATTGTACCATCGACAGAGGTGTTAGTCATGACACTGTAATCGGCAGAGGAACAAAAATGGACAACCTCATTCATATTGGTCATGATACTGTGGTGGGTAAGAATTGTTTGTTTGCTGCGCAGGTTGGTATTGCAGGTGCAACCACCATTGAAGATGGCGTCATACTTTGGGGACAGGTTGGTGTAAGTAAAACATTGACCATTGGGAAAAATGCAGTCGTGTATGCACAGAGTGGAGTGAAGGGATCCATTGAAGGCGGCAAAGCTTATTTTGGTTCACCGGTAGAAGATGCTTCAACAAAGATCAAAGAGTTGGTTTGGGTAAAACGCATTCCAGAACTTTGGTCAAAAGTGATGGGGAAGTAGTCAATTTGAAAATCTGCAGATTTGAAAATGAAGGACGCTGCAAGGCTGGAAGCCTCGACTCATAACTCATTACTCATTACTCAAAAACTTCTTCCATGATAGAAGTAATTAAAGGAGACATAACCAAAGTGCATGCTGATGCAATTGTAAATGCGGCGAACTCTTCTCTCTTGGGAGGCGGCGGCGTTGATGGTGCCATTCATCGTGCGGGCGGTCCGGCAATTTTAGAAGAGTGCAGGAAAATAAGAGCAAGGCAGGGTGAATGCAAAACAGGTGATGCAGTTATAACGACTGCCGGAAATTTGCCTGCGAAATTTGTTATTCATACTGTTGGCCCTGTTTGGAACGGTGGTACCAGGAACGAGGCAGAAAAGCTGACGAATTGTTACAAACATTCCTTAGAGCTTGCGGCTGAAAACAATTGCGATACCGTAGCCTTTCCAAATATCAGCACGGGCATTTATGGTTATCCAAAAGATCAGGCGGCGAAGATTGCAGTTAAAACGGTTACTGAATTTTCAAAAGAACATCAGAAACCATCGAAAGTAATTTTTGTTTGCTTTGACGAAGACAGTTATTCAATTATTAAGTCTCTGATTCAACACTAAGGCCCATCGGAATGGCTTCAGCCGGACCTTAGTGTTAAATCTTGAAAACAACACGATGAACAAAATACTCGCTATCTCCGGAAGTTTGCGAAACACTTCTTCCAATACAACCATCTTAAAATATTTACAGAAAATAACACCGGCAGATATCGTCTTCGAAATCTATGACGAGCTCGGCGCCCTGCCTCACTTTAATCCAGACATCGACAACGAAAAATCTCCCGAAGTAGTTACCAGGTTCAGATCGAAACTTAAGGAAGCAAGTGGCGTAATCATTTGCACACCGGAATATGCATTTGGGGTTCCCGGCGTTTTAAAAAATGGTTTGGACTGGATCGTTTCCTCAGGCGAGTTTACTGATAAACCTACCGCAACCATAAGCGCATCACCGCTTGCAACAGGCGGAGATAAAGCACATGCATCATTGCTGGTGACGATAAAAGTGATGGGAGCGAAAGTAGTGGAGAATGGTTCCGTTACAGTGCCGATCGTTTTAAAGAAATTCGATACCGAAGGAAATATGATCGACGATAAGATTGCGAAAGAGTTTGAAGTGCTGATGAATAGTTTGATCAGTGCGTTTTAGACGAAGTTGATAGTTGTTAGTTGTAAGGCATGATGATCAAACATTCCTTCTAACAACTAACAACTATCAACTAACAACTTCTCTTATTCCTCCGGAACATAGTCATAAGGCAACAACTCCGCCAACTTCTCCCAACTCCAGTAACCGTTGTTGGTTACATCATTCTGATCGTAAAAATATCCGTTTGACAAAATGTTGAAGCCCTCGTTAATTTCAATTACCGTAAGCTGTGCACGCAATTGCGGCGGCAATTTGTAAAACTCGATGTATGTTTTCTCCGGCATTTCATTATGATACTTAACTCTCAATCTTCCATCATAATTAATAGCTACTTCATTGCTGTCAAGGCTATAGATAGAAGTGTCGTAAGGATTGGAAATTGTTTCAACCGTAAAAGGATTAAGACTGGTTACTTTTTCTATTTCAAATCCTTCTTTTTCCAGGCTGTGGTTGTACCATGCACGCATAAAATGCATGCGGGAACCATTGTAGGCCTTCAGGCGATTTGCTTTCCAAACTTTTTGCTCTTCGGGTGTTC
>Ga0318567_10000141_pt1 | contig 32909 bp, 23 predicted proteins | sample GRESIP088b5f20_FD_203691 | JGI IMG/M metagenome (GOLD analysis project Ga0318567, IMG submission 203691) | Tropical soil microbial communities from Luquillo Experimental Forest, Puerto Rico - GRE.SIPMG.088b5f20 | ecosystem: Environmental > Terrestrial > Soil > Tropical forest > Bulk soil...
CGTTAAAGAGGTCTATGTCTGTTAAAAAATTGTATAGGTAGTAATAAGATATAAATATGCGCCCTATGGTGTGATTGGGCCAGCGCGCCTGACGGTCAAGCCCGTCGCAAAGCCAGACCAGCGCCTTCAGCCAGGGCGGGACGTGGTTGGGTCAGCCGACGAATTGGGGATAGTTTGCGCCAAAGCGAGAGCGCGCGTGGCAGGACCACTCGCCTGAGCAAGCACAGAAAACGAGTGAAGCGGGCTGCTAACCGATGTCTGGCCCTGTTATCGAAAATGTTCAATCTCGCCGAAGTCTGGGGTCTCCGACCGGACGGCTCCAATCCTGTGCGTCATATCGAGAAATATCCCGAGCGCAAGGTCGAGCGGATGCTATCCGGCAGCGATTTGGCGCATCTGGGCGCAGCCCTGTCAGCTTATGAGGGATCGCCCTATGCCGTTGCCGCTTTCCGACTGCTGATCTTTACAGGTGCGCGGCTGGATGAGATTCAGTCCCTGCGCTGGGACGAGGTGGATTTTGAACGCGCTGAGTTGCGTCTCGCCTCACACAAATCGGACAAGACTGCGGGTGTTAAGGTCATCCATCTGCCGGCACCGGCCTTGGCAGTTCTCAATGGGCTAATGAAAATCCAAGGGAATCCCTACGTTATCGCCGGGCTGAAGCCTGGCAGCCATATGGTGAATTTGAAACGTGCTTGGGAGACCGTGCGGGCAAAGGCCACGGTCAGCATTTGGAGAGAACACGACGACCCCGCCATTGCCAAACTGGTGGCTGACCTGAGTGAAAAGTTAAAGCGAGAGCCCAGCTATGAGGAATGTCTCCGTGCTGCGGAAATGGCTGGATTAATGCTTCCCACTGGCCTCGTTGACCTGCGCCGTCACGACCTGAGGCATACCTTCGCTTCTATCGCAGCCAGTTCCGGTATGGGTTTGGTGCTTATTGGCAAAATGCTGGGCCATACCCAGGCGCAAACGACTCAGCGTTACGCTCATCTTGCTGCCGATCCGGTAAAGTCTGGCGTGGCGAGTGTGGCAAGGCAGCTTGAGGCGGCGATGGAAGGGCGGAAGACAAGTGCTAAGATCTCTGATATTTCAGGAGCGCGAGGATAACCGTCTCTTTGTTGCAGGAAAGCCATGCCAATAGCTGATGGCGGAATCGATGTCCCAGCCCGCGAATGGTGCTCCATTACGGAGGCCGTGCTATGGATCGAATTTCGGCAGCCACCGATTGATTTCCGTTGGGAAGGGTCATTCGAGGATCGTATTCCAATATTGGGAACCAATGAACACGGTGAAGGCCTCTACTCTCCCACGACCTATTTGAGGAGTTTGGGAAAGTTGTACGCACATCTGTGTGTAGGGACCGTCAGTTTGAGAGGTCGTCCAGCAATAGGGTTAGCGATTGTTTCAAAGGGACAGTTCGGTCGTTCCATCAATTGCCAAGAATGGGGGGACGTGCAGCTTATCGAGGCTGAAAAGATAAAAATAGCTGGCGAGGATGAGTTCACTGAGGCCAGTACGAGTGATATTTTTACTAATACAATATATATAGACGGTCACTCAAAATTGGAGTGGGTCTACAATAGACTGTGTGTGAATTTTGCGGAGCTCAAAGAACGATTTCTTCCTAAGAATGGGGAGGATATTAGAATTGGTGGTGATATCAAGACCGTGGAGCCAATGGCTTTTGCAAGCAAAAAGCCCGTTGTTAAATCAAATAATGTTTTGAGGCGTGCATTGCGAAGCAAGAAGAGCGTATCTTCTGGCCAAAAGCCTGTTATAGAAAAATTATTTAATATGAATGGTGGCATGAGAACTAAAGAAGCCGCTGCATATCTCGGTATCAGTAAGAGCACACTTGATAAATATAGATCGAGTGGGAAAGGCCCTCCTTATAAAAAATCGGGGAGAATTTGCCTATATTTTAAGGAAAATTTGGATGACTGGCTTAATTCTAAGAACATCAAAAGCACAAGTGAGAAAAAATGAATATTAAGCCATAATAAGTATCACCGTATTGCCGGCTTATTCCTTTGGCTCCGGCGCACATCGGCCGTATCGAACGTATGGTGAACACTTTATTGGCGTAACCGCCGGAATGCGTCAGATTCCGGGCATACCAGCCCGTTGGGCAGAAAGAAAGACAGTCGCCCGCCGTCACTCCAGCAGTTCAAGGAGCGCTTCCCTGACGACTGCCCTGCGCCGCCTATCTGAAGGCGCGCCGCTGGCCGAACGGCTGTCTGCCCTTCCTGCGCGGGCTGGAAGCGTTGGATGGAGAATGCCGTGACTGCGGACGACAGACCTCGGCAACCCCTGGGACGGTGATGCATGGGTGCACATGCCGCTACGCACCTAGTTTCTCGCGGCACGCCTGTTGGCCACCCACTCGAACGGTATGTCGGCGCTCCAACTCCAGGCAAAGTTGGGCCTCGGCAGCTACAAGACGGCCTGACCGTTGCTCCATAAGCTGCGCCGAGCCATGGTCGACCCGAGCCGTTGCCACGACGGTAAGAACGCTGTCATTGGGGCGGTTGAACTGATGGAGGGGAGCAAGCCGGGCCGCATCCGCCTAGCCGAGCGCCTGTTCCTCCGGGTGGCCAAGGGTATCTCTCGCTAAAATGCAGAAAATTAAGGGTGCGTTGATGTCGCTTGCCCCGGCCCTTTTTGGGCGGTAGCGGAAGAGGTGGGGGTAGCGTCCGGCGCAGGGATAGTACTACCGGGAGCCGTTGTTTCAGGAACTACAACAGAAGCCAGTGGTGGCGTGGAGATCGGGTTTGCGGTCGCAGGTGATGTCGTCACAACAGGCGTGGTAAGGGGCGGAATGGGGGCCGGATAACGGTAAGAGAGCCACCATCCAACGACTGCGCCGAGAAGCGCCATCGGCACCCCAGTGACGAGACCGACATAAACCGCGCGGCGGATCGCTACGGGACGAATTTCTGCCTGAGCCGCCGCTATTGCCTGCTCCCGCAGCTGGTTATTGCGAGCAGCCAGCGTTTCCCACTGGCGCTTTGCGTTTGCTAGCGTCAGATGCTTCTCGGTAAAGGCACGCAGGACCCTATCAAATGTGTAAAAGGCATCGAGGTAGCGTTCGATGACCTCCCTGTTCAGCCAAGTGTATTGACCGAGTTGAGCGTCGTTAGTCTTTGCATGCTCAAGGAGGCCGATGGCCTCTTGCTGTACCTGGCGAACTTCCGATCGAAAGTTTCCGCCGTCTATCAGATCAAGGACCTCTGGCCCCCAGTGTTCGACGTCCTGGTTGATCGCGTCGTGACACTGAACGCAGAGCATCTTCGTCACATCGAGAACGGCGCGCTGAACATGCCCTTCCATTCGGCGCAGATGGTGGCTGCCGTCGGTCGCGACATCGCAACCTGTAGCAGACACATGCCTCATGAAATGGTCGAGGGCATTTCGGTACTCGTTCCACACTTGGATGGGCAGTTCGGTGTACCGCGCCTCATATACCGAGACCAGATAGCGAGCGAGGTAGTAAAGGAAGACAGACTGTTGCAAGGGTTCCGCCACTCCCGTCGCCGCCCGATCTGCGGCCTCACATAGAGCCTCACGTGTGCGGAAGAGATCTGGAACCGGCTGATCGAGTCCCGGTACAGCCGCTCCGGCGAGGGCAGCGGCGTCCGCTGAAGTTTCGGAACCCGTATTCTCTAACTCTTGAGAGACAACAGGAGCTTGGCCGGGTTTTTCCGCAGATTCGGGACTCAGGGGGGCTGCGTTGTTGTCGTCTGTCATTTTTGACCACAAAAAAAGCCGCATAACCAAAGGCTACACGGCCCCGCTAAATTAGCGGATGGGACTATTATCCGAAAATGTATCGGTCGAAGAGTCGACTGACCAGCGACGGACGCCGAACTACTGTTTTACGAGGTTGGGCAGCGAGCAAACGATCTACGGCCTTATCAACATTCACCGTGCGATCCAGAGCCACCCGACCCTGAGGGGGAACTCGGTTATCCAGGCGCACCGGAAGATCTGTCACCTTGCGGGTACCTAGGAAGGTCGCCTCAATGACATCTAGATCCAAATTCCAGAACGCGTCGACGGGCTTGCAGTCCATCACACCCCACCTTGGCCAGAGGGTCTCACCTAATACGGTGGAAAATCAGAACGGCGGTTTATACATTGACTCGAAGCGGTGTGCAACGACCATCGAGTCGGGATTCGTGATGCTCCAGATTTGGATTCTCTCAGGGATTCAAGAGGTTGTCAATGTCTCCTCAACATTTAGGGCAGGCACGTTCGATATTTTCACAATATGCAGTACCGCTTTTTTGCAAAAATCTGAAAATTTATGTGCTGTAGCAGCGGCAGAATTCGAAGCGACCTCACCGCCCCACGGTGGAATGAACTATCCGACGAAGCCTGAGACGATGACGAGTGCGACCACATGACACATCACTTCTTGAATGAGACGATAAGAACATAATGCCAACAAATGCAGATTTCAATGCGTAATTCGCAATTTTTAGGGTCGAGCTTACCTTGGTCATAGCCATGCATACGCTTTCTGCGACCACACAGTTGAGAATCGGTGATCTCTAGCTGTTTTGCGCGAGATATTGATCCAGCCCTTTTATATCGTCGAAGCATATTCAATATGTTGAAATTTGTGCGGGATATGTAGACAATCTATCCGCGTATTAATTGGAGCGATAACTAAGAATTATGGCTGATCCCATTCAGCGAAGCGGCGGTCAACGAGTCATGTATTTGGATGCCGATCCAAATGATTTTTCTTGGGACCTGAGCCAAATCACTGGCCTACAATTTGAAGCGGAAATTCAACGCATCGTCAGACAGGGATTGCGTCCTGACGGACGAAGTGTCTGGGTGGTGGACACCCCGCGCACCGGGGATCGCGGGAAGGATATCGTCGTCCACTTTAAACGCAATATTAATGTTTTTGGGATCGATTTTAAAATTCCCCGGACAGCTGATCGGGGGACTCTATATATAGAATGCAAAAAAAATGACAGCAACACTCTGTCACCGGGTGATTTTGGTGGCAGCCTTTTACAGCTGGCTGCCGAAGGGAAGATTCCAGATTACTTTCTTCTTGTGACAAACGCCACACTGACACCCGAGCTGTATCACAATTCTCTGGAACGATTTCACTTCAACGGATCTGCTTTCCATTTGATCGACCGCTGGCGGCTAGCGAGGTTCATCCAGGGTGCCTCCTCGGCCTTGCCCGCCTCAGGCTCGATAACGTCTCCCGCAACGATTGCCGCGTCATATAGCTGTTTTGACAGGGACTCTATGCGCTGCCTGCTATCGAGTCCTGAAGATGGGGACGGGCAACGGGGAAACCGGAAGGTGTTGGAAGCTATTGTCCGGTTAGACAACTTTTCCGACAAGACGAAGAACGTATGCCTTAGCCTACGTTCGGACATCAACTGGTCGATCATCTCTTCATCTGACGGCGGCAGTGCCGAAGAGAAGGAGCGAATCTTTTTCATCCCCCCCTTTGAAACGCAGACCGCAAGATTGCGGCTCGAGCAGACCTCCCTCGACGGCCTGGACGGCCTGAGGCTTGGCCTGAACATCGAGGGCCACTCGCGTACTCTTGAAATACGCGGCAGCAAGCTGGAGTTCGATTTTGACCCATTGCTGTTTGGTGCCGGCCACCATGCACTTGTTGATCGGCTTCGGGATGCGACTGCCGAGCACCCGGCCACATTCATCAGCCTACGCGGTGATGCGGGAACAGGTAAAAGCAAGATTCTTGAGGCCTTGTCCGAAGCACTGCGTGGAAGCGACCGCTATCTCAAGCGTGTGGAATTGAGACCAACTCAGTTAGGAAAAATTCTTCACCATATCTTAGACGATTTGGCGAAAGTAAATGGCAGTATAGCGCCGAGCAGCATACCAACAATTGCTGAATTTTTCGATTTTCTTGATCATGTTGGTGATCACTACGCCCATTACATAATCTGCCTTGAGGACCTACATCACGGTAGCCCTGATCTTTTGGCGGCGCTGCAATCCTTCAGTGACCGCGATACGACCGGCAGGGTAACTATCATCGGAACAGGCAGAGTCGATGGTACCTTTCTTAACGACAAATATTTTGCGCTGTTAGACCACATCGCCATCACTGCCTCAGCACCTCCCGAAGGCCACAACCCGACAGTCGTCGATCTTACCGTGACGCGATGGTCGGACGAGGAATGTCGCAGCTTCATTCGTGCGACGGTAGCCGAAGCACCCGATACAGTCATCGCCAGCATTCACCGAATTAGTGAGAACACACCGTTTGGGGCTATCCAGGCCATCGAATACTTGCTGGACCTGAAGATCGCCCAGGTGGTTAATCGGAACACCGTCGGGATAACCAACGCAGCCATGTTCGGCGGAAAGCAGTACATTCCTGAGCGATTGCACGAACTTATCCAGTGCCGCTGCGACCATATGGTAAACCTATCCAATGCCCGGGTTCGGATTCTGTTGGTAGCGCTTGCCGTCCTGGGGATGCAAATCCCCGCTGATGAGGTTCGCAAGCTGGTCCAGGGCGGCGACGATGACCGAGCCCTGATGGCCGCCGAGCAACATAAGTTCGTGGAAGTCCGGAACGGGCTGGTGCGCTTCACTCACGAAAACCTTCAAGTGTTTTTCCTGCACTTGCTCGGAACCACCGCCGATGGCGCTAGGGCTGCTGAATTGCTTCTGACAACGGGGGAGATCATCTCCGACCAGCGGCAAAGAGGCCGTCTTGCGATGTTTGCTGGCCGCCCTAAAGAAGCTTTCCTTCATCTGCTACCATTGTGGCAGCAAGGCACTGACTGGACCAATATCAGTTCCCTCAATATTCCGGCCAGCGAGCTACCGTACTTCCAGCCGCTCATCACCGCAGCGGAAAAATTGGGAGAACCCAACGAGGCTATTGCCCGCTTGTGCGTCGCCGAAACTTACTGTGCACTGCATAACGCGTCGCTTGTGATCGCGCTAAAGACGGTTCGAAATCAGTACGAGATCCTAGATCGCCTTGAGCTGTCAGAAGGCCTGCGAGAGAGTTTCATGCTGGAACTGAGGCAGCTTGAAGCCCACATCTTGTTAAACATTGGTCATGTTCCTTCAGCACAAAAGATCATGCTTGAGATTGTCGTACAGGCCTCCAAGACACTGGAGCTGTCCAGTAACCATCAATTGATGTTTGATGTGTACGATCGGCTTCAGAATATTTATCATCAACTTAACCATAAAATACAATTTATTAATTTTTCTGAGTTATCACGATATCATGCGAATCTTCTTAATGAAGACAAATTATTATCACTAGTAAAGTCATCACGGAGCAAGGAATACGTTTTCGATGATCCAGAAAAATTCCTGTCTCTAACCGAGCAGGCTACGGAATGGTCACGCCGTCACGCTAGCCAACGCCATATCTGCCATGCCGAACTCAATCTGAGCATTGCCAGAATGATGGCTGCACCAACCGATTACGAAGGCATTGGGTCCGAAATAAAGGTTTTAGACACATTGCTCAGCGATGCCGTAAAGAATGCGTACTCCTTTTCAATAACGCGGGCCGAACTTGCCCTGGCCACCGCTTATGCTTTGCTAGGTTTGGACAAGGCGGAGAACCGGCGGGCGGCGGAGCGTTACGCCCGTCTCGGCATCGAATCCTGCCTGCGGTACGGAAACGGCTTCTTTTTCTGGCAATTGCATAATCTGCTTGCCATCATCGAAATGCGTGAAAACGATTCCAACCTGGAGAGGGCATTCGGCCATTGGCAGACTGCTTTGCATTATCTGGACCAACAGGGCTTATTATTTTTAGGAAACTTAGACAGTTGCAGCCCTAATCTGGCGGTGATCAGCAACGTGATACGCTTCACCTACGAAAATCAGGGAGAGAGTAAACTCAGAACGTTAGTTCAGCGTTTGCGCTCGTATGATAGCGGCCAGTTGGCACCTACGGACTGGTTCCAGGTCGTGCTGCGAAGCGTATTAGATCACGGGCTGATCGGCCGATCGACCCTGTTACCCATCCCCTTCCGTGAGCCGGTCGATAATTATCTGCTTGCTCTTCGTTGATCCCGATCTACCAGGATATTTTCCACGACCACCGCGTCAAGATTGCTGCGGTGCAGCATGGAAAGTGCCTCCGCCGGTGTCTCGACAATCGGCTCACCTCGTCCGTTCAACGAAGTGTTCATGAGCACCGGCACCCCGGTTTGCGTGCCCATGACCGTCAGCAGGCGGTGTAGGAAAGAGTCGTCCTCTTGACGTACCGCCTGAACCCGGGCCGAACCATCGACATGGGTTACTGCGGGAATTTTTTCCCTCCATTCAGGTCGGACCTGCGCCGTGTAAAGCATATGCGGGGATGGTGCTGCCAGTTCGAAGATCGAGAACTGATCTTCCCAGCGCACCATAGGGGCTAGAGGACGGAAATCCTCTCGATGTTTGATATAGCGATTCACATGGGCATGCATACGCCGATCAGTCGGAATGGCCAGGATGCTGCGGTGCCCAAGTGCGCGCGGCCCCATTTCACTGGGTCCCCGACACAATCCTACGGTTCGTCCTTCTTTTAGCCGTACTGCGATTTCGTCGATTAATAGTTCATCGTCGAGTATCTGTGCCGCCTTAGCGAATCCTGCCGCTTCGACTGCTGCTAATGCAGCTTGCCGGTCCGGCGCAGGACCTTGGTATGGTGAGATTGGCCTCGGAATGAGGACACCACCCGATCTTTCGCAGGCAAAAAAGGCCGCCCCAATGGACTGGCCGTCATCACCACAGGCGGGAACGATGTGGATGTTCTTGAATCCGGACTCCTGGGCGATCTTGTGGTTCAGGACACAATTGAGGAACAGTCCACCGGCAAGGCATAGATTATCTGATGAGCAGAGGTCACGAACATGCCTACAGATAGCCAATACCACGGCCTCTACCGCTGATTGGGCAGTCGCAGCAACATCCTTGGCCTTTTCACGGATAAATCGTCCAAATGACATGCCGCTAGCCGCGCGCAGCTCCTCCAACTCAGCCACCATATCGGCCATCGATAAAGGAAAATCTGGTGCGCTCAACGCATGAGCGGGAGGCGGAAACAAGGCTTTTCCCCAGGCTGCCAATCCCATGGTCTTGCCGCTTTGTCCCCAACCAAAATTTAAAGCGTAAGTGAACTGCTCGTATTTTCGCGCAAAACTTATCTGCTTGGAACGATCCCAGTCGCCCATGTACGGCAGACAGAAAAAATTGCGGCGCTCTACGTCGCTGGACGGCAAGTCCTGTCGTCGCGACCATATGGGATCAATCCTATCCGGCGAAGCCCAGTAGGCGCTCTCTGCCTCAAGGCGCCCGCCCACCAAGTCTCCTGCGCCGTCGGCAACGAGAATTGCAGCTTCACGAAACGGGCTGGTGAAGAAGGTGGAATAGGCGTGGGCTAAGTGGTGCCCCATGCAGAAAACCGTCGCATCAGGTAAGTCGAATTCGGCTCGGAAATCCTCAGCTAAATGGGGGCCGAGCGTGTTCATGTCTACGAAGGCGTATGTGATGGCAAAAGCGGACACCTGGTCCAATGAAAATCCCAGTGACTGCCGCAAGACATGAAGGCTGCGGCGCGGAAAAGCCACCGAACGGGAATGCTTGACTCGGTCAACACGCTCTTCGGCTAAATGCCCGATCAGAACTCCATTCTCCACCACAGAAACGCTACGGTCGTGACCGATATGGATGCCTACACAGAGATGTCGATCAGCCATAATTCTTAGTTATCGTTCACACCTAGCGCCCGAATTGAGCCGGAGGTAAGCTGATCAACCTGTTCACGACCCTGGCTCAGCCTCATGCCCTTCGACCCAGACTATATCGACCTAGACCGTCGTTTCCTCGACGTCCGCCCTGGTGTCGATTTGGAGACCGTCCGGCGAACGCGCGGATTCCTGGGGTCTTCAGCAAATGATCTGACATGGGAAGATCTCTATAAAAGCCGCTGCATCGTGGTATTGGGCGAGGCAGGCACTGGCAAAACCTGGGAGTTTCAGGAAGAGGCCTGGCGCCTGACCCAGAAAGGGGAGTTCGCTTTTTTCGTGCGGCTGGAATATCTGCTGAACTCACCGATCTCGGAAGCAATCGATGCCGGTGACCGGGGGCGTTTCAGCGAATGGCAACGGTCAAGCGGGCAAGCCGTTTTTTTTCTGGATTCCGTCGATGAGACCAAGCTCCGCGAGCCCCAGGCCTATGAGCAGGCACTCAACAGCTTCTTTCATGGGTTCGCTCCAACGCAGATTCACCGCCTGACCGTGTTTCTGTCCTGCCGGAACAGCAAATGGACCCATGACGTGGACGACAAGACCCTGCGTCGTGGCATGTTTTTGCCTCCCCACGACGTAGTAAATAAAGATGCGCACCTCTCCCTGCGTACTGTCGCTTTCGCACCTTTGGACGAGGCGGCGGTGCTTAAGTTCGCTGCCGGAAAGGGAATGTCCGATGGCCCTGCATTTTACCGGGCTATCATCAAGGCTGGAGTCGAAGATTTCGCGACCCGTCCCAAGGATGTGGAGGACCTGATCCTTTATTGGCGGGAAAAAGGAACCATCGACAGCCTGAGTCAGGTGGTTCTCTATAGCCTGGAAAAATTACTGCGGGAACGCCGTCCTGACCAGCCCGACCCACTATCTCTGGAGGATGCCCGCAAGGGGGCTCGAGCCATGGCGGCGGCGGCGATTCTGGGACGACGCTTCGAATTCCGTCTTCCCGAAGGTAAGCCCGACCTGGATCGATCATCCAGTCAACTCGATCCTCTCATGGCCTTGCCCGCCAACTGGACGAATGACAAACAGCAAGCGCTGTTCATGCGTCCCGTCTTCGATCCGGCAACGCTGAACAGCTTGCGTTTTTATCACCGTTCTGTGATGGAAGTCCTGGCGGCGGAGTGGTTTCTGCAATGTGAGGATGACGGCTGTCCGATTCCCAAGCTGCTCGGCCTGCTCTTCCGTGACGTTCGCGGACAAATCATCGTTCCCCCGTCTTTGAGGCCGATCGTAGCGTGGCTGGCCTTGAAAAATAGCCCATTAAGCCAAGAGGTCTTTCGCAGGCTATTGGCAGAGATGCCCCCAATCCTTCTGGAACAGGGTGACCCGGTCGAACTTGCGCTAGACGCCAAACGCCTCTTGCTGGAGAGGATCGTCGCGGTTGAGCGGCAAAACCCGTCTTATTGGATTTCTGTTGATGCGCGGCAGCTTTCGCGCCTAGCCGAAGACGGGTTGGTCCCAGAGCTTCGCAAGCATCTCAACGACCCGGCCAACGGACCAGCAATTCGCCAACTGATGCTGCGGATCATCTGGCATGGAGAATTGACCAGTTGTGCCAATGATCTGTTGGCCATCGCCAGCAATCCAACTGCTACCAAGGATGAGCGCGTTCTGGCCATGAGAGGCCTCACGACCGAGGCCTCACCCCTGCATCATAAACAGCAGTTGGCTGCGGCTCTGTTACTTTGGCCGGATATCTCACGGCAGGACCTTGTCGAGGCATTGCCGGAGCTGTACCCGACCGCGATGACGACGATGCAAGTCCTGCAGCTCTTGAGCAACTCCCGGCTTCCGAAACAGGAGTGGACACATATTGAAAGATATCACCTAACTGATTTCGTCGATGCCGCACCGGACGCCGACTTGCCGGCTTTGCTGAAGGGATTGCTTGCCCTTGTGCAGACGCTGCCTCATTTGCATCGCAACGGCAAGGCTCCACCTCTGTCCGAACGTTATGGCTGGCTGGCCAATGCACTGCATCGATGCGTGCGGCGTGTTCTGCTGTCGGCGTCTCACTCCGCAGCCCTTTTTGATGAAGTGCTGGATGCGCTGAATGCCCTGATCGAGATCAGCGATTCCTACATCATCGATCATGACAAACTGCCGTCGCTGAAAAATGAAACGGCTCTTCATCCCGCTTTGCGTCATGCCCTTGCCCTGAGGCGCTTCAGGCTTCTGAAGGTGGAGACGGCTTCTTTCCATACACTGTTTGGCTTCTCTCATCTGATGGGCATCTGCGATGACGATGCGGATTGGCTATTTGCCGAGATTGGGCAAAGCGACGATCCCGATCATGTGCAAATCTGCATCCGCCTTCTCAGGGAAATCTCTTGGCAAGCCGGCAGTCCATGGTTGATGGGACGGCGCATCTTACAAACAGCCAAACGAAAGAAGTGCCGCGTAGAGAAGCTGAGGCGATCGCTTTTGCCGACGTCCTTGGCCCGAATGCTGGGGCATTGGCAGGCGTTTCGCATGCAACTTCCCTGGCGTCTGCAGTCAATCTATCGGCACAAGATTCCCAACCGCTTGAGGCGCTTTGGCTTGCTGCGCTGGAGCTATAGCCATTTGTCCGGTATCCGCCAGGGGCATTATCCGGGCCTCTTGAAACATTATGTCGAGCTGGAGTTACCGCATCAGGCATTCAGCGACCTCGACTGGATGGCTTTCACATCCCGATTTGGCCCCGTAATCACCAAAGCTGCCCGAAAAGGCTTTCAGGCATCCTGGCGGCGATATGTGCCGCCGATCAGAGGCCAACGCAATTTCACAGACTGGCGTGCCGTCATTGGCCTGCCCGGTATCGCCACTGAGATCGCCGATGGCTGGGATATCACCCAGGCCACGGAGCAAGAGGCCTATGCCGCCACCTGCCATGCCGTCCATGAATTGAACAATGCGCCACACTGGTTTACAGCGCTGTACCGCAGCCATCCAGAAACCGTTCGCTTCGTGTTGCTGCAACGTTTGTCTGCGGAATGGATGGAGCAGGAGCAGTTTGCCTCCCTGTTCCTTGGCAATCTTGCGTATCGGGATGCGGAATTGCAGCAGCTTCTAGCGCCCAATCTGATGACCATGCTGATCGCTGATGATCCGGCTTATCATGGGAATCTGGGGGCCGTGCTGACGGCGCTGCTGAATTGGCCCGAGCGGCCAGTCGGTATGTTGGAGGCCTTGGCGCAGCGGCGGCTGGAGCTTTACCGGGCCGAGGATCCGGCCTTCCTCATTTGGCTGAAGACGTGGCTCTGCCTGGATGCAAAAGCCGCCGGGGCCTATCTGGATCATCTTCTCGGCAGTCTGCCGGCGGATGAGGCTGACCGCTTTGTTTTGAACTTGCTGTCCGCGATGTCCGGAAGCCGAGGCGAGACTTTCGTCGCCAGCAACGACCCAGACTATCTGCGCCCGACAAATCTGAAATGGCTGATCCGCCTCAGCTATCGCCACATCCGCCGGAGTGATGATATCGACCGAGCCAACAAAGGCGTCTATACGCCGGAAGCACGGGACAATGCGCAGGATTTTCGCAATACGCTCCTAAAGCTGCTGGCCGACGATCCGACACCGGAAGCCTCAGCCTTCCTGCAGGAATTGCTGCACGCCCCCGAACTGACCGATTCCCGGCCTTACATCCGCCGCCTGATTTACGGACGCGCCGAGCAAGAGGCAGAAGGGGTACCGTGGGAGGCCATCGACGTCAGGACCTTTGCCCAAGAATACGAGACAGAGCCGCGCTCTGCTCATGCCTTGTACCGGATCACCCTGGATCGTTTGACGGACCTCGCCCATCGCGTGGAGGCTGGTGATGCTTCACCGCGGAGGGAATTGCTCCCAAACGCGAGCGAACCGCAGTACCAATCTTGGTGCGCGGAACGCCTAAAACAGCAGTCGCGGGATCGATATGCCATTGAGCGGGAATCCGAGGTCGACTACCAAAAGAAGACCGACATACGGATTATCCGCAACTCATTGCCCCGCACGACCATCGAGATCAAATGGGCGCATAGCTGGAGTTACAACGAATTGGTAGCCGCATTGGAAGACCAGTTGGTCGGCCAATATCTGCGTAGCGACGATTGTCGGCATGGCATCCTGCTGCTGGGTAACAACGATGCAGGCCGTCATTGGGAACCCGATGACGGTCGCAAGCTCACCTTTGCAGAGTTGGTCGAGGATTTAAAAGCCAGGGCTCGGGCGATACTGGAGAGCCGTTGGGAGATCTATGGCTTGAGCATTGTCTCCATGGACTTCACCGACAACACGGCCCCGAAGCCAAAAGCCAAAAAGGAGGCGGTGGCTAGCGTCGCAGCTTGATCTTTAGCCGCCCCAGCGTATCCGCCTTGTTCAAGGCCTCCCTCAGGCTGCTGTCGCTGACCTGGGTATAGATCTGGGTTGTGGCGATGCTGGCATGGCCCAGAAGCTTTTGGACAAATCGGATATCCACGCCGGCCTCCACCAGATGGGTGGCGGCAGCGTGGCGGAGCATGTGAGGGGTGATGGACCGAGCGATCCCCGCCAACTTGGCCACCTTGTGCAGGCGGCGGCGCAGGTATTGTGGGGTTGCCGGCTGGCCATCGGCGGTGATCAGCAGTTCTTCCGCTTCGGCGGGGGCTCGGCGGCGGCGAAGTTGAAGGTAGCGTTCCAGCAGGCGGCACAATTCAGGGCTGGACAGATAGACCCGACGTTCGCGGTTCCCCTTGCCTCGCACCTGGATGGCACCCTCCTCCAGATCAAGATCACTCAGACCGATGGAGGTTAGCTCCCCTATCCGCAAGCCGGTGACAAACAACATCACAACAGTCAGCCGCAGCAACAGGGCGGGATATCCCTCCCGCTCGCCGCCAATGGCTTCGAGCAGACGCCTCAGTTCATCCGCCGAAATGCCCCTCGGCAGTCGCCGAGGCAGTCGAACCACCAAATCAAGGCGGTGAAACGGAGTGATCTCCAGGACCTCTTCACGTTCCAGCCAGCGGAAGAACACTTTGAGGGCCGCCATGCGTCGCTTGACGCTGGCTTCTTTCAGGCAGCGTTCGTCCATTAGCCAGCGGGCGTAGTTCCGTAGGGTTTCACGGCTGAGTGCCGTCACTTGAATGCCGCCGCCTGCGAAAGCGCCGAAGTCCGCTAGGTCGGCGGCATAGGCCTTTAAACTATTGATTGAAAGACTTCTCCCAACGCGACAATGATCGAGGAAATACTCAGACGCCTTGGCTAAATCCCACATCACATCCCAACCTTAAACGGAAAGCTTAGGGTGGGAATTCAGCAACTGAATATGGGAATATGCAAGGGAAGTCCGCAAAACTGGCGCGGGGAAAGCCCCTCATCTTGCCATCACCCACCCATTGTCAGAGTTAATGAAATGAAAATCTCTATTAATAGTAACGGAAAGATATTTTTTATAATCATCCATATTAACAGAATGATAAAGCATTTCCATTACACCACGCCAACAGCGCTTTTCAAATTCACCGCTAGCTAGTTCATAATATTTGTTTCGAAGAGACCGCTTGTCATCTGTAATTAACTGAATCTGTCGATCAATGTCATCTCGTTCTTTTATTGTTTTAGACCAATGGCTTTCGACATCATAATTCTTAATAGCCTCCTTCGAGGCTTCACACTCGGGATTGCCCGTTTTGTTGACGCCGTTGAGCGAGCCGCATTTCTGGTCTCGATCATCAAAAAGAATTTTCATTTTAGGTAACACGTTAGGTGATAAATCATTTTGAATAGTGTTTTTGATCTGCTCCGCACGGGCATTCAAGCCATTTAAGCTATCATCAACCTCTTTATCTTTTACCTTATACTCGTCTGCATAATTTGCGGCCTTCTCGGTTGGCTTAAGTAACAAAGTATATTTGACAGAAACAATGTAGCTGCCGTCTTTTTGCGGAAACCCATTAATTTTCTGGAAGTCACGGACCGACATCGGCAGACAATTGCTGTATTGGTTGGCGATCTGCTTCTCCACCGTCGATTCCGACGGCGAGGATTCATTGCAGCCGGCCAGTGTCATGCCGGCCAGGATCAGGGGAAGAACGGTTATCGATGAGCGTCGCATGGTGGTTCTCTGAAAAAGAGGATGGATCAGGCAGCCTGATGGCGGGTGCCGGCACTCACTTCAGCGGCAAAGGCGTTGGCGCTGGCGAAACCGGCGTGCATGGCTTTGACGATGGGCGCTTGGGCCTGCAGGGGATGAACTTCGACTTCCATCCAGGGGATCTCCTCCTGCCAGAGCAGGTAGGTGTTCCAGTACAGCGGGTAGTGGAGCATCTCGGTGATGCGCTCTTCGTCAAAATCCCAATGCTCGACCAGCGGATATTTGCGGATCAGCTTGAGAACGCCCTCTTCGTTGGCGACGAACCAGTTATGGTGGTGAAAGCCCCGCCATGGCGGCGAGGTGGCATCGATTCCCCGGCATAACTCGGCTGCGACCGAAGGGGTTTCGATATAGCCAGCCTTGGCTACCCGTGACATCTCCTTCAAAGCGAAATGGGGATAGACCAGATCTTCGACCACATGGCGGCAGTAGACGAAATCGAAGGACTTATCCTCGAACGGCAGCGGCTGGCAGGTCACATCGCAGACCACATTGTCGATTTTGGGATCGTAGACGTAGTCGACGAAATGGGTCGATCGCTCGAACGGTACATGCAGGGCACCGATCTCCAGCACCTTGGCGTTTTCGGGAATTTGCTTGGCCACGTAAGCCCGCATCTCAGGGAATGGCGCCCAATATCGGGGATCGTCCTTCGTCAGCATTTTCGCCCTCTGCCCAGTTGTATTAAGCCGCTCTCAGCAGCCTGTCGAAGATCGGGCATGCATATCACATTGCTCGACGAATCGGAACGATCATTCCTGGAACGATCGTTCTTCTTGAGGCCCCATCCTGTCATGGACCTCAAAGACGTTATGGCGACCAATCTGCGTCGGGCTCGCCATGCAAGGCACATGACTCAGGAAGAACTCGCTGATCGGGCAGGCTTGAGCGCCCGATACATCGGCGCTATCGAACGTGCCAACGTTTCTGCCAGCGTGACCGTCCTTGGACAGATCGCACTTGCTCTTGAGATGGAGCCAGGGGATTTGCTGAAAGCTCATGCCAACCAGAAGCCAGCGGTAGGCTGAGACCGCGTTTCATCCCCTTTCAGGCATATATTACCTCTCTGATCAGGCGGTTTCCCCGCCCGCCCCACTCGGTTCGAGATGGGGCTTTTTTGTTTGGCACGGCGACCAAAGGGTCCGCAGAGCCCCTCTCCCCCATCACACTTTCCGCTTCTTCCTGCCGATGCAGGCCCGCCCTTCCTTCGAAAGGAACAAATCATGAATATTTCTGCCGATTCCTCGTTTAAAATCGACCCTAGCCGGGGTCAGCAGATCAGCCGCGTCTCGTCGGAATGGTTCTCCCGTCCCGCCGACCAACGCTTTCTCAGCCTCGACGAGTTGCAAGCCTCGCTGCAACACCGAGCCAACCATTCCCGTAGCCGTGTGGTGGATAGCCGAGATATCCGCATCGAGGCCTGCCCCGATGAAGCCGATGCTCTGTCGGTGATCCTGCCGGGCAGCAAGCTGCCCCTGCAGCCGACCCATTGGGCTTTCGGCCAGCTCTGCAGTCTGGTGGGGGCTCCCGCCGGCTATTTACGGGAGATGCCCGAGATGCTAGCCGGCATTAACCTGCAATACGGCCTGTCAAAATGTCAGAGCGAGGCCATTCAGGTACTCGAACTCGACGACGGCCAGCCGGAGCTTCGGGCCGCCACCGGCCCCGATTATGGCCGAGTCTTCGACTGCGAACTGGTCGAGGCGGTGCGCCAGATCGCCGGCAACGGCGTTGGTGATACCCGCTGGAAGGTGCCGGGTGTCTTGGATTGGGCAACCTCGATCTACCATCCCCATGTGGATGTGACCAAGGAGACCACCACCCTCTATGCCAGCGATCGGGATGTGTTTCTGTTCCTGGTCGACGACACCCATCCCATCGAAGCCGGAAAGCTTCCCGATGGTTCTCCCGACCTGTTCTTCCGGGGTTTTTACTGCTGGAACAGTGAGGTCGGTTCAAAGACGCTGGGAATTGCCTCGTTTTATCTCAGAGCCGTCTGCCAGAATCGGAACCTCTGGGGCGTTGAGAATTTCCAGGAAACCGTGATCCGGCATCGCAAATACGCCGCCAGCCGCTTCGCCCGAGAAATGGCTCCGGCACTGGAGAACTTCGCCAACTCCAGTCCGTCCGGCTTCATCGCCGGCATCAAGACCGCCCGACAGACCATCGTCGCCCGCAACGACGATGACCGCCGGGATTTCCTGAAAAATCTCGGCTTCAGCAAGACCGATGGCAGCGGGGTCATTCAAGCCGTCCTGGAGGAGGAAGGATGTGCACCCGAGAGCATCTTCGACTTCGTGCAAGGCATCACCGCTCTGGCCCGGCAACGAGATAACCAGGACGCTCGTATCGATCTGGAACAGCGGGCCAAACGGCTGCTGGATCGGGTGCGGCCATGAGGTCGGTCCAGACCTATGCCACCTGCCCCCATTGTGGGTCGGGCCGTACCTGCCAGCTCCAAGTCATGGCCCGCAAAGGAATGATGACGGGGGGCATGCTGGGTTCGGCGGCGGTGGTCAGCCGGCTGATCTCCAGGCCGGTTCCGCTCATGACACCTGCCCTGCTCACGGGCGCTATCATCGGTCTGCTTTGGGGCAGTCAGGCCGGGCGTTCCGTCGGGATCATGCTGGACGGTCTGATGCCCCGTTACCGCTGCTTGGACTGTGCGGAAGAGTTCGATGGGTGACGGAGACGGCCTGGGGAAACCTGGGCCGTCTAATTCAAGTTAAAGATTAACTTCAGGAAAGTATGATCAGCTATATAACAACAAATTATGGGGTTAATTTTTTAGATAACCCAAGAATCACTGATAGTGAATAAGTCGGTTATTGTAATATATTGATATAATATCAAGTTATGTAACTAACCTCAATCGCACATGGCATGATATAAACATATCGGCACTCACATAATATATTCTCATAATTAAATTAATAAATAACTCAATAAATATAATATGGAAGAATAGGAGAGATTAACATGGCATGTATTCATAACAATCTGTTGCTAACTCAGACCTGCCGACAGGCCATACTAGATTGTATCATAAAGCGGATGGAATATATGATTGAAGAGCATTGCAAGGTCTGTGTTGTGAGGTTCGACGTTCATTTTCCTGTCGATTATGTCGGCGATGAGTCAAATAACAAAATATCAAGGCTCATGAATAAGTTTAAGGAATATTACGACTATCATAAAAATGAATCCCAATATGTGTGGGTAAGGGAGGAAAATAATAGCCAAAAACAGCACTATCACGTAATGGCTTTTCTTAATGGTAATTTGACAAATAACGTATGGTCAGTGTTCGAGAGAGTTAATAATTGGTGGAAGAGTCTACTTGGGATTACCGACAGTGGGCTTATCCATTTGTGTGTTCCCGATAACTCGTTCCAGCAGATTATGATCGTTCGCCCAGCGGCAGATGCCATGGGTGACCGCCTCCTGGAGCAGCAAACTAAGTTTAATTTCTCAGTAAATAACGCGATCTATGCCGCTCAATATTTAGCAAAAACATATACCAAGGGGAATGTCCCAGCTCATATACGAGAATATCAAGGTTCTCAACTGCCGATCAAGGCACTGAAGGTTATTGTTTAGCGATTGAATTTCTGATCATCAGAAATAGATCACAATTTAGATTATCATGAGACTTTTATACATGTACGTATTTTATCTTAGTTTATGGACTCCTTGAAAAGCCAGCTCCATCAGAATGGCTGTTACGCCGGCACGGGGGCTGGCTTTCGGCAGTGCGCTTTTCGCTTATCACGTATGAAAGACGCCAATCACTTATAAAAGTAAGTGATGCCAGATGCTCCCCCGTGGCTTGCCACGTACCATCATCCTGTCTACCCTGGGATTAGAAATTTGCGTCTAGGGTGTATTCTATGAATTTTCAAACTGGCGTTGCATCGCATCTCGAAAGGGCTCGTCGGGAGCTACTTGATCTTACCACCCGCAATAGGCTTCTGAACGTCCCGCGCAAGTCCAAAACGGCCAAGCTGGTCGACGTGCAGGACGAGCTGTCGTCCGAAGTATTCCGGCTTCTGGTTCGGGAAGGAAAAAACTTCACCTTCCTGTCTGGAAACGAATCCGAGATCGACGCCGATAGCGCGGACTATGACGATCCCGACTTTGCGCCACTGCCTCAGCCAGGCGATGACGAAGCTGATGCACGCGGGATTGCAAAGCGCCACTCGGATACCCGTCTGCAAACCGCTTTGACCTCCAAGGCGCTGCAAAAGCGCCTGCTGTCAATGTTCTATGACGCCCGCACTGCGCAGGAGGAAATGGGCGTCAACATCCTCTTTCTGGCGATGGGTTTCCTCCGCTGGTACGAAGACGAAAAGACCGAGACCGAGCGATGGGCTCCCCTGCTGTTGGTTCCCGTGTCACTGGAGCGCCAAAGCGCTGCCGACCGCTTCAAGCTGAAGGTTCTGCCGGAGGACGTTGCTGAAAATCTCTCTCTGGCCGCTAAACTGGATGCAGAGTTTGGGCTGAAGCTGCCGCCGCTTCCCGATCAAGATGATCTCGATCTGGAGACCTATTTCAGCGCTATCGCCCAGTCCGTAGCGGGTATGAGCCGCTGGGAGGTTCTTCCCAATGACATGGTTCTGGGCTTCTTCTCTTTCTCCAAGCTGCTGATGTTCCGCGACCTGGACGCCGCCAATTGGCCGGATGGCAGCAAGATCGACCTGAATGCTACCGTGGCCGGTCTTCTGCGTGATGGCTTTGATGGCGTTGAGGATCTGATCGGCGAAGATGAGAAGATCGATCCCCATATTCCGCCGTCCCAGATGGTGCATGTGGTCGATGCCGATAGCTCGCAAAGCCTTGTGATCGAAGAAGTCCGCCGTGGGCGTCATCTCGTCGTCCAAGGTCCGCCGGGCACCGGCAAATCCCAGACGATCGCCAATCTTGTGGCAACCGCAGTTGCGTCGGGTAAGACGGTGCTGTTCGTGGCTGAGAAGATGGCGGCTTTGGATGTGGTGAAGCGCCGCCTGGAAGCCATTGGCCTGGATGCTCCTTTGCTGGAGCTTCATAGCCATAAGGCCAATAAGCGGGAGGTTCTGGCTGAACTGAAGCGAACCAAAGACCTTGGTCGCCCGGTCTGCGCGGCACATCCAGCCGGTGTCATCGATAATCTGACGGCCTATCGGGACCAACTGAACGCACATGCCGAGCTGATGATGGTGAAACATCAGCCATCCGGCTTATCGGCTTATCAAGTGGTGGGGCATTTGGTCCGCCTGCGCGACGAGGGTGTGCCGCCGCCAGATTTTACCCTGGTAAAACCTGAGACCTGGACCCGCAACGATAAGGTTGCTCGCGAAGGCTTGGTAAAGGAACTGGTCGAACGCCTTCCCGAAATCGGGCGTCCCGCCGATCATCCTTGGCGTGGCGTTCAGCGAGACGCCATCCTTGCCTTCGATGTCGATCGGCTGATCCCTCGGATTGCGGCTTTGCATGATCGCTTGAGCGAGGCAGAGGCGGCCCGCAATCGATTGGCGACGGCTGTCGGCACCGAGGTGCCGGACAGTTTCGAGGGGTGCTCGCACCTGATCCATCTTGCCGAGGCTCTGGCGGGGTCTCCAGAGATGGATTCCGATGCCATCACACATCCCAACTGGCGGCACCGTCTGGAAGATATCGACGACCTGCTAAAGGCTGGTGTGACCCATGCCGAGCTGCATCATAAATTTTCCCCTGTGCTGGCCGAGGTCGCTTGGACCATCGACCTGACACAGACCCGTCAGCATCTGGCTGCGCATGGCGAGTCTCTGCTTCGGTTCCTATCGTCGAACTATCGCGGAGCCATCGCCACCTTCCGCTCTATCCTGTCAGGCTCAGATCCCAAAGACCATCGACGCCGGCTGGAGATTGTTGACGGAGTCATCAAGGCGCAGGGTGCGGCCAAGATTCTGGAACGCGATGATCCCCTTGGTCGCGAATCTTTCGGGCAGAAATGGCGCCGGGAACGCTCCGACTGGGCCGGCCTGCAGTCATTGCTTGGATGGGTGAAGGAGGTTGAAACCAAGGGCTTCCACGAAGACCTGCGCGGTTTACGCTCCCGCATTGCCGAGCTCCGAACGGTTGCCGAATTGGCACAGGAACTGCGCCGGTCGCTGGCGGGACTGCCCGAAGAATTGGCTGCGCTGATCAGTGAACTGCAATTGGACCTGCCGGAGGCCTTTGGCGTATCCGGTCTCGGAGACCTTGCCTTCGTCTCGGTGATCGCCCGCCTGTCTGTCTGGCGCGACAGCCGTGAAGACCTCCAGCGCTGGATTGCCTTCCGCCGCAAACTGGACGAGGCTAAGGCCACTGGCTTGAACGCCTTGATTGAGCGCCTGATCGATGGCCGTCTCAGCGGGGATGTCGTTCCCCATTTCGAACGGGCTTATTACGAGGCGATCTTGCGGGCGCTGGCGGCGAGCTATCCCGACCTGGCCCGCTTCGATGGCGATAGTCATAGCCAACGGGTGATGGACTTCCGTGCTGCTGATCGTGCACGTATCGAACTTGCCCGCCTGGAGGTGCTGGAAGCCCATCATCGCAGCCTGCCGAGCGGCAATAGCGGCATCGGCGCTTTGGGCATTTTGAATGGTGAATTTGCCAAGAAGCGCGCCCATCTGCCGATCCGCAAGCTGATGGAAAAGGCCGGCCCAGCGATCCAGGCTATCAAGCCGGTCTTCATGATGAGCCCCCTTTCGGTAGCCCAATTCCTGCCACCGGGAGCTCTGACCTTCGATCTTCTTCTAATGGACGAGGCTTCGCAGATCATGCCGGTGGACGCCTTGGGCGCTGTCGCCCGGGCTCGGCAGATCGTGGTGGTTGGTGATTCCCGTCAGCTTCCGCCGACAAACTTTTTCGCCCGCACCTTGGGAGATGTCGAAGAAGAAGATGAGGACGATGATGCGTTGGATGCTCGCAACGTTGAGAGCATCCTGGACCTCTGCTTGGCCAAGGGGCTGCCGCAGCGCATGTTGCGTTGGCACTACCGCTCGAAGCATCAGTCGCTGATCGCCGTTTCAAACCGCGAGTTCTACGACAACAAACTTTTCATCGTGCCTAGCCCATACACCGCGATGGCCGGCATGGGGCTGAAGTTCAATCATCTGCCGGACGCCATCTACGACAAAGGCAACACGCGGGTCAATGCGATGGAAGCCAAGGCGGTGGCCGAGGCTGTAGTTCGTCATGCTAAGAGCCAGCCAGAGTTGTCGTTGGGTGTCGGCACCTTCTCCCAGGCTCAGAAGGACGCCATCCTGAACGAGTTGGAATTGCTTCGCCGCCTCTATCCCGAGACTGAAGAATTTTTCAATAAGGGCGGGGCCGAGCCCTTCTTCGTCAAAAACCTGGAAAATATCCAGGGTGATGAACGCGACGTAATTTTCATTTCCGTGGGCTATGGCCGTCCGAAGAATGGCCCGGCACCCTCCAGCTTTGGCCCATTGTCCAGAGATGGCGGTGAACGTCGCCTAAACGTGTTGATCTCCCGCGCCAAGCGCCGATGCGAAGTGTTTTCCTCCATCACCGATGAAGACATCGATTTGGAACGGGCTCGCAGTCGTGGCGCTGCTGCGCTGAAGTTTTTCCTGCATTTTGCTCGAACCGGCCGTATCGAAATGGCCCAGGCTACCGACCGGGAGATGGATTCGGTATTCGAGGAACAGGTTGCTCAGGCCATTCAGGCCCATGGATGGCATGTCGTGCCACAGGTGGGGCAATCCGGTTTCTTTATCGATCTTGCAATTGCCGACCCAGAAAATCCTGGCCGCTACATCCTGGGCATCGAGTGCGATGGCGCGACCTATCACTCATCCCGCTCGGCGCGTGACCGTGACCGTCTCCGCCAAGCAGTGCTGGAAGATCATGGATGGCTCATCCATCGCATCTGGAGCACGGAATGGTTCAACAAGCCTGACACCGAGCTGCGGAAAGTCCTGGCGGCAATCGAGGCCGCCAAACAGACCCTGGATGCCAACGATGACCTTGTCCAGCCCGCTCCTGCGCAAGCGGTGCCTTTGCAGATCGTCACCTGGGAGAGAGATGAATCTCAGCCTATGGGCCTGTCCGAGGATGCTCTGACCGCCGCCTTTTATCAGGAAGCGGATATCGCAGTGCCCTCGAAGACAGAAATGCATGTGCTGCCTGTATCAAGCATGGCGCAGCTTGCTGAGGCCGTGGTGGCCGTCGAGGGACCAATCCATTCCGATGAGGTGACGACCCGCCTCCGCAGCCTCTGGGGCCTGCAGCGGGCTGGCAACCGCATTCAACAGGCGGTGCTCGACGCTTTGCATCGTGCCCTTGTGAATAAGCGCTTGGTCGTGGATGGCAGTTTCTACAGCCTGTCTGGGCAAGAGGTCATCGTCAGGGATCGCTCTCAGGCTAACTCTCCCTCGCTTCGCAAACCCGAGATGTTGCCGCCGGCAGAACTGAAGGTTGCTGTGCAGCAGGTTGTCGAGGCTGCCTTCGGTGCTTCTCGCGACGAAACCATCATCGGCGTGGCGAGACTTCTGGGGTTCAAAGCCACCAGCAGTCAGTTGAAGGCGCTCATCAATCAGGTGATCGACGAATTGGTGAAAGCCGAGAAATTGACGGAGGTCGGTGGGGTTCTTTCAGTCCCAATATGAAGGCTTTCAATGGCGCCCTAGCCATTTTCTCGCGGTGAACTGGCATCTTCTAGGGCGGCGGCGCTCAAAGGGAAGGTAGCTTTAGTAATGGTAAAGCTGTCATTTACTTGGGTGGACATTCTTCTGGTCGCCAAACATTGTCGGTGCATGGCGTGGTGAATACACACACGCATAGTATATAATTATCAGTGTTACACTAGCTAACAGGATGATGGCACATGTCAGAAAGTTTTAACTACATTGCCTTTGCTAATCGTGAATATATTCAGGGTTCTATCAATACAATCGAAATGAGCCGAGGGCGTATGTTTGAATACACGCCTACCGATATCCAAAAACGACTCGAGAACCTCGGCTCAAGTTCGATTGAGTTCCTTGAAAAACTGCCCACATTTCTTTGCAGCGAAATCAGCCAGTGGGATGGCGCGGCTACAATGGTCGTCAAGTTCGGGGTGATCGAAAACACAAAGGCGGGTCCGAAGGAAGTCACGACCACCTTCAGAGAATTAATGAATTTCGACGAAGTTAAATTTGCCAGCGTTGAGGAGGCGCGGAACTTCTTTGGTGCGGATAAATTCCAGCTTTACCGTACGCATTGGGCAGTCAGAGATGGCAGTGTCCAGGAGATATTGACCAAGCTGAGGCAACTCAAACCGGAGCTAGTTAATATCCTCGTAGATCCTCGGGAACCGGACTTGGCGGCGGCTGCAGCCGAGCCGCCAGCGCGAACAAAGAATACAATCGGTATAGCTGATAGCGTGGAGGCATTTCTTAAAATCTTGTACGACATGCCTTCCAAGGAATCGACCGAAAATTTCTTCCGCGGGCACGAGGATGCAGCGTTTGAGCTGACGCCAGCTTTGTTGAGGGAATGGCCGGATAGGGGATGGCCGTTTATGGCGAACGAAGATCGACTCTGCAAAGAGCTGCTTATTGCTCACTACGAAGAGTTCCAGGGTGATCAGTACTGTTTCGACCGCCTCGTTCGCATGCAACATTACGGATTACCGACCCGGCTTCTCGATATTTCAGGCAACCCATTGATTGCATTATTTTTTGCGTGTAACAGCACGCAGGAACGGTTCGATACCGCCGGCGAAGCCATCATTTTTCGGGTGTCGTCAGATAAAGTTAAATACTATGACTCCGACACTGTAAGTTGCCTCGCCAATCTTTCAAATCTGACCTACGCCCAGAAGAATGAAATTGACCTCACACTGGATATTAGCGCATTCAATAAAACTAATATTGCGCAAAAATTGTTGCACCACATCAAGTCGGAGAAGGGCTTCTTTGAAGGTAGGATTGTTCCGAACGATCTCGGATCAATTATCTGCGTGAAGGCAAAACAAACCAACACACGGATCAAATCACAATCAGGCTCTTTTCTGCTATTCGGTCAGGGGGCGGCGACGCTGCCTGAGTCGGGGCAAGAAGGCATAGAGATTGCGCGTGTAACGGTCATCAACAAAGAACATATCCTCAAACAACTAGATAGCATTAATATCAACGCTACTACGGTGTACCCGAGTATAGATCGGACAACTGTCCATCTTCGAGATCGTTGCTTAGCAGAGCATGCGTCTGGAGCTAGCAAAACCACTCAGTAGTTTAAGCAGAGGTGGCAGGATACGTGAGCTTTGGGCCAGATCAGTAGTTACGTCGAGATGAATGTCGGCTTTCTTGCTTTGGAGCCAGAGGTTGTCATTCCGGAATCGGCCCCGTCATGACGGTTTTGCACCCTTGGCGGATGTCCTGAGGGTTGGCGCCAGTCCCCGGCAGCGAACACTGCAATTTAATGCACTATTTCCAAGGTGATCACTCCGCCCGCGACCGGGCTGTACCCGGTCGGCGTGGCCATTGCCGCCGCCGGCAATGGCACCACCATGTTGCGGGTGCGGCTGGACGGGGTGGCTACCGCTGCCGAGTAAGCGATCCAGCTCCCCAATCGAAATCCAGATCAAAGACGAGGTAGTCGTCATCTTCATCTGTTCCCCCGGTCTCGAAACGGGCTGCCTGGATCGTGTGCCCCCGGGTCAGCTCGTTCTCGAACAAGTTCGGCATATTCCCGAAGGCATGACGCTTGAATTCATCGGGCTGTAGACGTCCGGCCAGATACTCCTGGACCAACCGTGACGAAATTTTGATGGTCATCTGCCCTCCCCCCGTCGTAACAACCGGCGCAAGGTACCATCCACGTTTCTCGGGACCGAAGGCACCTTGTCGGTGAAGGTCTCTGGCCTGGTACCCCTCAAACCGCGGTGGTGGCAGCTGAGCGGCGAGGGCCGTCAGCCGTTCATATTCGCCCGTCGGCATCCCGCCCCTTCGATCGAAACAACTCACCTTCCAGAAGATGCGGGATTCAGGGGCGAGCCACATCTGCTGCTCCCGGTGCGGCGAAAACACGCAAACCAAGTCGATGCTGCTGTGCTTGCGTAGCCAGTGGCGAATAATTTCCTCCCCGCTTACCTCCTGCCCGGCCGAACTGATGGGACGCATTCGGCGCAACAGGTCGCAGCCGGCATCCACCAGAAAGACGCATTTCAGCGTACCGGCCTCCGCATTCCGAATCTGGCGTGCCTTCTGCTTCAGCGCCTTGTAAATCGGGTTGTCTTCAAGATCGTATGCGACGGGGGGCATCCGACAGTGAACGCGGAAATGTGGGGATGGCGCGCCCCGATAGCTCACGACAACATCGGTTTTTCCTTCAACGATATGGATTGTTCCACCATTGCCTCCACCATCCGGCCCAAGCCATTGATCAATAATCTTCTGAATCGCCGGGGTCAGCTTGAAATCCGGATCTACGCATCGCTCACGATGAAACCGCCGGCCCCAGTAACTTCGCTCCATAAACTCGAAGTACAGCCGCCTTCCAGCATCCTTGCTCACCCGATCCGCATACCCCGCAATAATGTTTGCCGTTCGGTCCATTGCTTCCTTGCCGGAGAAGCTGTCATCCGACAGGGCGCGAACCTCGACAATGGCGGGGGCCGACACAAAGAGGTTTTCCGAGAAAGCATCAGGGCGACGCGCGGTGCCGGACAAATCCGGTTCGACGGTCACATCGGCAACGCGCGAGACAGCCCACAGCATGGCCAGTTCAGCCTCTGCACCGAGAGCTGCGTCAGTGTTTCTGTTCTCCAGACGCCCCAACAGGTCATGGACCTTACGCGCATTGAGGGATGCGGACAGGTCATCAAGCATGGATCGTAGGCGGCGTCGAGCAAAAATCGGCATGGCGGCATCTTGCCACAGTTTTCTGCACCCGGCACGCGCAGAAGGGGTGCGGTGACAGTGCACTCAATTCAAAGTCTGCTTTGCCGCCTCCTTCTCTCTAGCCGGCCCGTCCCCTCTCGGCCCAGTTTTGCCACTAGGGATTAAGGAAAGGCTTATTCCCCAGGCTTATTTCCTCCATCCAATTTCTCTCCATTCGCCATCGTCATTGTGCGAGCCGCGGCAACGCAAGCGTCGTTGCAACACAATGCAATAACGGAGTGGTTAGAGCATGACGAACGTGGCGATAATATCTGCTATCATTTGGCATTAACATATTGAAAATCAATAATTGATAGCGCATATTTTTTTGCTAGCAGAATGGGACGTGTTAACCGATGCAGAAAGCTCAGTGCAACATCCGTGTTGCTCCAGCACATAGAACGACGGTGCTAGAGATCGGGCGTCGCTTACGGGATGATCCTGAATTTTTTGAGGAGCTTCGTACCTGGCTAGATCGTGAGGATGACACAAGCGTTCGGGCTATGATCCGCCGCCAGCTAGACACAGGGGTCCCTCATGACATCTCTGAAAATTCACCGGAAGATGGTGATATTGGGTGTGTAGAGGTACACATTTCCAGAAATAGATCTTTAAAAATAATGAATGGATCAACTATAGGTGTCGTATTTGGAGGGATTAATTATCTTGCTAAAGTGAAAAATTCTAGGATTTATTTTAGAAAAAGATATTATAATCTTCGTCAATTTATTAGATATACAACAGGATATGGGGGTAACTATCTTGATATGCTTTGGGTTAAGCTGCCAACCGTCGCTGAGTGGACTATAGCCAGCAACCTGTTGGTGGAAATTACCTCAAGCGGACCAATCCCTCAGCCTCAGAAGACTCTTCCAGAATCATTGCCGTTCAAGGGGAACTATGAGTGGTAGGCTTGGCCCATCTTAGGGTCGATCCGTTCATTTCCGGGGATACCCCGGGGATACCCCAAGCAAAAGGGGCTAGCCCTGGTACGGTGCTAACCCCTTGAATTTCTTGGTGCGCCCGGCGTGATTCGAACACGCGGCCCCAGGATTAGGAATCCTGTGCTCTATCCTGCTGAGCTACGGGCGCCCAGGCGGGTTATCGCATGGGCCGCCCTTGAGTTCAAGAAATCGCCGACAGGGAGCGGAAGCCGTCGCTGGCCTCCACCAGGGCCTTGCGGATGCTGGGATCCAAGGCCGAATGGCCGCCGTCGGGGATCAGCCGCAAGATCGCATCCGGCCAAGCCGCCGCCAGATCGGCGGCGCTGATGGGCGGACAGATCACGTCATAGCGGCCCTGCACGATCACCGCCGGCAGACCCCGCAGACGCCCGGCGTCGCGCAGCAGCTGTCCTTCGGCCATGAAGCCGTCATGCATCATGTAATGCGCCTCGATCCGGGCCATCGACAAGGCCGCCGGCGAGGCGCGGCCGTCGCTGGGTTCCGGGATCAGGCGGGAACAGGATTCCTCGTATCGGCACCAGGCCTGGGCCGCCGGCAGATGCACCGCCGGGTCGGGGTCGGTCAGCAGCCGGTGATAGGCAGGCAAGGGATTCCCCCGCTCTTGGGCTGGCAAATGATCGAGAAAAGCCCGCTCGGCGGCGGGGAAGAAGCGACCCATGCCATGCAGGAACCACTCCACTTCGAAGCGGCGGAACAGGAAGACGCCGCGCAGGATGAAGCCCAGACAGCGTGCGGGATGAGTTTCACCATAGGCCACCGCCAAAGTGCTGCCCCAGGAACCGCCGAACAGCAGCCAGCGCTCGATTTCCAGGAAACGCCGCAAGGCCTCCATATCGGCGACCAGATGGGCGGTGCTGTTGTCGGTCAGGTCGGCATGGGGCGAAGACCGCCCGGCTCCTCGCTGGTCGAACAGGATGATGCGGTAATGCGAGGGATCGAAGAAGCGTCGATGCATCGGCGAACAACCGGCCCCCGGCCCGCCATGCAGGAACACCACCGGCATCCCTGACGGATTGCCGGATTCTTCCCAATAAATCCGATGGCCGCCGCCCACCTGCAGCCAGCCGTGACGGTTCGAGACGATGGGTGGATAAAGCATTCCCGCCGGCTCCTGTTGTTCGCTGCGCATAGCTATTCCCCCTAGCCCTTGTCCGCCCCTGATTTCTCCGGGGCCATTTTGGCCGGCCAGGGGCCGTCAAGCAATTGCATCTGTCGCGGATGACGTATCTCGATCAGCGGGCCACGGGCCTTGCCGACCCAGCCGCGTACCCGTAAGCGCCGTCCGGTCAGGGCCAATGGGTCGCCGGGCAAGGCCTTGCGCAGCCGGTTGGAGATCTTCAAAGCCAGGGTTTGGCGCCGGTCCTCGCCGAAATTGACATAGACGGCGTTGCGGAACATCTCGGTCGAGGTCACCCGGCCTTCGAAGACCTGCACCCCGTCCAGCCAGCGCGGCGAGGCGTCGGGGTCCTTGACGGCGAAGGCCGGGTCGGACCACAGGCCCAGTTTGGCCGAGCGTGCCCCCTCTTCCGCCGCCAGAAGGCGGTCGAGCAAGGCGTCGTCATCGCCTTCGGGGCGCAGGCGGGCCAGACCTTCGCGCAGCAGAACCTCTTGCAGGATGACGCCGTTCGCTTCGGCCAGCACGGGCAGACGGCGCCAGCGGTCGGGTTCCTCGACCCCCGGGGTCAGGGTCAGAGTTTTGCCGTCCGTCAGGGCGCGCAGGCGCTTACGCGCCAGGATCAGCGCGGCGGGCTCGGCCTCGCTTTTGCCGTTCAGCAGCGCCAGCGGCGGGTCGAGGGCAAAGAGCCTGACCTCGCGTCCGTCTTCAAGGCGGAGGGTCAGTTCGTTGGTCACCGCCGTCACCCTGGCCTCTTCCGCCGGGCAGGCCAGCGGCAGCAGCAACAGCAGCAGCAGAGCGGCCAGAGCCTTGCGCAGGATCAGTTCCTCGCATGCGAGATGGCGAAGGATTCGACGCCGTCGAAGCCGGTCAGCTCTTCTGAAAGGATCGACAGGCTGGCGCCTTGGTCCTTTTCGCGGCGGATGGCGACGAAATGCCATTCGGCCCTGCCGTCCTGAAGCTGGATCGACAGGCTGCCGCCGGCGATGTCGTAACCGCGCTCGCGGGCGACGCGGCGCAGCACCTCTTCATGGGGATGGAAGCCCGGACGGAAACGCATGGTCACCGCCAGCGCCGGGCGCGAGGGCAGCCATTGCTCCAGTTTCGAGCCCCACAGCATGAACAGCGCCATGATCACCGATAGCAGAATGGCGGCGGCATAGAAGCCCAGGCCGATGACCACGCCGATCACCGCCACCGCCCAGATCGAGGCGGCGGTGGTCAGGCCGCTGATGTTGAAGCCTTCCTTCATGATCACGCCGGCGCCCAGGAAACCGACGCCGGTGACGATGCCCTGGATGATGCGGGTGGGATCGCCCAGAACCGGCGCGGTTTCAATGCTATGGCCGCCGAACCAATAGCCGGGATAGCCCGAGACGATGGTCAGGGCCGCCGCCGCCATGCAGACCAGGCCATAGGTGCGCATGCCCGCCGCCCGGCCATGATAGCTGCGCTCGTAGCCGACCAGCAGCCCCAGCAGCAAAGCCCCCAGCAGGTTCAGGAAGAACAGCACATTGATGGAGATTTCCGGGACCGACCAATAGGCCGCCAGGAAGTTCGGCGATAACGGATTCAAAGCGGCATCTCCCCCTGATCACGGCTTCAGGGAGAGATGCTATCACAAGCCGAACAAAGATCAGCGGCGCTTGATGATCCACAGACCGGCGGCGGCCAGGCCCAGCGCCACGCCGAAGATCGACACGCCCGTCCAGCCGGCAGCGCCCCAGGCCAGGGTGGCTCCGCCCGAACCGGCGGCTCCGCCCAGGAACATGCCGGTCATGAAGATGGTGTTGATGCGGTTGCGGGCCTCGGGGCGCAGGGAATAGACGATGGTCTGGTTCGACACCAAGGCGCCCTGCATGGCCAGATCGAGCAGGATCACCCCGACGCCCAAACCCCAGACGCCGTCGAACAGGGCGAAGATCACCCAGCAGGCGGCGGCCAGCAGGGTCGCCAGAGTCACCACCAGACCGGGACCACGGGCATCGGCAATGCGACCCGCCACCGGAGCGGCGGCAACACCGGCCAGCGCCACCACGCCGAACAGGCCGGCGATCTCGGAGCCCAGATGGAACTGCTGCAGATGCAGGGCCAGCACCGCCCAGAAGGCCGAGAAGGAACCGAACAGGCAAGCCTGCACCAGGGTCGAGCGACGCAAAGCCGGCTCGGCCTTCCACAGCTCCAGCAGCGAGAGCATGACGCGGCCATAGGCCATGCTGGCGGTCGGCTTGCTGTCGGGCAGCACCCGGCCCATGGCGAAGGAGCCGATCAGCGCCAGCGGCACGCCCAGAATGAACATGGCCCGCCAGCCTTCCAGATGGCCGACGAAACCCGCCAGGGTGCGGCTTAACAGAATGCCTGAGAGCAGACCGGCCATCACCGTGCCGATGATGCGGCCGCGTTGTTCCGGCCTGGCCAGGGTGGCGGCGAAAGGCACCACCTGCTGGGCGACGGTGGCCCCGACCCCGACCAGCAGGCTGGCGATGGCCAGGGTCAGGCCGCTGGGCGCCACGGCGGCGGCGGCCAGGGCAGCGGCCAGGAACAGGAACTGCCAGGCGATCAGCTTGCGGCGGTTATAAAGATCGCCCAGCGGCACCAGCAGGAACAGCCCCAGGGCATAGCCCAGCTGGGTGGTGGTGGGAATTGCCGCCGCCGCCGTCGAGCCCGGGAACTCGTCCAGGATGATGCCCAGCAGCGGCTGGTTGTAATAGATGTTGGCGACGGCCAGACCGCAGGCGGCGGCCATGGCCAGGGTGAGAAGCGGATTCAAGCGGAATTCCGCTTCGGAAAGCTGCGACATGATGGGGCTCCTGTGCTCTGTTCGGCCCATGAATTGGCTGTACAGAGGACTATCATTTCATCCGAAATAGCGGTATCCGTTGAGTTTGATAAGCCTATATATCGGATATAGATATAATGGATACGGCGAACCTGGCAGTGCTGGTGGAAGCGGCTTCGGCGGGCAGTCTGTCGGCGGCGGCGCGACGGTTGGGCATTGCTCCGATGCTGGCGACCCGGCGGCTGGCGGCGCTGGAGCAGGATCTGGGGGTGCGGCTGCTG
>Ga0318567_10000142_pt1 | contig 32812 bp, 25 predicted proteins | sample GRESIP088b5f20_FD_203691 | JGI IMG/M metagenome (GOLD analysis project Ga0318567, IMG submission 203691) | Tropical soil microbial communities from Luquillo Experimental Forest, Puerto Rico - GRE.SIPMG.088b5f20 | ecosystem: Environmental > Terrestrial > Soil > Tropical forest > Bulk soil...
CAACTTTACAAAACAGAAACTACTTGTGATTATAATCAATTGACTATCTTTGATTTATAACCGGACAGTAGTGAAAAAAAATATACAAATAATTAATTAAAATGAAACTACGTAATTTTTTTGTTTTAGTATTATCAGGCCTGCTTTTGCTCAATATGGAATCTTCAGCACAAGCAATCCCAAGTATTACGCTCAAACTTGATCAAAAAGGTCATGCAATCCCATCAAAACTTTATGGACTGATGACCGAGGAAATTAACTATTCTTATGATGGTGGTCTTTATGCTGAATTAATCCGTAATCGTACATTTCAAGACAATGCCCGTCCCCGTCAGGGTGAAAACATCCATCAACCAGATCATTGGTCATTGGTTCAAGATGGAGATGCAAAAGGAAGTATATTATTGGATAGACGAAATGCTGTAAACAATGTTCTCACAACTTGCTTGCAATTGGATGCTCTGAATGCAAGTTCAAGTTCCAGAATTGGAATTGCAAACGATGGATATTGGGGTATTCCTGTATGCCCCAATACCACTTATACGGCATCATTTTATGCAAAATCAAATAAATCGGCTCCTCTTACAGTCAGTATCGAAAGTGTTGATGGTAAGATGGTTTATGCCAAAGCCCTAAGTCCTGCTATTGGAGAAGGTTGGACGCAATATAAGCTTACGCTCACTACTGCTGCCAATGTGCAACCAACTGCTAATACCCGCTTTGTCATTTCTACAAATGAACCAGGTCAATATTGGTTCAATCTTGTTTCGCTGTTTCCTCCAACTTACAACAATACTCCGAATGGTAACCGTCATGATATCATGAAGTTGTTGGCAGACATGAAACCTTCTTTTTTACGGTTCCCTGGTGGTAATTACTTGGAAGGTGATTATTTTAATAGCCGTTTCGATTGGAAAAAGACGATTGGAAAGCTAGACCAACGTCCGGGGCATCCAAGTCCGTGGGGTTACCGTTCTACTGATGGTATGGGTTTGTTAGAATTTTTGATGTGGTGCGAAGATTTGAAGATGGAACCATTGTTAGCTGTCTTTGCTGGTTATACACTGAAAGGGGATTATTTGGATGATCCAAAACTACTGCAACCATTTGTTGATGAAGCGCTTGAAGAGATTGAATATGTCATGGGAGATAAATCGACAAAATGGGGAGCTATTCGTGCAAGAGATGGACACCCTGCACCATTTCCACTTAGCTATATTGAAATAGGTAATGAAGATGGCTTTGATAATTCCGGAAGTTATGAAAAGCGATTTAATCAGTTTGCCGCAGCCATTCGTGTTAAATACCCTAATTTAAAGATTATTTCTACTGTCGGCGGTAAAAATGATTGGTTATCAGGTCGTTTTTCAATACCTAAAGGTGGTCCTGATTTGATTGATGAGCATTTTTACCGTAATTCGATAGAAATGCAGGAAATGGCAACAATTTATGATAAATATGATAGAAATGGACCAAAGATTTTTGTTGGCGAATGGGCTACGCGCGAAGGTTTTCCTACCACAAACTTTAATTCAGCTATCGGTGATGCTGCATTCCTAACTGGTTTGGAGCGCAATTCGGATTTGGTAGTTATGCATTGTTATGCACCACTTTTTGTGAATGTAAATCCGGGTGGTATGCAATGGAAATCGGATTTGATCGGGTATGATGCTCTTACCAGTTATGGCTCTCCAGCTTATTACGTTCAAAAAATGTTCAGTAATAATTTGGGAAATCAAGTGGTGAACATTGAAACAAAAGATATCCCTACACAATTGAAGAAACCAAATACACGTGATTCTATTGCAGGAGTGCAACCAAAGGTAATACCGGCTATGTTCTTTTCGGTCACTAAAGATACTAATACGGGAATCATTTATATAAAAGTGGTAAATTCGACATCTAAAGTTCAAGATGTAAAAATTACTTTAGATGGTGTTGTAAATGTAGCTGCCAAAGGGACAGCAATCACACTGAGAGCAACAAATGTTGAAGATACAAATACAATTGCAGAGCCTGAAAAAATTGTGCCGATAACCACATATGTAAATAAATTAAGTAAGCGTTGTCAGCAAAGTTTTCCAGCTTATTCAATTACAGTGCTTCAAATACAAACTAAAAAGTGACAGATGCTTTAAAAGGAAGTATTTCATACGTATAAAATATACTTGCGCAATCGTTTGTATCTTGAATTTTTTACCGTTAATTTATTAATTGTGAGAGGCTCTGTGGTTAAATAAAAAAGCACGAGTGTTTGATAATATAAAAATATGTGATAATGAGAAAAATTAGATATTATTTCATAGTGGGAGTTATTGTGGTATTATCTGCTATAAATTCTAAGGCACAGAATCCGATTATTCGCAATCAATTTAGTGCAGATCCCACAGCACGGGTTTTTAATGGCCGGATTTATTTATACCCGTCGCACGATATCCTCGGAAAGCCGGGACAAGGTCGCCCTAATTGGTTTTGTATGGAAGATTACCATGTGTTTTCATCTGAGAATCTTACCGATTGGACAGATCATGGGGTAATTGTAAGCCAGAATAAAGTAGCGTGGGTCGATTCTACAGCATTTAGCATGTGGGCTCCCGATTGTATAAATAAAAATGGCAAATACTACTTCTATTTTCCTGCTCCACCAAAGGGTGGAACAAGAGGTTTTGCTGTGGGAGCTGCGGTTTCCGACACTCCTTATGGGCCATTTATTCCGCAGCCTGCTGCAATGGAGAATGTTAATGGCATAGACCCGAATGTATTTATTGATAAAGATGGACAGGGCTATTTGTATTGGTCAGCCCGGGGATTTATGGTTGCCAGACTAAAAGACAATATGGTTGAATTAGCTTCCGAGCCACAGCTTATTGCCAATTTGCCTGGAAAAGGACTAAAAGAGGGACCTTTTCTGTTTGAACGAAACGGAATTTATTATCTGACATTTCCGCATGTCGAAAACAAAATAGAAAGACTGGAATATGCAATGGGTACAAGCCCGACAGGTCCTTTCAAAATGGCGGGGGTCATTATGGACGAATCGCCTGTTGGATGTTGGACAAATCACCAATCAGTTGTGAATTTTAAAGGCCAGTGGTATTTGTTTTATCACAGCAACGATCTTTCTCCAAATTTCGATAAAAACCGTTCGGTGCGGATTGATAGTCTGTCGTTTAATGCCGATGGAACGATTCGGAAGGTTATTCCGACATTTCGTGGAGTTGGCTTGACTCCGGCAACGGCACAAATTCAAATTGACCGTTATAGCCGTATAAGTGATAAGGGTGTTTCAATTTCATTTATTGACTCAGCCAATACTTTCGGAGGTTGGAAAACGATATTTGGGGCAAAAGGTGCATGGATTCAGTATAATGCTGTTGATTTTGGAAAGAAGAACTACAAATCGATTATAGTAAAAGCAACTTCAAAAGCAGGGGGTACGTTACAAATCCGGTTAAACAGTGTGAGTGGGGCCGAGGTGGCAAGAATCGAGATGGTTAAAAGTAATACATGGACGACAATAAAAGTTCCCGTATCCGGTTTGAAATCAGAGATTCAGAATTTGTGTGTCGTGTCGCTGGATAACAAACCGGTGGAAGTCGATTGGATTAGTTTTAAATAGATTTTTATATTAAGAATAACCATTTATAGTAACACAAAGAAAATTATTTTTATGAAAAACAGACTTTTTATTGTTTTGTTGGCAATTCCACTTGCTACTGGAATCAGTTTGGCTCAGACCAGTCAAACCACCGTAAAAGAGGATTTTGTGCCATCTTCCGTAAATCAGCCGGGACAGGAATATCCGAAAGTAAATTCACAAGGTTATGCACGATTCCGTATTGTCGCACCTCAAGCGCATAGTATTATTGTAAGTCTTGGACTTGGAGGTGCAAAAGGAGGAACTCCACTTACAAAAGCAGACGATGGTACTTGGATAGGCACTACTGCCGGACCTATGGACGAAGGTTTTCACTACTATCATTTGACCATTGATGGAGGTGTATTTAATGATCCCGGAGCATTGAATTTCTACGGTTCAACCCGTTGGGAAAGCGGTATTGAAATACCAGCTCGCGACAAGGATTTCTATGCATTAAAAGATGTCCCACACGGTAATGTACAACAAATTCTTTTTCCATCGAAGAGCACGAACACAGTACGCCGCGCATTTGTCTATACTCCTCCGGGGTATGACATAGATGCAAAGAAACGCTATCCGGTTCTTTATTTGCAACATGGGTGGGGTGAAGATGAAACTGCATGGAGCAATCAGGGACATGCTAATCTGATTATGGATAACCTGATTGCGGAAGATAAAATCAAACCATTTATCATTGTAATGACTTACGGAATGACCAACGACGCTAAGCCCGGTACTATCAGAAGTTTCAGTGCTACTCCGTTTCAGACAGTGCTCGTCGATGAATTGATTCCTTATGTTGATGCTAATCTCCGTACACTGGCCGATCAATCTCATCGCGCTATGGCCGGTCTTTCGATGGGTGGTATGGAGACGCACGCCATCACACTTGCCCGACCAGAAGTTTTCTCGTATTATGCTCTACTGAGTGGAGGTACTTACACGCCTTTGGAAATTAAAGATCAATCGAAAGTGAAACTTATTTTTATGAGTTGCGGGAGTCGGGAAAATCCGGATGGAGTAAATAAATCTGCCGTTGCATTAAAAGAGGCTGGTTTCAACGCTGTTTCATTTGTTTCCGAAAATACAGCACACGAATTCCTTACTTGGCGTCGTAGTTTGCGCGAACTTGCGCCACTTCTTTTCAAATAATTTCATGGCGATTGAATGAAAAAGTCAGTAAATTTCAAGTCGATAATAATTGTAATCCAAATGTTGGAGGTGTTGCATTTGAAGAAGTTCCGATCGATGAAATTATCCCAATGATTGATGTTGCTTATTGTACACTTGGCGACTGAGAGCGAAGAGCCAGACTATGATATGTCGGTGTTTCTGATAAACCAGAAGCACCGACATATTTATTTTGTATAGATATGATAAACAGGATATAGATTGAGCTGACCATCCTTTTCCATTTAGCTCTTATCACGAACTTAGATTAAATGGTTTTCTTATTTGGCATGGCTTCTTCCAAGGGGGGTGTTTAGATTGAACAGCTTTTATGAGTCAAAAGACATTTTCTACTTGATTACGAATGTTCACTTGCATTGACATGTTATTGAGTTAATCTAATTCAGAGGGCGATTTTCCATAAAATTTTCTGAAGACAGTGCTAAAATAGCCAATACTCGCAAAACCACACATTTCACTAATCTCTGTTACAGAGTATCTTTTACTTTGCAATAGTTCTAGTGCATAATTAAGTCGAATAGTCTTTATAAAATCTACGGGTGATTGATCGGTAAGTGATTTTATTTTTTTATATAGAAGAGAAGTACTTACGTTCATTGCTGAGGCAAATTCTTCTTTACCAAACCCAGTATCAGTAATATTTTCACGAACAACCTCCAATGCTTTCTTCACAAATTTATCATTGTTTTCGTTTGTTAGTATCTGACAAGCATCGTTACTTCTGATCAGTTTAAGAGCCTTCTCTCTTACAATTCTTCTATTCAGTGTAACTGACCTAATACGCTCAATTAGTAACGTCATGTCAAAAGGCTTAGTCAAATAATCATCAGCTCCTAACCCTAACCCTTGTAACTGCTCAGTCTTTTCGGATAGAGCCGTCAACAAAATAATTGGTATATGAGATGTTTCATAAGTGGACTTCATAAGTTCACAGAGTTTAAATCCATCCATATTTGGCATCATTACATCCGAAACTACTAAGTCGGGCATATCTTTTTGTATTATTTTCCAAGCAATCATCCCATCTTCAGCAGCAACAATGTCAAACTCAGTGCCTAAAGGAAACCTCATGAAATTTCTAAGATCATCGTTATCTTCCACAATTAAAACTCTCATGTCTTTTGATCGAGGAACACCTGTTTGAGATAATGGATCTAAATCGACAACTTCATCAGCATCATCAATACTTAAAGAGTGATTACAGGTATCATTATTCTCAAGTTGATGGGCTTTATTGTTGTAGGGAATTGTCATTCGGAAACAAGCTCCAGCTTCTTCCTGACTTTCACAAGATATATTACCAGCATGCATTTCAACATATTTCTTAACCAGTAATAACCCTATTCCTGATCCTATTACCTTTGAATTAATCGCATTATCTCCACGGTAAAATTCCTTAAAAAGTTGTTGCTGAACTTTCCTGCTAATTCCAATACCTTGATCGATAACTTCAACTGTCCAGTCCTTGGGAGTACAAAGAAGATTAATATAGACCTGGCTACTTTTAGGCGAATATTTAATTGCATTTGAGATGAGGTTGCCAATGGCTTTTTCAATCATTATTTCATCAATTGCTGTTACATACGATGGTTCACTTGATTCAAAAATGAGTTCAATTTCCTTTCTCTTTGCAAAAGATTCAAACATATTTTTCTGCAATGAAACTATGTTAACAACATCGGCCATTCGAAGCGAAATCTGCTCTTTACCTACATCAACCTTTTGAAAATCCATCAATTGAGTAACAACAGTTGATAGTCGTTTGGCCTGCTCAGTAGCTAGATTTAAATAGTATTTGCCTATATTAGAGATATTTGATTCTTTTTTTAATTCCTCAATAGGAGCATTAATCAAAGTAAGTGAAGTCCGAATATCATGGGCTGTATTAGTAAAGAAACGCACTTTTTCTTCAGTATGTAGTCGTTTGAGGTTGTTTATATAATATCTTAAAAATAAGTATACTACACCAAAAATTGTAAACGATATAAGAAGTACAAACCACCAACTTTCCCAAAAAGGAGGTATGATATGAATTGAAAAGACTCGTTCGGAAATTACATGAGACATCGAACTGTCGTATAGCTTTATTCTTAAAACTAATTTTCGACTTGGAAGATTTGTATATGTTATTATTCGCTGGTTAGAGGGTTGATTCCAATCTTTTTCAAGCCCATCCATTTTCCATGAAAACTTAGAATCTGAGGATGAAATTCCAATAGGTAGCAATTCTAAATTGATAGTATTTTGTTTGTAATTAAGAGTGATTTCTTGCAAACTGTCTAAAGATGTATTTAGGTTGAAAGAACCATCCCTTATTGATCTTCCCGATATTGTAAGATCTTGGAAAAATATTTTACCATTCGTTTTTGAATCAAGTACATCAATAGGGTTGAACAATACTGCACCATTATTGGTTCCCCAAATAAAGTTCCCATTTTTAAGTTTACAACGAGAACCTAAGTTAAATGAGTTTTTAGCTACGTCAAGTAAAGAAGAATACGTAAGTGCAGTTTTGCTGTTAGTATTAAACCTGCATAACCCATTTTCAGTGCCTAACCATAAATATTCATTATCTTTAATTATGCTATTGACATAATTTGAAGGCAAACCTGATTTGGTGGTATATCTAAAAATTTTTCGTGAAGCGACATCAATACAAATTAAACCCTCGCCTCGTGTACAGGCCCATACGCGACCGTTGACTATAGTAGCATCGTTTATCCAGCAGCCTTCCAATAGTTGATTTTCTTTTCCGGTCTGTTTGTCTACCACCACCAAGCCAAATGTACATACAAGTAACATTTGTTTAGAGTTCAGCTCAAGAAATGAATTAATTGGTCGAGGTATATACGACCGAAATTTCTTTTCGGCAGCAATATACGATTCCACATAGCTGGGAATGCCGCCGATCCACATATTTCCGGCAGAATCTTTAAAAATATCAAACACAAAATTACTGGTAAGCGACGAAATACGATCGTTTTGATAAAAATGTGAAACTTCACGTCCACTTATTTCGTCGATAACATATATTCCCGACGAATAAGTACCAGCCCATATTCGTCCATTATTATCTTCGCACAACGAAATGAAAACTTGCGCTTGTTCTTTTTTATTGTGATAAAAAGTTGTCCAACTATCTTTTTGAATATTCCATCTACTAATACCGTTATTTGTGGCAAACCAGATATTGCCATTCCGGTCTTCAATGATCTTGTTTATATAGTTGTTTACGAGTGAATTGTTGTTGTTTATGCGGTGAAAAATTTGTTTGATCAATGGTGTCGACTGGTCAAAGAAAGAAATTCCTCCGCTATACGTACCCACCCAGACACGCTTATTTTTGTCGCAAAATATATCGTAAACCCCGTCACCCCTGATTGAAAACACATCATTAGCATCTTCTTTATAAATGTCAATTATTTTCTCTGTTTTTTTATTCAGTTCCCATACACCTTGTCCGTCAATACCAACTAAAAGTGTTGAATCTGAGTTGTCCTCAATAGCTAAAATTGGTTGATTGGGAAACCGATTTATAGATCTCAGATTGTGGTTTTTAAAGTCGTATAAAAAGAGTCCATTGGCTGTTGTTCCGATCCACAGTTTTTGAGTAGAATGTTCAAAATAAATTTTCGATACCTGAGTTGGAATGGACTTGAGCGAAAGTAATTGTTTTTGTTTTCTTGGTATATCTGTATTAATTAACCAAAACATAGAGTCTTGAACTACAATAAGTTGGTTGTCTGAGAACCACTCTAATGAACGAATAATGGTGTTATACTTTGGAATATGTGACAATACATTTTGTGAGTATTTATATAGACCAGCAGAGGTTGCAATCCAAAATACCTTATTTTTGTCTATACGCAAGCTTGTGATCGATGCCATTGGTACACTTTTCCGCAAATCAAATACAAAATTAAAACGGTCATAAACACGATCGTATTTAAACACTTGACCGTTATTCGTATACGCTATTAATTCACTGTCGTGGTAAAGAAGCTTAGTGGTGTAATAATCGGAAGTACTGTATGGCAGTTCATAGAGATGATAGCTGTCATTTGTTAATCTAATAATCCCAGTTTTGGTAGAGCCCCATATAAATCCATTTTTGTCACTGCATAGTGAAGAAGTTTCACGAAGGGAAATCCCATAAAGCGCATTTATACTGTAAAACTTTACATTTGCAGCTGATAATTCGCAAAAGAGCAATATTAACAATGATAATTGTGATTTTAATTTCATAATCTAATTGAGGTGTAAAACCCAATTTGTAAGTTTTCAGAAAATTATTAGAAAAAAGGTAGGTATCGCTAAATCTAATATCTGTTTTGAAAGATTATCTAACTGTCAATTAAATTTGATTAGGTTATACCAGTTCTTTGAATAAGGGATACAAATGTACAATTTTTTCATTATAAGGAAGCACTTCCCTTGAAAATGTTTTCTATAAATAAATCGAAACATTGGCGCCTGCAGACCAGTTTACGAATGATCTAATTAACAGTAATTGTTTGGCTTCATCTGCTGAAGTAAGAAACACAACAAGCCAATTCTATGGCTACAAAAAGAATATTGAAAAATCGGATGACAAGTACTATTCGAAAGAAAACGAGACAAAGGTTTGGGATTATTGCATGAAAATACCAGAGGCCTATTTATGAAAAGAATATTAATCATAATTCCAACAGTTCTTCTGACTTCTTTGAGCAGCCGATCAATATTAGATTGATTGACCGTCACACTTTCAAACGGTGTCCTTCTCGAAAGCGTTTCCAAGATGCTCGGCCATAAAAACCTCAATACACCAAGATTCTTGATTTAAAAGTAAGTAATGATATGCAGATTTTGAAGGAGAAATTTGACAGTGGAATTCATCTTAAAATTAAACAATCTGCAGGATAAAAGTTAACCAATTAGTTGACTTTAGTCCCTCATTCTATATTAACAATATAGAATGAGGAACATAATAAGCTGCCAATTCGAGATGTTACATCTTCATTGTTAGTAATATTCAATATAAGGTGTGTTACCACAAATGGAATAACAAAAAAAAGTATTGTAGTTTTAAATAAACTTGCTAACAGAGAAATTTAGTCATTATTTAGTTCCATAATGACTTTATGAATGAATCCTTCTTTATCTTTTTTTACCTCAATCAACATCAGCTTTATATCTTCTGGTATCTGAAGATATTTTTCGGACCACAAATCTATTTCAATCAATATTGGTAGTAGATCAATACCCTTTTGTGTGAGTTTGTAATAACCTTTAGATTTACCATCAGGATCATCGGACTTCATAATAATTCCATTTTCTTCCAAAGCTTGAAGTCTTGTTGCAAGAATGTTTGTAGCAATTCCTTCTGCTGATTTTATAAAATCACTGTATCTGTATTTTTTGTAGAATATCAAATCCCTGATAATCAGCAAAGACCATTTGTCCCCCCAAATATCCAATGAGCAGCTAATTGGACAATCTGACCTTCTTTTTACCTTCTTCATAAGAAATAATTTTTATTTTACTTGCAAATTGCAAGTAATGTATTATCTTTGCACTTGCAATTTGCAAGCAAAGATAATACATTATATCAATACATACAAGAATGACTAAAACAAACAAGGTATTTGAGCCGGTAGAAATAGCCGGAATAACATTCCCTAACCGAATTATCAGGTCGGCAACCTATGAAGGAATGAGCGATGAAAATGGTAAGCCAACAGAGCAATTATCAAAGAAATATATTGCATTGGCCAAAGGAGGTGTTGGTGGAATTATTACCGGCTTTATAGGTATAAATCAACAAGGTATGAGTACAGGTCATTTTATGTCCATGATAAATAATACCGAAACAGTAAGAGTTTACAAGGAGATAACAACGAAAATGCATGAGCTGGGAACGCCAATTATAGCTCAACTGAATCACTGTGGTGGTCAGACAAAAAAAGAAGCTACTGGTATGCCAGTTATTGCTCCTTCGAGAATAGCTGACTATAAAGCCAAAGAAATGACCAATGCAGATATTTTTGAGGTAATAAAAGCGTTTGTGCAAGGGGTAAAAAATGCGAAAGAGGCCGGTTTTGATGGTGTACAAATTCATCTGGCACATGGCTATTTACTTTCTGAATTTGTATCGCCCAGAATGAATAGAAGAACTGATGAGTGGGGCGGTTCTACTGAAAATAGATTCCGAATTGTCAAAGAAATATTTGAACAAGCTAGAAAGGAAGTTGGTGATTATCCAATGATTGTAAAAATGAATGGATATGAAACATTGAAAAACGGAATGACTATTGATGAATCTGTAAAAATAGCCAAACTGTTAGAACAAGTTGGTTGTGATGGAATTGAAGTCTCTAATGGAACTGTAAAAGCGGGACTGGCTACAATGCGCGGACAAGTGCCATGGGAAATTATGGTTGCACAAAACAATAAGCTGAATAAAATGCCACGGTTTGTAAAAGGAATCATTGGCACAGTAGCAGAAAAAACATTTCCTCAACCTCAACCCAAAAGCTTATACAATTTGGATGCTGCAATGTTAATCAAGAATGCAGTTAATATCCCGGTAATTGTTGTAGGTGGTATTTCCAACATAGAAGAAATAGAAGATATAATCAAGAATGACAAATGCGATATTGTTTCTATGTCCAGACCATTCATAGTAGAATCAGATCTGGTAAATAAGTTCAAAACAGGAAAACAAACGCAAGCAAAATGTATTCAATGCAATTTCTGCATAATCGGTTCGGAAAGCGGTCCTCTCAGATGTTACTATGGAAAACTTCCGCCAAAGTTGGCTTAGAATTTATAAATCATCAAAAAAGAAGAAATGGAAATAAAGGGGAAAATAATATTAATTACCGGAGGCACAGCAGGTATAGGATTGGAGGCAGCAAAGCAGTTCTTAGCGAATGGCGCAACTGTAATTATCACAGGTCGAAATCAGGAAAAATTAAACGCTGCAAAAAAAATGTATCCGGCTCTGACAGCAATTAAGAGTGACGTCGCAAACGAGGAAGATGCACGATCACTTTTCAATCAAATCAAAGAACTTGGTGGGATTGATATTTTATACAATAATGCCGGCGTGGTGAACCCTCCGCTGAATCTGGGTTTAGAAAATGACAAACACCTTAAAGGTGCTACGTATGAAATGAATGTCAATTATTTGGGTGTAATTCATCTGAACAACCTTTTCATAGAAATGCTAAAGTCCAGAAAAGAAGGGGCAATCATCAATACCACTTCTATTTTGAGTTTAGTTCCTTCGGTAATTGAACCGACCTATTCGGCTTCCAAAGTTGCATTGCATTTTTATACAGAAACGCTCAGAAAACATTTGCAATTTTTAAAGAGTAACGTAAAAGTATTTGAATTGCTACCTCCTGTAGTTGCCACTGAGATGACAGCTGATAGGGATAATAAAAAGATGAGCACCGAAAATTTAGTGAAAGCACTAATTATTGGACTGAAAAAAGATAAATACATCATTCGGGTGGGTGATTCTAAATTACTTTATTTCATCAACCGACTTTCCCCTAAAATTGCTTTTGGATTGGTAAATCGAAATAGAACTAAAATTTAATATTATATGAAAGCATTCATTGTAAACCGCTACAGCAAAAAAGAAAAATTGCAACTTACAGAAGTTGCAGAACCATCATTAAATGATAATGAAGTTATTGTTCAAATTCATGCAACAGCTATAAACTTGTTGGATACGCTGATAAAAAATGGCGACTTCAAAATATTTCTGCCATACAAAACACCATTTATAAATGGGCACGATATGGCTGGTGTTATAACCAAAGTTGGTGCGAAAGTTTCAAAGTTTAAAGTTGGTGATGAAGTTTATGCAAGACCGTCGGATTATAAGATAGGGACTTTTGCAGAATATATTGCTGTCAATGAAAATGATTTGGCATTTAAGCCTAAAAATATTTCAATGGAAGAAGCAGCTTCAATTCCATTGGTTGGGCTTACTTCCTGGCAAGCACTGGTTGAAATTTCTAAACTCAAAAAAGGTCAAAAAGTGTTCATTCAAGCCGGCTCCGGTGGTGTTGGAACATTTGCAATTCAGCTGGCAAAACATGTAGGGGCATTTGTGGCTACCACAACAAGTTCGGTAAACACTGCTTTAGTGAAAAGTTTGGGCGCTGATTTAGTGATTGATTACAAGAAAGAAGATTTTGCCACCATTTTAAAAGATTATGATGTTGTGCTACATAGCAATAGAGAAGCCAAAGTACTTGAAAATTCTTTGAAAATATTGAAACCGGGCGGTACACTTATTTCACTTACCGGTCCTCCAACGCCAGAATTTGCCAAAGAAATCGGTTTAGGCCGGCATTTACAAATGCTTATGGGTCTGTTGAGTATGTCTGCAAGACGCAAAGCAAAAAAACTGAATGTCAATTTCAAGTTTTTGTTTATGAGGGCAGAAGGCAAACAGTTAGGCGAAATTACTTCATTAATTGAAGCCGGAAAAATTCGTCCAATAATTGATAAAGAATTTCCCTGTGAAGAAGTAAATGAGGCAATGGCATACGTTGAAACAGGCCGTTCAAAAGGGAAAGTCGTTGTCAAAATGAAATAGTTATCTCTTTCATACATTTTATCCCGACTATAAACCAAGAAAAATAAATATCATACAATCATTTTATTAAACTAAAATTAAAGCAATATGAATAATCAAACTCTATTTGAATCCTATGAATTAAACGGATTGAAATTAAAAAATAAGGTTGTGATGGCTCCGATGACACGTAGCCGTTCTGACAACCCGAATAATGTTGCAACAGAGTTAACAGCTCTATATTATAAACAACGGAGTTCTGCTGGTCTAATCATTACCGAAGGAACCTATATTAGCAAGGATGCTGTTGGAGCTATTAATGTGCCGGCCATTTACTCAGACGAACAAATTGATGGCTGGCATATAGTTACAGATACTGTTCATCAACAAGGTGGAAAAATATTTGCACAGTTATGGCATGTTGGCCGGTTGTCTCATCCGGAATTATTAGATGGTAAACTGCCACTGGCTCCGTCTGCACTTAATCCGTTATATATGGTATTCACACCTGCTGGTTTCAAAGAAACCGTTGAAGCACGTGAAATGACATTGACTGATATTCAAAACACAATTGAAGACTTCAAAAAAGCTGCCGTAAATGCTTTCAAAGCCGGATTTGACGGAATAGAGCTACACGCTGCTAATGGCTATCTATTGCATCAATTTTTTAGCAGATATTCAAATGTGCGTCAGGATGAGTACGGCGGATCCATAGAAAATCGTACTCGCATATTATTTGATATCCTCGACGAATTAAAAACTGTAGTGGATATGAACCGGGTTGGCGTGCGATTAAATCCTTCATTACATGGCATACAAGGTATGATGCTGGACGAAGAAAGCATTGCTACGCATGATTATATAGTCTCTAAATTGAATGAGTATGATCTGGCATATTTGCATTTGACTGAACCTTTCACCGATGTATCTGGCAATTCTTTCGCTATTCAAGAAGTTGCAAAGCATTTCCGACCAATTTACAAGGGCACGTTGATTATTAACCGTGGATTTACAAAATCAACTGCAAATAAGGTACTAAATGATGGTGATGCTGATTTGGTGGCATTTGGAGCCCCATTTATTGCAAATCCTGATCTGGTAGAGCGGCTTAAAATCGATGCGCCGCTTAATCAACCTGATTCAACAACTTTTTATACTCCAGGCGAAAAAGGCTACACAGATTATCCAACCTTGACTGAAACCTTGAAGTGAGGACTTATTTATTTACTCAATAATTAAACATATTAGAGCTTAAACATTTAAAACGGGATAAAATGAAAACAGCAGGAAATACAATTTTTATAAGCGGCGGAAGTGCCGGAATTGGTTTGGCTATAGCCAAAAAACTAAACGCAGCAGGTAACAAAATAATTATCAATGGCCGCAATCAGGAGCGTCTTGAAAATGCTCTGAAGGAACTGGACAATGCTATTGCCATACAAGGTGATTTGGCTGTGGAGGAAGATCGAATTCGCATTGCAACAACACTAAAGGAACAATATCCTGATGTAAACATTATCGTAAATAACGCTGGGGCGGCATTTTCTTATCTTTTGAGTGAAGTAACCAATGCACATGAGAAGGCTGCTATTGAAATGAATACAAACTATTTTGCAGTTATACATTTTACTGAATTATTATTGCCGCATTTGGTACAAAAAACAGAGGCCGCAGTTGTAAATATTTCCTCAATAGCCGTTTTTGGCAGCCACAAATTGCTGCCAACCTATGGTGCAACGAAAGCAGCACTGCACAGTTACACTGTTGCTTTAAGACAGACTTACGAAGATGAGAAAAATATTCAGATATACGAAGTATATCCTCCTTTGGTAAATACAGAATTTTCTGCGGAAATAGGTGGTGCAAATGGTATTCCACCTTCAGAAGTGGCAGACGAACTATTGAAAGCTTTTGAGCAAAATAGATTCGAAGTACCCGTAGGTGATACAAAGAAATATTTTACTTAAATAGACTTGTCTTGATGATAAGTGAGCTGTTCTAAACGAACTAATCTTTTAATGCAGGCACCACAACTGCCTTTGCAGCAAAACATACCATTCTCAGTGACAAGCCCCCGACTTTAAATTTTCTAATGCAAAGTCGGGGGCTCTTTTAGTTATATCCTGGGATAAACTTCGGTTATTTTTTCTAAAAATTCAAATCGCATTTATTTGTTCTTTGAGACCGTTTCAAAATTTTGAGGCTTAATTATTTGTTTTTTGCTAATATTCTAAAAGTTTTAGCTTCAAAAAATAGTTTTTTATGCCTCTGCAAAAAGTTTTAGCCTCAAAAATTTTATTTTTATGGCTCTGCAAAAAGTTTTAGTCTCAAAAATTTTATTTTTATACCTCTGCAAAAAGTTTTAGCCGTATTTTTTCGTTTTTTGAGGCTATTTTCTCTATAAAAGCAGCAAAAAATCATTCATCGTCCTTTTTTACTGCTTTGTATTTGCAAACTCGCGGCAAAAGACTTGGAAGGACTATTGCCTGCGTAATATTAGTCTCTAAATTATCAAATAAATTAATTTAAAACTTTGTTGCAAAGTTCTTTTGTGCTGTCTATTCTAATATCATTTATACTTTAATGATTTAAGTAGATGAATGACAAACTAGCCACGGCAATGAAAAACCAGAGCATGATCCCAAGGATAAATGGTTTTACACCAACTAATTTAAGTGTTGACCTGGATAATCCGGCTCCGATAAAGAAAAGTGTTAGCGTTAAACATTGCCGGGAAATGGACACGATACCGTGTGATAATGCTTTTGGAATAGTAAAATAGGTGTTTGCAGCCATTGCCAGGATAAAAAACAGGATAAACCAGGGGACGACAATCTTATTGTCTTTCGATTTGAAATAAAAAGAAGTGAAAACCGACAAAGGAATTATCCATAATGCCCGGGTCAGTTTTACGGTGGTAGCCACTTTCAATGCAGTTTCTCCAAATGTTGAACCGGCTCCGACAACCGAACTTGTGTCATGGATGGCAATGGCAGCCCATAGCCCGAATTGATATTGTGAAAGATGCAGCCAATGACCTAAAATTGGGAAAAGAAAAAGTGCAATTGCATTCAATACAAAGATAGTTGCGAGCGAAATAGACATTTGGCTTTGATCAGCTTTTGCAATCGGACCTACGGCAGCAATCGCACTTCCACCGCAAATGGCAGTACCAGCCGCAATCAAATACGTTGAAACTTTAGAAATGCCCAGCCATTTTCCAAGCATTATTCCGGCGAGCATAACACTGGCAACGGAAAACAACGTAAAGAACATTCCTGCCGAACCGGATTTTACTGAATCGAGTAGGTTCATGCCAAACCCTAAGCCTACAACAGAGAACTGGAGTAAGTATTTTGACATGCTAACATTAAAGTTCGTGTATGGAGAACCTAATGTCAACGCTAATGCTAATCCGAAAAACAGTGCAATAGGGGCAGTGATAAATGGAGTCAAGCAAAGGCATGCCAGAACGACATATATTACGTTGCTTATGACAATATTGGTGTTTAAAAAATGTTTCTTTGCAGTTTGCTCTTTGTTGTTTGACATATTTCTTTCCATTGTATTTCTTTTGTTTATTGTGAATACAAAGGTAGTTCTCATTGAACTCTCAAAGAAATAGTTGTTATTTATGCTTGATTACCTGAAGTTATAACGAGTGGCAAACCGCATGAACAAATCGGGTAAAGTTTCGGAGTCACCGTAAGATTGAATGAAATGAAACTTACGTTCTATATTGAGTTCGTTTAGATCAATTATTGTAAATTCGTTGTTTCTAAGCTCTTTGGAAATAGCATGAATTGAAAGGAAAGCCATACAATCAGAATGAACCAGATAGGATTTTATACTTTCAGTGCTTCCCAATTGCATTTCGGTCTGGAGTTGGGACATTTTAATGCCCGAAGCTTTTAATGCATGGGCAATGACTTCTAATGTCCCGGAACCAGGTTCTCTTAATATAAGTGGTATGTTAAGCAATTCATCTAGTGTAATTGTTCCCTTTTTAGCTAATGGATGGTTTATTCTTGCAGTCAACACGATTTCATCACAGAGAAATTCGGTGTATTTGAATAGCGTGTTCTTCGATTGTCCTTCGATAATTCCAAAATCAATATCTTGGTTTTGTAGAGCCTGTTCAATTTGTTCCGTATTATTAATCGTCAAAGAAACCCTAATGTCAGCAAATTTTTTATGAAAATCGGCTAAAAGAGGAGGTAGTACGTATTGGGCAATAGTGGTACTCGCACCAATCCGCAGTTTGCCATTATGAATTTGATTCAACGAGTTAAGTTCGAATTCCAGATTAGCATAGGTTGCAAAGAGTTGGGCAGTATATTGTAGTAATATTTCACCGGCTTTAGTCAGTTTTATCTTAGTGCCGTTCCGGTCAAACAATTTTATTTTGAAATAATTTTCGATTTCCTGGATATGTTTAGAGACTGCAGGCTGTGTAATGCACAGCTCATCTGCTGCCTTTGTGAAATTAAGGCGTTTAGCAACTGTATGGAAAACTTTTAAACGATAATCAAACATGGCTGGAAACTTGATACGGGTTGTTTTTTTTACAAATAACCGCCATAATTCAAGAAGAGCTATGGCGGTTTTACAGTATTGGCCGATTAAAAAATCAGATTTATAAAGTTTGGGCTTTCGCATAAAACCAGGTGGTTCCACTCCAGCTTTTGCCGCCTTCTACAGCCTGCATGCCTGTAATTTCAGCAGGCAGTTTCAGATTCGGAGCATTAATAGCCCAGGTTTGCGGTTCGGGACAAACCCAATCTACTTCTCCGCCATTGTTCCAGAGTGTCCAGTGTTTGAACTGGCTGTCCGTTTCATAAAATACGCTGATATTATCTTTCTGATTCGTAAGAATGGCTCCGTGATAAGGTTTTCCATTTTCTGTTAGCGCCTCGTCGGTTAATGCTATTTCGATTGGTTTTCCGGTAACAACCATGCCTCCGGTACGTAACAGCGATTCTTCTTCTGATAAATCCAATAAGTTTTCTGTTGGGAGATTGCGATCCGTCAATTCCCAGCGCTTACCGACTGACAAACGTAATTTGTAATCTGATTTTTCTGTGTTTTTTGAGAATGGCAGGCAGATAGGAGTGTGGTAGCCGACACCCAATGGCATTGGGTCTGTTCCTAAATTAGTGAATGTAACAATATGTGTTAATTCTTTGTCAGTAAGAATAAATCTTATTTTGCACACAAATTCATGTGGAAAATCAGTATAAATGGCATTATTTACTTTGTTTGAAAAATAACAAGCTTCAACTTCTACTGCATCGCTGGAAAAGCGAGTGTTTGTTACGGTGAATGGTTGAGATTTAATGATGCCGTGATGATAATTATTTTGAGCTGGAATCGTAATTGGATACTGATATTCTTTACCTGCAAAATTATATTTACCATCTTCAATCCGGTTTGGAGGAAAAAGCAATGGTACGCCAAATATCTGTGGCCGATCCAGAAATGTTTCCATTTCTTCAGCCTTTGGCGTACGAAGGATGTCAATCTCCAGTGTCTTGTTATAAAGTTTTACCAGATTAGCACCCATTGATGGTACAATAATGGCCTCGTATACATTTGTTTCCAGTAAAACGGCATCCAAACCCTGCCAGCTAATTTTCTCGATATTCATTCTAGTATCTTTTGTTTAATAAATTGGTTTCGTTTTCTATTTTTCTTACTTTGCAAATTTAGCGAATTGCAATGAATAGTCTTTTAATTTCAGATGAAAATTATTTTTTATTGTCCCTGAATTTCAATTCGGGCAAAAAAAAGCAAGCATGCACGTGAATGTGTATGCCTGCTTGTGGGATTAGGAATAATTTCAGAGAAAATTTGATTAAATTGGACTAAGTTCAATGCTTGCATTGACTGTAACTTCGTCACCTACCATAGCTGCCGGGAATTTACTCCCTATACCAAAATCGGATCTTTTAAGAGTCCCTTTTAGTGTAAACACGGCAATGTCTTTCTTATTCATCGGGTTCGTTACTTTGCCTTCGAATGTAAGATCTAGCACAACTTGTTTTGTGACACCATGCATGGTTAGGTTGCCAATCAGTCTATATTCGTTACCCTTAATATTTGCAACTGAGGTACTTTTGAATGTCAAGGTCGTAAATTGCTGTGCATCGAAAAAATCAGGACTTTTCAGATGAGTGTCGCGTTGTTCTTGGTCGGTATTGATGCTGGCAATTTGCGCAACGACCTCAATTTTAGCATCGCTATAATCCGGCTTTGTCGTGACTGCTTTTACTTCAAACTGTTTGAAATTGCCACTCACGTGCGAAATCATAAGATGGGTAATACTGAATCCCAACCTGGAATGAGCTGCATCGGAAACCCAGGTTTGTGAAGATGCAGTTAAAATAACTAGCATAAATGCGATTGATAGACTAATTTTCTTCATAAATGTTTGTTTTTAGTAATTGTAACTCCTTTATTTTACTTTGAATGCATGCAATTGCTTTAAAAATAGCCGAATAAGTTATTTCTACTAAAACATGTGATATCGATTTTTTGTTCTCATGAGTGTTGAATATAAAATAAGGAAAGCGATGAATCAGGCTAAATTATATTCTAGGATTGGAATCTGGCTAAAAACAAATCGTCCTGCTATCCTTTAATTCTGGATAGCAGGACGATTCGTGTCGATACAAAAAATTAATCTAATTTACAATTAAAAGTACAATTCGCCAAAGAATTCAGGTCGATGAAAATCTGGTTTCTCGGTCTTTATAGGACTCCAGGTTACAAAATGGCGTGAATCCGTACCGTCAGCACATTTGTAAAAATTCCCCAAAATCTTTTCTGGTAAGTTGTTTGGATCAATTCCCATGATCCGCATAGGAATTTTTACAGTAAGTTCCCAATCAAACATACCTTCCATTTCATTGAATGCACGGCGTCCAAGATTAGGATATCGTTTAATCATCGATAATTCTTCTCTGCTATACGGGGTTACATCTTTATTTCGCTCTATTCGCTTTGAAGCTTTGCAGGTTCCAATACAATTGAATTCGAAATTCATATATTTGTCATTTCCGGGAACTTTGCAAAAAAACTCAACGCAACTGTCTTCGTTTACGGGATCCTGATCATTTGAATAAATGGCACGAAGCATGCTGCCACGAACGGCATATTTTATAAAAATACTGTCTTTTGAGCGGGCAATAGTGAATTGTGTTATAGGTCGATAAGGATATTCGTTGATCCAATTCAAGACATCGATTCTGTAACGCTCTCCAAAATTATCAAGAACTTCAGCGGCTAATTCGATATCAATATTATCTAATGCCTCGACAAATCGAATAATTAAGCTTTTCATTTTTCTTATGTTTCTAATTTTCTGCAATATTAACGAATAATTTTGATAATCTGGCTAAAAAACGAGAACTTTTAGTGTTAATTCGACACCTAAGTATATACTTTTTTTGTGTATCAAGTAATGTTTTGCTGTGTTGTAAGAAATGATTCTCTCTAAGATGAAAAAAGAGCCAAGATTACAAGTGCAATCTTGACCCTTTAGATTTTGATGTTTATTTCGAACAGTCTCTATTATGCCATTTTAGCTTTAAGGGCACGGTTGTAACCTGTAACTAAGTCTTCGATAACTTCTTTTACGGAAATAATCTTATTGGCTAAATATGCATTACTTCCAGCAAAAGCGTAGCCTTTATCCATCTGTCCTCTGTAAGCATTATATAATGTTACAATGATGCAATAAGGAACTTTTGTATAGTCGCAGGTATGCAAACAGTTGTAAGGGCAGGATTTAGGAGCTGTCAAACCAAGTTTCACTTTTTCCAAAAATTCGCCTTTTAGTGCTCTTCCAGGCATTCCTACCGGGCTTTGAATAATTTCAACATCGTTTTCAGATGCATTTAAATACGATTCTTTAAACTTGATATCTGCGTCGCATTCGTGAGTTGTTACAAACCGACTCGCAATTTGGACTCCTTTGGCTCCCAATTGCATCATTCTATACACATCTTCGCCCGTATAAATTCCGCCAGCAGCTATGACCGGAATTTCCTGATTATATTTTTCTTCATAAGCTGCCACTTCTTTCACAACCTCTGGAACTAATTTTTCGATTGAAAAATTTTCGTCATGAATCTGGGTTGTTTTAAAGCCAAGGTGACCTCCGGCTTTTGGTCCTTCCACAACAACTAAATCTGGCAAGTAGTTGTAGAGTGTTTTCCATTTCTCGCAAATAATTTTTGCAGCTCTTGCCGATGATACAATAGGTACCAATTTTGTACTGCAATTTTCTGTCCGATATTTGGGCAAATCCATCGGAAGGCCAGCTCCTGCAAAAATTACATCTACTTTTTCAGCAATAGCGGTTTTCACCATATCACCAAAATTTGTTAGCGCCATCATGATGTTTACTCCAATGATGCCCGAGGATTTTTCTCTCGATTTTTTAATTTCTTCTTTTAATCCAATAATGCAGGCTTCCATGTAATCCTTCGCAGTGTTGCGATAGATAAGACCGAGTCCTGCACATGAAATAACGCCTATTCCTCCTTCATTTGCAACCGCAGACGCTAATCCATTTAAAGAAATACCAACTCCCATTCCGCCCTGAATTATGGGTAAACGAGCAGTTAGATTTCCAATTTTTAATTTATTCATATTGCACATTTTAACGTTTTGTGTGCAAATGTACGCATTAATAGGCAGACATAATGATGTAATCGCGTTATTGGTGTTGTATTTAACGGAATTCAATATATATTTAAATAATTCGGTATTACTATTCTGAATATATAAATAAAAACGGAATAAATATAGATTTTTGAAATGCTAAGTTGAAGTTTTATATTCAATGGTGATGATAAACTTTTGAGTCAAAAAATATATCTTTGAGCATCCAAAATAACTGATCAATTAAAATGAATTTTACAGCAATAGATTTTGAAACGGCTCATGCTGAATTTCCATGCGAAATTGGACTCACCCGGGTTGAAAACGGTATTATTGCCGATACGAAATCGTGGTTGATAAAACCGGCATGTTTTCCATACATGAATCCGTGGAATCAACGGGTGCATGGAATTTCTGCATCTGACGTTTCCGCAGCACTAACATTCGAAGAGCTTTGGAGTGAATTGAAGCCATGGCTCGAAGATACCTGTTTAGTTGCTCATAATGCAGCCTTTGATATGCGTGTGTTGCGCTCGGTGTTGTCTTATTACGATTTGGCAATTCCTTGGGCAGAATATTTTTGCAGTGTGAGTGTTTCTCGTAAAACATGGAAACACTTGTCGAGCCATTCGCTGGGAGTTGTGAGTCAATATCACAATATCCATTTCAATCATCACCGGGCAGGCGACGATGCCAAAGCTTGTGCAATTATAGCCCTGAAGGCATTTGAGGAAATACAGGCCGGCACAGTTCAGGAGGGGCTCGGTCAGCTTGAAATAAAGCTTAAAAGACTCTAATTTGAAAGCTTGAAATGCTAATAATAATGCAATGTAGCCAGCCTGTTACATAAAAAAACCTCCCTGAGCTTCACAGCAGAGAGAGGTTGTCGTTTAAAGTTCTGTTTTTTAATTTACTCACACAAAGTACTTGTCTACAAACAAGTAATTTCTTCTTAAAATACAGATATGTCGTAGTTTGGTTCGTCTACAATTTCAGGAACTAATTCAGTGTACAACACTTTCCCGTTTTCATCAACTGCAACCACTGAACGCGACATTAGTCCTTTTAAAGGTCCGTCGGTCAATAATACTCCGTAATCTGTAGCAAAACTGTGGTATCTGAAATCGGAGGCTGTTATTACATTCTCCAATCCCTCAGCACCGCAGAAACGGCTTTGAGCAAAAGGTAAATCCTTCGATATACAAATCACCACCACGTTTTCTTTTTCAGAAACCCATTTATTGAATTTGCGAACTGAAGCTGCACAGGTTCCTGTGTCCAAGCTGGGGAATATGTTGAGTAAAACACGTTTTCCTTTGTAGTCGCTTAAATGAATTTCCTGTAAGCCACTGCCTACCAATGTGAAATCAGGTGCTTGATTTCCTACTGCGGGCAATTGACCGTTTGTTTGTACATCGCCACCTTTAAATTTTACTGTTGCCATAATAAAGAATCTTATAATTTAGTTTAAATATGATTTTGTTAATGATCTAATAACAGCGTACACTGGTTTTTTGTTTATATTTGCCGATAATTTTCTTCAAAAAAAACGATAATATGAAAAATACAACATTTCAGTCCATTTGTGTGATGCTGCTTATTCTGTCTTTTTCATCTTGTGGTAGCGGTTCGCACGAATACAAAGTTGACAGCACTTTTGCCGATTATTTGCAGCGTTTCGAGAATGAAGGTGCCACGCGTGGACACACCTTCGATTTGCAAAAGCAAGGGTTAATCATTGAATTTGGGAATTTGTCCGACAGTGTAGCCGGTTTGACACACTACGAAACTCCTATCCGGATACAAATTGATAAAACGTATTGGAATGCTCTGACGGGTACGGCTGGTGCTGATTTGATGAAAGAGAATCTGCTTTTTCATGAATTGGGACATGGATTGCTTGGAAGAAAGCATCTTAATGCCACACTCGAAAATGGTGATTGGAAATCAATTATGTGTGGAGGTGACAAAGTAAATAACAGATCCTGGAATATTAATTACCGGGGTGAACGCAGGAAGTATTACCTTGATGAATTGTTTGATGAAAAGACTCCTGCCCCGGATTTTTCCAGCCTGCAATTGATAGCAGATACGACAGGGTTTAAAACTGTTTTACAACGGAATTTTGATACAGATGCACAAGCAATCTGGACTATTGGCGAGGATGCAAAACATAAAATATCGATAGATAATGGCCGATTGCGTTTCCAGTCCAAGGTAAGCGACTTGTACTTTGTTTATACTATTCTGAAGACTAACCGTATAAGTGCTCTTTCTGATTTTTCGTATGAATTATCTTTTCAATATCCTGCAGGTGATGCAACAAATCAATACGGATTACTTTTTGGTTCAAAACCCGATTCAACTTTTACGGCAACTGAATCGATCGAATATTTCACGATCAACAATAACCAAAAGATGTATATGGGAAACCGTACCTGGTATAGCTTCTTTACCGAACTAGCAGAGTCCAGTATTGTTTCGACTGGGGTAAATAAACTGAAAGTCTTTAAGATTGGAAGTGTCCTTTATTATTTTATTAATAATATTTATTGTTATCGATCTGAAATTGTCGACAGTAGCGATTTGAACCTATTCGGATTTATGGTTCCGCCACTGAGTACTGTGTGGATTGATAATCTCAAAATTTCGCAAAGAGGAGCTGCTGGGGTGATGATGTCTATAAGTACTAAGCAAAGTATCCAGCTGGAAACCGGAACTATGACAACTACCAAATTAAAAGAAGTCAAATCAAACTAAATTAAATCAAAATTGCAAATCGATAAATTTATCGGTTTGTATACAAAACAATCATGTCTAAATTAAGTATTTACCAAGTGCTTCCACGCCTTTTTGGCAACGAAAATACAACAAACAAACAAAACGGAACAATTGAAGAAAATGGCTGCGGGAAATTCAATTCTTTTACTCCGAAAGCTTTACAAGAAATAAAATCACTGGGAATAACCCATGTTTGGTATACGGGTATTATAGAGCATGCCACTCAAACCGATTATTCGGCCCACGGCATCCGGAAAGATCACCACGGAGTGGTAAAAGGAAAAGCCGGTTCGGCCTATGCTATAAAAGATTATTATGATGTGGATCCTGATTTGGCTGAAAACGTGGAAAGCCGAATGGCTGAATTTGAAGACTTGGTGAAGCGAACCCACAAAGCCGGAATGAAGGTGATTATTGACTTTGTGCCAAACCACGTGGCGCGTGAATATCATTCGGATGCAAAACCGGCAGGAGTGGTTGATTTGGGACAAAACGATCATGCGCAATGGGCTTTTTCTCCGTTGAATAATTTCTATTACCTGCCCAACCAGGCTTTTCTGCCTCAATTCTATGTAAAAGGTTATAACGAGTTTCCGGCGAAAGCAACCGGTAATGACCAGTTCACAGCCTCGCCAACACAACATGACTGGTATGAAACAGTGAAGTTGAATTATGGAGTGAATTATGTAGAAGGCCGGCAAAAGCAATTCAATCCGATTCCGGATACTTGGTTCAAAATGCGGGATATCTTGCTTTTCTGGGCATCGAAAAAAATGGATGGATTTCGCTGCGACATGGCCGAGATGGTTCCTGTAGAGTTTTGGGGATGGGTTATCCCGCAAATAAAAGCAAAATATCCGGATATTCTTTTCATTGCTGAAGTTTACAATCCGTCTGAATATCGCAATTATATCTACAATGGTAAATTTGATTATTTGTATGATAAGGTGGGGATGTACGAGATGCTTCGCAATGTGACCAGCCGGAATTATCCGGTATGCGATATTACCAACACCTGGCAGGCATTGGGAGGACTTGAAAACCATATGCTGAATTTCCTTGAAAACCACGATGAGCAACGCATTGGGTCGGGATTCTTTTCTGGCAATGGAATGTATGCGCAGCCGGCCATGATTGTGGCAGCAACGTTAACCCAGGCGCCTGTGATGATTTATTTTGGGCAGGAACTCGGGGAGTTGGGCATGGACAACGAAGGATTCAGCGGGCTGGATGGCCGTACTACCATTTTTGATTATTGGGGAGTGAAATCGGTTCAAAACTGGACAAACAACGGAACTTTTGATGGAGGAAAACTTACCGATGAACAAAAGGAGTTGCGGGCTTTTTATCAGAAACTACTCAACATTACGCTAAACGAAAAGGCGATAACCGATGGGGTGATGTTCGATCTGGAATTTGCCAATTTTGATAATCCCAAATTTAATACACATGAGCAATATGCCTATTTCCGTAAGCACGAAAACGAATTGTTACTCTTTGTATTAAACTTTGATGATAAACATTTGGATACAGAAGTTTGTTTCCCTCCGGAGGCTTTTCAATATCTGGGATTACAGGAGGGTGATAATTATAGATGCGTGAATTTATTGGATGAGTCGGATAAATTTCCCATGCTTAAATTAAGTTCTAAGGATGTTTTTACAGCTTATATGGCTCCCTGGAAAGGATTGATATTGAAACTGACGAAGGTGGTGGTTTAATTGGCTGCAAGCAGTAAGTGGCAAGCAGATAGAATACAGATTGTCTAAATAGGTTTAATTATGAAAACACGATTAATGAATTTATCGTTCATGCTGTTGTTTTTCATGGCTTCTTGCTCTTCATTTAAAACAACTCCGGAAACAATTAATGAAACTACGCGTAAAATTATATCTAAAAATTTTACCGTAGTTGTAAATTATGCGCATCCACTCAGGATGAAGCCGGTTTATCTGACCTCAGAGTACGATTTGCGTATTAAGAATGATTCGGCATTTGCTTTTCTTCCGTATTATGGGGTGGCTCAGATGGCACCTTACAACCCCAGTGAGGGTGGTATTAAGTTTGCCGAACCTATGGAAAACTATCGTATGACGCCGAATAAGAAGAAAGATGGTTGGAATATTCAGTTTAGAGTGAAACAGATCATAATGAATTATGAAGTGTCGATGGATGTATTTAATAATGGAACCGCTTCATTTCAGGTTTCATCTTACGAACGGGATCCGATCAGCTTTAGTGGCGAAGTGAAAAAATAAACTTCTGTTACCCGAACTTTTAATTTGAAGTAAAATCACCTTGTTTTGTTCAATATTATAACAATACCAACCACTCGATTTTAATTTTCTAGTATATCTGCCAGATAACTTTTAAATCGAAATTTGCATTTCCGAATATGTAAAAAGAATTAAAGAATTATTTCTTTAATTTCTTTGTCGTTTGAAAAAAAAGTCGGATATTTATACTCGATTTGAAAAAATAAAGTTTCTGTTGTAAAGCAATGATAATGAAATGTTTGTTGTTTTGTGAATGGCGACTTTTTGTTCGTTTTTCTTTTGGGATCAAACAATCAATTTTACATACAAAATGAAAGAAATTAAATTCAGTCTTGTTTACCGCGATATGTGGCAAGCGTCGGGAAAATATGTACCCCGTAAAGACCAATTAGCAAAAATTGCTCCTGTGCTTATTGAAATGGGATGCTTTGCACGTGTTGAAACCAATGGTGGTGCATCAGAACAAGTGAACCTGCTTTATGGCGAAAATCCAAATGATGCAGTTCGTACGTTTACAAAACCATTTAATGACGCAGGTATTCAAACACACATGCTTGACCGTGGTTTGAACGGCTTGCGTATGAACCCGGTTCCTGCCGATGTTCGTGAGTTGATGTATAAGGTAAAAAAAGCGCAGGGCGTTGATATTACCCGTATTTTCTGTGGTTTGAATGATGTTCAGAACATTATCCCTTCTATCGGATACGCAAAAGCTGCCGGTATGATTGCCCAGGCTACCATGTGTATCACGTATTCTGAAATCCACACTGTAGAGTATTATGTAAACATGTCGGAAAAACTGATTGCTGCCGGTGCAGACGAAATCTGTTTGAAAGATATGGCTGGTATCGGTCGTCCTGAAATGTTGGGAAAAATTGTAAAAGCAATTAAGACTGCCCACCCGGAAACCATTATTCAATACCACGGTCATACAGGACCAGGTTTCTCAGTTGCTTCTATGCTTGAAGTGGCTAAAGCTGGTGTTGATTATCTGGATGTTGCTATGGAACCACTTTCGTGGGGTATGGTTCACCCTGATGTGATTACTATTCAAGCCATGTTGAAAGATGCAGGATTTAAAGTTCCTGAAATCAATATGAATGCCTATATGGAAGCCCGCCGGTTGACTCAAAGCTTTATTGATGATTTCTTGGGTTACTTTATTGACGAACGCAACAAATTCATGACTTCGTTACTGGTAGGTTGCGGTCTGCCAGGCGGTATGATGGGTTCGCTTATGGCCGACCTGAAAGGCGTACACTCCGGAATCAACTCGTACCTGAAAGGTGCAAACAAAAAAGAACTCAGCACCGACGAGTTGTTGGTTATGTTGTTTGACGAAGTAAAATATATCTGGCCTAAGTTAGGTAACCCGCCGTTGGTGACTCCATTCAGCCAGTATGTAAAAAATATAGCGTTGATGAATGTTATGTTCTTGGTTAAAGGACAACCACGCTGGAGCATGATTGATAAAAACAGCTGGGATATGATTTTGGGTAAAGCAGGTGTGCTTCCGGGCAAACTTGATCCGGAAATCATTGCTTTGGCCGAAAAGAACAAACTGGAATTTTTCAAAGGAAATCCTCAGGATAATTATCCAAACGAATTGCCACGCTTCATTGAAGAAATGAAAGAAAAAGGGTGGGATAGAGGCCAGGATGATGAAGAATTGTTTGAATTCGCCATGCACGAAAAACAATACCGCGATTTCAAATCGGGCGAAGCTAAAAAACGTTTCGAAGCTGAGCTGGAAGCTGCTATCAAAGAAAAATATGCAACAAGCACCGTTGAAATTCCTGATATCCGCGCATTGAAATATCCAAATGCAGAGCCTGTGGTTTCTAATGCAACAGGCCGTGTAATTTGGGAGCTTGATTTTAATGAAAAATCGGTTGAGCCGGTTCATGGTAAAGAAATCAAAGAATTTGAAACTTTGTGTACTATCCAGACTAACTATGGTTTGGAACACATTGGCAGCTTCTGCGATGGCCGCATTGTGGGCATAGAAAAGAAACAAGGCGAGATCGTACGTAAAGGCGAAGTGCTGGCTTATGTAGAAAAGAAATAACACCAGAAACTTACTAAAAAAAAAGGAGACGCTTGGCGTCTCCTTTTTTTTTATGCTGCCCCTCTGCTTTTCAGCAAAGGGGTTGTGTGTTTTTATTTACTGATATTGAATGTAAATAGGTTGTGGCTTTAGTTTCAGCAGGTCGGCGGCTGTCATCATGGTATGCGGTGCTTTTTTCAGGTCGTTTTTATAAAACAATTTGAAGCCGGTGAACTGAACGGGTTCTTTGCGGATATAGAGCAAGTAGGTGCTTTTCTTGAGTATCGGTTCGCCCCAGCCATCCATGTTCATGACAATCTGCACTTCGGGATGCAGCTTGATGTTTTTGTAGTTGCGGATCATTCCCTGTGTAAAGCGGTGTACAATCAGAATTTTGGGGGTGAGGTGGTTGTCGCGAACCAGCTTGGCCAGGTAGTCGGAGCAGAAATTCACGTCGGTGGCATCCATGGTTCCGATTTTATGTCCGGGTTTGCTGCCATCTTTCATCGAAAACTCCGGGTCGATGCCCAGGTGTACGTTTGGCATTTTCAGGTATTTTTCCAGCAGCGGAACTTCTTCTTTTACGTTGCTCTGTGCTACTTGTACGTCCAGAAACACGATGGCATTTCCCATTTTGGCTATGGCCAGGGCGGAATCAACCTGATGGGCAGGCATGCGTGTGCGATATTTACCGTCTTTGAGCGGCATGCCCGAAGCTACCACTGCAATATAATGAATGGCGGGCTGAACCGGGGTTGTGGAGTCGGCTTTTTCCCATTTCTTTACTTCTCCATTTAGTTTTTGCCAAAGTTCCTTGGGAGGCAATTCACCCAGGATTCCCATTTTCTTCGAATACAGGTTGCCATAAAAAGCCACAATCCGCTTGAAGGGGAGAATCGCTCCGTTTTGCGGAAATGGTTTGGGGTTGCGGGGCCAGAGTCCGGTGGTGTCGCCGTTGGCCAGGGCAATTAATTTTTTGTGGTAGGCCAGTGTGTCGGTAGGTGTAATGACCGGTTCTTGGTTTTTTACTTCGGCTTTTTCTTTTTCGGCCGGGGTGGATGATGTTGATGATGTTGATGCTGTTTTTTTGCCGCAACCACTCAGGATAAGCAATGTCGAGAGCACTAAGGGTAGAAAGTATTTTCTCATAAACAATATTGATTTTAGTTTCATATTGGACTTAAAAGTAGAGAAAGTTTTCGGTTAAATCAAATTTGTCCGTGAATTTTCTTTATTTTATTGAAGCGTATGTTGGTTTTTTGTATTGTTTTCGGCCGCCGGCAGGTCATTAACCGCTGACAGGTCTTCGACGCTGTCAGGGTTGTAGTAGTCCCAAGGCGTTTCCGTCAGTTGGATAGTAAGTAATGAAAACAATATAATGTCGTATTTCTTGCAATAGATACTTACATGATTAGTATTAAAATAAGGATAAATTAAAAGGAGCTATTCAGTTCTACTAAGGGAGCTAAAGCCATGTATCGGGGGGGGTGAACCTGACGGTCACGACCGAAGGAAGTAATTCCAATTCGGGATGGGTGAATTCCGATTCGCCCGGTTTTGGTGGAATTGGAATTCCACCATCCCAGTTATCGAAGCCCTTAGTAGAAAAGCAATCGATAATCAATCTTCCCTTATTATTAAATAGATGGTTGGCTTCGAATTTTAAAATACGGCATTATTTAGGTTTACGTACTTATATATTGGGCTTTCTGCCCGAAGACCGGATATTTATTAGAATTCAATTCCTCCGGCCAACAAAAAACCAACCCCAAAGCAATGTGCCACGGGGTTGGTTTGTGTATGAAAAAACTATTGGTGATTTATACGGCCGGAGTGGCAGGGGTATTATTTTTATCCGATTTGCCTAAACTCTGGCGGATGTTGATGGTGTTTTTATAATAATCTATCTGATAATTCACTTTGTCGATAAAGTTGCTGTAGGGTGCTTCGTCGTTCATCAGTACCTGGGCATTAATTACCAGCATCATGTTGTTGTAAATCTCGTTTGTCACCGCGCGTGCAGCCCTGACGTTGCCACTGATGCGATTGGCCATTTCGAAAGAGCGTGTTCCAAAATTCTGGATAAACAAATTATTCGCATCTATCAACTTCCTCAGCTTATCCAGGGCCAGACATGTGTTCAGGTCATTCAGGTAGTTATTCATCAGTTGGTTACACAGGCCGGTCAATGTTCCACTTTCCTGGTTGTAGGGTTGTTTCCGCATATCGCCCACTTGATTCACAATGCGCATAATGCGCCCGGCAGCTTCGCACACAGGTTTTTCGGCATCAACTTCGGCTGATTTCATATGAAGTACAAACGAATGGTACAACTGGTCGCGATACAAATCGGCCATTTCAATCGTTTTGGTGTGCTGGCTGCCTTCTTCCACCTCGTTGGCTGCCTGTTCGGCTATGACAGCATCTACATACGAGGGAAAAAATTTTGTAACCCCTAGCAACATCGGATTCGCAGTCTCAATTTCATTTCTGATGATGGTGTGAAACTGTGTGTGCTCATCGTTTCGAAAGTGTGAAAACTCTAAATTCTTGATTCCTTTCATAGACATTTTTTTTGATTTATGACTTTTGGTTATTTATAATGGGTCTTTCGACAGATAATTGAGCTGAAAAAATTACATTTTGCTGTTGCAAAACTGCGGGAACGGTTTGTATTAACCCGATGCCTTGCCGCGGAACTGCGGGAGTAGATTGTATTAACCCGACGCCTTGTCGCAAAACTGCGGGAACAGATTGTATTAACCCGATGCCTTGTCGCAAAATTGCGGGAACGGTTTGTATTAACCCGATGCCTTGCCGCAGAACTGCGGGAATAGATTGAATTAACCCGATGCCTCGCCGCAAGTTTGCGGCAGTATTTTCGCCGTTTTTGCAGCCTTTAATCACTTTTTCAATGTGTGAACGGTGTTTATGTATGTATTTATACCTAAACGCTGCCGTGCCTGCATTTTTCCGAACCCGTTCATAAACTTTTCGCATAAAGTTTATAGTTAGCATATTAAGACACTACTTGGTTAATGTTAACCGTACAAATGTAGGAATTATAATAACACTGCAATATTTTATTATAGATTATTTTATTTAATTAGTTTGTGTTAACTGTTTGGATGATCCCGGATGATTTGCATCGGTAGGAGGGCGAAAAAACGTCAAAATAGTAGCAATGGGGGGTTAGCGGCATGCCGATGGGAAAGTTTTGTGTTTTTTGCAGATGGGGTGATGATTTGTAAACTTATTTACATAAATTTGTCGGGGGATAAACAATAGAAAACAGATATGCCCTTATATTTTGTATGTCACGGTTCGCAGAACTGCGTCAGCGGGAGTAATATAGGCTGCTTGGAACAGAGATCGAAAAAGAAATAAGCTTTATGTGGAAATGGAATTCGAGTATATCTCTGTTTGTTGAATTTGTCAAATATCAAAAAGTGAAGATTATGAAAAACCATTTTGCGAATTTATTCTGTGTTATTGTTCTTTCATTTTTATTGTTTTCTTGCAAAGATTCTAAAGAAGAACCTCAGATACGTTATAAATTAAAAACTGTCAAAAGTTTTTTATTGCATTATAATGAATTAGACCAAGATTCTTATATCTATACTCCTTATACT
>Ga0318567_10000146_pt1 | contig 32086 bp, 23 predicted proteins | sample GRESIP088b5f20_FD_203691 | JGI IMG/M metagenome (GOLD analysis project Ga0318567, IMG submission 203691) | Tropical soil microbial communities from Luquillo Experimental Forest, Puerto Rico - GRE.SIPMG.088b5f20 | ecosystem: Environmental > Terrestrial > Soil > Tropical forest > Bulk soil...
CTATTAAATAACAGTTAAACGGTTGCAATTTATGAAAAAATTGACTCATCCAATTGCTTTAGCCATTATGAGAATCTCCCTTATTCAGTTTTTTTTGGTGGTTGGCGTATTTTGTAGTTACGCCAAGACTTCAGAAGGGCAGAATGTTCTTGATAAAAAGGTGTCTTTGCACCTGAAAAATGAAAAAATCAAGAATGTGCTTTCAGAACTGGAGAAGATTTCGGATGTAAAATTTGTTTACAGCCCCGAAATTATCGGTTCATCAAAGAAAGTAAATGTAGACGCCAACGGCAAAAAGCTGGACCAGGTGCTACAGGAACTCCTCAACCCTTTGGACGTAAAGTATGAACTCCAAAAAATGCAAAACAGCTACATCGTACTTAGTAAAGTAATGACTGTAGGCGGCAATGTAAAATACGTTGTTGAAAATAAGCCCGTTATTGACACATCCATTCATGCTACCGGTATCGTAAAAGATGCCAGTGGCATGCCTTTGCAGGGTGTTACAGTTTCGGTGAAAGGCACTAACATCGCAACGATGACAAATGCGACTGGCGCTTTCTCCCTGCATGTTCCGACAAAAAATGCAGTGCTGCGTTTTAGCTATGCGGGCATGGAACCCTACGAAGTGGCTGCTGGTGGCGGATTAAGTGTCGCGTTAAAACAAAGCACAAAAACCATTGATGAAGTGGTGGTAGTTGGTTACGGCCAACAGAGAAAGGGCCTTGTAACCGGCGCCATTTCACAGGTGAAAAGCGAGCAGATCGCTACTGTTTCATCCACACGTATCGAACAGGCCTTGCAGGGTAGAACACCGGGTGTAAATGTGCTACCTGCTTCAGGTTCTCCCGGAAATGCCATGAAAGTGCGTATCCGTGGTACAGGTTCCAACCTTGCCGCAGATCCTCTATTCATCGTAGACGGTATGAGAGCCGGAGGCATCGAATATCTTGATCCTACAGAAATCGCTTCTGTAGATGTATTGAAAGATGCTGCGTCTGCTGCGATCTACGGTGCGGAAGGCGCGAACGGTGTAATTCTTGTTACAACCAAAACAGGTAAAAGAAGCGGGCCCCCAGAAGTAAACTTTGCAATGCAATACGGCCAGCAATCATTGGGCAAAAAAATGCCAATGATGAACTCTGCTCAGTATGTTGATTATTTGAACACTTCTAAAACAGGTACGCCTGTTCCTTTGCCAACAAACACAAGCAAATCAACTGACTGGCTGGATGAAGTTTTCCAAACTGCTCCTTTGCAACGTTATGGTTTGAATCTTAGCGGCGGTTCAGAAAAAACAACTTACTGGATCGGTGGTACATACTTCAACCAACAAGGTATCGTGGGTGGTGACAAAGCCAGCTTCGATCGCTATACTTTCAGGATTAACACTGACAGCAGGATTAAAAAATGGTTGAATATCGGTGAACGTTTGTCTTACTCCAACTTCACAAGGAAGGGTGTTACAGAAGATTCTGAATTTGGATCGGTAATCGACAATGCGATCATGCTTGATCCCACAACTCCGGTTGTATATAACAGTGAGGCTGACTACACACAATACTTCAAAGATTCATATGCGGGTACAACGCCTTCAGGAACGCCTATTTCCAGCTTGCTGAGAAAAGATCCCAGCGGTAAGTACTATGGCATTTCTCCATATATACGTGGTGAAATAGGCAACCCGATGGCACAAATGGATATCACGCACACTCAAACTAACCAAAACAAAATAGTTGGTAGTGCTTATCTGGACATCGAGCCAATTGCCGGTTTGAAATTTACATCACGCTTTGGTATCGACGGCGCTTTCCAAAAAATACACAGCTGGTACCCAACCTTCTGGTATTCATCAGAAAGACTGAACGAAACGCCAACAACGTATGACCATACTGACACGTGGTTCAACTGGCAGTGGGAAAACTATGCTTCTTATACAAGAAAATTCGGCGATCATAATTTATCAATTCTTGCAGGTACTTCTGCTTTGAAAAAAGATTACTATTTCCTGAACGGCACTGCATCCGGTATGTTCAGAGAAACGGATCAATTCAGCTATGCTGATTATGAGCCGGACACCCAGGATAAAGTGAACAGTAACAATACCACAGAAACCTTATCCTCTTACTATGGCAGATTGTCTTATGACTATAAAGGAAAATATCTGATCAATGGTACCATTCGCCGTGATGGTTCTTCAAAACTTCCTCCGGGCAAACAGTGGGGTACTTTCCCATCATTGTCTGCCGGTTGGGTGATCTCTAACGAAGAATTTTTCAAGGGCAAATTGTCGGACATTTTCGACTACGTGAAATTGCGCGGAAGCTGGGGTAGAAACGGTAGTTTGTCAAACATTGCTCCGGGCCAATGGCTGGGTGCGGTTTCTACCACTGACGTTACAGGTGCTGCAATTCAGTACCCTGATGCTGCCGGCAACTTCCTGATTGGTGCGGCTCCAACTACCATTTCAAACAGAGAGCTGACATGGGAAGAAAGCGAGCAAACTGATCTCGGCCTGGATCTGGTCCTTGCTCAGAATCGTTTGAACTTCAGCGTTGATTATTACAATAAGAAAACAAAAAACCTGATCATGCCGGGTGGCGGCGCAGTTCCTGTTGTATTGGGCGCATCTGTACAATTCATCAACAGTGGTAATATTGAGAACAAAGGTTGGGAATTTGACGCGGCATACAGAAGCAAAACCAACCAGGCTTTGAAATGGGAAGTAAGCGGTAACATTTCTACACTTCATAATGAAGTAACTGAAGTGAATCCTAACTTCACGCAGATCCTGGGTACGAGCGTAGGTACTGGCTGGACAGCAACAATGTTCCAGAAAGGCTTGCCTGTATGGTATTTTAGCGGTTACAAAACCAATGGTATCTTCCAGAACCAGAAACAGATTGATGACTATATGCAAAAAACAGGTATCACAGGTTATAATCCAAAACCTGGTGATCCAATTGTGGTAGACGTTAACAACGATAAACAAATCAATACTGCTGACCAGACATATATCGGTAGTCCACACCCTAAATTTATGTACGGTGGCCGCATTACACTTAACTACAAAGGCTTTGACTTCATTGGCTTTATACAAGGACAAAGCGGTAACGACATCCTGATGGGCTTCAACCGCTCTGACCGTCCTACTGCAAACAAGCCTGAATTCTTCTACACTGACCGTTGGACAGGTGATGGCAGCACCAACTCATGGTTCGCTCCAAACACAACCAGCGCTTACGTTTACAACAGTGACAAGATGATCTTCAAAGGTTCGTATGCACGTATTCGCCAGTTGCAACTAGGTTATACATTGCCTGCAGATATGTTGAGCAAAATGCATTTCAAAACTTTAAGAATATATGTTTCACTGGATGATTTCTTCACATTTACCAAATATCCAGGTTTAGATCCTGAAGCTGGTAGTAACAATAATAATAGTCTTGGTATCGACAGAGGTGTGTATCCAATACCGAGAAAAGTTCTTGGCGGATTAACCTTCACGTTCTAATTATTAACCTACCAAAAATTCAAGTGATGAAAAAAACATTTTTAAAATATACTTTAATAGCCGGTACCACCGCACTTATAGCTGCAGGTTGTTCCAAAAGTTTCTTAGACCAGCCGATCAACGGTAAAGCATCCGAAGCAGATTTTTATCAAACAGATGATGATGCAAACAAAGGCACCACTGCCATTTACAATAGCCTTCAGTACGAATACTACACAGCATGGACAAGTATGTATTTTCTGAAAACATTGCCTTCTGATGAAAGTAATGCAGCAGGTAGTGGTGAGTCTGACCAGCCGCAATATCAGCAGATTGATAAATTCACGCTGGACGCAAACAACTCGGGTGTTCTTGCAGGATGGAGAACTTGTTACTACACAATTTTCCGCGCCAACAAGATCATCAATTATGTGAAGCCCGAAACAACGATTCGCAAACAATACATCGCAGAAGCAAAAACGATCAGGGCTTATTGCTACCTTGACCTGGTAACGCTTTGGGGAGATGTTCCGCTGGTGCTTAAGGACCTCGGACTAAGCGACATTCCAAAACTGATAAGGAATCCTAAAGCCGATGTATATGCGCAAATTCAGAAAGACCTGACTGAAGCAATCCCGGATCTTCCAAACAAAAGTGCATTGCCTGCAGCAGACAAATTCCGCGTATCAAAAGGAACGGCGCAATCAATTTTAGGAAAAGCGCTTTTGTACCAGGGAAAATATGCAGATGCTGCGACTCAATTTGATGGCGTGATGAACTCTGGCGAATATACTTTGGACTCAACTGTGGCCCATGTATTTTCGAAAGACGGAGAGTTTGGTTCGGAATCAATTTTTGAAGTTTCATTTAGCAGTTTGAAAAACTATGACTGGGGTAACTTCCCGTGGGGAAACGTTCCGCAGGCAAACATCCACATTCAGCTGATGGGACCTCGAAGTGACTTCTACACAAAGGCGCCTAAAGATTCTTTGCTGGGTGGCTGGGGCTTCAACTCTCCTAAAAAAGGATTGTACGATGCCGTTACTGCCTATGGTGATACCAATACGAAAAAAGCAACCATAATGTCTGAGGCTGATCTTACTGCAGCAGGTGGTAAATGGACCAACCCAACTGCTTATGGTTACGAAGGATTCTTTCAAAGAAAATATGGTACGTATTCAACGCAAACAGTTTCTTCCGGTATTGCGGAATTGAACTATGGAACCAACTGGCGCTACATCCGCTACGAAGATGTGGTGTTGATGGACGCAGAAGCTTACAACAAATCAGGTAATGATGCGGCTGCTTTAAAAGCGATCAATATGATCCGCAGCATCAGACGTATGCCGCCGATTACTACCACCGGCACTGCATTGTTCAATGATATCGTGAAAACAAGACAGGTGGAGCTTGCATTTGAAGGCTTCCGCTACATTGACCTTGTAAGATGGGGCATGGCAGACCAGGTGCTTGGTTCATTGGGTTTTGTAAAAGGTAAACACGAATTGATGCCAATCCCTGCATCTGACGTGAAAACCGCGAACCTGAAACAAAATCCTAACTATCCTTGATAGCAAAACATAACTCAGAACAAACAGGATAAAAACGAAGGGGCTTGTAGAAATACAGGCCTCTTTTAATTTAGGAACTAGGAATTAGAAATTAGGAATTAATAGTTGGCAGTGCAGAGGCAATTAGAATTAAGAATTAATGCCGTTGGCTTAAGCGTGATTGCTTACGAATTAAAGCCCTACTGGCAACATGGCCGATTATCGAAATGTTTCTATTGATATTGTTTACCTAGGGGGGAGCCTTGCCCGTAGGGCATCCATATCAATAGAAAATGTAACACCAGGGAAGACAAATGTCCGTAGGACATTAATCCGGTAAAGGTTGAATTGCTTAAGGAAACGACATTGAATTAAGAATTATCAATTAAGAATGTATTCAGTGTTGCATTTGGGACTATTTGCGGATAGTCTTTCAGCTCGTTTAATTTCAAATTCAACCTGATTACATCTTCAGCAAAAGATCAGTGCAAATCAGTCAAATCAGCGTCATCTGTGTGCTTTCTCTCCTCTGGCATTTGTTTTGTGTAAATTTTCTGTTATCCATCCATGAAATGACAACTTTGGGTGGAATTTTGTGTTTGTTATGGGTTGGTGATCAACTAACTAATTTTCAAATTACCACATTTTCAAATTTTCAAATTCAGCTTTATGCAATACAGGAATCTTGGAAAAACGTCAGAGAAATTATCAGCCATCGGCTTGGGCTGTATGGGAATGAGCTTTGCCTATGGTCCCGTGGATGACGAAGAGTCAATTGCCACATTACACAAGGCCCTCGAGCTGGGCATCAATTTTTGGGATACGGCCGACATGTATGCCTTTGGAAAAAACGAAGAATTGGTGTCAAAAGTTTTAGTGCCAAATCGTGATAAAGTTTTCATTGCCACAAAATTCGGCTTCAGATTAAAAGAAGATGCGGAAAAACCAAGCACTTATTTTGACGGGTCGCCCGCCTATCTCAAAACAGCTGTGGAAGCAAGTTTGAAGCGTTTAAGAATCGATACAATTGATTTGTATTACGCACACCGCATCGATCCAAACGTGCCGGTGGAAGAAATGGTGGGAGCGATGGCTGACTTAGTAAAAGAAGGAAAAGTAAAATACCTTGGCTTGTCCGAAGCATCTGCCGCTTCATTGCGCAAAGCACACGCAGTGCATCCGATTACCGCATTGCAAAGCGAATACTCTGTGCTGACCCGCGATGTTGAAAAAGAAATATTACCAACCTGCCGCGAATTGGGCATTACTTTCATTCCTTACAGTCCACTCGCAAGAGGTCTGGTAACAGCTACAGTAAATGATTTCTCCAAACTGGATGCCACAGATTTTCGCAGAACACTTCCACGCTTCAATGAAGAGCATGCGGAAAACAATGTGCAATTGGTAAATGAGTTTGCAGATATTGCAAAAAATAAAAACTGCACACCCGCACAATTAGCGCTGGCCTGGGTTCTTGCACAAGGCGAAGACATCATCCCAATTCCGGGAACAAAGAAGAGAAAATATTTACAGGAAAATGCCGGCGCAGTAGATATTCACTTATCAGCAGAAGATTTAAAAGCAATCGACGCATTGGTAAACAAATATCCGAATGTGGGACAGCGGTATAGTGAGGGAAGTATGAAGCTGGTGAATCGGTAGAGGAAAATTAATAATTAATAATTAAGAATTAATAGGTGCTGCACTTTAACCTAAATAAAGCATTCCTATTTGTTTGATAAAAATAGAGCACCAGTCAGTATTGAGTGGTGCCCTATTAATTACTAATTATTAATTATTAATTATTAATTACCCTGAGGTTTATCATAATTCAACAACCAATGAATCCCAAACTTATCCGTCAACATTCCGAAATAAGCGCCCCAGAAAGTGTCGCTTAAAGGCATCGTTATTTTTGCGCCGTCGGAAAGTCCCTTAAAGAAAGCATCCGCTTCTTCTTTGCTGCTGCACTGAAGTGAGACAGACACAGATGAACCGAACGTTACTTTGTTATCACCCATACCATCAGACGCCATCAATGTAATGCCATCTTTCACCAACTGGCTGTGCATTACATGGTCTTTATTATCGCTTGATTGATCGCTGCCTGGAGCTTCTCCGTAAGTCATGATTTTTAACTCGCCACCAAATGCTTTTTGGTAAAACTCCATCGCCTCACGGCAGTTGCCGTTGAACGCTAAATAAGGATCAAATGCTTTCATGTTTAAAATGGTTTTGTTTAGGTCCAAATGTAATTAATTTGAAAATTTGAAGATTTGAAAATTTGAAAATTGTAGCTGGTTCGGCATTCACCATTAAAATGAGCATTCATAAAGGAATGTTTCATTTTCTTTTACAGCTGCACAGAAAGAATTTTCAAATTTTCAAATCATCAAATTTTCAAATTTCTCCGTCACCACACACTCGCATCATTAAGCTTCGTCATGTCATTTTCATCAAGGCTAAGACTAGTGGCGGCAATCAAATCATTTAGCTGATCAATATTTGTCGCACTCGCGATTGGTGCGGTGATTGAAGGCCTTGCGATCAGCCACGCAATTGCAACGCTTGACGGAACTGTGTTGTGTTTCTTCGATACTTCATCCAGTGCTGCCAATATTTTAAAACCTCTGCCGGTTAAATATTTTTTGTTGCCTGCGCCTCTCGGACTTTTGTTCAAATCTTCATCGCTTCTGTATTTGCCCGTAAGAAATCCACTCGCCAAAGAATAATAACTGATAACACCAAGATTATGTTCGAGACAAACCGGTTCAATGTCTTTTTCATAAGATTCCCGCTCGTATAAATTATACAAAGGTTGGAAACTGCAGTACGACGGATAGCCTAATTTTTTGCTCGCTTCCAATGACTCCACTAGTCTTGCAGGAGAAAGATTAGATGCGCCAATGGCACGAACCTTTCCTTCCTTTACCAATTGATCATAGGCTTCCAGCGTTTCTTCCACTGGCGTAACCTTATCATCCCAATGTGTTTGATAAAGATCGATATAGTCGGTTTGCAGTCTTTGCAGAGAATCTTCCACAGCCTTCAGAATATACTCTTTCGAAATATCCTTGAAGCCTTGTCCCATATCGCTGCCCACTTTTGTGGCGATCACCACTTTATCCCTGTTGCCGCTTTTTTTCATCCAATTGCCAATGATTGTTTCCGACTCTCCGCCAACGTTTCCCGACTTCCAACGGGAATACGAATCTGCCGTATCAATGAAATTAAAACCTGTCGCGGCGAAAGCGTCGAGCAAAGAGAAAGAAGTTCGCTCGTCGATCGTCCATCCGAAAACATTGCCACCAAACGTAAGCGGAGCCACTTCGATACCCGATTGTCCAAGTTTTCTTTTTTGCATGTTTAATATTTTAAGTTATTGCTTTAAAATCTGTACCGTGATGTTAATTAGGGATTAGGAATTAGGAATCGTTATGGTTTCAGCAGACATCACTGAAGAAGAACTTCAAGAATGATAAAATAAAATTACGATGTTAAACAGAATTCATAGCCGTTGACTTTAGTCAACGGAGAAGCATTGAATGTTATAAAGCCAACTGAGAAGTTGAAGGAATGTCGCTTGTCATCCAACCTTCGTTTTAATGACAGATCTAAGTGGCTACCGAGTGGCTGCGAGGACCAGACCTGACAGGTTTCAAAAACCTGTCAGGTCTTGCTCTCCGTCATTCATTGGTTGCGAGCATTTCCTCTTATATTTGAATGCTTGTTTTTCCTCTTTAACCTTAAATAACCATGATTCGTTTCATCATAGTCCTCATTTCATTACCTGCAATTTATTCTTGCCATAACAAGAATAAAACTGCTAAAGACACTTCTATATATCAGTCGCATGTTTTTGCAAAAGAACCAAATGATAGCGCCAGGTATAAACTTGTTAAATATGATTTCTATTTTAACGAAAATGGGCGGCTCTGTGAGCGAAAACTGGCAATGGCGAGGGATTCATCTTGCAAGTGTGATTTTACCGTTTACTACGACAGCGTGTTTACAATTTTTGGAGGAGCCATGAACATTGAAAAACCGCTTGATTCAATTGTAGACATCCAATCGTTTGAGTTGGTAGATGACACCGAATATTCAAAAGACAAAAAACATGTTTTCTATTTTTACGCAAATTCTGGCGGAGGTAATAGATTCATTGTGAAAGAAGCAGATCCAAAAACTTTTAAAAGACTCTGCGAATACAGATGGGGCGTTGACAAGAACTTTGTGTTCTATAGAGGTAATGCGCTTAAGGGACTTGATCCCAAAAAAGTTCAGCCGCTTTATTCACCTGATACTTCCAATCATTTTGTGTCTTACGTGAAAGATGACAAGATCGTTTATTGCGAATACTTTCCTGTCGAGGGCGCCGAAGCAAAAACATTTAAGGTTACAGGTCCTGCTGAAAGTTTTGCAGAGGATAAAAATTACAAGTATGAGAGTGGCAGTCGAAAAGGCAGGAACCAAGAAGTTAAAAAATAAAAGCAGGACGCCTTTCTCTTTGGGTTCGGTAGCGTCCTGCAAAGACTTTCACTGAGTACGATGTAAATTGTTACTTAACCGGCGTATAATTTACGCCCATCATTTTTGCATAATCTTCCAAAGGCTGAAGCCCAACCGCCGCCCTTCTTTTGTTCACGTTTGCTTCGTCTTCAATGGGTGCAAACTCATATTTGCCGGTAGTATGATTTTCCTGCAGCTGGCTTCCATAGATCTGTGGTTTACCGTTTCCTATTAGCACACGGTCCTCTAGCAGCGCCAGATCAGAAGCCCTGGCCTTTCCTTTCTTAACTGCCTCTCGCATTAACGGTAAATATTTTTCCTGTGTACCATGGTCGGAGTGTTGAATGACCAGAAACACGGCAGTCGCGCCTTCAAAGCCCGCTATATCAGAACCGGGCCAGCCGTAAGTATCAATGATCTGTTTTACTTTGACCAAATTTACAGAGTCATAATAGCTCATTCTTGTTATCAGTGAATCCCATTGCTTTGATTTCATCCCATACATTTGTCTGACAGTATTCATGTGCTTCCTGTCTTGTTGATCATCGATCATGATCGTATCCAGCGTAGCAACCAACGAAAGATTCAATGAAGGGTTGGTTCTAAGACTCGCCATGTTCATCATGTTCCGGTATTTCTCATAGCCTTTACGTGGAGATTGCTTTATCAGCGCAAACAGTGTGTAATTGCCGTAGAAGCCAACAGCAGCAGAATCCGGCCATCCATATTTGTCCAGAAGTCTCGTAACCCTTTGTAAATCTACCGAGTCCTTTTTCTGCCTTTGTTTGTTTATCATCAAAGAATTGCCATTACCCATGGTGGCCATCAATGACTTTTTCTGGAGATCCAAATTAGCTGTATGAATACTGTCTAACGCGTTGTAAAACTCCACATTTATTTCAGCATAATACTTTTGTTTGTTTGCCTTAAACCACCCAACGAGATCATCAAAACTATGCGTGTGTTTCAAAAAGGAAAACGCCGGATCATCAATAAAACGTTGATAGTTCCAGTACCGCTGCTTTGTGGCCAAACGCTGAAGTATAGCAATGGCAGAATCTTTGCGTCCCGCGAAAGCCCAGGCCCGAGCGGCATTATACCGGTCGTCTGGCAATGCCCTTCCGCCAAACGCTTTGATTGCGGTTGAATAATATTGGGTTGCGGCCTTGTAATTGTTTTGACCAGAAAGAGAATCTGCAATTTCAATATTTCTGAAATAGGCCGGTGGTGGTGTAACTCCCTGTGCACGGGTTGACATAATAGTTAGGAAGAAAACAGAAAAACTTGCGGATAGGATTTTGGGAAATTTTCTTGCGAAAAAAAATTGTAGAGGGTTCATTTAGGTAAAGGTTGGGTTTGCCCTAAAATAATTCCAATTTTAGGATATTCATAGTGGTTAGAGGACTGTAACAAAAAATTAGGAAATCAAGTCGAATTTTGAGTTATGAATTATGAATTATGAATTATGAATTCTTTCTGTACATCATTGCTTACTGAATCTTTTCTCGGAATGTTGAACATTGAAGGAGCTTAATTTATCAAAATGAATGTCGCACCTGAACAATTCCTAATTCATAATTCATCGTTCATAATTCCTCCCTATCTCTTCCTAAAATCCGTCGGCCTTGCCTGCGTAAATTCATAAAATGCATTGCTAAACGACCCGATATTTCTATAGCCTGCTTCGTAAGAAATTTCTTCAATTGATTTATTTGTCTTGATGATCATTTCGATCGCCTTAATCATGCGAAGTGTCTTGAGGTATTGAAGAAAGGAAATTTTTAGTTTACTTTGAAATAGTCGTGATAACGAACGTTCGCTCATATTGAACTTAGCACTCACCGAATCAAGTGTTAATGAGTCTGATGAATGCCTGTCAAGATACCTCGTGATTTTCAGCATCCCTTCATCATCTGTAACAGGTAATGCAATGGGTAATGCAGTGTTGTTGAGTTGCGGCAATATTTTTTTCAGTGCAATGAGAAATTCAAAATTGTTGTTGGCTTGCGTCACATGTTCACCATCCCAAATTTCAGTATAATTGATCATTTGAATCAGCAACTCGCTCGCTGGATAAATGCCGAGCTGGCTGTAAAAAGGAGAATCTCCATCATCATGTGTATAAAAATATAAAGAGCGAAGAACCGTTGCGAATTGCCCAATGCGCAAGGTGTGATAAAGTTTTGCCGGTATCCAGAAATAATGTCTCGCAGGAACCACATAGGTTTTATTATCAACCGTAATGTACGCAATGCCGCCCTCCACATAACTTAATTGCCCTTTCGTATGCTTGTGTAAGGGAATCAATTTTTCCGATTTTTCATGCATAACAAAAACTGATTGCGGCTTCTTATCAATTTCAGGTAGCGATGCTATGAGGCTCATTGTATATGAAGTTTGTTAGAAAACGGTATGACAAAGATAAATAAACGCCATGACCGTAATCAATAAATAATTGGCTATTTAGCGAAAAAATATTTTGAAGAAGCTGTCTAATTTTGTGTCTTCAAACCTTTGTTTCAAAACATAACATGTATTTTTTTAACCGAATTGCCCTGGTGGTAGCACTTTCAGCGGGTAGCGCGACCATTTCCCAGGGACAGGATTTACATCCAGACACTTTACAACTCACACTTGCTGATGCGTGGCACCGCGCAGATACTGCAAGCAAGGAAATTAAAATTCAACGCTTCAATGCTTTGAGTAAAACCGCCGAGAAGAAAGATCTTCAGATGGAACGCTATCCCGAAGTGGGCGTGGCGGGTAGCATTGAAAAAGCAACCAACATTCCTATTTACACAGAAGGCTTACTCAACAAACCGTCACAGCATGAAGTGATTCACACACTTTACAGAGTAGGTGCAGATTTTAATTTAAATATCTATAATGGTAATAGACTAAATCTCCGCATCGCTTCAGCAGGGATCGAACAGGATATTGCAAACATCGAAGATGCGCAAACAACTTCAACACAATATCTGCGAGTCGCCAGTGTTTACCTGGAGTTACAAAAGAGTTTTGTTTTTCAAAGTCTTATCACAGAAGCTATTCGGGAAAGAGAAGCGCAACTTACAGAGATAAAAGAGTTTTACAAGAATGGTGTAAAGTTGAAGAATGATGTGTTGCGAGTTGAGCTCGATCTCTCAAAGCAACGCCAGATATTGCTTGAAATTAATAACGACATCAAGCTATTAACGCAAAACCTGAACATCATCATTGGCTTACCTGATGATCGTCCCATAAAGCCAGATCCATTGGATATTGCAAAAATGCCAAACGCTCCTACATATGAAGACTGTTTGACACAAGGAAGAACAAAAGCCTATTCATACCTCATTTCCGGAGAGAAAGTAAAGCTTTCTGAATTGGAAGCTAAACAGGTGAAGTCCAATCAAAGTGTTAAGGTAGGTATGTATGGAGAGTTTTATTACGCGAATCCGCAAATCTTCTTGTATCCATACAACCCTTACTGGTACTCGCTTGGCATTGCTGGTGTGAAAGCAAGTTTTCCTATTTCTTCATTGTATCATAATATTTATAAAATGAAGAAAGCAAAGATTGAATTGGAAAAAGAAGAAGAGCTGCATAAGAACACCGATGATGCTTTGCGAAAAGAAATTAAAGAAGGTTATCTGCGTTACGAAGAAGCGATAGAAAGAATTGGCGTGAGAAGAACGGATGTATCCCGTGCTGAAGAAAATGAACGCATCGTGAAAGAAAATTATTTCAATCAAACATTGCTGATCACTGATCTGCTGGATGCTGAACTGCAATCGTTGCAATCAAAATTTGATATCGTTTCAGCAGCAGTAACGGCGAAGTATAAATTTTATCAATTACAAAACAGTATAGGAACATTAACCGCATTATGAAAAAGAAGTACACTATAACGGATAAGACGATCACAATTATTACAGGATGGCTGGCGGCTATTGTTGTTGTAGCACTGGCTGCATGGGGAATAAAGACACTGCGGGAATACTATTTGTTTGAAGAAACAAATGATGCGCAGGTGCAGCAATATATAAATCCTGTTATTTCAAGAGCAGGCGGATTTATTGTTGCAATTAAATATGACGAGAACCAGGAAGTAAAGAAAGGCGACACGCTGCTGATCATCGACAACCGCGAGTACACGACACAAACAGATCAAACGGAAGCGGCTATAAAAAAAGCAGAAGCGCAATTGGCAGCGCTGGATAACAATATACACACGCTTGAAAAAACTGCCACTGCAAGTGAGTTTGTGACGCAGGCAAACAAGTCAAAGTTGTGGCGCCATCAAATGGATTATGATCGTTACAGTAGGTTGTACAAAACGCAATCTGCAACGGGACAGCAAATGGAGACTGAACAAGCGGGCCTGGAGGTAGCTGAAGCAGATTATGCAGCGAGTGAAAATAGTTATGCATCATCGGTATCGAAAGTAAAAGATGCAGTGCTGGAGAAAGAAGTGTTCAGAGCAGACATTCAGCGACTGCATTCATTGCTCGACCGTCAAAGGCTTGATGTTGGTTACACCGTTATACGTGCACCTTATGATGGAAGGATCGGTAGAAGAACTGTAGAGAAAGGACAAATGATCGATCCCGGGCAGGTGTTGGCTTACATCGTCAATGAAGAGACGGATAAATGGATAGTGGCAAATTATAAGGAAACACAGATTGCTAACATGCACATTGGCGACACCGCTTATTTTACTGCAGATGCTTTTCCCAAAGTAACTTTTCGTGGTAAGATTATTTCGTTGTCACCTGCAACAGGATCAAGCTTTTCTTTATTGCCGCCGGATAACTCTACCGGTAACTATGTTAAGATCGTGCAGCGTGTGCCCGTGCGTATACAAGTGACAGGTCCTGATACATCATTGAATTTACTGCGCGCTGGTATGAACGTCAATGTTTCTATTCCCAAAGCAAAACACTCATGACCAAAGCATTTCCTGTTTTTAAGAATTGGGTACCGCGTTGGCTGGTGAGTATCTTGCTTTTTATCACCATTATGCCAAGCATGGTATTGTTTTTTTTGCCGCTGGCAAATATTAATGCGGCTGCGGGGCATTACGGTGGAGAGCCCGCGGACATTCAGTTTGCAGTCGCGCTGTTCTATTCAGGATATGCAGGTTTCTATGCACTTGAAAGAAGATTTTTCAGTTACCTCGCAACGAAAGAATACTTCATTGTTTTCACTGTGTTGCAAATATTTCTGGCAACGGGTTGTTATTTTACCAACGAAATTTTCGTTTTGTTTCCACTGCGTTTTGTGCAAGGCATGTTGTTCGCTTGCATGGTTAATCTTTCGTTGTCATTGATGTTTACGCGCCTGCACAGCGAGCGTGCGAGAGAAATTGGATATTCTGTTTTCTTTTGTTTGTTGTTGATAGCAATGCCCTTTAATAATTTGATCACGGCAGATAGCATTGATACGTTCAATTTTAATCTTGTTTACAAGTGGACAGTTTTCGCATACTTGCCGGGCCTTATACTGTTGATGATTGCAATGAACAACGTGCGGCTAAACGTTCGCTTTCCTTTGTACCAGCTCGATTGGCAAAGCTTTGTATTGTTGAGTGTTCCGCTTTGTTTGTTTGGCTATGTAATGATCTACGGCCAGGAATACTATTGGTTGGAAGATAGCAGGATCAGTTTGAGCATCGTGGCAGGAGTGGTGTTGTTGTTTCTCTTCTTCATACGGCAACGAAGCAGTAAGCGGCCCTACATTCACAACGGCGTGTTTGCCAGCAGGAACTTTAACCTGAGCTTACTCTTGTTGCTCATCTTATATGTTTGCCGTTTTGCATCAGGTGTAACCAATGCATTCTTTTCCTCGTCCCTCGGTTTTGATCCTATGCATGTTTCGTACATCAATGTGTGCAATATCGTGGGAATAGTAGCAGGAGTGGTGCTTTCATGTTGCCTCATCATTCAGAAAAAATCGGTTCGCCTTATCTGGATTTCTGGTTTCATGCTGTTGCTTGTTTTTCATTTTATGATGTTGTTTCTTTTTAATCCGGAGGCAAACGCTGATAATTTTTTTGTGCCTTTGTTTTTGCAGGGAATGGGAGTGGGAATGTTGCTCGTGCCGATCATCGTTTATACCATTGCTTCAGTATCGCCCTCAATGGCTCCGTCAGCCGCAGCTGTTTGTTTGATCGCAAGATATGCAGGCTTTGCTGGCAGCATCGGCATTGTGAATTATTTTGAACTTTATGGAAGAAGCAGACATTACAATGCTTTCCAGGATAAGCTTTCCGCGCTTGACTATGGTGTGCATCGTAAGCTTGCAGCGGGTGCCGGCAAACTGCACGCTAATGGTCTTTTGCATACAGAAACAACACCGGGCAGTGATAAGCTTTTAGTGAAAGCAGTGAATGCACAAACACAACTTCGCTTTGCAATGGACTATTATGAAATGATGTGTTGGCTGTTGATTGGTACGTTGCTGTTCATAGCATTTTTTCCGTACCTTAATAGAACAATGGTTTATCTGAAGGCAAGAATGTTATCACCAATTTAAACGAGGTAATATGAAACCTGCTATTGAAATCAAACGGGTGTATTCTCCGTTCCTGGAAAAGGAAGGCATGCGTGTTTTGGTGGACAGGCTTTGGCCGCGTGGCATGTCGAAAGCTTCTGCACATATTGATCAGTGGGCAAAGGATCTGGCGCCAAGCCCTGCACTGCGTAAATGGTTCAACCATGTAGTGGAGCGCTGGCCGGTGTTTAAGAAAAGATATCTCGAAGAACTTAAGCAAAATCCGGCTGTAGAAACATTTCTATCGGAACATAAAAGCGACAAGAAAATTGTATTGGTGTTTGGCGCGAAAGATGAAGAACATAACCAGGCGGTAGTGTTGAAGAGCTATCTGGCAAAAATGTTTGAGAAGGTAAAAAGTAAGTAATCTGCTCCGCTCTCAACGCATCTTGCAACCTGCCATCTAAAATCAAAAAATCATATCAAATCATGACAATCATGAAAATCTGCGTTCTCTCTCTACTTGCTTCCTTTAATTAGCTTTTGTACATTAGCTGATCTGCTAAAATTATCAGCATGAGAAAACTCTATTACTGCACTGTAGCGGCTATGCTTGCTGCAAGTTGCAACGATGCACCCAAAAAAGTTGAAGACAAAACTGTCGCTGCAAAACAAAACGTAGTTGGCTGTGCAATCCCACAAACTACCGACAAAGCCTGGTACACTTCCGGCGCCAAAGCCCCTAAACTAAAAGGGCTCGAAGGGATTGATTTTAAAATTTCCACGAACAACAAAGAAGCACAAGAGTACTTCAATCAAGGCATGATGTTGTCGTATGGCTTCAATCATGCCGAAGCTGCAAGATCATTTTTTGAAGCAACACGTCTTGACTCCACTTGCGCAATGGCATACTGGGGCTTTGCTTTGGTGCTCGGTCCCAATTACAACGCGGGCATGGAAGATGATAATTATCAAAGGGCTTACAAAGCTTGCCAGAAAGCAGTTTCACTTGCAGGCAACAGCACAGATAAAGAGAAGGCACTCATTGAAGCCTTGACGCATCGCTATGCACCGGAGCCGCCCAAAGATCGCAGTCATTTGGATAGCGCATATTCTGCTGCCATGAAAAAAGTGTATGACAAATATTCGAGTGATCCTGATGTGAGTGCCTTGTATGCGGAGTCATTGATGGACATGCATCCATGGGATATGTATGATAAGAAAACAAAAGAGCCGAAACCATGGACGCCAGAGATTGTAACGGTGCTTGAAAAATTAATGAAGCAATATCCAAAACATCCCGGTGCGCCGCATTTCTACATTCATGCGGTAGAAGCTTCGAAACATCCCGAGAGAGCATTGCCGGCCGCAAACCTGTTGATGACGCTGGTGCCGGGTTCAGGGCATCTTGTGCACATGCCATCTCACATTTACATTTGGACAGGTGATTATCATCTCGGTTCTCTTGCAAATATTGAAGCGGTGAAAGTTGACAGCAATTATCTAACTGCCTGTCATGCGCAAGGTGCGTATCCGCTTGGTTATTATCCGCACAACTGGCACTACCTTGCAGCGACCGCAACGTATGAAGGAAACTCAAAACTCGCATGGAACGCCGCTCAAAAGCTGCAGGAAAATACTGCCACGAGTATTATGAAACAACCGATGTGGGGATCCCTCCAGCATTATTATAGCATTCCTTATTTTATCGCCGTGAAGTTTGGTATGTGGGATACCATTCTCAACATAAAGCCGTTGGATAAAGATTTGGTTTATCCCGGTGCAATTTTACACTATGCAAGAGGCATGGCTTATCTGGGAAAGAAAGACATTGCAAAAGCAGAAAATGAATTGTCGCAACTGAAAACATTGGCAAAAGATTCGTCGTTAAAACAAATTACCATCTGGAACATCAATAGCGCGGAAGATATTGTAAACATAGCATTGAATACTCTCACTGCAGAAATTCATCGCAGTAAAAAAGAATACGATCAATCAATTGCGGCATTTAAAAAAGCTATTGCAATTGAAGATAACCTGAATTACAACGAACCTCCTGATTGGTTCTTCTCCATTCGTCATCATCTTGGTGCTGCATTACTCGAAGCAGGAAAATATAGCGAAGCAGAGAAAATATACCTCGAGGATTTGAACGGCTATAAAGAAAATGGATGGGCGCTTATTGGTTTATATCAGTCATTGCAAAAGCAAGGAAAAACTGCGGAGGCACAAGCTGCGAAGGCGAGATTTGATAAGGCCTGGAAGTATGCTGATGTAAAGATTGTGTCGTCGGAAAGTTTGTGAAGGAAGGAACGCAGATTTTTATGATTGTGATGATTTGATATGATTTTTTATTTGAGATTCAGAGTCATTTTGCGATTTGTTCCGTTAAGCAATGTTCATGGTCAGTAATGAAAGACTGCTTGTCATCCCTGACGAAGGAGGGATCCGGTTGTCACTAGGTAAGACCTGTATGTTTGTGGATGTGCAGATTGCGTTGTCGGAGAGTTTGTGATGAGTTTTATTTTTAGACGAACTTTTATATAATAGAAAGCCGGGAAGATGAATTGCCGGCTTTTATTGTCAAGGTATAGCAGAAACATTTTTCTTCTATGCCGTAATTTCATTGTGGTTTCGCATTAAGTTGACAAGAACCATTTCAATATATTGTTTGCCATCAATATCATTCAGGTATAGCCTTTCATCAGGTTGATTTGCTTCAGCAAATACAGTACCTTTTAGAAATATTTCTAAAATTGTTTGTGGTGACTTCCCGCTAGTGTCTTCAATGATCTGTGCTTTTATAAGATCATTGTAATTCACAAAGCCCAATTTTTTTGTCCATATGCCGGTCGTTGCGAGCTTTAATTTGGGAGACTTGTCAAGCAGGCTCTTTACTGCCATATACGTGATAAATACTCCCGTTGCCGCCATGCCGATAGGAACGAGTATGGTCTTTGTGTTTTTTAAACCGGCCCAAACTCCAAAACCAATTAAAACAGTTCCTATAAGCACGGAAGTTATTTTCTGTTTTTTTGAAGGGAAGTATTCTACCTCATACTCAGTTGGCTCATTCGTATTTATTTTGGTTGTCTGTGAAACGCCTTTAATATTATGGTAAGTTCCATCGGGCATTTTCAACCAGTTCTTTCTACTGTAGGCAAATAATATCGTTCCGGCAGTAAGAGATGACATGTACCCATACGCTGCGTCGTTTTTTGTAAGATAGTGTGCAGAGGTTGCAAGATAAATCAGGCCGCAGATAGCTATAGCTACAGCGATTGGAAAAGCATAAACAGTCAAAATGAAATTTTTCTGTCTTACTGATTTGTCAGTTTCGTCGTTAGTATAGATCATTGTGGTTGGGGTTTAGAAAATTAAAAATAATGAAAGAATGAACGTTGCGAATTGCCAGTTTGGGGTTTTAGTTTGTTATTGGTGAAAATGTCGAAAGCAACCAGCACTTATCGCATTTGAAATTGTAAAAATTTAAAAGAGGTTCTCTTAAAAGCCACTTTCCATTGCATGATGGACATTTTCTGGACTCGTCTTTTTGCGAAGAAATTCGTTTGTAATTGAATAGATAATAATAGGATGGTACGCCAGTCAATTTGCTAATTTTATTACAAACAGATATTCCTTGCTTTGATAGCTGTGATTTTTGGTCACTCATTTGTTTCGTCGCCCATCTCTCGCCAACCGTACAGTTCAGCTGTAAGCTATCACAGGATTTATAGTCGGACTCCCATCGCAAGATGTCAGTTCTGTCGCCGTAATTAAGATTGGGTACCTTATAGAGCGGAACAATTTTTCCACATGTTCCGCAATCAATGGGACTAGAGTTATTGAGGATATGCGTGAAAAGTATGTAAAACGCTGGACGCCTACAGTTGCAAACGCCCTTATATGATGGAACGGCTTTGCCAACAACTTCTGTTATTATTTTTGAATGGCACCAATCTTCAATCTTTTTTATTCTTTGAGTAGTGTATTCGTCGTAGTGTTTTTTTGAAAGTGACGTTTTCTCTAGCGATGTTTGATAAGCGATGAGGTCGTTTTCAACGACGAACGGAGTTTCGTAATCCCCGATTATCTGTCCGGTTTTGCAAAAGTTGCCCATCAGTATTTCAAACTCTTCAAAAAGTTCTTCTCTGTCGTAGTTGGAATTGATTGATATTGAAATTTTCTGTTTAAACATAAAGTGCGTTAAAAATAAATCTAGTTTGTTTCCAGGGACTCCACCAATCAATTCCACACCCCATTCCCTTCCGTCAACACAATTGGTTGCCCATCGGTCACAACAATCGTATGTTCATGCTGCGCCATGAAGCCGCCGTTGTTTCCCACCATTGTCCAGCCATCGCTTAATGTGTCTGCGAATGAGGAGGTGGTGGAGATAAATGTTTCAATGGCAACAACGGAATTTTTTCTAAACCTTGCTTTATTATAGTTGTCCCTGTAGTTGGCTATTTCGCTGGGCGCTTCGTGGAGACTTCTGCCGATGCCGTGGCCCGTTAAGTTTTTGATGACTTTGAATCCGCGTTTCTTTGCTTCTGTTTCAATGAGGTGTCCGATGTCTGAAATGCGAACGCCGCCTTTGATGTTATAGATTGCCTTGTGCAAAATTTCTTTCGAAGCGTCTACTAATTTTTGGTGTTGGTTGATGTCTTTACCAACCACAAACGAGTTGCCATTGTCTGACCAGAAGCCGTTTAGTTCCGCAGAAACATCTATATTAATTAAATCGCCTTCTTTCAATATTCGGCCGGAAGGAATGCCGTGGCAAAACTCATTGTTTACGCTTATGCAGGTCCAGCCGGGAAAGCCGTAGGTTTCGAAGGGCGCCGATTTCGCTCCGAATGTGGAGAGGATCTTTGCGCCATACTCGTCCAATTGCTTCGTGGTCATGCCCGGTTGCGCATAGCTGCTCATTTCCTTCAACGTGTGGGCAACGGCCTCACTAACTTTTTGCATTCCGGCTAATTCTTCTTCCTTAGTTATTGACATGTTGTGTTTGTTTACTTGATAGTCGATGGCCATCTTAGCAGACGACCACAGACTATCAAATATACACAATAACCAACAAGAGACTAAGTTACTCAATGCGCCTGCGTAACATCTGCGTTGCCATTTTTAGCAGCAAGAATTGCTGAAATAATTTGATCCTCTTTTGTTGCAGAAATTTTTAACGGTGGATATAAGTCAGGTTGATTCGCCCAGTTTTGTTCAAATGAAAAATAATTAAACGGTGCTGTAGTGTTTTCCCCTTTCAATGAAGCCATAGATTCTGCCACGAATTTTTCCCAGCGCGGCAAATAAAAGTGCAGCATCAAACCGCTCCATTCTTTGTTGGCATATTCATGAAGATCAGTGGAAGGATTATCAGGCCCCCAATAAGTGATCTGCATTTTTGCATTTTTTATGGCCAGCTTTTTTTCAGCAGGTGTTTTGCCAAAATCATTTGCCTGCTTTAACCATGAATACAATTGAAAATGTTCATTGCAATTCAACAACGAATCCTGCAGTTTTATGAGCGATAAAAACAAAGCAGATTTTTTTGAAAACGCATCAATATTTTTTTGCTCCAAAGCAGCTATCATTTCTTTGTACACTGCTTCTCCCTGGTTCGATAAAACCTGGCGCACGAAATCTATTTTGTCAATTTGATAGGTAGCGCTGCTGTTCATTTCTTTTGAAGCCGCAACAAAAAGTTTTACACCTTCCTGGAACTTTGCCACATCATAGTTCCTGGCTCTTGTTCCCCATGATGAAACGCTCCTCACTTTTGCAGAGGGTCTTGCGCAAAAGACAGACTCGGAAGGTCCTTCCTGTAATTTTTCATAACTACCATAAACGGTTTGTAAAAATATCTGCCAGGCCTGCTCTACCTTTTCATTTTCTTTTCCATAGCGTGCAAGCACATATGATTTGATCCAATCGTTAGCCGTTACTTTCTCTGCGTGCCATGCAAGATCCAAAACAAAATCATATGTAACCGGGTTGTTGTGTATGCCTTCCGGCATTACGCCGACACCTTTCATTAATGAAGTGAACTCGCTGTGATCAGCTCTGTACACTTCGTTTGAAAATCGCTGCAACTTACCATACAAGCCATTCTTCTCACCAAAATTGGTAACGGTGCACCAGATAAACGGCGTGCCTTCATAGCCCTTTCGCGATTCCCAGTTAGCTGTGTTTTCTCCAAACAATTCCTGCACAAGCACTTTTGATTTATCCAGCTTCGATAATATCTGTGAAGAAGGATTTACTTGCCAACCCATCAAAACCCATGTGCTTCCCGGAAAACTCTTTAGCATTTCCTGTTGTACCAACAACCCATAATCAGCTACATTAACTCCACCGGATTTTCCTCCTTCATGAAAGGGATCTCCTGAAAAATATTTGAGATCACTGCCATACAATTTTTTTAGCTCTTCGTAGTAGATGCCTGCGATTTTTTTGAAGTCATTGTCTGGATTTAAAAAAGCAGGACGCTGGAAACCGCCGGCCCACTTGCCCTGCTCCAGAACCTTTACTCCTTTGTCTTTCAAAGATGTTGGCGCCATGCCATAAAATCCCTGCATCACAGGTTGCATACCCAGTGTGTTCATTCTAGCCAATATTTTTTTCTCTAAAGCGCTTTGCTGATCGATCATGTTTTGCGTAACCGGTCCGCCCCAACCTTCAAGGTTGCCCATCAGCCACCAGGCTGTAAATGCAGGTCCCGCTATGAATTGCGCAATTTCTTTTTCGTTGTAACCAAGCTTTCTCAAAGTGTTTTGCCAAACAGCCTCTATGCCAACAGGCACCAGCACAAGGTTTACACCGTTTAGCGCCATCCAGTCCAACTCATGCTCCCATTCTTTCCAGCCATAAAAACTCATGGTATAATTGATGGTGCAATAGTTTAAAGCAAAACGAACATCAGCATTCGAAACTATTTTTACCGGCTCATTTATCGAAGGCAATTTTTCAACGGCAGATAAATTGTCGCCCATGTGTGACATCGAACGATGGCAATAATTTTTCAGGTAATATCCAAGACCTTTGGATGCAGCGCTGGCACTTGATGCAGCAATGTTGAGGCGATTATCTTTTGTTTGTAAAATAAACACATCCTTTCCGTCTTCCCTGGCAATGGATGAAAACGAAACGTGTGCAGTCAGCCATGGAACGCGGCGTTGCGCCAAATCTTTCACTGGTTGGTAGACAGATTGTGCATTTGTAGTGAATGTTACAAGGCATGCAATGAAAGCAATAGTTAATGGTCTGAAGTTCATTTTTATAAAAATTGACAGTGTTTGTTTCATATCGGCGACTAAGACCTGACAGGTTTTTTAAAACCTGTCAGATCTGGTGACACCCGAATCGAAAGTAACGCCTTTGCGAGAAAATATTTTATACAATTGTACTGTAGAACTATAGTGGAAAAATTTTGCGACAGGCGAAACTGCCGCATTATCAACACTTACATCAATAAGTTCATCGTGTTTACAATCATTTAATATAGTATTTCAAAACTAATGTACCACATTTGCCGCATCAAAATTTTACGCAAACGTTTGTTATTGTTTCATCGGGAAAAGGTTTGCATATTACTCTAGTAAAAAATTTCGGGTGGATCTGATACACCACATAATAAACTCTGATAAAAGCGCTTTTGAGAAGGCATTCCTGGACTGGCAATCCAAGGTGTATTATTATTTTATTAGCCGGACCAGGGACGACGATTTTGCGGAAGAGCTTACGCAAATGACATTCATTAAGCTCTGGGAATACCGTGAAGGACTTTCAACTGAATTCGATTTTGATACACAATTGTTCAGGATTGCCAGAACGGTAATGATCGACGCCATACGCGAAAGAGAGCGTAGAAAGCGCCTCCTGAGCGAGTTTCAGACAGAACACAACACCATTGAACCATTTTTTTCCACTCATAACGAAGCGCAATCGGACTTCAACAACTCATTGAACGACTTGCCTGCTGTCCGCAAAAAAGTTTTTGTTCTCAACCGATTGCATGGTTTTTCCTACAAAGAAATTGCGGCTACTTTGAATATTTCTGACCGCACCGTTGAGAAACATATTTCTCTCGCACTTAAGCAACTGAAGCGCATAATGACTTTGTTTTTCTTTCTTTGATCCTCACGAAAAAAAATATTTTTAAGGCACTACGGGTTTCAGTTATCGACAAACGTATCCTTCATTACAACCACTTGTATTTTGAATTTATCCAAAGAAATAGTAGAGAATTTTTTGAAAGGCAATTGTTCCGATGAGGAATGGGGCGCCATTGCGCAGGCGCTTGAAAAAGATCCTGCGGCGCTCGATGCTTACATAGATAAATCAAATTGGGATGAGATAGGCCTGGTCTCTGCGTCAATGCCTGCGCAGGCACGCGAGCACATCAATGCGGTGGTGATGCAGCACATCAACAAAAAGAATGGACGATTGGTCTTTATAAAATATGCGGCCGTTGCTGCAGGTGTGATGGGTTTTTTATTTCTTGTGTCACAGGCGCTGTTTATGTTTGGTAATCACCACAAGAGCAACACTGGTATTGCGCAACGTACAGATGCGATTGCAAAAGACACGGTGCTTGAGAACAATACCAATAAGAGCAAATTGTTTCGCCTGAGTGATGGAACACAAGTGGCGCTAAGCAGCGGATCAGCCCTGCGCTTCACAAAAGGCTTTTCATCAGTTAGCCGCGAGCTGCATTTAAAAGGCGAAGCATGGTTCAATGTTGCAAGCGACAAGGCCCGGCCGTTTACTGTTTATAGCGGCACATTGGCTACCACCGCACTGGGTACTGCATTTACCATAAAGAACGTTGACTCCAGTGGAGAAATAGATGTAACCCTGCATTCAGGTAAAGTAGTAGTAAGACAGGCTGAACAAAAGAAAGAGATATTTCTTTTGCCCGGCAACATGCTGAAATTTAATACAAGATCGATGCTTTGCAAAGTAACAACTGCCAGCAATGATACGCCGGTAGCGGCTTACGTGAAATCTGCGCCGGTACTTGTAAAGTACATAGAGAAGACGCTTACATTCGATCGTGAGCCACTTGCAAATGTGTTTAAAACGCTTCAGGCTGAATATAAAACAAACATATCCTTCGATGAAGAAATGTTGAATGGATTAAGTTTTACAGGATCCATACCCCCAACACAACCGTTGAAAACTGTTTTGGAAAACATTGCTTTTGTAAATGATCTGACCATTACACGAACAGCAACAAATTACAAGGTTAGCAGGCACAATTAACTAAACATTCATATTGGAACTTAAAAAACATATGCAACGCATATGCGGGATTGTATTACCTAAAATTAGCTAAACTATGAGCAGTACGACATTGTCAATCAGATCCATCAAAAGAAAGCCGCACAAGTTGCTGTTATCGCTTTTCTTCTGGTGCACGTGTCTCGTGTCTTTTGCACAGGACAGGCAGGCCGCTATCCGCGGGCTTGTACAGGGTGAAAATGGCGATGCCATTCCGGGTGTTTCGGTACAACTAAAAAGTGATTCACTGAAATTTAAACAGGCCGTACAAACCAACGTAAAAGGCGAATTTAATTTTGCCAATCTTTTGCCACAGGTTAGTTATGAGTTGACTTTTAGTTCGGTGGGTTATAAATCCGAGACAGTAAAAAATTATGTGTTGAAGCAGGGTGAGAAAGCATCAGTGATCATTTCATTAAAACCGAAAACATCAAGTATGTCGGAGGTTGTAGTAGTGGGTTACGGCACTGCGAAAAAAATAAACGTTACCGGCGCTGTTGATCAGATATCCGGCAAGCGTTTGGTGGATCGTCCCATTGCCAACATCTTCCAGGGCTTACAGGGTGTAAGTCCGGGATTGAACATCACTTACATGGGTGGTGCGCCGGGACAAACACCAAAGCTCAATATCAGGGGCTTCGCGTCAATCAGCGATGCAGATGGAACGCCGCTCATCGTTATTGATGGTATTGCAGGAACAACAGATGATTTGATGAGAGTAAATCCTAATGACGTGGCCAGCATTACCGTGTTGCGCGATGCGGCAACAGCAGCCATTTACGGCGCCAGGGCCGCTTACGGTGTAATACTGATCACTACGAAAGAAGGCTCGCAAATGGGCAAGCAGAACGTAAGCTATAATAACTATTTCGCATGGTCACGTCGTACCATTTTGCCAACCGCCGTTACAGATCCTTTTATCTTCTCCAAAGTGTTGGAAACATCCACCAACAATACACCGTGGGACTATGTGAACTTTTCAGATGAGTATTACAAATGGGCAAAACAACGCTCAGATGATCCTTCTGTGGAGGACGTAAGAGTGGATCCATCTGATCCCACCAAGTGGGCCTACATGGGAAGCAATGACTGGAACAATTATTTTTTCAACAAGTCAAGCTTCTCACAGTACCATACATTGTCATTCAGTGGCTCGGCAGAAAATGCAAAGAAGTTGCCGGTAAACTATGTGTTGTCTGCGGACTATACTGATGAGAATGGCCTCAACAAAATTGCTAAAGACAACTGGAACAGATATGGTCTCAGAGGGCGTCTTAACTTTATGCCGGTAAAATGGCTGAAGATCGACAACAACATGTCGATGTACCAAATGTTGCGTGATGCGCCAACATATAACGTAACTGATGTCTATTATCTTCAACCAACCAATGTGGCTAAGAATCCCGATGGTTCATGGGGTAACAATGGTGCAGGCAGACTAGGCGCAGAACTTACTGATGGTGGTCGCAATCAACAAACAAGATTTGGTTTCCAGAACATCATCAAAGGAACGGCTACTTTCCTTAACGGCGATTTGCAGATCACCGGTGATGCGAGTATAAAAAGAGAATTGTGGAAATACCACATCGAAAATCTTCCTTACAAAATTGGTTACGGACCAAATGATATCCGCCAGGAAAACAACATCGGTTCCATTACAGAAACAAACGCAACTGTAAAACAGGATGTCTACGACCTGTTTGCCACATATGGTAAAAAACTCGGCAATCATTCATTCAAGGTACTTGCAGGGTACAACCAGGAAAGCTATGAGTGGTCACCCGTTACGGCAAAAGGTGTGCAGGTTATTTCTGCATCTGTTCCGTACATCGGCCTTACTACCGGAACGCCAACCATTGGTGCGAAAGATTATGGTGGCTATTATTCTTATGCCATCCGTAGTTTGTTCGGACGTATCAACTACACTTACAAAGACAGATACATTCTTGAAGGCAATGGACGATACGATGGATCTTCACGTTTTCCTTCGAACAATCGTTATGGACTTTTCCCTTCCATCTCCGCTGCGTGGATCGTGAGCAAAGAGAAATTTTTTGATCGCCTTGATCCTGTTTTTTCTACTTTCAAATTGCGTGCATCTTACGGCAGCCTGGGCAATCAAAGCGTGAGTTATTACGGCTATGTGCAAACATTACCGACACGTTTATCCTCTTATCTCATAGATGGCAACACACAAACTGTTTTAGGAAAAGCGCCGTCACTTAAAGTGGATCCTAATAATTATACATGGGAAAAAGTAACCACAGCTAACGTTGGTACAGACATCGGTTTGTTCAATGATAAGATCCAGGGAAGCTTTGATTACTATGTTCGTAACACCACGGGCATGCTTGCACCGAGCCAGGAATTGCCTGCAGTGCTTGGAGGAAGTGCGCCTCAGCAAAATTCAGCTGACCTGAGCACAAGAGGATGGGAGCTGTCGTTGAGTTATCACAATGTGTTCAGGGTTGCAGAGAAGCCATTTACGTTTAACACGAAATTTATTCTTTCTGATTCAAAAAGTAAGATCACGAAGTACAACAATGCACAGCAAACCTTCTCCGCGAAATATTATACCGGACAGCAGTTGGGAGAAATATGGGGACTTACAAATGATGGCTACTTTAAAAACAAAGATGAAATATCTAAGCTCGACGAAACATCTATCGTTCCATGGGGTGCGTTATCAATTGTTGAAGGATGGCCAAAATACAAGGACTTTGATGGCAATGGTAAAATAGAACTCGGACCTTCTGCCAAAGATCCGAAAGATCTTAGGGTGATTGGAAACAGCCAACCACGTTACCGCGTAGGCTTTAACCTTGACATGAGCTGGAACAATTTTGACATGACCGTGTTTCTGCAAGGCGTGTTGAAACAGGATTATTATCCGCATCACTATCTTTTCTGGGGACCTTACCAACAGCCTTACGCAAACGTATATCCGTGGAACCTGGACTTCTACAGAGCTACCGGAGAAACAGATGCGCAAAGAGCGATGGACTCAAAATCATATATAGCAGCGGGCCTCGCCGATGCTAATACAAACTCTTATTTCCCGGTGTTGCAATCATGGCTCGCTGACAATAACTATGGTGCAGGGTTGGACATTCCGCAAACAAAATACATGCTGAATGCTTCATACATCAGACTTAAGAATTTGACAGTTGGATATACGTTACCGGCATCTCTGGTTTCAAAAACAGGATTCAAAAGATTGCGTGTGTTCTTTAGCGGCGAAAATCTTTACGAGATATCTGCCATCAAAAAATACCTTGATCCGGAATCCATCAGTGATGGCTATGGCTGGGAATATCCTTACCAGCGTAAGTATTCATTTGGTATCAATGCAGATCTGTAGATTTTGTCAGGTAACATAAAAAATACAATAATGAAAAAGATTTCATTCTATATACTTCTCGGAACAATAATGATAACGTCGTCATGCAAAAAAGAATTTCTTGACCGTTATCCTCAAACTGAAATTTCGCCTGAATTATTTTTCAAATCAGAGAACGATCTTTCGTTGTACATCAATGGACTTATGAACCAGGCTGGTACGGGAAGCTTTTTAGCGGACCAGAACTCTGATAACATGGCAACCACCGCATCCATCGAAGTAAAAAATGTGATGACGGGAACACCCAGTTCAAAAACACTTACGGGCGGATGGAGCTGGACGTCACTGCGCGACATCAATTATTTTTTGGTGAACTACAATAGGGCGAGCGTAACCCAGGACGTAAAAGATCATTACGCGGGTTTGGCAAGATACTACAGAGCAATATTTTACATGGGCATGGTAAAACGCTACTCCGATGTGCCATGGTATTCATCAACCATTAATCCTACTGACTCTGCACAGCTTTACAAAGCTGCTAATCCAAGAGCCTCTGTAATGGATAGTGTGATGGCCGATCTTGATTTTGCATCAAAGCATGTACGTGAGAACGTGCCCACAGGTACACCCGGCGTTTGGGCGGTTAAAGCCTTTTACGCAAGAGTAGCGTTGTATGAAGGGACTTATCGCAAGTATCATCCTGAACTGAATCTCGCAACTTCTGCCAATGCTTTTCTTCAGAAAGCAAAAGATGTTTCACTTGATATCATCAGCTCAGGCAAATTTCAAATTTACAATACTGGAAATCCTGATAAAGATTACGGAACTATGTTTGCTTCTGCAGATCTTTCTGCCAACAAAGAAGTGATATTGAATACGCCGTATGACGCAAGCAAAACAGGGGCATCAAGCAGCAACAACAATGGAACTGTTTTTGGTGACTACGAACAATCGCCTTCACGTGATTTGATACAAACCTATTTGATGAAAGATGGAACTACTTTCACCGGCATCAAAGGGTACGAAACGTTGGGCTTTGTAGATGAGTTCCAGAACCGCGATCCGAGAATGAAACAAACCATTGCTTATCCTGGTTTTAAAAGAGCTACAGACACCAAGCCTTATGTTCAAAGATTGAATAAGAACTTTACCGGCTATCACCAGTTGAAAGGTTACTACAGCACCACAACAGACAACATTGCACTCGGTAGTTTTGATTATGCTACTTATCGCTATGCCGAAGTATTACTAGTCTATGCCGAAGCTGTTGCTGAACTGGGAACCATTACACAGGCAGATCTTGATCTTTCTGTGAACCTTGTAAGAAGACGTGCAGGCATTCCTGATCTTAACCTCGCTGCAGCAAATGCAAATCCTGATGCTTTCCTTGCAGCAAAATATCCTGATGTAGCAGGCGCACAACAAGGCGTTACATTAGAGATCAGACGTGAACGCAGAGTGGAGCTGGCAATGGAAGGTTTTCGTTATGATGACCTCATGCGCTGGCACGCTGGTAAGCTGTTGGAAAAAATTCCGGAAGGCATGTACTTCCCTGGTTTGGGAAAATATGATTTGACAGGTGATGGCATTGAGGACATTATTTTAATAGGAAAAGATACCGACATACCTTCCGAGGCAAACAAAGAAAAAAATGCATTGGGTGATGTGCTGGTATATTATAAGGCAGGAAATTTTGGTGAGAGCGTTACCGTTTATTTGCGCAACGGAACTGCAGGCGGTACGCTGGTAACAGAAACAACAGCAAGGAATTTTGCGGAGCCAAAATATTATTACAGACCTATTCCTTATACCCAAACGGTGCTCAATCCAAACCTTGTACAAATATTTGGTTGGCAGTAAAACAATTAAAAGGCGCATGAAGCATCATGCGTCTTTTATCAAATCATCAACATGAAAAGAAGACAATTATTAAAGAGCGCAGGACTGATGGCCGGTTTCGTTGCTACTGCAAAAGCAGGGATATCGGAAGTGGGCACTGAAAAAAAGGAAAAGAAGAAAGCGGCGTTGCGTGTGGCGCACATCACTGATGTTCACATTCGCGAGGGAGACAACGCTCCTGAAAGATTTACGAAATACCTGAAAGAAATAACGGATCAGCATGTAGACTTTTTCCTGAATGGCGGAGACTCCATTAATGATGCCTCTTACGATAATGTGAAACGCGAACAGGTTACACAACAGTGGGCGCTGTGGGATAAATGTCTTGCTACTATATCATCTCACGAAGTGCATAGCTGCATTGGCAACCACGATACATGGTGGGCCGCGCCTTCAAAGGATGATGCAATGTACGGAAAAGATTATGTGGTACAACGATTGAAAATACCTGCACGCTATTACAGCTTTCAGAAAAAGAACTGGCACTTTATTATACTCGATGGCAATAACAAAAACATATCGCTGGATGATGAACAGTTCCAGTGGCTGGAAAAAGAACTGGCGTCATTATCTCCTAACACCCCTACTTTATTGATGTCGCATTATCCTATTTTGGGTACAACGCCAATACTCGTTGGCGGCGGACATTCTGATCATAAAAAATTGAAGGACCTGTTTTACAAACATCGCGATAAAGTGAAAGTTTGTTTGAGTGGGCACAATCATTTGTATGATGAAACCCGTTACAACAATGTGCTCTATTGCTGCAATGGCGCCATGTCCGGCTTCTGGTGGGGAAAAGGCGACAAGGAATCTGCAGGTCCCGGTTACTATTTGGAAACACCTCCGGGCTATGCCATTTTGAATTTGTATGAAGATGGTACGGTGACGAACGAGTATTTTGTCAGACCGTATGTTTAAGTAAAAAGTAAAAAGTCGTATAAGCAACACTGCCGATGAACGGCTTTTGAAAAGCAAATAAATAAGGAAGTATTTCTGTGTGTTTATAAGCCTGTACAGTCGAAAGACTTGCAGGTTTTTTTTATGGATCAATTCGCGCCGGCCTGTGGGAACGTACAGCCACACACGAAGAAAAAGGAATTTATTTTTCAACACAGAACTTTGAAAATAAATTTTGTCATTTTGAAAAAACGGTTAACCTTCGTTTAACAAACAATTCGTTTGTTGCCTTAGACGACCTATCTCACATACTTACCGGAACCAAAAAATGCTATATGAAGCAAATTCCGGTAAAGCAAAGATTTCCTTTCTTTTTGTTGTTATTTGTCTTGTCAATGCCTTTCGTATCCAGGGCACAAGTGGACAGTGTACTGAACTTCCCTGACAAAGCAATTTCCTCCATCGATAAAAAATACAGTGCGCTCAATGATCGCATAGATAGACAACTTGCGAAAGAGTTATCCCGTTTTGAAAAGCAGGAAAAAAAACTGCAGAAAAAGTTAGTGGCAAAAGACAGTGCGACAGCGGCGTTGTTTGCTTCTTCTCAACGACAATATCAACAACTTCAGGAAC
>Ga0318567_10000149_pt1 | contig 31783 bp, 13 predicted proteins | sample GRESIP088b5f20_FD_203691 | JGI IMG/M metagenome (GOLD analysis project Ga0318567, IMG submission 203691) | Tropical soil microbial communities from Luquillo Experimental Forest, Puerto Rico - GRE.SIPMG.088b5f20 | ecosystem: Environmental > Terrestrial > Soil > Tropical forest > Bulk soil...
TAGAGTTTGATCTTTATTTCACCACCAGTTTAAGCAATATTGATTTCGATCCTTTTGTACATTTTACAACGTACATTCCTGCTGCGAGATCAGATGCCGGCAGGGTCACAATGCCATCCTGGGCATAGGTTGTTGCCAGTCTTACACCTTGCATATTGAACAGCTCCACTGACACTTTTCCATTATCTGTATTGGTAAGTGCCACGCGTATGCCTTCATTGCGGTCAACCGCATTACCCAGCAGCACTGCGGCAAATCCATTCACAGGCTGATTTTGTGACTCTGATTTGTAGAATATTTGAAATCTGCTCTCATCGACACTTTTCTCACTGATCGAAAAATCATAGAAAGCTCCTTCCTTTAATTGCGTCTTCGTCTGCAGCTTGTTGTCAATCAGATAGAGCTCTGAGCCATTGAAAAGATCGTTGTGATTTACGACAAACTGGTAGTGACCCGGTTTGCTTGCACGAATGCCTACAGGAATGGGTTGCACAATTTCCTTGCGGAAATCTACCGCCAGCTTGGCTCTATCGTCCGCCAGCGTGTATGCATTCAGGTTACTGTTGAACAGTTTTTCCATGTCTGCCTGGTCTGTTCCTTTACCGGATCCGTTATGATCCAGGCGGAGAAACAGGCGATCACGGTAATCACCTTTCTCTGTTACATCCAGTTCCAGGTATTGCAGTGAAACATCATCTTGTGCGGCGGTGTGGTGACCGGTTTCGACAGAAGCCACCTGCATATGCAAGGTCCCGGAAGTGCTCATTGCCGATGTAGGAACTATAATGGTTGCAGTAGCCGTTGCCTGCTTGAATGCCATGGCGGTCATCACCGGCAAAAGTTTATTGCTCTGCAGGTATGGCACCCATTGGCCGGCATCTGCCCTTCGGGCACTGTCGGTTGACCCTGTCGGTATTTCCCACACATAGTAGGACGTGTTGCCTGTTGCATCACCTGTCATCGCCAGTGTTGTTACCGGTGCGGTGAATGGGTTTCCGGCCACTGTGAAGGCCGTTGTGCTGTTGGCCGCAGGCACACTTACATTGGTACCCGAATTGGTCGTACCTCTTACCGTAAGGGCAAAGGATGATGGTCCGTGATTATTGGTCATTGTGTCTATGGCAGAAAGCAATCCACGGTAATACAAGGCATAGGGTATATTGGCACTTGATGAGCCATTTACCATGTTCGTCCATGCATTGGCGGAGAATATCTGCGCATCAGAAATGCTGCTGCTTGGAATAGCAGGTGTGCTTGATGATGGAGATGTTGTACCACTGCCGCTGTTCAAAAGAATATTGAATCCATTGGCAGACGCTGCTGCGGACAGGAAGTTCGTTTGATTTCCTGTGAACGGATAGGCAAGAACCCGGAAGCCCTGCTGACCCGTGAACCATTTTTGTACCGTAACAGTTCCCAAAGAAGCTCCTGCCGTATTGATTACGTAACCCATTGCCGATGGAGATGCCAGCAGGATAACTTTTGATGAAGTGTCAATAAAGGTGCCGCCCGTGCCAATGGCAACAGTGGCACCTGGAGCAACAATAACGGTATCCGGAGAGGCTACCGCACTGCTGATGATAGGTTGGCCGCTACTACCCGCAGGAATGAATACATTTTCATGAGCCACAGGAACCAGGCCACCTGACCAGCTGCACGCATTTGTCCAGGCCTGACCACCGGCCCCTGTCCAGGTTGTATAAGCCTTCGTGTTAAAATATATGTGCTGATTGCCTGTCAATAGTCTGAGATCTTCACTTCCCAATACAGAATCCGTAAGTATGATTTCCTGTATGTAGCCATCAAAATAATTGCTACCCGCTGCACCACCGTAGCCGCTGATCTGGAACGCCTGACCCGTAGAACCCAGTGAAGGCTGCGTTGCATTTAACGAACCAAGCGGTATTCCATTTCCAAAGACAGTTTGTCCCGCCTGGCCGTATTGACTAACGATGCTGTTGACTTTGTTCAGGGATGGAAGGCCTATGCCCACGAATCTCGTTGCCGAATCGCACCAAACCGTTCCGTTGCGGCTCGTGTTGAAAGCTCCGGCACCATTAATGCTGTCTAATCCAAGCGTAAGGTTCCATACCTTTTCCTTGCCAAACAGCACTTGCCTGTTGGCCGTATTCTGATAAAAAACCGCGTTAACGGTAACATTTGCCATTCCATTAATTTCACTCACATCCCCGGAAAGAAATGTTTTATTAGCCTGGCTGAACAATAACCCTGGTCGTGCGTTACCTGGTGCCGTGATAAAACTGCCGGACTGGATGATCGCGGGTTGATTGCTGGTATTGGATTGCAGGGCATTCCATCCCCTGCCGCTCTGATCGTACCAGATAGCAACGGTGGCATTTGCAGAAGGCGCGATCACATCACTCAGCACACTGTATGTAACGCCGGTTGTATCTGCATTGTAAACCGTATATGCGGTGGATATTGGCGAACTCATGGAAAGGTTGCCATCATCATCCGGATAAACATCATAATAATTACTGCCGGTACTTATGCGCACCAGTGGTCCACCATAACCGGTGTTAATTTGGCGCAGAGCGAATACTTCTGTGGGTTGGATAGCCGTTAACCAGGCGCCCTCCATATTATTGGACTGCGTCCTTATAGCGCTATAGCCTCCTGAACTTTGCTCCGCAGCCGAGCGATCATCATTCGACAACGCTGAATTGAATTCCAGCAGCTCGGATATATATCCATCCATCGGCTCATTATTTGCACCCGCTGCAGACACTGAGATCGAACCCGGCAGAACCTTATAGCCATTAGATACATTCAATTGCTCCTGGCCGCTGCGATACATAAGATTGGCGCCATTAGCCGGCTCAATCACAGTAAATATCTCTCCTGATGTTCTCCACGGGTTGACTGAGTCGTTCACAATATAGCCCCCACCATACCATGCATTGTGGTTGTTATATGGCCCAAAATACCAATTCTGTGTTTTACCCTGAACTGCCCTTCGCGCAGCTCCAGATGAAGAATTGCTCCATGCCGTGAGAATGACAGATATATCACCGTTTGCGAGGTAGTCAGGAGCAGCGCCGGCCAGACCGGAACCAGCAACGAGAGGAAAATAGATCACCGGCTTGCCTGCCTGTCTGTACAGGGTTCCTGCATTTATGATTAAGGGTTGTAAGGAAAAAGAAGATTGCGTTTTATTGCGTTTCTGTCCACTTTGATCGTACCAAGTACTAATATAGCCATTGCCACTGCCAACAAAAGTTTTCAGTGCTGCTGTATCAAGATCTCCTGCAGAGGTAAACCCAATATCCATCAATGTATTGTCACTACTGCGCCTGACCTGGATCGCATTGCCCGAATAACCAGAGCTCAGTTGTCGCAGACTGAAAGCTGCCGCTGGGTTTGCACTCATCGTGCCTACCTTGTCCAGCGCATTGGTGATGGTGTAATATTGCATTTGATTGCTGTCGATCAACTGGCGATCAGCATCTGACAACACTTTATTGAACAAAATAGTCTCTGAAAAAGCGCCCAGGTTACCAGCGGCACCAGCTCCGTCAAACCGAATACCAATATAACCTGCAATTGATGATCCAAAGCCGCCGATGCCCGAAGAATTGTTCCCCTTCAATACGCCATTGACATAAAGATTTGAAGCATTCGTGTTCCGGATGGCATTTACAACCATCAATGCGTTAGTGCTTGGTGTGCTGCCATTGACAAGGATACTGCCACTGTTTACCAGCACCCACATAGTTGTATCTGTCAAAGTACTAAGATCAAGCTGATAGGAGCCCAAGCCTTCCAATATCGCCTGCGTGCTGCCATTGCGACTCCGTACAACGTCCATACGGCTGGCCTGATAGCCGCCGCTGAACTGGCTCATTCCGCTGTAAGAAAGATATCCGGTACCGGATGTATAAATAGCAGGACGGCCATTATCGAAGTTGATCGCACCATTTGTCACAATCAGCGGTTGATTGGCAGTAGTGGTCTGGGTCGCATTGATTCCATTACCGCTTTGATCATACCAGATGCTTACATAGCCATTGCCACTGCCAACGAACGTCCTTAATGTTGCAGTATCAAGATCACCTGATACGGTAAACCCAATGTCCTGAGTGGTATTGTCACTGCTGCGCCTTACCTGTATTGCCTTACCGACATAGTTTGATCCAAGTTTTCGCATGCTAAAGGCCGTTACCGGTCGCGCAGTGGGTGAGCCCAACTTATCCAACGGGTTCGGTGGAGTGACCAATGAATAGTAACTGATCTGGTTGCTGTCTACCGCCTGACGATCCGCGTCTGACAACACTGTATTGAACAAAATGCTTTCCGAAAAGGCCCCGGGGCTGCCACTGCCTCCGGCTCCGTCAAACCGGATACCGATGTATCCAGCAATAGAAGATCCGAAAGCGCTGATACTGGCGGAATTGGTGCCTTTCAAAGTATTATTTATATACAACTTTGAAGCCCCGTTGTTCCTGATGGCGCAGATCGCCATGGGCAAATTTGTGCTGGTTACCGTTCCGTTGACCAGGACGCTTCCACTATTTACCAGTATCCACATTGTTGTATCCGTGAGCGTACTGCAATCCAGCTGGTATGTCCCAAGCCCTGCAATGATAGCCTGGGAGCTGCCGTTTCTCGAACGGGCAACATCCATCCGGCTGGCCTGGTAACTTCCGTTAAATTGATTTAGACCGCTGTAAACCAGGTAGCCGTTAGCGTTAGTGTAGATCACAGGACGGCCATTGTCGCGGTAAACCGCACCGGCATTTACAATAATGGGCTGACTCGCATTGGTAGCCTGGATCGCATTGACCCCGTTGCCACTCTGGTCGTACCAAATACTGATATACGCATTACCGCTTCCTGCAAATGTTTTCAACGCAGTTGTATCAAGGTCTCCCGCCGAAGTAAAACCAATATCCTGCGTCGTATTGTCGCTACCCCTCCTCACCTGGATTGCTTTACCCGCGTAATTCGAACCCAGCTGTCGCAGACTGTATGCTGTAACTGGCTTTGCTGAAGGAGAACCGGCCTTGTCAAGCGGGTTCACAAGTGAATAATAGGTCATCTGGCTGCTGTCTATCGCATTTCTGTCGGCATCCGACAACACAGAATTGAATAAAATGCTTTCTGAAAAAGATCCCAGGTTGCCGCTGCTTCCGGCTCCGTCAAAACGAACGCCTATGTAGCCGGCGATGGACGAACCAAAGGCGCCAATGCTCGTGGAGTTCGTACCTTTCAACAAACCATTGACGTATAGTTTCGATGCTGCATTGTTCCGGATCGCGTTAACTGCCATTAATGTGTTGGTATGAGGAACGCTTGCATTCACGAGGATACTTCCGCTGTTTACCAGTACCCACATGGTCGAATCCGTAAGGGGGCTCCAATCCAACTGGTAAGTTCCAAGACCTGCGATAATCGCTTGTGCATTACCGTTCCTCGAGCGACCAACATCCATTCTGCTTGCCTGGTACCCTCCGCTAAACTGGGTCATGCCACTGTAAACAAGGTAACCAGTGCCGGAGGTGTAGATCGCAGGTCGGCCATTGTCTCTATTGACTACGCCGCTGCTGACGATCAGAGGCTGACTGGTGTTGGTGGTCTGCGTCGCGTTGATCCCGTTGCCACTCTGGTCATACCAGATGCTCACATATCCATTGCCACTACCCACGAACGTCTTCAATGCAGCAGTGTCGAGGTCACCGGCTGCGGTAAATCCGATGTCCTGGGTCGTGTTGTCACTGCTCCGCCGAACCTGGACAGCTTTACCAACGTAGGTCGAACCTAATTGGCGCAAACTATATGCTGAAGTAGGTCTGGCGGCTGGTGTACCTGTCTTATCCAGTGGATTTGTTAATGAATAGTAATTGATTTGATTGCTGTCTATCGCCTGTCGGTCCGATGCTGATAAAGCCGAGCTAAACAAAATACTTTCAGAAAAAGCACCGAGGTTGCCACTGCCTCCGCCATCGAAGCGGATGCCGATATATCCAGCTATTGATGAACCAAACGTACCGATACTGTTACTGTTGGTAGCGCTTAATGCTCCATTGATATATAATTTGGACGCGGCATTGTCGCGTATGGAGTTGACCGCCATCAGGGCGTTGTTGTTCACGGCTGTTCCCTGAACCCAAACGCTGCCGCTGTTTACCAGGCTCCATACCTGGGTATTGGATTGGAGGCTCATGTCCAGCTGATAAGTGCCCAGCCCGGCAATGATGGCCTGTGTGCTGCCATTGCGGCTTCGGCATATGTCCATGCGGCTGGCCTGGTAGCCTCCGCCGAATTGCGTCATACCGCTATAAGACAGGTAACCGGTCCCAGACGTATAGATCGCCGGACGGCCATTATCCCGGTTGACCGTTCCGCTGGTTACAATCACTGGTTGATTGGCGTTGGTAGTTTGGGTTGCATTGATGGCATTGCCGCTTTGATCATACCAGATGCTTATATAGCCATTGCCGCTACCGACAAATGTTTTTAACGCCGCCGTGTCGAGATCGCCGGCGGTTGTAAACCCAATATCTTGTGTTGTATTGTCGCTACTGCGGCGAACCAGGATGGCATTCCCGGTATAGGCAGTACTCAACCGCCGAAGGCTATAAGCAGTAACGGATGTTGCCGTTGGATTACCTGCTTTGTCCAATGTATTTCCTGCTATCATCACACCGGGCAGCACAAGGAACAGGCAGCCCAGAATAAAGATTGGTAAAATATTTTTTTCCATGATTGAAAGCAATTAGTGGTGAAGGTTAATACCCCGTTGCCCTTGTAAGGGCCTGGTAAAATACTTTGTTGGCTCCGCTGGCGTCCACCGTATACAGGTTCCAGTTATCGCTGTCTACCTGTTCCAGGTGGAAGTATCGCGTAGGATCTGCCAGTTGTTTTTTCAGCATGCGCGGGAAAGCTCCTGCCGCACGGGCATTTTCCCATGTTTTGATGGCGCTGAATATGGGATACTTCTGGGAACACGACTCCACGCCACTTTGACTGAGTGACAACATATAGGTAACACCTATGCCCACTGAAATGGCTTCCAGGTTTTCGTATTGCTGAACTGTAGAACCGGATCCTATGCCGGCATTGATTCCAAAGGTTGCGGGGAAATAGTTGGCGTACGCCACATTACGGAGATCCTTACCTTCTATACCCCAGCCACGGGTTCCTATATTGTACATATTACCACCACCACCTACATTAAAGACACTGGCATAGTGCCAGGAACCTTCCATTAGGTTTGCTCCCATTATACGCAGGTAGGGAACCCCCCCCGCTGCAGCTGTTGCAAATAACACCCGGTGAAAACGTTTTATGGAATAGTTGCCCAACAACTGGTCCAGCAGAAACTCCTGCCCATCCCAGTCTATATAGTACATTCCATTTAATATGCTTACATTGGCATAGTAAGTCGCAATAGCATCCTGCAATGCCATATTCGGCACTAGGCCATCATATCCTCCGGAAGTAGTTGGTTGAATTTTATAGATCGTATCTCCCATCGCATGTCCTGTAGCAACAGTACCCCAGTACCCCCTGGTCACGTTTTGCAATGTATACGGAGGCTTGCTGGTTACGCCTACATAATTGATCAACTCCTTGCCTATCTTGATAACATTTAAAGAGGCGTCATGCCCCTCGTTACTACCTGTTTCATTGAGGTAAGCAGGTGAAACAACCGTAATATTTTGATCGGTGGCGCAAATTCCTTTGGCCAACACCCTTTTGATTATATAACAAAGGCTGTCACTGGGAACAGGGCTCACGTCCTTGGTTCCCGGAGGAAGTGCGGTACAGATCGTATGGCGTCCCAAATAGATGCCCAATGGGTTGGACAGATCGGTAAATTGTTTATGAGTCTTGTTACCTGCGGTAAAATGGAGAGGAAAGGAACTTGCCGGATTACCATCAATGTAGCCATTGTTGCCACGGTTTACATGAAAAAATCCGAGGTCCTCAGCGTGGACGGCTTTAAAACCCAGTTGACTCACATATGATATCGTGCTATCGAATAAATTGCCGCCGGTACAAACATCAGGCGTAAACCTGGCCGGGTCTTTAACCCATACCTGGCTCGTGCTGCCATTGATGGCATAGGCGGGATAGGGTAATCCCTCAGTGAGAACAATATTTTTAATAACACCCAAAACAGCGACGCTGTCTGGGCAGCCATAAAAGGCTACTGCGGACCCTTTGATGTCCACATAAGGTACGGGTTCTATATCCTGATGATTGAGTGGGCTGTTTCCAGCGATCAGAAGATTGGGGGGTTGTGAATAGCTTCTTTTCTTGCGCCTGTCCCTCGCGTGGTATTGAATGGATATCCTGCCAAGTGAATCTACCAATGCGCCATCACCATCGAGCAATCTGTAATATTCTTCCGGATGGGAATAAAAAGCAATATCGCTATTACCATCACCTCCCACCACAAAGAGTTGACCTTCGTGTAAGTTTGAAGGCAAAGGGAAGCGTGCCGGATCGGGGGAATGAATGATGTACTCGAAAACACCGCCATCAGTAGCATTGTTGGCAGGTCCGCTCATTGTTGTGTCGTTCAGTGCCATCATACCGATGGCAAAATTGCCGGTCTCGCTGGTATCGCGAGCTACACCAATGACTTCACCAAATAAATTAGTGATGCTTGTATTGTAAGGTCCCCACTGCACCACGTCAATTCCATTTCGTGGCACCACATCCTGCAACACAAGCTTGAAATAGGTGTTATTTATTGCAGAAATATTTACCGTTGCCACAGAACCATTGCTGTAGCTCAACCGAACGGTGTCTGCGCTGTAGACAGCTGAGGAGGGATAATAGTAAAGATTTTTTTTGCTGTCGTAAAGACATAAAAGTGGAGATGGTTTATCCGACGGGCTGAACTCTTTGTTCGGCGTGACGGATGTATTCTTCATACTGGTGATGTAGCCGTGACTGTCCAGCGTTACAGAAAAATACGAAGTACCCAGTGTTCGCTGAGCAATAACGCTACCGCACGACAATACTGAAGCAATAAGGGTGGCAAACGCACACACCGAGAGCTTACAATGGCAAAGTTTTGTCATAATGGTGGCAATATGCCGCCTCAAAATTTCTTTGAGGCGGCCGGTTAGATTATAAAAATGCTATTTCATTATTGAAAAGGATCGAAGCTTCCGCCGCTCCAGCCTTTATTTTGCTGGAACTTGGGATTGCGTTGCATAATGGTATAAGGGATACCATAGATGTATGCATTATCGGAAATATTCAGCGGACCCGCATCCGCAGTGATCCTTGTATAAGTGAACTTATTCCAGGCAGTATTGATATCCTCCATTGGGGTTACAGCAGGTGTAGACACTGATGCTTTTTTCACAACCGCTATTCCATGCCTTTGTCCCATTGATCTCAACATACCAAACATCTTCCACCTTCTGATGTCATCCCATCTTTTGCCTTCAAAAGCAAATTCAACAAAACGCTCATTCTGATAAGCTGTGCGAATATCATTTTGGGTAGAAGCGGTAATACCATAGTTTCCTCCCGCGCCAGCTGAAATGCCGGCTCTTTGACGAACAGCTTTCAATACCTGTAGGGCCACAGCTGTGTTACCAATTTCGTTAGCAGCCTCGCCCATATTCATCAGGACCTCTGCATACCTGATCTCTGGCCAGTCGGTTCCCGAATGTTCGACACTGTTAGTTGACTGATCCACTCCTTTTAGTCGGAAAAAAAACAGGTTCTCTTCACCAAAACCTTCCCAGGAATAAGTGACGTTGTTCCGTGTACCAGCCATGCCACCTGCTGCGGTCACTGAACCATCATCGAGGTAGGACCAAAAGTACTCTTTGTTGGTAGCCATTTGCGGAGAAAACTGCACCGGAGCCCCATTGTAAATGATCGTTGCATAAAATCTGTCATCCCTGTGTTTAAACAAGGTATCGTACGCCATTGTTGCTGGATTCCATGCCGAGCCATCCGACATTGGGAAGGCATTCAATAACTCAAGTGAAGCACAATCCACACCCCAATCGTCGGCGGAATATCTGAGTGGTACAATCCCCGGCACAGGATAATCGGTGGTTCCGGGTGTCTTAAATCTTCTCACCATGATCACTTCCTTATTCATCGGATCGGACCATATACTTTTGAAAGGCGCGTACAAACCTTTACCCTGTCCATCCACGAAATTTTTGGCTGCGAGACAAGCATCGTATGCTTTTTGCCAGGTGGCAATGCCATTCAATCCATTGAAAAGCGGACTGGCGTAAAACAACAGCACTCTGCCCTTGAAAGCCATAGCGGCGCCTTTGTCGATCTTACCTGCATCTGCAGCTCCCCATGAATTTGGCAACAAAGCAATAGCACTGTCGAGGTCGGTCAGTATCTGTGCCACACATTCGGAAGTCTTGTTCCTTGGCAATTGCAGACTGGTCAGGTCGTCGACGGGCTGCGGTTTCAAAATTAATGGCACGCCCCCAATGTCCTTTACCAGCTTGTTGTAGGTCCAGGCCCTGAAGAACAATGCCTGGCCCTTGATGGTATTCTTGGATGCCTGGTCAAAACTGGCGGCATCAACATTTGCCAGTATCTGGTTGATCGTGCGGATGTCTGCGAATGTATTAACGGCCCAGTTATTCACTACACCCAGCGCTGCGTTGTCATAATTCTCCAGCCAGTCATAGGTTGCTGTTCCCAATAAAAACTTATCAGTACCACGCATGGTAGGAAGCGCCTCATCCGTACCGTTTCCGTTCCCATAATTCACCAGGTTGGTATTTGGCACCCAACCTCCCCACCACCAGTTGTTGATCACGGGGCTGCAGCCACCTGCATTTCCCGTCCCATATGGCATACAGGGCATTTCGTTATAGTATACACTATTTAGATAAGAGGTCGCGGCGGATGGACTGCTCCACAGATCGGTTGACGTTAGTGAGGTCAGCGGTGCTTTATCCAAGACCTTATTGCAGTTCGAAAACAAAATGCTTGTAACTGCAGCCAGGCCCAATGTTATTATATGCTTAATTTTCATTGCTGTAGTTTTGAAAGTTTAAAATCTGAGATTTACGCCCGTGGTTACGGTAGTCATGTTAGGATAGCTAGCATTTGAATACACCTCAGGATCATAATATTTGAACTTACGCACGATAAAGAGGTTAGTTCCTCCCGCAAAAACTGAAATAGATTTGATGCCAGTCTTATGCAGAATCGACTGAGCAATCTCGTAAGAGATATTCAAATTCTTTAACCTCATGAAATTGCCACTGTAGATATTAAAGGTAGAAGGCACCACATAACCGTTCGCACGCGGGTCACCACTGTTGAACAATTTCGGCATTCTTCCATTAGGATTTGACGCGGACCAGGAATCATCATAGTATGCACCTGTAGTTACGCTATTAGGATAATTTCTACTCCATGGATCATTGTACAATACCTTATACCCCGCCAACGCACTGAACAGGGCACTCAACGTAAATCCTTTGTAAGAAATATTAAAGTTGAACCCAACAGATATGGGTGCGGTTGTAGGAGAGCCATATTTGGCTATGACAACTTTATCGTACTGGTCAATAATGCCATCCGGTTTGCCGCCGGGTCCTGACACGTCTGCAAAATCCATCATGCCCAATTCAGGTTTGGCGCCAAAAATAGTATGTCCTGCAGGCACATTATTCAACGTCTGTTGATCACGGATAATGCCTGCTGCCTGGTAGCCGACGATATAGTTTAAAGGCTTTCCGTTAGGATTTTCAGCTGGCAATGAATTGGCGCCATAGTCTTTCTCTACAACATTAGTTGTAGCCACGCTGAAATTCAATTTTGCATCGAAAGTGATATCATGACCGATCTTTCCATTGGAATATCCAAGGTCAAACTCCATCCCTTTAGCGTCTACGATTCCGTAGTTAACTGCCGGGAATGAGGTACCGAACTCAATCGGCAAAGCAAGTATGCGACTGCCAAGGATATCATACGAATGTTTTTTCCATAACTCTGCAGTGAAATTCCAGTTCCTCAGGAAATTCAGGTCCAATCCAAGGTTGTACGAAGTGGCACTTTCCCATGTAAGGTTAGGATTAGGCAAACCTCCGTAAGTCAAAATGGGAGCAGGTGCTCCTCCAACATAAAAACTGGAGTCGGACATGTGATAAAGCTCCTGCCAAAGCCATCCGCCTATTGCATCGTTACCTGTTGTACCATAAGAGAAGCGCAGTTTCAACTGATCGATAAATTGCAATGAGCGGGATTTCGCAAAGAAGTTTTCTCTTGATATAACCCATCCTGCGGATACCGAAGGAAACAGCCCCCAACGCTTGTTGGGCGCAAATTTGATAGAACCGTCCTCACGTGCAGACGCTGAAAGGAGATATTTTCCGCCATAATCATAATTGATCCTTCCTATGTAAGACAGTCGTCCATCCTGCAGCTCATATCCGGTAGCCTTAGTATTTGCCGGATCCTGGCTGGCGAATGCAAATTGGTCAATAGTGGAAATAGGAAAATTATATTTGTAGATGGAAGAGTATGTTCCTTTGCTCTCGTATTGTTCATATGCTGCCATCACATTAATATGATGCAGGCCGAAATTTTTGTCGTAAGTGAGGCCACCGTTCAATTGATAGGAACTTACTACGATATTGTCATTTCCTACAAATGGCTGAGAAGGGAACCCTGTTAGTTGAGAGCCGGTGATCGAATCTGTAAGCACCTGTCCATTGCCACTGCGGGGATCCTTTGCAAATGTGTACAACAAAGGTTTTGTAGCAAACGATTTCTTCAACACATTATCGTTGTTATGGCTGTAATTAACTCTTAAAGAAAGTCCTTTTATAAAGGGTACTTTGTATTCAAGCGCAATAAGACCATCGAGTTTTTGATCCTTCACGTTATTGTACCCTCCGTTATTCATCGATTCAATCGGGTTACCACCGGCCCATCCTGGATAAACAGCCTTGCCATTGATATAAGGAGGAATAAAGCCATTGCCGAGATAATATAATTTCTCGTAAAATCCCGAAAGATCAGCATCGCTCGCAAGAGAGGAATAGAATCTATTGCTTTCGTTATTGCTGCTATGCAGGTTCAGGCCAAGTGTTAGATTTTTTGTCAGGTTAGCCGATACATTTGCACGCAGGTTATAGCGCTGAAATTTCAGGTTCGGTAAAAATCCTTTTTGATCAAAGAATGAACCTCCCAGGAAATAGCTTACGTTATCTCCGCCACCGGATACATTCAAAGTGTGCTTCTGGCTAAACGGATTTGTATATGCCGCGTCGAAATACATTTTACCATCCGGGTTGTTGGCATGTATCCAATTTTTGTCGAAATCATTGATGAGACCGGTACCTCCGGCATGCACCTGGTTGTACAGATCCATGGCCTTATCTACGCTCATATATTTCATTTCCACTTCCGGCTTGCTGTACACACCAAACACGGAGCTTAGCTGCACGCTTGGCTTTCCTTTACCACCAGTTTTCGTGGTCACAACTACTACACCATTGGATGAGCGTGAACCATAAATGGCCGCAGAAGCCGCATCTTTAAGGATGGACATGTTAGCAATCTCCGTAGGGTCCAATGCGTCAAAAGCCGATGAGTCGCGAACAACTCCATCGATGACAAACAAAGGACTTCCTCCGTTCCACGAAGAAGAGGCTCTGATACGCACAACAGAGGTTCCTCCTGGCAGACCAGTCGGCGTTTGCACAAAAGTTCCTGAAGCCCTTCCTGCAAGCATGCTGGATAGACTTGAAGTAGGTATATTGGTCATTTCAGCGGTGTTCACGGTCGTTACGGCTGCTGTAAGGCTGGCTTTCTTTTGCGAGCCATAACCGATAACAACGAGATCCTCCAATGAATTCACTTTTGTTTTTAGGGACAAAGGCAGCTCGGTGCGGCCATTGAGCTTAACAGTTGATGTCTCTAAATTTGTACTGCTGACAACCAATGTGGCGTCTTTGCCCACATTCTTCAAAATAAACTCTCCGTTACCATCTGTTGACACCGCCCTGTTTGTTCCCGCAACCGTTACCGTGGCACCCGCAACAGGTTCACCTTTTTCATTGGTCACGCGGCCATGTACATCAACGGGGGGAGCCGGAGGCAGCTGCACTGTAGTGACAGGCACCGCGGGTGCCTTGACCACGATTGCGCCTCCCTCAACGGAATAATTGAAAGACTCATTTTTCAGGCAAAGCCCAAGTACTTCACTAACGGGCATGTTGTGTACGTTCAATGTAATTTTTCCAGCCTTTTCTAACAGGGACTCGTCTACCAATACATTGAGTCCCGTTTGTTTCCGGATCTCCCGGAATACGAATTTCATTGAAGCATCTTTTACCGATAGGCTCACGGTTTGCCCTGCTGTTCGGGCAGATACCTGAAGACATACGGCAAGCATTAGAATCGCAGTAATTTTCATAACCCTAAGCATTTTTCGGGTCAATCCACCCCCCGAGCTATGGGGATGGATAATAGCAGTTAATTGCATAGCTTTGCATTAATTAGGTGAATAATAAATAATTCCAACAAGCATTGTTTATTGATCCCAAGTCGGCCGGAAATGTTCGTTGCATTTCTGGCTTTTTTGTATCCTAGATTGATGTTACATACAACTTCTTCCCTTCTATTCTGAATTTGATATCACTCGCTTTCAACATCTGTAGCACATTGGACAGATTACTGTTCCTGCTGATGATACCAAAGAACTTTTTATCTTTAATTTCCCCCTCATAAACCACTTCGACATCATACCATCTCGCCAGCTGGCGGAGAATGACGCGGATATCTGCACTTTCAAACTGGAAGTTGCCTTCCTTCCAGGAAACGACTTCATCGATATCTACATTTTTTGGCTGAGATAAGCTTCCGTCGTTATCCAGGTATGCCTGCTGCCCGGGTTTTAACAATGCATTTCCTGATCCTCCAATCAGCTTCACAGCACCGTTAATCAATGTGGCATTTACATTCTCTTCATCACTATAGGCATTGATGTCGAACTCCGTTCCAAGTGCCTGCACATCCAGTCCGCGGGCGGTAGCAATAAAGCTCTTCGATGGATTTTTTGCCACCTGCACATACACTTCGCCTGTTATGTTGATACGACGTTCTTTGCCGGGAAAAGCCACGGGAAATTTGATCGAGCTGGCAGAGTTCAGCCACACCCTGGAACCATCTGCCAATGTGAATGAGTAGGTCTCTCCCCTCCCTGTTACTATCGTGTTGTAGATTATTGCGCCTGTATCCTTCTTGCCTTCCTGGTAAGCGATCTGGCCATTTTTGTTCATCAGCGTAGTGTTTCCCTGCTGGGCAATCTCCCCTGCGCCTACACTATCAAGCAAAACCTTGCGGCCATCTGCCAGGATAAGGCTGGCCTTATAGCTGCCTGGATCAACATCTGCTTTAGGCTTCTGCGCAATTGGCGCTTTTACAGTTGGCATGTCATTACGCTTCAATAGCTCATAACCACCCACCGCCAACACTACCACTGCTACAACCGCCGCTACACGTGTCCAAAGAGGCAATCGATATATTCTGCTCCTGTCCTGTCCGTCTGTATTTTCGAGCTGAATAACCGGTGTCGGATGAAGTATTTGCTGAAGCATTTCTTCAGTTCGCTCAGAGGAAATGATCATATCGCCACCTTCATATTTTTCCCACGCATCCGTAAATAGTTCCATGACCTGCGCCCTGTACTCTTTAATCGTCAGAAGGTTCGCCAGTTCGGCTCGCTCATCGTGGCTGGCAGTCTTGTCAAAATATTTTCCAAAAAGGTATGTTAATCTGGGATCGTTCATAAGAAGACGTAGAGGGTTTAACATTCTCTTGATAGAGAGACGATCCTAAATGAAAAAAAGGGGAATGCAACTATAAAATTTTTTTGAGGCTGATCGCCAAAAGCGCAAATTCCGCCCAATTGGCCCGAATATAATTCGATATACTGTTGGAAGCCAGTCTAATATGAGTTTTGACCGACTCAGGAGAAATATTTAGTTGGGCCGCGATCTCCTGATAAGAAAGGAACTGGTGTCGACTTAGCTTGAAAACTTCCTTTCTTCGAGCTGGAAGACCATTGATTGCCCGTTCAATGAGTGAATACTTTAGCGCTTCATCCTCACTGTCAGTAGCTGACCATTCAGACCCAATTGTCTTTTCCCAGGCCTTTCGCAACTCTTTTTCCCGCAATTGTTTCTTCATTGCATCAAATGCCTTGTTGCGGCTTATTACCAGTATGAAATGTTTGAAATTATTGACACCTGTCATCGTCTCCCGGATCATCCAGATCTTTATAAATGCATCCTGAACGATTTCTTCCGTTAGTTCCCTCGATTCGGTGATTTGAAAAATATAGGCTGCCAGTACCTGACTCCAATGCCGGAAAAGCTGCCCAAATGCAGACTCGTCACCTTCGGCAACGCTGGCAAGCAAAGCTTTTTCATCATATGGGTGAGAGTTACTCACAAGCAAATTTTGGTCGTTAGAACACAATAATAGATAATAAATTGAAATTATCTTTAGAAACTTATCTGCTTCAAATCTTCAGAAAGTACACAGCTAAATAATTATAAGTACCCAAAGCTGAAAACATAATTTTTCAACTTTGACCTGTTTGCGTGCATTAATGTTCTGAAAGCAAATTCATGAGTCGAAGATATCCGAACATCACGCTTTCGTTAATGGATTTTACTTGGTTAATCATGGACTATTTTTAGCATTACGCCAACAACATTCAACATTGATCCAACGTAAAATATATTCGCACTACATTTAATGTTAAACTTGCACATATCCTTTGCTCATATGAAGATTAGCTAGAATTTAATATCAATGAAAAAATATCTTCAGCGATTTGTTCAGTTCAAAGTCAGAGAAAAATAGACCATTATCATTTATTAATGAATTTATTCCAATTTGAATCGCTACCACAGATCGCTAATCCATACTTCATTTAAGTGTGTGACACACCAGAACCGAATCGGGGATCGTCAGGCTAGGTCAACATTCAAACAATCCCACCATTTTCTCGCTCTACGAAGTACTATTGATCAAGTTCAAAACTTAAGTAGAACGTTCAAATTAATGTCAATGAATTGGTGATTATCTAAAAAAGAAATCGAGCCTTCTCTATTTGATTCAAGTGCATTTTTTTTGACGACTTACAATTTTACTGAAGCCACAGGAAAGGCATTCTATTATTCACCAAATGAAGAACAAAAAGAAGAACAAGGATTTTGGCGGCAAGCGACCTTCTGCTAAATTTCCAATAATACAGTGTTACAAACTGCTGCGCCATCAACTATACTGCGAGGTTTATCGATTCAACCTCCTTTGGAAAGAAGGCGTCGAGTGATACTAGCAACAACCTACGTTAAAACGCAACAATGGTTCTTGACAAGTTACCGAAATCCGATGACCAAGGGCATTAAAACAAAAAAGACCTGGCAGAAACCAGATCTAATTAAAAAACGAAACTTTAAGATAAACTATTGGAATATGACCGAAACGCTTTCAACCTTTCCGATCTTTAAGTTGCTTATCCTTACAAAGTATATTCCCGCCGGAATATCATTTCGATCAATTTTTGCTGCATAGCTACCGCCTTCGATAATTAATTGTTTTGCAAATTGTACCTGCCCCAAGGTATTGACCAATTCGATTCGGTACGCCCCTGCCTCCATTCCCTGCAAGCCAACTGTAAACCCCGTATTAACCGGGTTAGGATACACCTGGATATGACTACTCGCCTTGTCGAGACGGAACTGAAGCACATTTGAATAGGTGAAAGACTCATTTTCATTTACCAACTTTAACCGGTAATAAACCACATTGCTGCTTACCCCAACATCATTGTAATGATATTTATTATGATTTTCCGAGGAGTTTGAAGGCGCAATGGCAATGCAGGTAAAATCCCTACCATTAACACTACTCTGAAGCTCATACCTGCTCATGTTTATTTCATTTTCTGTTGCCCATGACAGCAGTACGTCGTTGTCGTTCTGCACTCCACCAAAACTCACAAGCTGTACAGGAAGGGAGGTATTACAACTATTAAATGGAAACGTGTAAGCTTTGCCCAATCCATTATTATCAAATGTAAAACTCACCATAGTCCCGACGGTATTGCCGAGGTTTAATAAGCCGGCACCAAAGTCCAATGAATTGGCAGGGCCGCCCACCAAAGCTCGTACCCCCTGGCTCGTGCCATACACATGACCTGCACCTGCAACGCTGTATCCCAACAGAGCCGTGGCGTTTACACCAACTAACGGACTTACCTGCGAAGTTAAATTCCAGTATGAAGAAGGCACATCGGCATAAGTCCCGTCACTTTTGCCAAGGTAAATGTAAGCAGCGCCGCCAACAGCATTCGCGTTAAGAAGGCCGATCGAAGTTGATAAAGGCTCACCAACAATAATATCGCCAATGCCATCGCAGTTTACATCACGCATATTGTCAATGGACGAAGCATACAAAATCCCTAATGTAAGATTACCGGACAGCAGGCTCAATATATTGGTCCCTCGAGGAGAACCTATCACCTGGTCTGACGATACAGGACTGGACGGAGCAGACAATTGCTTTTTAAAAACATGCATTTGCCCAGCCTGAACTTTTAAACCTCCAACTACATTACTAAGGACGGCTCCCACTGGGGCACCCGTCAGCATATTTCCGTTTCTGTTTCCGCTAGCATCTCTTACTCCTCTTACACAATAACCAAACAAATTAGCAGTGTTGCTCAGCAATCCGGTTGACGTCGACTGAAGTCTCGCCAGTGAACTTGTGCTTATATCGGTAGCTGTACTCGCAAACACATAAGCAGAACCACCGAGTATTTGATTATTCAACAAGTTTGATATTGCTCCGTTTAAACTCAACCCGGATGTCATGGTACCTAGGTTTACACCAGCCGGAGATCCAACCAGTATATCTTTAAAACCATCATTATCATAATCACCTGTTCCATCAACGCTAAATCCAAACAGGAGGCCATCTACCTGGCCATTTAAAACCGGAGCCAAAATTGGGCCTGCTGCCCCCCATAACGCTCCTCCTAGCGGCAACGCAGTGACAAGGTTTCCTACTTCGTTATACAACCCTAACACACTGCCCGTTGGTGGCGTTAAAGATTTTACCGTCGTAAATGCATCAGACGGATCACTTAAATATACAAACGCCCCACCGGTTTTTACAGCCGTTACACCGTCCAATCTTGCATAAGTGGGTGACCCAACTATAATTTCTCCCTTGCCATCTCCGTTCAAATCATCAGTAACTGCAACAGAAAAACCGAATAACGGGTTTAGGCTAACTGTGGCTGCAGTTAACAGTGTATTGTCCAGGTGTATGTTTAATAATGGCGTGGGATTCTGCCCCGTCAGCGTTGCCCCTCCCTTGTAAATATAAACTTTGCCAACAGTGGCATTGGCAACACCACCAATAGAGGCCTGCACCCGATCCAAGGGCGCACCAACAATAATATCACTTATGCCATCGCCTGTTACATCACCACCTGTCACACTAAATCCAAACAAAGCTCCAGTAACCGCGGTAGCAGGCTGTAGTACATAACTCGGTGCGGTTGGCAATCCTGTTGCTGAACCCAAATAGACAAACACGGCACCAACCGAGGTAAGTATTCCTGTTCCTGAAACAACATCGGCCATCGCAGGAGCACTTACGGCTACATCATCAAAACCATCACCATTCACATCTCCTAATCCTGCAACTGTGAAGCCGTATAAAGTTTGCACCTGCAGATTCAGGTTAGTTAATAATCCCGGCAGTACGCCATCCGCTGAAGTGCTCCATTCAGGCGTATGGTTTAAAGGATCTATCGTTACCGGATAAACGGCATTTTTATCATCGACATTAAGAACAAGTTCATCTCCTTTCAACCGCATCGCCCCATCAAGCATTTTGCCGTTGGCATCCCACACTTTCATTCCTTCATAATAAAATCTTTTCTTCCCGCTTTTATCTTTCAACACCAGCCGGTTATTGATCAAAGAAGCTCGTAATGAAGATTTTATTTTAAGCGTCACCGAGGCCGTTGCACCTTTTTCTGTCAGAATAAAATTCTGACGGAGTCCTTCTTCATTATTCTTATATTCAATTGTTTGTTTTGAATAATGATAGAGCAGGGTATTTCCTTTATTTTCAACCCAGACCAAATGATCCATGCCGACTTTTATTCCTGCCACTGACTTAACAATAAACCCTGCGGAAACCCCATCGCATCTTACCAAATAGCCTCCGGGCGAAATATGAACGCCCATTTTATTCTTATCATTAACGGCATCGAATGATTTTTCATCCGCGCTCTTAAAATTGTATTGTCCATTTTGCAGATAAGTAAATGCCTTGGTCTGCCAATTTGCAGAAACATCGTTTTGCTTTCCAATTCCCTGGTGCAATTGCAGACCTGTATTTTTTAACTGAGCCTTCACGCCTGGCATTAACAAGTAAAATAACAGTCCAAGAAAAGCGGGGTAAGATTTTTCTTTCATAAAGTTAAATTTTAGCAGATTCTCCAACATGTATACAAACAATGACATTGAATTGCGCTATCGTTTTTTATGCTAAAAACCGAACACAACAGGTACGACATTACACATATCAACGTACTTCAGTCCTAGTTTCCTCTTCACATTGTTACAGTTTTTAAAACAAAGGGTAAGTAAATACAAACCCTAAGTGAGAGACACACCTAGAAAACCAAAACTCTCTCTCTACCGTTGTCAGTTGCCAATAACGATTTACGGTTAATTTCTTTCTATGTTTTATAAAGCAGAGGCGTAAGTAGACACAAACGCCTGGCGTGGGTCCCGAACCCACCAAAATGAAAAATGAGTAATTTCTCCAGCGGATACGAATCTGACTCGTTTGGTCAGGCTGCAATAGCAAAAGCCTGTATAAAATCCAGCATTTGCTCATCTGGAATCAATATGTTCACTTATTTGATTGCGTTCATTCGCCACTGTTATATGAGCGATCTTTAGGAGGCATCGGTGCAACCAAATTGCTCATTTTATCAACGTAAAAAAAGGGTAAGTAGACACAAACCCTTGCTGTGAGAGAACCCACCATGAAAAAAACATAACCATCCCCTCAACATTGTATGAGCAGTCACGGACCACTTGCTCATACCAGTTTTTCAAGGAATCACTATTTTTCATTATTCAACCAGTTGCTTCGCCGGTGATTATTTTTAGACTCTGCAGCCTGCTAATTACAATTACTTTTTAACCATGCATTTCGCACAATACGCTGAGCTGTCGTAAGTTCCTCTTCGTCTATCAGTTCTATTTTATAGAATTCCTTTTTAATCTCCTTCACAGAAACCGGGGCAGATAAATTCAACACTTCCACCTCTCCCGAATTTCCTTTACGGTTGACAGTCACCGTTAGAGTATCTCCTTCTTTGAGCTTTGATCTTACCATATCCAGCACCTCATCAAAATTTGCACTGGTAACCAGTTGCCCGCCGATAGCAACAATTTCGTCCATAAGTTTATACTGCATGGCTTTTCCAAAATCATCCATATTGGCAGCGTTTATAATTTTAATCTTTCCACCAGAACTCATTGTACCAATATTCCCGATGGAAAAAACATTTTTTTCAGAGTAGTCGCTATACCGCACACCCGCCAGCGCAAATATTTCTGTGTAGTCAATGGGCCGATTACCGGCAACATATTGTATCAAAAATTCCTTTACTTCCGGAAAACTGAGCTTTGCAATTTCATCAAACAGATCGCTGTCATTAAAATATTTTTCCTTTCCAAACTTAATCCCGAGATCATGTTTCAGATTGGCCAATCCGTAATTTCCCTGGGAAAGATGCAGCAGGTAAATATCCAGGCAAGCCGCAATCAACGCGCCTTTCATGTAGACATTTCCATATTGATCAGCGTATGTCGTAGCGACTTCTTTGCTTAATTCAGTAAACGAAATGCTGTCATTAAACCTTGTCCTTGACATCCGGATTTTGGATGCCAGTGTGTTCAAAAATTCGGTCGTCGTGGTCAATCCATATTTTACCTGCAGGTGATGCGCATCGTACTCGGTAGATCCTTCGTACAGCCACAAATGTTTGGATAAAACAGGTTGCTGATAATTGAATTCTTTAATTTCCTTTGAACTGCAGGACAATGGTGTGAGAATATGAAAAAACTCATGGGCAGACATATCTTTCACGGCTTGCACTACATTCACCATCATCGGAGACAGGGAATAAAATGACGAATAATTATGCTCCAGGGCTCCGGAAATGCCCGCTGGCCTTGCGCCACCATTAAAACTATATATGAAAGCGTATTTCTTTACCGGTAACTTTCCACCCAAATAGCTTTTAACAGCCGTCAGCAAGGGATAAAGTTCCCTGGCAATAGTGGTAGCAAGCGCTTTCTTATTATCCGAATAAACAGATACAAGCACCTGGGTGCTTCCCAAATTTATAGAAGCAGTATCAGGTTGGCAGTATATGATGGGTGAATCATAGAGTTCACTGATATCAGTCACCTGAAACATATCTGAATTTACTGTACTAACGGATGGGGTGAGCGCAGATGATCCATAAAAACCAGAAGGCTTCTTAAACTCCAACTCGACAGGCAGCGATTTCAGTCCGTCGAAATAACCAAAATAACCTGGCGCATTCACTACAAAGTTAGATCCCGGCTCTATATTTGTTCCGGCCATCGGGTAGATCTTCATGTTCCCCATGTTTGAATGCCAGGTATCCTCAATACGATAAGTAACCCTGTATAGCAGGTTCGCCTTTTCTATTTTCCAGGTATTTACATCAATGTGACTTACTCGCAGTTCTTTGCCCGATTTATCAAAGGCTTTCAGGTTTTGAACAAAACGTCCGAAATCACTGATGGCATAGGTTCCAGGGATGATGGCAGGAAAATAAAACCTTATTTCGGACCGGTTTACTTTTGGAGTGAATAATTCAACATCCACAGCATTGCCCGCAGCTTTAGTAAAGTCAACTGAATAACGGTATTTCGTCTGTGCAAATCCGATAATGTCTAAATATGACAGCAAGACAACGAATAAAATTCTTTTCATAATCCTAATGATATTATGGTCGATTTGCCCATACCCTTGTGCAGACTGAACATACTCAACCTTACGTTCATATTACCGACACTTATAGGATACGATACCTCATTTTTAATAAGACGTTAAAAAAACCTCAGGCTACTATTGAGAGGATGTATTTTGTTATCTGATTTGTTTTGCCAATTCAATGGCTGCATCTGCAGCAAGGCTAATGTAAACATCTTCGCTGACGTTGTTCAAATTGGCTGTATCCTGCGCGTTGTCCCCAGTGCAGCTGTGTACCTCTAACTTCTTTTTTAGATGCAATAGCGACTCCGATGCTGTTAGCAGTGTATTTTGTGATTTTATTTGCTCATAGTATTTCTTCCATTGAAGATCAAGTGGCTTACTATTTAATATAGCAAGTTGATTGGTATTTTGCTGCATTTTTTGAAAAACGGCATCCTGTTTTATTTTCTCCTGCATTCTTATTTTCACAGCAGACAGATCGTAGCGAAAGTTCCAGGCTTCGTAATCAGCGGGCTCTATCTGATCCCAGGGCAAAGCGCCTGTTTTGTTCCTTTCCCGCATATCATTTTTGTTTTCCCTGTGGTCCGGTACAACAACATCTGGCGTAACTCCTTTTAACTGCACAGAACCACCGGTAATGCGAAAGTATTTTCGAAGTGTCAGCCGCAAAGCCCCAAAGTCATTTAACGTTCCGGAGTTAGCTGATGATGCAAAAGGGATGATATTTTGCACTGTGCCTTTGCCGAAAGTAGGCGTACCAATAACAAGCGCCCTATTGTAATCCTGCATGGCTGATGTGAAGAGCTCCGCGGCCGAAGCAGAATATGCGTTCACCATTATTACCATAGGCCCGTCATAATACATATTCTTGTCCATGTCTGCTATGGCTTCTACATTCATCCGCCTGTCTCGCACCTGAACGACAGGGCCGTTGGGTATAAAGGCTCCTGCTATAGATGTTGCATCCTGAAGACTGCCACCCGGGTTGTAACGCAGATCCATGACAATCCCCTGTACATTTTCTTTCTTCAGTTTTGCGATTTCTCTGCGCACATCCGCATAACATGAAGAATTATTGCCAGCATAAAACTGCGGTAATTTCAAGTACCCTATTTTCCTATTATCTTTTTGAATAATCAAGCTGCTTGCCAAGTTGGGCTCCGGCGGCAGCACGGACCGCTTTAAAGTAATCGTATATCCATAGCCATTGGGGCGCTTGCAGGTGAGCGTTACTTCGCTTCCCTCTCGTCCGGTTATGAGATCAACCATTTCCTGGTAGTTATAACCGTCAACTTTTTCAAAGTCCCCATTTGCCTGCCTAATACCCAAAATCATATCACCAACTGCCATTTTACCCGATCCCTCAGCCGTTCCGCCGGGTAAAATGGAACGTATGCTCATCGTTCCTTTCTCTTCCTTCAGCCTGATGCCAATGCCACAGATAGTTAGCCCCTTTCCGCTGCTCCATTCGTTCCATATCCGTTCATCGGCAGGCGTCATGTACTCAGAATGAGGATCAGCTGCAAGCGTAACCTCTTTCACATAACTATAGAAATAATCACTATCGGCTTGATGCAGAAACTTGTCGATTTTTTTTTCCTCGCTTCTTTTCACGATCATCCTGGCAACAGGCTCAATTTGTTTGGTTCCGTTTTCATCCGGATGCAACCTGGTCATTCGCTCAAGTACCTGGCTCTTTAAATACTTTCTCCACTTTTCTTCCCGCTCCTGCATATTTTTAGGATATTCATCAGCGTTAGTATTTATGACAAAAGTTTCATCTTTATCCAGATCAAATGGCTTGGACAACAATGCTGTGTAAATACCTTCCGATTCTACGATTCGCTTCCTGAATATATTTTCCACCTGCTGGTAAAAAACCGGAGGCTGGCCGTTTAACTCATCATCTATTTTTAGTGCATATTTTTTCAGATCGTCGACATCGTTCTGCATAAAGATGGTCTGGTTTCTGTCCAGCGCTTGCATATATCTGTCAAATACCCTAAGGGCAAATGAATCATCAAATGCTTTTACCGAATAATGCATATTTTTAATGGCATCCGCAACCTGGTGTAAAATAATTTCATCGCTGGCGGGAACGGATGTTTGTGCCAATAGCTGGCAAGGAAGAAAAAACGCGATTATTATGATTTTGTAATTGAATACCTTCATTGTACTAAGCTTTAAAGTAGAAATAATGCTGACATCCTTTAATCTCCCAATAACTCTTTCATCCTGGTCACCAATGCATCTCCACGGAGGTCCTTGGCGACGATGATGCCATTTTTGTCTAGTAAAAAATTCCGCGGAACAGCATCAACATTATATAGTTTCGAAACATCGCCATTTTTATCCCACACATTGTACCAGTTCATGTTGTCCTTTTGAATGGCATCTTTCCATGTTTCGCTGTTCGTTTCTCGCGGGGATGTCACACTCAATACCGTAAACCCATTGTTGTGATATTTGTTATATAAGCTGGTTATATAAGGCGTTTCAGCTCTGCAGGGTTGGCACCAGCTGGCCCAAAAATCGATGAGCACGTATTTTCCTTTCAAAGATGACAATGAGAGCTTTTGGCCCGATGTATCTGCGAGTGCAAACGCAGGAGCAGGTTTACCAATATCGGTTGCGGCAACAAATTTGATGTAATGTTCCAAATCCCTTCCGGATGGCAACGCTTTAATGTCTGGCGCAAGGTTATTATAGGCACTCAATACCGCCCCCATTCTACTTCCTCCATTGGCACATACACGTAATACCCAAATCGACAGCGGGGAATTGCGATGCGTTTGCGCATAATTAAGCAGCTTTTTCAGTAATGGAGCAATTTTTTTTGTACCCTCTCTTACGACACGCTGCATGGTAGCAGTATCATGTACAGCGTTTGCCTCATCCCACTCTTTCCTGGCGATGTTCGATTCCTTCCTGTTTTCATCAAGCAGCTGCTGTAAATACACAAAGTCTTTGTGCCAGGCGGAACCGCTGACGGTGATATTGGAAAAGGAATCCACTGAATGTACACGAACGGATCCTGATGACATATAAATCCTGCACTGATCTTTACCATTTAGGATTGAAAGGGAAGTTTGCTTATTCCTTTGATCCGGAAAATAGGATACAGTTAATTTAATATCCTGCGGTTCCCTCAGTGAGCCTGCAAATGCGTAAACTCCGTCTACCACATCGGAGGAATCTTTTACGTGACCTTTAGGGCTTATATAATTGATATAAACCTTCGCGACGAAAGGCATATTCGTCAATGAACCTTCCAGTTGAAAAATTTTGCCCTGTGCCTTCAGGTTATAAAATGACAAACTCAAAAAAATAACTTGAAAAAAAAGTTTCATGTTGGTCAAAAATGAATAATTAGTAATAAAATAAGCGCAACCAATAATGAACACAAGCAGATAGAAAACCAACCCCACACTTAACGCACCAAAGACGAGACTTCAACTATTCTACTCACCAAAAACTTCCTTCAGTTTATTTTCCAATTGCTCCCCCCTCAAATCTTTGGCAATGACGACTCCTTTCGGATCGATCAAAAAGTTTTGCGGAACAGCTATGATATGGTATAAACTGCTCACTTCTCCTTTAGCATCTATCACCTGCGTCCATGTTAATTTATCTGTAACAATGGCTTTTTTCCATGCCCCTAGTGTCGCATTCTTGTCGGTGGACACGCTCAGCACTGTAAACCCCTTGTTTTTGTAGATATCGTAAGCCTTTAATACATTAGGATTTTCCGCCCTGCAGGGCCCGCACCAACTGGCCCAAAAATCTACCAGCACATATTTGCCCCTGAATGAAGAAAGTGAAACCGGTTTTCCCAACGAATCAGGCAGGGTAAAGCCTGGCGCTGGCACTCCTGTAGCAGTTTTGGAAGCAACCGCTAATAAGTCGACCAGAGGCTTGGCAAGCGGCGTATTTCTCACCTCAGGTGCGAGCGACTGAAACAAGGCATCTACTTTGTGATAATCTTTAATATCCTCCCCTGCATACACTTTTAAGGCCCAAAGGGACAGGGGTGAATTGGGCTTGGCCTTAATATAGGGCAACAATACATTGCTGCGAAGGTGCTCGTCCAACAACACATAATCATGGTTTATGCGTTTTACGGTAGCGGAGTCCCTCATCATTGCTGCTTTTTCATAATCAGGTGAAGGCGGATTTCCGTTCTTGTTCATTTGAAGGTTTATGGACGCTGTATTGTAATCTTGCATGTAAATTGAGCTAGAGTCTTTGGTCAGCTGCTGCTGCTGCATCAGGTAAACGAAATCCTTGTGCCAAGTGGCGCCCGAGCCCGATATTTCCATGCGAGAAAAAACACCGGTTGAAATAATGTCGATAAGACCGGGATTAATGTATACATCAGCAAAATCACCCTTCTTTCGTTGGGACCTTTTACCGTTCGCACCCGGTATAAAAGTAACCCAAAGGCTCACCCGATGTGGTTCAAATATTTTGCCTACCAATGTGTATTGCCCATCTACTACCTGTGCAGAATCCGTTACATCCCCTGTTAAATTCCGATAGCGGATAAACACTTTATCGACGAGCGAAATGTCTTTTAAAGTACCGTTGATCTGAAAAAGTGCCGGTGTTTGCGCCTGGAGCATACCGAAGCAAAAACAATAAACGATTATTATTTGAATAAGATGTTTCATTGATTGTTCAATATTTTCACCACTTTGTTTAAATATTCTTTACTCCTTCCACTGTGTATCCTTTGTCTCTTAACAACTGGATCAGTCCGGCATCCCCAAACAAATGCGCAAAGCCAACGGCCACAAAGAGCGACCCGTCTTTTAGTTTTTCCTCAAGCCTGGGCATCCATAACCGGTTTCTCGCCTCACCAATGATCTTTGTGAATCTGTCGTCACCTGAACTTTTTAATATTTTATCCAGCTCAGCCGATTTTTGTTGTTTGTATAAAGACAGTGTTTTCATATAATCATTGTTGTCTGCTGTCAGGTTGTTCAGTTTGTCAATCGCCCTCAGCAGATCTTTTGCCTGTTGCCGGTAAGGAATACTGTCCATATACCCCGCCTGTTCTTTGAAACTTGAAAGCCCGCTGATTCTCTTTTGATAGATCACTCCAACCCATTGTAACTCTTCCTCCATTTTGCTATATGTTTTACAGGAAAGCAGTCCTTTATTGATCACCGACTGCACAATGCATGGTTTGTAGGTAAGTACAAAATTTCGTGGAAATCCCAGGTCGGCATGCTTCTCAAAATAATTATTCACGGTATCCAATTCCCCCTTACCCAGCAGCATATTAAGGGTTGTGTCGCCGTTCATCTTACTGTACTTTAAAGTGCTAACCACCATCTCTGCAGCATTTCCAATATTTATCTCAAAGACCATTTCATCACAGCTACTGATAGCCCGCTTCACACCGTCCGTCAATAGTTTTTGGGCATCCTCTTCGCAGATAAGATGACAGGTACCGAATAAATAGGAGGGTCGCGTCAGCCCTTTTCCGCTGATCTTCCAGAGTAGTGTATTTATAGTGGACGCATTATCTGCTTGCTGGGCGTTTCCCGGATGGAGAATAAATTGACAAATACTCCATAATAAAAAGATCTTGCTGTACCTCAACTTAATAAATTTAAGCTTTTCGAATCCTGTTTTGTTCTGCAATTATAAGCCCGTATCCAGAAGAAAGCAGACAAGAATGGGTTCATCACAGTGTTGATTATGCGCCATTCTTGTTGCTTCAAATCACATGTACCCAATTATTTTAAAACAGGTCAAATTGAAAGAATTGACAGATGCCACCACCTTAGGCATTAACAGGCATTAGAATGAATGGTTATTTATTTCAGTAGCGTTTCGATTTGAGCTTTTATTCTGTCCTCAAGTCCGCTAACGTAGCTTGTCTCAAGAAAAACGACTTTTCCTTTTTTATCTATAATAACATGAGTTGGAAAGCCTGCAACATTGTACTGGTTAGCAATTCCTAATCCGTTGGGAACTATGCGATATTTAAATTCATTCTTTTTAAGAAACGCATTAATCATTTCAACATTGTCATTACCGATGGCTAAAAACACCACATCCTTTCCTTTAAAGTCGTCTACCAATGTATTCAGGTGCGGCATTTCTACCACGCAAGGCTTGCAGCGTGTAAACCAGAAATTGAGTACTACCACTTTTTTTCCTTTGAATTCATCAAGCGAAACTTTTTTGCCATCGATATCTGTAGCAGAAAAATTTTTGGCTTTACTTCCCAACAGTTCAACTCCTTTTTCATCGGTAATGGATGATGACGACAGCAACTGCGCCGTGGCTGTTGTTTCATCCATGTTATCACTTCTTCCAGCTGTGATCATGTTACGGCCCCGCTTTTCCTCCAATGTCGCCTTACGATATACTGCCGCTTTTATGTGGTTGTTTTCATCGACATAATAATCGGACGACAAGTCGTTGTTTCTTGTTATCTTATTAAATTCGGGGTTCGGTTTTCCTTCGATTTCCATCGGTACGAGTTTGCCGTTTTCATCGAAAATAGCTACCCTGCCGATGTTCACCATAGTACGCATTCCATCTTTTTTGGAAAGTTTTTTAAGATCTTTCAGGAAATCCTCTGCGCGCAGGTTAGGGTCAAACTTAATGGCCTCCATTGACGCCGGATCATTCATATCTGTACCATCGGTGAATGTATTAGCCTGGGCATTGGCTTCCATCATTGCTTTCAGCGCCTCCTTTTCTTCCGCTGAAGCTTTGCGTACCAGCATAGCAACCACCTTATTTTTATTAGCCGGATTTACATAAGGAATTAGAATATACCCCCCGTCCCGGTTTTGAGCATATGTCGTAAACTTCTCGAAACTGAGCTTGGTGCCATCCTCAAAATAAAGTTCTTGTCCCTTGGAAGGATCAAAACTCTGCCCCTGTTCATTAGTTACTTTAAATGGATCAAGCGCTATAAGGTTTTTCAACGCTTCGACCTGTAAGGCGGGTTTTGTTTCCTGTGAATAACCCTTGAAATTCGCTTCAAAAACAAAGGCCGATAAAAGTAAAAGTATTCCAATTTTCTTTTTCATGATCTGTACATTGATTTTTTAAAAGATGCGGTTTTGCATCAAGTTGTGACAAGCAATAACCTCGAGTATAAGACGAATTGTCGGCAGGATAACTACTATCTTCGGCCTGCCTATTTTGCTAAAAAATTCTCAAAAAGACTGGTGTTATTTCAGCGAGAAGAAAGCCGTCAGCTACTGCATGTATGTTGCGATAACTCCGTGCTTCATTATAATAAAGAGGGAAGGAACAACTCGCCTGGCGAGCTATCCTTCCCCTCTTTGATAACGAACCTTACAGTCGTATTAGCGATATTCAAGGTTCTGTACCAGGTTAGGATTTGCACTCAATTCTCCCGGAAGAAACGGCATCACATAATATTTGGGGGTAAACTGGCGCCTGAATTTCACCGTACTTGAATTTGGAACAAGATTGAGGTTCCCATTGCTTTGGTCCACTGTTCCGTCCAGGCAATCATAAACGTCTTTTATCACGTCGGGGCCAATTTGCCAACGCACAATATCAAACCAACGGAGACCCTCACCCGCAAATTCTACCCTCCTCTCCCTGCGAACGAGCTGCCTTAATGATTGCTGGTCAGGATGGGTGGCAGCGCTTACTGCCGGCATGCCTGCCCTTTGCCTCACGAGATTAATTGCATCATAGACAGAAGCGTCAATCTGCCCCGTTTCTATTTTCGCTTCAGCATAGGTCAGCAACACTTCCGCATATCGGATCACAATCACATTTCCCCCGGTACTGTATAAATTGGTACTGCCATAGGCGGTATTCCAATAATCATTCAAATTGCTCAGGTATTTTTTTGACCCATACCCGGTCGGAGGATTCGGGGCCCATTCTTTGTAATTGCTCGTTTGTAAGGTGTACCCGCTGCCGCCCATCATAGGAGGGCCTGGCGGGCCTGGCATCGGAGGTGTAATCGGATCAAAATAAATTCCGTTGTAAGATAACCCGGGACGAATTACCGTCGCATCAAGCCTTGGATCTCTGTTCTTGTAGGGTTGTAACGGATCATATGCAGGATCTGTTTGAATCGTTTTTCCATTGATCGTCTCAAACTCATCCACAAGGCTTTGTGTGATGGCTATTTGACTTTGCCCCACCGGCGAAAGAGCGATACCATTCAATGCTTTTGCGTTGTAATTCATCATACACTGAACGTCCAGAATCACCTCATGGTTCGTTGAGCTACCTTCGATCTGTGGCCTGAAAAGTTCCTGAAAATTATCATACAATGCATAATTAAAGGGCGGCGCCATCAGCTGATTACAAGTTGCGATGCAGTCACTATATTTCTTATTGTACAGTTCGATGCGGGCTTTCAGGGCCAGTGCCGCACCGCGGGTGATCCTTCCCTGATCACCCCAATCAACATAACTTACCGGCAAATCTGGAGCAATGGCCGCGAGTTCCTTCAGCATCAGATCGGTTATCTCTTGTTTTGTAGCCTGTTTCTGGGTGCGGCTTTCCTGCTGGGAGCCGGTGTGCAACACCAATGGAACATCCCGGTAAAACTGGGTAAGAATAAAATATCGATAAGCGCGCAAAAATCTTGCCTCTGCTTTTGTACGTGTTTTAAAAGCGGCATCAGCAATCGTGCTGTCGGCTTTGTCAATATTCTCCAAAAACCAGTTGCAGGCGTAAATGGTCTGGTAGGTATAAAAGC
>Ga0318567_10000150_pt1 | contig 31394 bp, 28 predicted proteins | sample GRESIP088b5f20_FD_203691 | JGI IMG/M metagenome (GOLD analysis project Ga0318567, IMG submission 203691) | Tropical soil microbial communities from Luquillo Experimental Forest, Puerto Rico - GRE.SIPMG.088b5f20 | ecosystem: Environmental > Terrestrial > Soil > Tropical forest > Bulk soil...
TTCGCCTTGGGCTTCCTCTGCACCTCGCCTCGCGACGACGCACTTGCCCTTTGGCTAGCCTTCGGCTCTACAAGCCTGGCACCGGGACTTTCACCCGGCTGGATTCGTGCCATGCACGGCACACACGATGAAATTCAGCGGCGCCGCAAGGCGTCCGCCGGAATGACGGGTTCGGCCGCTTATGGGCGCCAGACATTGACTTGCCCGGCCGGGGTAGTTGAAACCAGCAACATCTGTGAACGCCAATCCACAAGCATGAGCTGATACTTCTTGTTGAGCGTGAGGAATGCCTTTGTCAGCGGGCTGTCGTCGCCGTCCACAAGCGCGGCCAACGACATTACGCCGTCGCTGCTTGCGATGCCGTACAGGAAGACAGAGCCAGATACGCGAAGCGTGTATCCGTCTTTGACTTGCCCAAGTGGCCTGGACGCAGTGGTCAGTATGGGAGACGGTAACTTGGTAGCTGATAGCAAGCTTCCAAGTTCAGCAATGGCCGAACTGCCAAGAACTGGCGCTCGTGGCAACTTCCGGGCATAGACGTCAGTCCACCCAAATTTCGTCCGATGTTTCGCTTCGAAGGACTTGTACTCGGCGAGACGTGCCTTGATTTCGGCAAGACGACTTGGTGGAAAGAACTCGATCTGTCGCCAGTCGTCTTCGTGAAACTGTGGGGCACCCTCAAAGGATTCGGGCGTTGGCATGACGAACTGGATCTCTTCTGCGGCGACTGTAGGCATGCTGAATCGAACAGCTTTGGTATCAAGGGTCGCTGTGGGTGGAGCAGCTTGCGCAGAAGCGCCTACACCGATGGACGCCAGAGCGGCGGCGATTATCTTTTTCATGCGAGGGATCGTACTTCGCGGGTAGCGGCCAAACGTAATGTACAGAGCACTCAAAAGTGCTCGATAAAGCAGACCTTGCTCGATAATCTCGTCATCAAATCCTCCCGCAAGTGGCTTGCAGCCTTGCAATGGCTGCTATTGGGCCTTGTTAAACGGATAACGATATTCTGGCAGACCACGTGCTGCATCGGTGGCCGATTTCACGCAGCCTGGCTGCCCGCTAGCTCCGGCGCAACTGCTACAGTGCCAATCCGCCGCCCCGAAGTTCGCCACTTTCCCGCACCCCCATGTTCCCTCCTTCACCGCCAAACAGCCAAGAGTCGCTGGCCGCGTTCCGAGATCTGACTCAACGCGCGCTGGCCGCCGGGGTTGTGCTGCGCGCGCCGCCGCCACTACGCACCACCTGCTGCGGGCGCGGGTGCAACGGCTGCGTGTGGGAAGGGTTTTATGCGGCGGCCACGTTCTGGCAGGAGGACGCCTTGGCGGCCTTGGCCGAGGCCGAGATCACGCCGCGCTAGGCGCTACAGCGCGGCGTGGATGGCCGCGGCCATCTCGGCCACCGCCTTGCGCGACTCGGCGAAGCCCAGCAGCGGCCAGACGTGAACCATGTCCGGCGCCACGCGCAAATCCACTTCGCACCCGCTGGCGCGCGCCTTGTCGGCAAACGCGATGGCGTCCGGCCCCAGGATGTCGCGCCCCGCAACGAACAGCGTCATGGGCGGCAGCCCGTGCAGTTCCCCTTGAATGGGGCTGATGGCCGGATGGGACGTGGGCAAGGCGCCCGCATACATCTGCCCCGCCAGACGTGCACCGACCATGGCCAACATCGGATCACGCGGTGCTATGGCCGGCACATCGGGGTGTGGCAGTTCCACATCCACCCAGGGCGTGATCAGGATGAGCCGGCGCGCAGCCTGCACCCCTTGATCGCGCAGGGTCGCAGCCAAGGCTATTGCCAAGCCGCCACCGGCGGAGTCGCCCATGAGGAATATCGGGCCGCCGTGCGCGGATTCGCGGGCGTGCACCTGCTGGGCAAATGCAAGCGCCGCAAGGCCGCGATGTTCCGGCGCCAGCGGGTACAGCGGCACCACCAACTCGACACCGGTCACATGCGCCAGCTCGGACAAAAAGCGCCAGTGAAACGCATTGATGGGCCGCACATAGGCGCCGCCATGGAAGTAGACGGCGCGTGCCACTACCGCCGGCGTGCGCTTTGAGCGCAATCGAAAGACCGCACGGCCTGCAACCTTCTCCTGCGCAATATGCAGGTCGCGCGCCATAGATGCCGGCGGCAACGCTGGTCCAGCCTGGCGCGTTTGCCGGATGCCTTGCTCCAGCCCCTCGCGGGACGCATAGATGCGATTGCGCCGGATCAGGCGCAGCATCAGGAAGGTGGCCTTGGCTCCGAGACTGGTTGCCATGGGTGATCGACTCCGCGTAGGTGGGAGCAACGATCTTAGTGGAGCTACAGCGTTGGCCGTGCGCGAAGGGGCATGGGCACCGGCGGTTGCGACTGACCACGCGCAAAGGCCTCCATCAACTGCCGGCACGCACCATTCGGATCGGCTGCCCGTGTGACGGCCGTGATGACCGCTGCGCTGGCCACACCGGTCGCCGCCACATCCGCCATCTGCGCCACGCCAATGCCCGCAATGCCGACCACCGGCGTGGGCAACAGGCCGGCCCAGTAGCGCAGGTTGTCCAGACCCTGCGGAATCCAGGGCATGTCCTTGCTCTGGGTGGCGAAGATGGGGCCGCAGGCGATGTAGCTGGGGCGCTGACCCCAAGCACGAGCCACCTCCCAGTAACTGTGGGTACTCAGCCCCAACCGCACACCAGCCCGGCGCAAAGCGTCCAGGTCCACTTGATCCAAGTCTTCCTGGCCCAGGTGCACGCCGTAGGCGCCGCATGCCAGGGCCAGTTGCCAGTGGTCGTTGATGAAGAGTTGGGCTCCGGTTGTCCGCGCGGCGTGGGCGATGCTGGCGCGCACCTGATCGGCCAAAGAGGGATCGGCAGCGTCCTTGATGCGCAGCTGCACGGTGCGGATGCCGCTCTCCAGCACGCGGCGCACCCAGTCCGCGCTGTCCACCACGGCGTAGACGCCCAGGTCGCTGGACGTGAGTTGTGGGAAGGGATCTAGCTGGGCAGACGTTGGCCGCAGAGGTGTCAGCGCGGGCAGGTTGTCCGTGTGCTGCGCGAAGTCCGGCTGCGCACAGACCGGGCCGGCGCCGCTACCGGCCGCGTAGCCATGGCGCAGGGCGTGGGTGGTGGCCATCTTGGCCAGCACTACCGCGTCGGCCGGGCAGTAGCCGTCGGCCAGTGCGGCGGCAGCGCTGCTGGCAAAGGTGCAGCCCGTGCCATGCTGGTGGCGCGTGTCCACGCGTGGCAGGCTGAGCCAGCCGCTGGCTTGCGGGGTGAGCATCCAGTCGCAGGCGAGTGTGCCGGAATCGTCGCCCCCCGTGACGACCAACGATGCGCCCGCTGCCAGCCAGGCCGGCGCTACGGGCGCGCCGCCGGCGTCCAGCAGCCCCGGCATGCCCAGGCGCTGCGCCTCGGCGCGGTTGGGTGTGGCCAGGGTTGCACGCGGCAGCAGTTCCTGCACATAGGCCTGCAGCAAGGCATCGTCGGCAAAGGCGGTGCCTGTGGACGAGCCCAGCACCGGGTCGACGACCAGCGCCACCATGTGGCCCTGAGCACGTGCCGCTTCGCGCAGGCGGTCCACCCAGCGGCAGACCACGCGCAGGTTGTCCACGCTGCCGAGCAGGCCGGTCTTGATGGCGGCGGGCGGCAGGTCTGCGGCCAGGGCAGCGAGTTGTGCATCCAGCACGTCGGGGCTCACGGGCACCACCTGGGTAACGGCCTGAGAGTTCTGCGCCGTGATGGCGGCCACAGCCGTGCAGGCATGCGCATCAAACGCCTGCACAGCCTTGAGGTCGGCCTGCAGCCCGGCGCCGGCGCCGGAGTCGGAACCGGCGATGCTCCAGACGACGGGGCGTGCAGAGGTATTTTGGCCTCCAGCCCTCGTGGACATTGCGTGAGTAGCTCCGTTTTTCATAGCAATATCGGATAACCCGCCACCGGTGTGGAGGGCACAGCCATGTCCTGCTGGGGCATGATGCCGGCCTCATAGCCCAGGCGGCCGGCCTCGATGGCCAGGGCAAAGGCGCGCGCCATGCGCACCGGGTCCACGGCGTTGGCGACGGCGCTGTTGAGCAGCACGCCGTCGAAGCCCATCTGCAGCGCCTGCGCCGCATCCTTGGGCGAGCCAATGCCGGCGTCCACCAGCAGCGGCACATCGGGCAGGCGTGCGCGCAGGGTGCGCAGGGCGCTGGGGTTGAGCAGGCCCTGGCCGGAGCCGATGGGCGCGCCCCAGGGCATGAGCACGGTGCAGCCGGCATCCAGCAGGCGCTGGCAGCTGACCAGGTCGTCCAGGCAGTAGGGGAAGACGGTGAAGCCGTCCTTGACCAGTTGCGTGGTGGCTTCCAGCAACGCGAACGGGTCGGGCTGGAGGGTGTGGGCGTCGCCGATGACTTCGAGCTTGATCCAGGGCGTGTCGAACAGCTCGCGCGCCATGTGGGCCAGGGTGATGGCCTCGCGGGCGGTGTGGCAGCCGGCGGTGTTGGGCAGCAGGTGGGCTCCGGTTTCGCGCACCAGGGCGAAGAAGTCGCCGGCCTCGCTGCCTTGGGCCAGTTGGCGGCGCAGGCCTACCGTCACCACTTGGGCGCCGCTGACGCGGATGGCGTCTTGCAGGACTTGGGGGGAGGGGTAACCGGCTGTGCCCAGGAAGAAGCGGCTTTGGAGGGTGCTGCCGCCGATTTGCCACTCTTGCGCTTGGGGGGCGAGCCTGGGAGGGCGGGCGTTTTGCTCCGTGTCCCCCGCCCGCTTTGCGGGCTCCTCCTTTACCTGCGCAGAATGCCCGGCCTCCCAGTCTCTTGGTGTGGTCGTTGTCATGGCTAGCCTCCGGTGATGGGTTGGAAGGTCAGGATGTGGTCGCCTGCGCGCAGCGCGGTGCTGGCGCGCTGGGTGCGGGGGATGAATTGGCCGTTGACGGCAGTCGCCAAGGATTCCGGCGCCGCGTCTTGGGACTGGACCCAGTCTTGCAAGGTTGTGGCAGTGGTGGTGTGCGCTTCGCCATTCACCTGGATGGCAATTGCCTCCGCGGTGGTCATGCGGCCATCTCTTTCAACGCCTGCTCCACCAGCGCCGGCGCCAACAGCCAGCCGTGGCGGTACAGGCCGTTGATGCGTGTGCAGCCTGCTTCCGTGCTCAGCAGCGGTAGGTTGTCCGGTAGGGCCGGACGCAGGTTGGATTCGGAGTGGATCACGCGCGCCTCCACCAGGCCGGGCAAGGCGCTGTGCGCGGCGCTGAGCAGTTCGATCGTGGTGCGCAGGGACACAGGGGAGCGGTCTTCGCTCTCGATCTCGCTGGCGCCGACGACGAAGTAATGGTCGGGCCGCGGCACGACGTAGACGCTGTGGCGCGGGTGCATCAGGCGCAGGGGGCGGCTCAGGTCCACATCGGGGGCGTGCAGCAAGAAGATTTCGCCCCGCACGCCGCGCACCGGCAGCTGCGGCCGGGCGCCCACGCCGCGCACGTCGAACACGTGGTCAAAGCGCAGGGACTCGGTGCCGCCTTGCAGTGCGACCTTCAGCACACCGGCCTCGGCGTGCTCCACAGGTGCACCCCAATGCCAATGCACGCCCTGGCGTTCGCCTTGCGCGTGCAGGCCCAGCATGGTGTTGTGCACCTCCACATAGCCTTCGCAGGGCAACAGCCAAGCCATGCTGGGGCCTTGGACGGAGGGCTCCAGCGCGCGCAGCGCATCCACCGTCAGGGCCTGGGGTTGGTGCTGCGCGTCGGCCTTGGCCTCCAGCAGGCCGACCACGCGCTGCGCGGCGCCAGCGTCGGCGCGGTGCGCCACCATCAGGCTGCCGGCGAAGTGACAGACGGTGCCCACGCCCAGGTCGCGTGTGATCTCCGGCCAGAGTTCGCAGGAGCGCAAACCCAGGCGGAACACGTCCTCATTGCCGCGGTCCAGCTCCGCCACCGGGCTGAGCATGCCGGCAGCCGTCCAGGCCGCGCCCTCGGTGCCCGAAGTTTCACGCGGGCCGGGGTCGCGCGCGCTGTCGAATACCTCAACGCGGTGCCCTGCTTGACTCAGCTGCAAGGCCAACAAGCGGCCGAGCAATCCGGCCCCTGCAATTGCGATATGCATGGTGTTTCCTTGTGAAGACGTGGCCGCTCAGGCCTTGGTGATGGGGATGTAGATTTCGCCGCCCGCGGCCTTGAACTCGCTCGACATTTCCTGCATGCCGCTCTCCAAGGCCTGTTCGTCGCTCACACCCTTGGCTTTGGCGAACTCGCGCACTTCCTGCGTGATCTTCATGGAGCAGAACTTGGGGCCGCACATGGAGCAGAAATGCGCCACCTTGCTGGAGTCCTTGGGCAGGGTCTCGTCGTGGAAGTCGCGCGCGGTGTCGGGGTCCAGCGACAGGTTGAACTGGTCCATCCAGCGGAATTCGAAGCGCGCCTTGGAGAGGGCGTCGTCGCGCGCGCGCACTCCTGGGTGGCCCTTGGCCACGTCGGCCACGTGGGCGGCGATCTTGTAGGTGATGATGCCGGTCTTCACGTCGTTGCGGTCGGGCAGACCCAGGTGTTCCTTGGGCGTTACGTAGCACAGCATGGCGGTGCCGAACCAGCCGATCATGGCCGCGCCGATGCCGCTGGTGATGTGGTCGTAGCCGGGGGCGATGTCGGTGGTCAGCGGGCCTAGGGTGTAGAACGGCGCCTCGTCGCAGTGCTTCAACTGCTCGGTCATGTTGGCCTGCACCATGTGCATGGGCACGTGGCCGGGGCCTTCGATCATGACCTGCACGTCCTGTGCCCAGGCCTTCTTGGTCAACTCACCCAGCGTGCGCAGTTCGGCGAACTGGGCCTCGTCATTGGCGTCGGCACCGGAGCCGGGGCGCAGGCCGTCGCCCAGCGAGTAGCTAACGTCGTAGGCGCGCATGATCTCGGTCATCTCATCGAAGTGCGTGTAGAGGAAGTTTTCCTTGTGGTGGGCGATGCACCACTTGGCCATGATGGAGCCGCCGCGCGAGACGATGCCGGTCATGCGATTGGCCGTGAGGTGGATGAAGGGCAGGCGCACGCCGGCGTGCACCGTGAAGTAGTCCACACCCTGCTCGGCTTGCTCGATCAGCGTGTCGCGGAAGATTTCCCAGGTCAGGTCCTCGGCAATGCCGCCCACCTTTTCCAACGCCTGGTAGATCGGCACGGTGCCGATGGGCACCGGGCTGTTGCGCACGATCCAGTCGCGCGTGGTGTGGATGTTCCTGCCGGTGGATAGGTCCATCACGGTGTCGGCGCCCCAGCGGATCGACCAGACCAGTTTCTCCACTTCTTCTTCGATGCTCGACGTGACGGCCGAGTTGCCGATGTTGGCGTTGATCTTCACCAGGAAGTTGCGGCCGATGGCCATGGGCTCCAGCTCGGTGTGGTTGATGTTGGCCGGGATGATGGCGCGGCCGCGGGCGACCTCGTCGCGCACGAATTCGGGCGTCATGATCTTCGGGATGCTGGCGCCAAAGCTGTTGCCGGCCAGGCGCGCCTCGCGCTCGGCATTGGTCTGGTACTGCTCCATCCAGGCCTGCTTCTGGTTCTCGCGGATGGCCACGTACTCCATCTCGGGCGTGACGATGCCTTTACGCGCGTAGTGCATCTGCGTGACGTTGGCGCCGCTCTTGGCGCGCCGGGGCGTGCGTTGCAGGCCGGCGGCCTGGGCGCGCAGCGCGGCCAGGGCATCGGTCTCGCCGTGCTTCAGGCCATCGTCCAATGCGAAGGGCTTGCGGCCTTCGTAGCTTTCGGTGTCACCACGGTCGGCAATCCAGGCTTGGCGCACCAGCGGCAGACCCTGGCGCACGTCGATGGCGGCAGTGGGATCGGTGTAGGGGCCAGAGGTGTCGTAGACCGTGACCGCCTCGCCATTGCTCTGCATAATTTCGCGCAACGGCACCTGGATGTCGGCACGGCTGCCGCCCAGGTAGATCTTGCGGGAGGCGGGCAGCGGCTCGCGGGTCAGTTGGATGAACTGGGCTAGCTTGTCGGGTGCGTTCATGGGGTGTCTCCGGTAAAGACCCGAAGACGAAGGACACCAGCCCCGCAAACCTGATAGATGCAGCCACGGCCCGCAAGGGGGCATTATTGAATCAGCTGCTTGGCACTTCTTACGCTGGTATGAACCAGATCAAGTTCACGGGTTTGGCATCCATCTCAGCGCAACCATTGCGCACCCCGGGCAGAGCGGAGTGTACGACAAACGGTCGTTGTCCTGGTATCAGACCCGTTCCAACAACCGACTCAGGGTCTCATGCAAGGAATGAAGGCTGGACTCAATGACGCCCCAGACCACCCGATCATCCACGTCGGCGTAGCCGTGGATGAGCACGTTGCGAAACGCCACAATGCGGGGCAGATCAGGGATCGCCAGCGCAGTCACCTGATCCAGGCGGGAGAGTTGGTTCAGAGCCTCGCCCACAATTTCAAACTGGCGTTCAACACCCGAACGCAATAGTTCATCGGCCTCATACTCTGCGAACGACTTCCCCGCCGTGAAACGCATGATTCTCTGGCTGGCCTGCTGCGCATCCCACAACAGTTTGGCGCTATCAGGATGCATACAGAGTTTGACGTTCGGCCGTCACGCGTTGCCGAAAGAATGGGTTGGCAAGGCTGCTGGGCGTCAACAAATCGACGGGCCGATGGAACAAGGCCTCCAGGCCAGATTTGAGGCTGAAAAAAGCCTGGGCATAAGCGGCAGGAGCCACATCGTCAAACTCGACCAGAAAGTCCAAGTCGCTATGCGCAGGATCAAAATCCGCGCGAACCGCAGACCCGAAGACATCCAGCCGACGCGCACCGGCACTGCGGCATAGGTCCGCGACTTCCGTCTGCTTTTGGGTCAATAGGGCGTACATGATTGGCTCCACTGCCAATTATGCAGCCGCCATCAGAATACTTGTGGGATCAAGACCTGACAGTACTTGTCCGCCACTCCTGCAGCGACACCGCCTCGCCCGACTCCGGGTCTTGCACCAGCAATCCCTTGCCCTTGGCTTCCACGAAGAACACGTTCCACAGTTCCAGCCGCTCGGGGCGGTTGGCGTAGACCGAGACGGACCAGTAGCAACGCCCTTCCAGCGCCACCTGCTGGTCCATGGACTCGCCATAGGCGACCGGGAAGCTGTGGGAGCGGGACCAGGCCACCAGCTCCGGCAGACGGCGCACGGTGTCGATGGCGCGCTGGTAGTCGGGTGCGTGCAGGGCCGGTGCGTCACAACGCGGCGCACGCGCGGGCTCCGGCTGCTCAGCCGCATGGCTGGCAGCGGCCATACACAGCGTCAGCATCAAACAGGCAAGGTCGCGCATGGTCGGTAGTCTATTGGCGCCGTTGGACTGCAACACGCGGAAAAGCGGTCAAAACACGGCGCTTACGTTGCCGGTGGCGGTGGAAAACGCTTGTCGCGGTCATAGGGGAAGACGTCGTGCACGTGGCCGGCCAGGATGCGGTCCTTGTGGGCCTGCCAGAAGGCCACATCCAGCAGGTCGGCATGGTGCTTCATGAAGAGCGCCCGCACGGCCGGGTTGCCGAGCAGGAAGGGGCCGAAGGTTTCCGGGAACACATCGTGCGCCCCAACGCTGTACCAGACCTCGCCGGACATCTCGTCCTCTTCGTTGCGCGGCGCCGGGACACGACGGAAGTTGCAGGTGCTCAGGTACTCGATCTCGTCGTAGTCGTAGAACACCACCTTGCCGTGGCGGGTGATGCCGAAGTTCTTCCACAGCATGTCGCCGGGGAAGATGTTGGCGGCTACCAGGTCCCGGATGGCGTTGCCGTACTCGACCACGGCACGCTCGATTTGCTCGCGCGCGCGTGTGGCGGCGGGACTGGTGTCGGCCGGATTGGCGCCACCGGCGTCAAAGGCTTCCTGCAGGTAGATGTTGAGCGGGATCATGCGCCGCTCGATGTAGACGTGCTTGATGATGACTTCCAGCGTGCCATCGCCGTCGCGGTCGGTGATCTCCAACTGGCTGGGGGCGAACTTCTCGATCTCGGCGATCAGCTCGTCGCTGAAACGGTCGCGCGGGAAACCGACCTCGCTGTACTCCAGCGTGTCGGCCATGCGGCCCACGCGGTCATGCTGCTTGACCAGCAAATACTTGCCCTTGATCTGCTCGCGGCTGGTGTCCTTCTGCGGCGGGAAATGGTCCTTGATGACCTTGAACACATAGGGGAAGGACGGCAGGTCGAACACCAACATCACCATGCCCTTGATGCCGGGCGCAATGCGGAACTTGTCCGTGCTGTGGCGCAGGTGGTGCAGGAAGTCGCGGTAGAACAGGGTCTTGCCCTGCTTGGCCAGGCCCAGGGCGTTGTAGATCTCGTTGCGCGGCTTGCGCGGCATCATGCTGCGCAGGAACTGCACGTAGGCCGACGGGATCTCCATGTCCACCATGAAGTAGGCGCGTGCAAAGCTGAAGAGAATGAGCAGGTCGTCCTCGCCGAACAGCACCGTGTCGATCACCAGGCGCGAGCGCGGCCCGCGCGCATCCAGGCTGCCGTTGAAGCTACGCTCGGCCACCGGTACCTTGGTGTGCAGGATGGGCAGGGCAAACGGGTATTCGGTGAAGCCGTTGATCAGCTTGCCCACCACGTAGCAGCCCTTGTTGCGAAAGAACAGGCTGGTGAGCACCTGGATCTGGAAGTTGGCTCGCAATCGGGCATCACCCAGGCGATCCATCATGGCATCGGCCACCAGGCCCACGTGGTAGTCCAGGTTCTCGAACGGGCGCTGCAGGTCGAAGTCCTGGACCATGCGCAGCAGCACAGCATGCAGGGTCTCGCGCGTGGGGTAGTAGGCGCGGAAGGTAGGGCGCTTCTCGGACTCGTCGTTCTCGATGTACTCGGTGCTGACCGCCGGTCGCACGAAGATGAAATCGTTCTGGAAATAGCTGCGGTGCAGGATCTTGGTGGTGACCGAGTTGAAGAAGGTCTCCGCCAGTTCCGGCTGGTGGTGGTTCACCAGGAGGCCGATGTAGTGCAGCTTGACCTGCTGCCACACGTCCATGGACTGCTCGCCGGCCTTGAACTCGCGCTCCAAGCGGCGCGAGCATTCCATCACTCGCAGGTCGTAGAACTCGATGCGCTCGCGCTGGGCACGCTGCTGGGCGTGCCAGTCCGCCGTCTCAAAGCGGTGCTTGGCGCGGGCGGACTCGGTGCGAAACAGCTGGTAGTGGCGGTTAAAGCCATGCATCATCGCCTTGGCGATGTCGTAGGCGATGCTGGAGTCCAGGCGGGCGGGGAACATGGATGCTACCAATTCAATAGCTTCCTACACATATTCCACGAGGGCTGGCGCCTGATTTTGCTTCAAACGCTCTGGTGGCGCGGGGTCAGGCGAATGCCGGCCAGCGCCTCGCGGTAGAGGACCTCCAGGTCATCCGTGCCGCCCACGGTCATGTGCAGGTCTTGCAGCAGACCGTCGTGCACGCCGTAGGCCCAACCGTGCAGCGTCACGTTCTGGCCGCGCGACCAGGCGTCCTTCATCACGGTGGTCTGGGCCACATTGACGACCTGCTCGATGACATTGAGCTCACACAGGGCATCGACGCGGCCGTGTTCGGGGATCACGTCCAGGATGTCGCGGTGGCGGTCGCGCACGTCCTGGATGTGGCGCAGCCAGTTGTCGGCCAGGCCGATGCGCGCGCCCTCCAGCGCGGCCTGCACGCCGGCACAGCCGTAGTGGCCCACCACCATGACGTGCTCGACCTTGAGCCGCTCCACCGCGAACTGGATGGTGGACAGGGCGTTCAGGTCGGAGTGCACCACCACGTTGGCCACGTTGCGGTGCACGAACACCTCGCCGGGCTCCAGCCCCGTGATCTGGTTGGCCGGCACGCGGCTGTCGGAGCAGCCGATCCACATGTACTTGGGCCTTTGTTGCGCCTTCAGGCTGCTGAAGAAGCCGGGGCGAACCGCCTCCATCTGCGCGGCCCAGGCGCGGTTGTGGGCGAAGAGGTCGTCGAGTTTGCTTGCCATGGTCGTCCTTGTTGCTATTTTTTCAGTGAAATGCGCACGTTCCAATCCAGCAGGCCGTAGCGGGCGCGCTCCTGCTGGTCATCCAACGCGTTGAATTGGCAGTCCGCGCCCGCCGGCAGCGAGCCGGGTGCCGAGCTGCAGGCGAACGAAGCCTTGTTGCCCAGTTGCCATTGGCCCTGGGCGTTGCGGGACTCGCCCGTGAAGAACAGGGTGCGCGGCGCGTCCATGGGCGTGGCCTGCGGCGTGCGCAGCAGGTCGCGCCCGGAATTCACGTAGAGACCATTCACGCCGATCAACGGCAGCAGGGTGGTAAACATGTCCCGGTGACTGGCGGGCAGCGCCTCTTGCGGCCCGCAGGCCGCACCACCCATGCCCTGCCCCCAAATCACGAAGGGCACCTGGCGCGCCAGGTAGCGGCGCGAGGCCTCGGCGTAGATGCCGAACGAGCGAACGTTGTGGTCACCCGTGGCGGCGACGATGGTGTTCTTCCACAGCGGGCCCTTTCGCAGGCCCTGCACGAAGCCGCCCAGCAGGTCGGCGGCGTAGTGGTAGCTGTCCAGGTTGAGCAGCAGAGTGTCGGAACTGGTCTCGCCCTTCCACAGGCTCATGTCGCGCGGCACGCGGTGGTAGTCGGCCGGCAGGTCGTAGGGCGGATGGTTGGTGCTGGTCAGCACGAAAACGAACAGCGGCTTGTCGGCCGGCTGCGCGGCCAGGCGCTTGTCCAGGTATTTGAAGACGTAGCTGTCCCACACGCCCCAGATGCCCAGGGTGGCGTCGGGGTAGGCTTCCTTCAGGTTGTTGGCGTCCACCACCTCGTCAAAGCCCTGCACGGCCAGCACGCGGTTCAGGTCGCGCCAGCCGGAGCGGGCCGAGGTGACGAACAGGGTCTGGTAGCCCGCGTCCTTGACCACTTTCGGAATGGCCCAGGGAATGGGCTTGCGGCCCACGTCACCCAGGGTCAGCGGCGTGATGGGCGATGAAAACAGAATGGCCTCCAGCGAAGGATGCGTGCCGGGCTGGGCCGAGTCGAAGTTGCGGAAGTGGCAGGCTGCATCAAGCGTAGGCACCATGCGGCCCAGCACGTCAAATTTCGGCGATTGGTAGAGCATGGGCTCTGCGCTCCACGACTCCATCAGGAAGAAGATCAGGTTCTTCTTGGGCGCACCCGCCGGCAGCGGCGCGTGGGCCATCAGGGCGGCCTTCACCTCGGCCTCGCTACCATGCGGCAGGCCCAGCACCTCGGCCGCGGCCAGGGGCGAGTCGAAGCCCATGGCCTTGAGGCCGGCGATGGGGTTTTGCAGGTTCTGCGACTGGCCCCGGCTGTCCCAGGCGTATTTCAGTGCGATGGGGCCGTTGGGCACCATGTCGTTGAGGAAGGGCGAGGTAGTTACCGTCAGGTGCTGGCGCTGTAGCGCCATCTCGCGGATGGTGCCCTTGCCGGCAAACACCAGGGCAAAGAAGACGACGATGGCCATCACCAGCTGGATGGCCACATGGCGCGACTGCAGCACCGTGTCCGGCCGCAGGCGGCGCACCAGCACGCGGTGCAGCCGCACGGAGCCCCAGGTCAGCCCCAGCCCCAGCAGAATCGTCCAGATGACGGGGAAGTCGTGCCAGATGGTCTGCAGCACGGCGGTGGTGTCGTCTTCCACCAGGCCGAACACCAGGGAGTCAATGGGCGTCTTGTAGAACCCGAAGTAATGCAGGTTCACCAGTGACAGCATCACGTACAGGAACGCGACACCGGTGGCGATGCGCCCCTGCACCTTGCCAGAGACCCAGGGCAGCACCAGCAGCAGCAGAAAGCCCGCCACCGCGCTGACCTTGAGGTCGAAGCGCAAACCCTGCACCACCACGCTGGCGATGTCGGTGGAGCTGGCGTGAAAGCCGGCCGGCCAGAAGTAGGCCAATTGGCCCAGCCGCACCAGGGACAGCGCCACCACCAGCGGCACGACCAGCACCCAAGCACGCAGCAAGCCGCGCAGAAAGCCTTGGAGAAGAGTGGTCAGTGTGCGGGTGGTGGAGAAGTTCATCCCTTACATTGTCTCAGCGAACAGCTCGCGGCCGATCAGCATGCGACGAATCTCACTGGTGCCAGCCCCGATTTCATAGAGCTTGGCGTCGCGCCACAGGCGGCCCAGCGGGTATTCGTTGATGTAGCCGTTGCCGCCGAAGATCTGCACGCCCTCGCCGGCCATCCAGGTGGCCTTCTCGGCGGTCCACAGGATGACGGAGGCGCAGTCCTTGCGCACCTGGCGCACGTGTTCGGCTCCCAGCAAGTCCAGGTTCTTGGCCACGGTGTAGGCAAATGCGCGCCCGGCCTGCAGCACGGTGTACATGTCGGCCACCTTGCCCTGGATCAACTGGAATTCGCCAATGCTCTGGCCGAACTGCTTGCGGTCATGGATGTAGGGGACCACGTTGTCCATCACCGCCTGCATGATGCCCAGCGGGCCGCCGGTCAGCACCGCACGCTCATAGTCCAGGCCGCTCATCAGCACCTTGGCGCCGCCGTTGACCTGGCCCAGCACGTTTTCCAGCGGCACTTCCACGTTCTGGAACACCAGCTCGCCGGTGTGGCTGCCGCGCATGCCCAGCTTGTCGAGCTTTTGCGCAATGGAAAAGCCCTTCATGCCCTTCTCGATCAGGAAGGCGGTAACGCCGCGCGCACCCAGCTCGGGTTCGCTCTTGGCGTACACCACCAGCGTGTCGGCGTCGGGGCCGTTGGTGATCCACATCTTGGAGCCGTTGAGCACGTAGTAGCCGCCCTTGTCTTCTGCGCGCAGCTTCATGGACAGCACATCCGAGCCGGCACCGGGTTCGCTCATGGCCAGAGCGCCCACGTGCTCGCCGCTGATCAGCTTGGGCAGGTATTTCTTGCGCTGGGCGTCATTGCCATTGCGCTTGATCTGGTTCACGCACAGGTTGGAGTGCGCGCCGTAGGACAGACCGACCGAGGCCGAGGCGCGCGAAATTTCTTCCATGGCAATCATGTGGGCCAGATAGCCCATGTTGGCGCCGCCGTATTCCTCGCCCACAGTGATGCCCAGCACGCCCAGGTCGCCCATCTTGCGCCACAGGTCCATGGGGAACTGGTCGTTCTTGTCGATCTCGGCGGCGCGCGGGGCGATCTCGGCTTGCGCGAATTCGCGCACGGCATCGCGCAGGGCGTCGATGTCTTCGCCGAGTTGGTAGTTCAGTCCGGGCAGGTTGCTCATGGGGTCTCCTCGTGGTTTCGGTTCGGATGATGGTGTGGATGGGGATCAAGCCGCCTTGGCGGGCTTGGTGGCCTTTGGGGCGGAAGCCTTGGCCAGCAGGGCGCGGGCTTCCTTCTCGTGGGTTTTGAGCTCGTCCAGGTTGGCCTGCAGGTCGGTCATCTGGTCCTCGAGCTGCTTGCGGTGGGTGGCCAGCACGTCCAGGAATTTCTTGAGCTGCGCGCCGGTGTCGCGCGGGCTGTCGTACATGTCGATGATTTCCCGGGCCTCGGTCAGCGAGAAGCCCAGGCGCTTGGCACGCAGGGTCAGTTTCAGGCGCGTGCGATCTCGCCCGCTGTAGACGCGGTTGCGCCCGCCCGGGCCGGTGCGCTTGGGCTCCAGCAGGCCCAGGTCTTCATAGAAACGGATGGCCCGCGTGGTCAAATCGAACTCGCGCGCAAGATCGCCAATGGTGTAGGTGGTGCTCATCGTAGGGTCAAACAAAGGAGACAGCCCAACCTGCAGGGGGCCGCCTAAAATGATCCGCTCAATTGACGTTTACGTAAACGTCAATTATGTAATAAAAAAGGCCCCCCGCATGAACGAACTGGAAAAGCAGCTCCACTACCCCCTGGGCGAGACCCTGGCGCCCGAGGGCGGCACGCTGGAGGTGGCACCCGGCGTGCGCTGGATCCGCATGGCCCTGCCCTTTGCACTGAACCACATCAACCTGTGGCTGCTGCGCGACTGCATCGACGGCGTGCAGGGCTGGAGCATTGTGGACTGCTGCATCCACCGCGACGAGGCCAAGGCGCAGTGGGAATCCATCTTCGCCAACGAACTGCAGGGCCTGCCCATCCTGCGCGTGATCGTCACGCACATGCACCCCGACCACATCGGTCTGGCCCACTGGCTGTGCGAGCGCTGGAATGTGAACCTGTGGATCAGCGCCACCGACTACCAGGTGGCGCGCCTGGGCTGCCTGGGCCCCACCGGCTTTGGCGGCGACCGTGCGGCAAGCTACTTTGCCTCGCACGGGCTGAACAGTCCCGAGGCGGTGGAGCAGATCAAGGGCCGCACGCGCTATTTCCCTTCCCTGGTGCCTTCGGTGCCGCCCAGTTACCGGCGCCTGATGGACAACATGGTGCTGACCATCGGTGGGCGCGCCTGGCGCTGCATCGCCGGCTACGGCCATGCGCCCGAACACATGGCGCTGTATTGTGAGGACCTGAAGGTGTTGATCGGTGGCGACATGATGCTGCCGCGCATCTCCACCAACGTGAGCGTGTACGAGCAGGAGCCCGAGGCCGACTCGCTCAAGCTGTTCCTGGACTCCGTCGACCGCTTCCGCGCCCTGCCCGAGGACACCTTGACCCTGCCCTCGCACGGCAAGCCCTTCACCGGCCTGCACACGCGCATCCAGCAGTTGCACGACCACCACCGCGACCGGTTGGCCGAGGTGATGGAGGCCTGCAGTGAACGCCCCTGCAGCGCCGCCGATGTGCTGCCCGTGCTGTTCAAGCGCGAGCTGGACCTGCACCAGACCACCTTTGCCATGGGCGAGTCGGTGGCCCACCTGCATGCGCTGTGGTTTGCCGGCAAGCTGGAGCGCCGCCTGGGGCCGGATGGCGTTTACCGATTTGGCATCGCCGCCGAAGCCGACGTCTGATCGACCTGCAAGACTGGACCGTCCCCAGCCAAGCCATCCGCCAAGCGCTACGGCAGCGTCATGGCGTCGATGGTGACATCGGCAAACCAGTTGGCGGTCCAGCGCTCCAGCTTTTGCTCCACCGATAGCGTTTTCGGCGACACCGGCACCTGCGCGGCAAAGTCCGCGCGACCACTGGCCACCGCCCGGCTGTTCACCGCCGCGTACAGATACCCGTCCTGCAGGCAGGTCACGGCCACCAGCACGCCGCAGTGGCGGCACAGAACAAATTCCGCGGTCCCGCTGCCCTGGCGGTAACGGCTCACACCGGCCTGATCGCGGATCCGAATGGCCAGCTTTCCCCGTGGGTCCGACAGGTAGGCGGCGCCATGCTGGCGGCAAAAGTCGCAATCGCAGGCCCGCGGCGCATAGCTCGCCGGCTCGCGTGTGAGTTGCATATCAAAGCGGATGTTGCCGCAGTGGCATTGGCCGCTGAGACTGTGGACAGCCCTTGGCCGATAGCGTGCCGCATGGTCGGCAGTGTATTCGCGCAACGGCCCCAGGCGCACTTCGGAAAGATTAACCTGCTGCGCCGGCTTGAGGTAAACAAAGGGACGCAGCGTGGGACCAACCGGAGCGCCGTCAGCCTCGACTTCGATGGCCACGCGGCGGTAGCCGTCAGGCTCGGTCACCCGCTCCAGTGCGTCCATCGCCGCCAGCGCGGCGTCATCGACTTCAAACACCTGGCCACTGACGCGCTCGCCGGCGCCTGGCTGGTCAACCAGCCACGGCGAGCAGCGCTCACCGACGAGGTACAGCGGATAGCGCTCCCGCGTGCGAAACACGCCGGGCACGCGCGCGCCACGGTTCGTTGCAAAGTTGGGGAAGCCCTCTTTGAGGGTGCCGAAGACGAAGACAAGATGCTGCATGTGCGCCCCTACCACTTCGGAATCGCGTCGTCCTTGAGCTGGCCGCGCAGTTCGGCGTAGTCCGGCACCACGCTGCGCACCGTGTCCCAGAAGCGCGGGCTGTGGTCCATGACGCGCAGGTGGCTGAGCTCGTGGGCGACGACGTAGTCGATGACTGCTTCGCGGAAATGGATCAGCCGCCAGTTCAGGCGGATGGCGCCGTCGATGCGGGCGCTGCCCCAACGCGTGCCGGCCGAGCTGAGGCTGAGTTTGCTCCAGCGCACGCCCAGCAGCGCGGCGAAGTGGTCCAGGCGCTGCACGAAATGGGCACGTGCCTGGCGCATCAGCCAGGCCTGCACGGCGTCGCGGATCTGCTCGGGCGTGGCGCTTTGCGGCAGACCCACGCGCAAGATGGGTGTGGCGCCGTCACCGGTTTCGTCCAGCTGGGCGCCCACGGCGCCAAAGTGGTGGGCCGGGTCCAGCGCCACGCGCACGGTGCGCCCCAGCAGAGGCAACTCGGCGCCATCTTCCCAGACGATGTGCGCGGCCTCCTGGCGCGCCAGGCGTTCGCGCGATTCGCCAAGCTTGCGTGTGATCCACGGCGCCTTCTCGCGCAGTGCGGCCTCCACCTCGGCAATCGACGTCCAGCGGGGCGCACGCACGACCAGGCCGTCGGGTCCGATCACGAAGCCGATGGTGCGCCGCTTGGCGCGCTGGAACAGGTAGGTCACGTGCGCGTCGCCCAGGCGCAACTGGCGGTTGGCGCGCGGATGAGTGAAGGCGGCCGGGGCGATGGCCTGGTGCAGCGGTTGCGGCGGCACGTGCGGTGGGCGCGGTGCCGGGGGCGGCGCCGGACTTGCTATGGTTTCAGGAGCTGCCTGCGCATTGTCCACGAGGCCTGGAACCCCGAACAGGTCCAAGGTGTATTGGCACAGGCGGCGCAGGGCGGGCATGGACACTACCTGGGCAGCGCCGGGCCGCCAGATGCTGTGGGGGCCATCATTTGTAAGCCTCGGGGTCGAGCCGGCGCATCTCGGCCTCGATCCAGGTCTCCACCTCGGCCATCAACTCCTTGTGGTGGCGACCCTCGCTGGGAATGGGTTTGCCGATGGACACGTCCACGATGCCCGGCGTCTTGATGAAGGCCTTGCGCGGCCAGCACTTGGCCGAGGTCACGGCGATGGGGATCACCGGCGCGCCGGTCTGCACGGCCAGGCGCGCGCCACTGGTCTCGTACACACCCTTCTGGCCGCGCGGCACGCGCGTGCCCTCGGGGAACATGATGATCCAGATGCCCTGGGCCAGGCGCTCGCGGCCCTGCTCCACCACCTTCTTGAAGGCCTGGGTGCGCAGGCTGCGGTCGATGTGGATCATGTCCAAGAGGCCAATCGACCAGCCGAAGAACGGCACGTACAGCAGCTCCTTCTTGAACACATAGGCCAGCGGGTGCGGCATGATGGCCGGCATCAGGAAGGTCTCGAAGGTGGACTGGTGCTTGACCAGCAGCACCGCCGGCGTGGTCTCGCCCACCGGCAGGTTCTCCATGCCGGTGATGCGCGTCTCGATACCCAGGATGGCGCGCGCACTGCCAACGCTGCTCAGGCCGAGCCAGGCGGAGGCGATGCGGTAGCGGGTGGCGCGGCGCATGCCGAAGGCGGCCCCCAGCACGATGGCCAGGGTGTAGGGGATGACCGTGAGGACCATCCAGACCATGTGCAAAACCGAACGAATAAAGGACATGCTTAGCAAAATAGGCCGGTAGCCCTCGTCAATAGTGCATACAACGCTACAACAAGTGTAGCAACTAGAGGTCGGCCGCCTGCGAAGGACGTGCGTCGTGGCCGATCAGGTAATTGGCGAAAGCGGCCAGGTCCTCGTGTAGCACGGTCTGTGCCGGGTAGCCCTCGGGCAGGGGGCGGTCGCGATAGGCGGCGGCCTTGCCGGTGAGCACCAGGTGCGGTTCGCAACCGGCGGTGACGGCAGCCACCAGGTCGCGCTGCGAGTCGCCCACGGCGGGCACGCCGTCCAACTCCAGACCGTAGCGCTCGGCAATCTGCTCGAACAGGCCCGGCTCGGGCTTGCGGCAGCGGCAGCCTTCGTCCGGCGCGTGCGGGCAGTAGAAGATGCCGTCGATGCGCCCACCCACCGCCGCCAGCATGCTGTGCATCTTGGCGTGCATGGCGTTGAGCGAGGCCACGTCAAACAGGCCGCGGCCCAGGCCACTCTGGTTGGTGGCCACGACCACGTGCCAACCAGCGTGGTTCAGGCGCGCGATGGCCTCCAACGCGCCCGGCAGCGGCCGCCACTCCGAGGGCGACTTGACGAACTCGGCACTGTCCTCGTTGATGGTGCCGTCGCGGTCGAGAATGACGAGCTTCATGTCATGCCGCCAGACGCGAGAGATCGGCCACGCGATTCATGGCGTCGTGCAGGGTCTTGAGCAGGCCCTGGCGGTTCAGGCGCAGGTCGGTCTGCTCGGCGTTGACCATCACGTCGTCAAAGAAAGCGTCCACCGGGGCGCGCAGGGCGGCCAGGGTTTGCAGCGATGCGGTGTAGTCCTCGGCGCCGAGTTGGGCCTGGGCCTTGGGCACCACGCTCTGCATGGCGGCGTACAGCGCCTTCTCGGCGGCTTCCTGCAGCAGGACCTCGCTGACGTGGGCGTCCACCTCGGGCACCTTCTTCAGGATATTGCTGATGCGCTTGTTGGCCGCGGCCAGGGCCGGTGCCTCGGGCAACGCGGCAAAGGCACGCACCGCCGCCATGCGCTTGGGCACCTCGCCCAGGCGTTGCGGGCGCAAGGCCAGCACGGCGTCGACCTCTTGCGCGCTGTAGCCCTGCTCACGCAGGGAGCCGGCCAGGCGGTCGAAGATGAAGTCCACCAGCTTGGACTGGTTGGCAGCGAAGTCGGTGCGTTCCTTCTCGGGCCAGAGTTCCAGCAGTTCGGCAAAGGCCTTCGCAGCGTGGGCGATCAGGGTGTCGAGGTTGAGCGAGAAGTCGCTTTCCATCAGGATGCGGATCACGCCCAGTGCGTGGCGGCGCAGCGCAAACGGGTCCTTGTCGCCGGTCGGCAGATTGCCGATGCCGAACATGCCGACCAGGGTCTCCAGCTTGTCGGCCAGGGCCACGACGCTGCCGGTGTGGTTGCGCGGCAGCGCGTCGCCAGCGAAGCGCGGCTTGTAGTGGTCTTCGATGGCGATGGCCACGCCGTCGCGCAGGCCATCGTGGCGCGCGTAGTAGCCGCCCATGATGCCCTGCAGTTCGGGGAACTCGCCCACCATGTCGGTCAGCAGGTCGGTCTTGGCCAGGGTCGCGGCCTGCTGGACCTTGCTGGCCAGTACGTCCAATTCATCCTTGGCGTGCGCGGTGTAGGGCACGGTGGCTTGGCGCAATTGCTCGACAATGCGCGCGCCGATCAGGGCCACGCGCTGGGTGCGCTCGCCCTGGGTGCCGAGCTTGTTGTGGTAGACCACCTTGGCGAGGCCATCCACACGCGATTCCAGCGTCTTCTTGCGGTCCTGGTCGAAGAAGAATTTGGCGTCGGCCAGGCGCGGGCGCACCACGCGCTCGTTGCCACCGATGACCGCGCTGGCGTCGGCCGGGCTGATGTTGCTGACCACCAGGAACTGGTTGGTGAGCTTGCCCGCGGCATCCAGCAGCGGGAAGTATTTCTGGTTGGCCTTCATCGTCAGGATCAGGCACTCTTGGGGCACATCCAGGAATTCCTTCTCGAACTGGCAGACCAGTACATTGGGGCGCTCGACCAGGGCCGTCACTTCGTCCAACAGGGCGTCGTCGTCAATCGGCCTGCAACCACCGCCGACCCTGGCCGCAGCGGCGGCCAGCTGGCGTGCGATCTCGGCCTTGCGCTCGGCAAAGGAGGCGATGACGGCACCGTCACGGCGCAGCGTGTCGGCATAGGCATCCGCATTGGCGATGACCACGGGCGACACAGCCGCCTCGAAGCGGTGGCCTTGCGTCGTGTTGCCAGCGGACAGGCCCAGCGCCTTGACCGGCACCACGGTGCTGCCGTGCAGGGCCACCAGGCCATGCGCCGGGCGCACGAAGTGCACGCTGCTCCAACCCGGCAGCGCGCAGTCGCGCTCCAACTGGTAACTCATGACCTTGGGGATGGGCAGCTTGCCAATGGCTTCTTCCAGCGCCTTTTGCAAGCCGGTGTCCAACGTTGCGCCGGTGACCAGGCTGTCGTAGAACAGGGCTTCGGCCTTGCCGTCGGGCGCGCGCTTCAACGCGGCCACGGCGGCGGTGGGGTTGCTGACATCGGCGCCCAGGGCTTGCAGCTTCTTCAGCAAGGCCGGGGTCGCATTGCCGCTGGCATCCAGGCCCACGGAAACAGGCATCAGCTTTTGCTGCACGGCCTTGTCGGCGGCCTTGAGCCAGACATGGCTGACGTGTGCACCCAGGCGGCGCGGGGACGCGAAGGCGGTGGTCACGGAGTCGCCATTGATCAGGCCCAGGGCGCGCAGCTGTTCGCTCAATTGGGTGGCAAAGGCGTCGCCGAGTTTCTTGAGCGCCTTCGGCGGCAGCTCTTCGACAAACAGTTCAACGAGGAGGTTTTGGGTGGTCATATGTTTACGCGGCCTTCTTCGGGGGCATCTGCTCCACCCATTCACGGGGCGCCAGGGGGAAGCCCAGGCGTTCGCGGCTGTCGAAATAGCTTTGCGCCACGGCGCGTGCCAGGTTGCGGATGCGGCCGATGTAGGCGGCGCGCTCCGTCACGGAGATGGCGCCGCGGGCATCGAGCAGGTTGAAGCTGTGCGCGCTTTTTAAAACCTGCTCGTAGGCCGGCAGGGCCAGTTGCTGCTCCATCAAATGCTTGGCCTGCTTTTCGTGCGCATTGAAGGCGGTGAACAGGAAGTCGGCGTCGCTGTGCTCGAAGTTGTAGGTGGACTGCTCGACCTCGTTTTGCTTGTAGACGTCGCCATAGGAGAGGCCATCGGTCCAGACCAGGTTGTAGACGTTGTCCACGCCCTGCAGGTACATGGCCAGGCGCTCCAGGCCGTAGGTGATCTCGCCGGTGATGGGCTTGCAGTCGATGCCGCCGACCTGCTGGAAGTAGGTGAACTGGGTCACCTCCATGCCGTTGAGCCACACTTCCCAGCCCAGGCCCCAGGCGCCCAGGGTGGGGTTTTCCCAGTCGTCCTCGACGAAGCGGATGTCGTTCTTCTTCAGATCAAAGCCCAGAGCCTCCAGGCTGCCCAGGTACAACTCCAGAATGTTGCTGGGCGCGGGCTTCAACACCACCTGGTACTGGTAGTAGTGCTGCAGGCGGTTGGGGTTTTCGCCGTAGCGGCCGTCCTTGGGGCGGCGGCTGGGCTGCACGTAGGCGGCCTTCCACGGCTCGGGGCCGAGGGCGCGCAGGAAGGTGGCGGTGTGCGAGGTGCCGGCGCCGACCTCCATGTCATAGGGTTGCAGCAGCGCGCAGCCCTGGTCGGCCCAGTAGGCCTGCAACTTCAGGATGATTTGTTGAAATGTCAGCATGCCCCGATTTTACAGGGGCGAAACCGTTAGCCTGCCCTCGTCGAACGTGCGCGGGCAGCTATGAAAACAATAGCAATCGAGAGCAGCCACAGCGGCCATAGCCCGAAGCGAGCCACCCACCAGGCGTAGGGCGTGGTGCCGGTGCGCCCCTCCACCCGGCCCACCAGCACGTCGCGCGTGGTGCGCGGCAGGCTGTACGCCACGCGGCCGGTGTGGTCGATGATGGCGGTGGCGCCGGTGTTCGTTGCGCGCACCATGGGGCGCTCGAACTCCAGCGCCCGCATGCGGCTGATCTGCAGGTGCTGGTCGGTGGCCATGGTGTCGCCAAACCAGCCGATGTTGCTGACGTTGACGAAGATGGTGGGCGCCGCACCCGGGTCGGCAAAGCGCACGCCCAGTTCCTCGCCAAACAAATCCTCGTAGCAGATGTTGGGCGCCAGGCGCTGGCCCTTCCAGGTGAACGAGGGTTGGCCCACCGCGCCGCGGTTGAAGTCGCCCAGCGGGATGTTCATCATGCGGGTGAACCACTTGAACAACGGCGGGATGAATTCACCAAACGGCACGAGGTGGTGCTTGTCGTAGCGCCAAGCCTCGGTCAAGCCCGGTGCAAAGCCGACGACCGAATTGGTGTAGCCGCGCGCCATGTCGCCCAGTGGCACCCCAATCAGGGCGGCCTGGCCCGGCGCGGCGAAGCGCTGCGTGAGGGCGTCCCAGTAGCCGTCGGGCAGGTCCTGCGGCAGCAAGGGGATGGCGGTCTCGGGCGCCACCACCAAGTCAGTCGCCGCGCGGTTGATCTGTTCGCCATACCAGCGCAGGGCCAGGGGCACGCCGCTGCCGGTCTGGAATTTCTCGTCCTGCGGGATATTGCCCTGCAGCAGGGTGACGCTGATGCTGCCCGCCGGAGTAGACCAGGTCGGCAGCGCGCCAGGCGCAACCCAGCCCAAGGCCAGCAAGGCCACAAACACGCCGCGCAGACCCCAGTCGGAACGAGGCAGCGCCCACAGCGCGGCGGCCAACCAGGCGGCCAGCGCGCCGATTCCGTAGGCACCAATCCAGGGGAGCCATGGCGCCAGCGGGCCGTCGGCATGGGCGTAGGCGATGGCGCCCCAGCCAAAACCGGTGAGCCAGGTGCCACGGGCCAGTTCGGCGGCGGTCCACAGCGCGGCAAATGCCAGTGTCGTCAGAATCGGACTGCGGTCACGCAACCGCCAATACACGGCGCCGGCCAGGGCGTAATACAGGCCCAGCGCCGCCGCCAAGGCCACGATGGCCAGCACGGTGAGCACGCTGGGCAGGCCGGCATAGGTATGCATGGAAACGTACAGCCACCAGAAGGTGGCGCACAGCCAAGCCGTGGCGAACAGCCAAGCCGTGCGCAGGGCCTGGTCTGCGCTCTGGCTGGCGCGCAGCACGCCGACGAAGGCACCCAGGGCCAGGATTTGCAACCACCAGAGCGGCGCCCCGGTTGCAAAGCCAAAGTCAAATGGCCAGCTGGCCCCCGCAGCATTTGCGTAGGCCGCTAGCAAAACAATAGCAGATCGGAAGGTAAAAGTGTCCGTGAACGACCGGCGCTGCGCGAATGCCAGCATGGCCTAGTGGTCGGCGTGCGCGGGTGCCGGCGCCACCTTGAACCACTTGACCGCGCCGCCCTTGGTGTGCAGCACGGCAAAGTCCAGGCCACCCAGGGAGTAGCGCTCGCCGCGCTTGGGCACATGGCCCATCTCGTGGGCAATCAGGCCGCCGATGGTGTCGAACTGGTCGTCCGGATCGGAGCCGGTCAGCGTGACGGAGAAGGCGTCGTTGACGCGGTCGATGGGCGTGTCGCCGCTGACACGGTAGGTGCGGTCGGCCAGGGCGAAGATGTCGCCCTCGTCCTCGGCGATATCGAATTCGTCCTCGATCTCGCCAACGATCTGCTCCAGCACATCCTCGATGGTGATCAGGCCAGCCACGCGGCCGAATTCGTCAATGACGATGGCCAAGTGGTTGCGGTTGCCGCGGAAGTCGCGCAGCAGGTCGTTGAGGGGCTTGGTTTCCGGCACGAACACGGCCGGACGCAGCAGGGCGCGGATGTTGAGCTCGGGTGCGCGCTGCAGCTTGAGCAGGTCCTTGGCCATCAGGATGCCGATGACGTTCTCGCGTTCGCCCTCGAACACGGGAAAGCGCGAGTGCGCGGTATCAATCACGGTGTGCAGGAGATTGTCCAGCGGGGACTGGATGTCCAGCAGGTCCATCCGGGTGGCGGGCACCATCACATCGCCGGCGGTCATGTCGGCCATGCGGATCACGCCTTCGAGCATGACGCGGGATTCGGCACCGATGATGTTGTTGTCTTCCGCCTCGGCCAGGGTCTCGATCAACTCCGCGGTGGAGTCGGGGCCGGGATGCAGGAACTCGGCGAGCTTGCGCAGGAGGGTGCGTTTGTCTTCCTTGTCGGGCGTGCGCGCGGGATGGGGGTCTGACACGGACGGGGGGCAGGTTCTGCCGTTGTTTCGGACCCCCTAGGATAGCGGATTTGTGTGACGGCGCCCCAACCGGCGCTCCCCGTGGTCTCAGTAGGGCATGCGACTCTGGGCGTCGATCGCGTCGCGGCGCACCGCCTGCACGTCGGCCAGGAAGCTCCAGAACTGCTTGGCCTGGGCCTTGAGGCGGTAGTCGGTCAGGGCGACCTGCTCCTCGATCAACTCGGTGACGCGGCTATCGAAGGTGGACTCCGGCAAGGTCAGGTAGGCCTCGGACTCGGTGCCGTCGCGCTCGATGCGGGCGCCGGCGTTGCGGGCGATCTTCAGCATGGCGGCGTTTTCGCTCAGGGCGTGGATGAACATCATGCTGATGCCGTCGTTGGTGGCGTGCATGGCGGCGCGGTCGAACAGGCGCGCGCCGTAGCCCTTGCCGCGCGCTGAGGGCAGCACCGACACGCCGAATTCGGCGCAGGAGCCATGGCTGTCGTCCTCGCCATAGGCCAAATGCGCCATGGCGATCAGTTCCAACTTGCGGTTGTAGATGCCGAAGATCTCGTCGCGTTCGAAATCGAGCGCCTCGACGTAGCGGCGAATCTGGTGGTCTTGTGCGGCGTAGCCGAAACGCAGGTAGCGGTCGCCTGGGTCCAGGGACAGCAGGTGGGTTTCAATGCGCTCGCGGTGATTGGCGCCCAGCGAGCGAATGGGAACCAGAAGGGGGGTCGAGCGCTCGGCGGCTGGGGCGCTCTCACCTTCGTGGGGTGGGCGCCAGAACTCCAGGCCCGCTTCCAACGAGGCTTTGATGAGATTGGTGGCATCTAACATGGGATGGAATATAAGGGTATTCCCTAGTATTCGCACACCAATGCAGTAACGCTGGTGACTCTCTGAGTAGATTTTTGCTGGTTTTACAACGAGTGTCTCTCTACAATTTGGCGTAAATAGGCCTTATAAAAGACAGCAAACACTCACTTATTAGCAAAACTACTTATTCGTGAAAACGCACTGGATAGGTAGCTCTACGGCCCACGGGACGGCTTGATTACACTGTGGATCGTTATGAAAGCAGCTGACACGATTCGTGAGGCCGTTGGACGGGTGGCCGCCTTGCGCCAGGAGTCGGCGGCGATGCCCGGCCTGCAGGCTGCCCTCACGGCGGTGAAGGCGTTCCAGGCCAAGCGGTTTGCTGGAACCTATGCCGATTTGCTGACATCGCAGGAATACGCCGGAGCTGCTCGCTTCTTTTTGGACGATTTGTACAGCGACAAGGACTACTCCCTGCGCGACGCCCAGTTCGCCCGCATTGCCGGCGCGCTGCAGCGCCTGTTCCCCCACCAGGTAGTGGACACCGCCGTCACGCTGGCCCAGTTGCACGTCCTGACTGAAGAGCTCGACCACCAGATGGCCCTGGCCTGGCGCACCTGCGCAGCGGCGCCTGGTAGTGATAGCGTTGGCGATGCCGCACGACGTTACGCGGGATGTTGGCTGACCGTGGGGCGCGAGTCGGACCGCAATCGCCAGTTGAACATGGTGTTGGGCATCGGCGCGGAACTTGATCGGCTGACCCGCACGCACGGGCTACGCATGATGCTGCGCATGATGCGCCGCCCCGCCATGGCCGCCGGCCTGGGCGCACTACAGAGTTTTCTGGAGGCCGGCTTTGACACCTTCGCCCGGATGTCCGGCAAGGGTGAGCGGGCCCAGGTCTTTCTCGACACCATTCGGGAGCGAGAGTCGGGCTGGATTCGCCGGTTGTTCACCCCTACCGCTGCCGCCAACGAGGCGGCCCTGCGGACCTGCCTGGCTCAAACAACGGAATGATTGGTGTTTCAAATGGGCAAAAAAAAACGCCCCATCCAATGACGGGGCGTTTTTGGCTGTAATAGCCTGACGATGACCTACTTTCACACGGGAACCCGCACTATCATCGGCGCAGAAGCGTTTCACTGTCCTGTTCGGGATGGGAAGGAGTGGTACCACTTCGCTATGGTCGTCAGGCATAACTTGTTGCCACCTTGACTGAGGTCAAGGCGACCAATTCACAGAGCTAATCAGCTGGTATTTTTGAATGCGTCAACTTGGCATAACTTCCTTGAAACACGCATGGTGAATCAAAGTTATAGGGTCAAGCCGCACGAGCAATTAGTATCGGTTAGCTTAACGCATTACTGCGCTTCCACACCCGACCTATCAACGTCCTGGTCTTGAACGACTCTTTAGGGGGCTCAAGGCCCCGGCAGATCTCATCTTGAAACGAGTTTCCCGCTTAGATGCTTTCAGCGGTTATCTCTTCCACACTTAGCTACTCGGCAATGCCACTGGCGTGACAACCGATACACCAGAGGTGTGTCCACTCCGGTCCTCTCGTACTAGGAGCAGGCTTCCTCAAATCTGCAGCGCCCACGGAAGATAGGGACCAAACTGTCTCACGACGTTTTAAACCCAGCTCACGTACCTCTTTAAATGGCGAACAGCCATACCCTTGGGACCGGCTACAGCCCCAGGATGAGATGAGCCGACATCGAGGTGCCAAACACCGCCGTCGATATGAACTCTTGGGCGGTATCAGCCTGTTATCCCCAGAGTACCTTTTATCCGTTGAGCGATGGCCCTTCCATACAGAACCACCGGATCACTATGTCCTGCTTTCGCATCTGCTCGACTTGTCAGTCTCGCAGTTAAGCACGCTTATGCCATTGCACTATCGTCACGATGTCCGACCGTAACTAGCGTACCTTCGAACTCCTCCGTTACGCTTTGGGAGGAGACCGCCCCAGTCAAACTGCCTACCATGCACTGTCCCCGATCCCGATGATGGACCTAGGTTAGAACCTCAAACGCACCAGGGTGGTATTTCAACGTTGGCTCCATGCGATCTAGCGACCGCACTTCAAAGCCTCCCACCTATCCTACACAGATCCGTTCAAAGTCCAATACAAAGCTACAGTAAAGGTTCATGGGGTCTTTCCGTCTTTCCGCGGGGAGATTGCATCATCACAAACATTTCAACTTCGCTGAGTCTCGGGAGGAGACAGTGTGGCCATCGTTACGCCATTCGTGCAGGTCGGAACTTACCCGACAAGGAATTTCGCTACCTTAGGACCGTTATAGTTACGGCCGCCGTTTACTGGGACTTCAATCAAGAGCTTGCACCCCATCATTTAATCTTCCAGCACCGGGCAGGCGTCACACCCTATACGTCCACTTTCGTGTTTGCAGAGTGCTGTGTTTTTAATAAACAGTCGCAGCCACCGATTTTTTGCAACCCCATTGGGCTCCAGACGCGAAGTCCTTCACCTACTAAGGGCACACCTTCTTCCGAAGTTACGGTGTCAATTTGCCGAGTTCCTTCTCCCGAGTTCTCTCAAGCGCCTTAGAATACTCATCTCGCGCACCAGTGTCGGTTTGCGGTACGGTCGTGTGTAGCTGAAGCTTAGTGGCTTTTCCTGGAAGCAGGGTATCACTCACTTCGGCTGCAAGCAGCCTCGTTATCACTCCTCATCTAAGCCCGGCGGATTTGCCTACCAGGCACGACTACAAGCTTGAACCAACATATCCAACAGTTGGCTGAGTTAACCTTCTCCGTCCCCACATCGCACTACACATCGGTACAGGAATATTGACCTGTTTCCCATCAGCTACGCATCTCTGCCTCGCCTTAGGGGCCGACTCACTCTACGCCGATGAACGTTGCGTAGAAAACCTTGCGCTTACGGCGAGGGGGCTTTTCACCCCCTTTAACGCTACTCATGTCAGCATTCGCACTTCTGATACCTCCAGCACGCTTTACAACGCACCTTCACAGGCTTACAGAACGCTCTCCTACCACGTGCAATAAATTGCACATCCGCAGCTTCGGTAACTGGCTTAGCCCCGTTACATCTTCCGCGCAGGACGACTCGATCAGTGAGCTATTACGCTTTCTTTAAATGATGGCTGCTTCTAAGCCAACATCCTGACTGTTTTAGCCTTCCCACTTCGTTTCCCACTTAGCCAATTTTAGGGACCTTAGCTGGCGGTCTGGGTTGTTTCCCTCTTGAGTCCGGACGTTAGCACCCGGTGCTCTGTCTCCCAAGCTGTACTCTGCGGTATTCGGAGTTTGCATTGGTTTGGTAAGTCGCCATGACCCCCTAGCCAAAACAGTGCTCTACCCCCGCAGGTAATACTTGAGGCACTACCTAAATAGTTTTCGGAGAGAACCAGCTATTTCCAAGTTTGTTTAGCCTTTCACCCCTATCCACAGCTCATCCGCTAGTTTTGCAACACTAGTCGGTTCGGACCTCCAGTACCTGTTACGGCACCTTCATCCTGGCCATGGATAGATCACTTGGTTTCGGGTCTACACCCAGCGACTGGACGCCCTATTCGGACTCGATTTCTCTACGGCTTCCCTATTCGGTTAACCTTGCCACTGAATGTAAGTCGCTGACCCATTATACAAAAGGTACGCAGTCACCCTTGCGGGCTCCTACTTTTTGTAAGCACACGGTTTCAGGATCTATTTCACTCCCCTCCCGGGGTTCTTTTCGCCTTTCCCTCACGGTACTAGTTCACTATCGGTCAATGATGAGTATTTAGCCTTGGAGGATGGTCCCCCCATATTCAGACAGGATTACACGTGTCCCGCCCTACTTTTCGTTAGCTCAGTACCACACAGGTCATTTCACGTACGGGGCTATCACCCGCTATGGCCACCCTTTCCAGAGCGTTCCGTTATGTCTTGTGCTATCACTAACAGGCTTCTCCGATTTCGCTCGCCACTACTTTCGGAATCTCGGTTGATGTCTTTTCCTCGAGCTACTGAGATGTTTCAGTTCACCCGGTTCGCCTCGTTAACCTATGTATTCAGTTAACGATACCTTTCGGTGGGTTTCCCCATTCGGAAATCTCCGGATCAAAGCTTATTTGCCAGCTCCCCGAAGCTTATCGCAGGCTATCACGTCCTTCGTCGCCTATCATTGCCAAGGCATCCACCATGTGCTCTTATTCACTTGACCCTATAACTTTGATATCTCTTACGAGAATCTCCGCCATCTTCAAGGAATATTTGTCAGGTCTTTCACCTGACGCGTTATGCCGTATTCAATTTAACTTGAATAACTCGAATTTCAAACGTGAAGTTTGATATTCATTTTGACGCAATCAAAATTGTCGCTGGCGGCACGGTGTGCACTAAACCTTTACGAATGTGCACTTTCCGCCAGCAACGCTGATTAAACTCTATGAATTGTTAAAGAACAGCCGATTGATCAGACAATCCTGACCAACAACAAAGCAGCCTCGCATTCCGAAGAACTCGAAGCAGCTTTGGTGTTGATTTTTCAAAATCAGACAAGTATCGAAAGATTGTTTGGTGGAGGTGACAGGACTCGAACCCGCTACCTACTGCTTGCAAAGCAGCCGCTCTCCCAGCTGAGCTACACCCCCAAATCCACAAGGACGTTGGACGACAATGGTGGGTCTGGTTGGTCTCGAACCAACGACCCCCGCCTTATCAAGACGGTGCTCTAACCAACTGAGCTACAGACCCAAGCCGGTCACTTTTGACCAGGCAGAACCTGAGTCGTTAGCGACAATCTTCCAACAACCGATAAGTGTGAGCGTTCAAATTAGATTGCAGTTTCCAGAAAGGAGGTGATCCAGCCGCACCTTCCGATACGGCTACCTTGTTACGACTTCACCCCAGTCACGAACCCTGCCGTGGTAATCGCCCTCCTTGCGGTTAGGCTAACTACTTCTGGCAGAA
>Ga0318567_10000154_pt1 | contig 31215 bp, 29 predicted proteins | sample GRESIP088b5f20_FD_203691 | JGI IMG/M metagenome (GOLD analysis project Ga0318567, IMG submission 203691) | Tropical soil microbial communities from Luquillo Experimental Forest, Puerto Rico - GRE.SIPMG.088b5f20 | ecosystem: Environmental > Terrestrial > Soil > Tropical forest > Bulk soil...
GAAATATAATTGTATTTTTACAGCTTATTACATATCCCGAATTAAAATTGAACAGATAAAAAATTATCATTATGAACCACTTATTATTTTTGGATTCTCCAGTTGTTATTGTTATTGCTTTAATCTTTTTATTACTATTTGGCGGTAAAAAGATTCCTGAATTAATGAAGGGATTAGGCAAAGGCGTTAAAAGCTTTAAAGAAGGAATGGCCGAAATTGAAGACGAAATAAAACGGGAACCAACCTCTGAAAACAAAAAAGATTCAACAAAAAACAAGGATGAGTAAGTTGAACGAGGAAGAGATGACATTTTGGGATCATTTAGATGATTTAAGAAGTACCATATTTCGGATCGTAGGATTTGTCGGAATTGCTTCTCTTGCATTTTTTGCATTCATGAAGCCAATTTTTGATTTAGTAATTTTGGCACCATCCAGAAATGATTTCTTTCTTTACCAATGGTTTAGCCACATTAGTCGAAAAATACCTTTTCTTCCTGATTTTATCACCAGTTCTTTCGATGTCAAAATAATCAATATCAATCTGGCATCGCAGTTTCTTGTTCATCTGACATCTTCATTGTGGTTTTCATTGGTATTCAGTTTTCCGTTTGTGGTTTATCAGCTGTTTTTGTTTGTAAAACCAGCTCTTTATGCCAATGAAAGAAAAAATGCCGGAGGAGTTTTTTTCTTTGGGAACATATTATTCTACTGTGGTGTCGCTGTTGGTTATTTTTTCCTTTTCCCTTTAACTCTACGATTTTTAGCAGGCTATCAACTCAGCAAGTTTATTGAACAAAGTGTTTCACTTGATTCGTATATGAGCACGTTCCTCATGGTTTGCTTTTTTATGGGATTAGTATTTGAGTTGCCAATACTTGCCTGGTTTTTATCGCAACTAGGTATTTTACATCGCGAATTTTTCAATAAATATAGAAAACACGCATTCTTTGCTTTATTTGTTTTTGTTGCAATATTTTCTCCAACCGGTGATCCATTGACAATTATGTTGTTTTTCATTCCAATTTATGCACTGTGGGAAATAAGTGCTTTGGTCGTCAAGCGAAAACCCGTTGAAATTGAGAATTAAACTTTTTTGAGTTAGTATAGTCATTTAATTGAGAGTCATTTTTAAATTAAACATCATGAAAAGAAGGGACTTTTTTAAATCAGCAGCAATTGTAGGCATAGCCTCTGTTTTTAAGACAAAAGCACTCGGTTCTGTAATGTCCAGCAGCAAATTGGCGGTTCAATCAGAGCCCGATTTAGTAGCAGTTATGGGCGGTGAACCTGGAGTTATGCTAACACGTGCTTTAAAAGAATTGGGAGGAATAGGACATTTCGTAAAAAGAGGCCAGAAAGTTGTGATAAAACCCAATATTGGTTGGGACAGAAAACCCGAATTGGCAGCTAACACCAATCCCGAACTTGTAGGAACACTGGTCAGACTCTGTAAAAGTGCTGGTGCTTCAGAAGTAATTGTATTTGACAATACCTGCCACGATTGGAAGAAAAGTTACACAAACAGTGGCATTGAGAAAGCAGTTACTGCGGCCGGAGGTAAAATGGTTCCAGCAAATGACGAATCTTATTTTCGTGAAGTTGAGTTGCCTCGTGGCGTAAATTTGAAAAAGGCAAAAATTCATCGTTCTTTATTGGATTGCGATGTTTGGTTCAACGTTCCTATTTTAAAACATCACGGAGGAGCCAAGAACTCTATTTCAATGAAAAATCTGATGGGAATTGTTTGGGACAGAGGTTTTTTCCACAGCCATGATTTACACCAATGCATAGCCGATGCAGCAACATTTCATAAGAGCCCGGCTCTTAATATTATTGACGCTTACCGCATTATGAAATCAAATGGACCTCAAGGAAAATCCGAAGCCGATGTTGTAATGCTCAAATCATTAATCATGTCACCTGATTTTGTTGCTGCAGATACCGCAGCCATGAAACTATTCTCCCAAGTTCAACCAACTGATATGAAAGATGTCCGTTACATTGGTTTAGCAGAAAGATTAAAGGTTGGAACTCAAAACCTTGAAAGACTAAATGTAAAACGAATTAAACTTTAAGCTCCCAGAAACACCTGTAAGTCATTATTATTTAAAATATCCGCATGAAGTTCCTAAAAAAAATACGTATCGTTTTAGCTGTTCTATTTTTTCTGCCAATTTTATTATTTTTCATTGACTTTACAGGAAAATTACCAACACAAATTCACAGTTTCATTAGTTTACAATTAGTCCCGGCGCTGCTATCCTTAAATTTACTGGTTATAAATATCGGAGTAATCTTAGCCTTACTATTCGGACGGATCTACTGTTCGATAATTTGTCCGCTGGGAGTATTTCAGGATATCGTATCCTGGAAATCAAGACTATTCCGTAAAAAATCCAAGAAGTATCGCTTTGATTACTCAAAGCCGCAAAATACACTCCGGTACCTTATTTTAGCGATCACAATTATTGTTTTTATTTTGGGAAGTTCTGCATTGGTACTCTTATTAGATCCCTATAGTATATTCGGGCGCATCATCACCCAGTTATTCAGGCCGCTAATCATATGGGGAAATGATGGATTGGCCGTTGCCTTAAACAGGATGGGTAATTATTCCTTATACAAGGTAGAACAAATTAGCTTTGTTCCATTAGCATTTGGAGTATCTCTGCTGTTTTTCATCCTCGTAACGGCTATGTCCTGGTTTTGGGGCAGATTATACTGTAATACGATTTGTCCGGTTGGAACTATTCTTGGTTTTATTTCTAAGATCTCAATCTTTCATATTTCAATCGAAGAATCGACATGTAACCGCTGTGGGGCATGCGAGAAACATTGCAAATCGAAATGCATTGACAGTGATGCAAAAAAGGTGGATGATTCACGCTGTGTAAGTTGCTACAACTGTATAAGTACCTGTAAAAAAGGTGGAATTAAATATGACATCCGGTACAAAAACAGAAAAATTCAGCCGGTTCAAAGTGAGATTGACAACGGCAGAAGAACATTTTTATTGGCGTCCGGAGCTGCCTTGACAAGCATCGCATTCGCAAACACAAAAAAAATAATTAGCAACAATGACTCAATACTCGCCCGCAAACCGATAATGCCTCCCGGCGCGAATAATATTGATCACTTCAATGCCCATTGCACGGGTTGCCAACTTTGTGTCAGCAAATGCCCCATGCAGGTATTAAAACCAGCAGCATTACAATATGGTCTTACCGGTATCACACAACCACATTTGACTTTTTCCACACATGTTTTTTGCACCTACGATTGTAACATCTGTACGACTGTGTGCCCGACTGGAGCCCTGAGAAAGCTTCCGATGGAAGAAAAAAAATTAACCCAGATAGGCGTCGCTAAGTTCCGTAGGAATAAATGCGTGGTATTTACCGAAGAAAAAGACTGCGGGGCCTGTTCTGAACACTGTCCTACGCAGGCAGTGCACATGATTCCATACAAAAATGGACTGACAATTCCTGAAGTAACAGAGAATCTATGTATTGGCTGTGGAGGTTGCGAATCCATCTGTCCTGTTCGTCCATATCAAGCCATTTACGTAGAAGGAAATTCCAACCAAATAAAAGCAAAGAAACCATCTGAGGCTAAAAAATTCGAGAAAAAAATCGATGATTTTGGATTTTAGGATTAACCGACTGAAGTTTTATAAAAATCCTCAATAATGGATTTTAGATTATGAATTGATTGCGAAAAAAGTTATCTTTGCAATGCAATCAATAAAAGTGCAGATGACTGAAATTATTACAAAGGGGATTTTAATTGGATTATGTATTTCTGTACCATTAGGTCCGATTGGAATGCTTACCATACAGCGCACTCTAAACAGAGGACAAAAACATGGTATAGCCACTGGACTTGGAGCTACCTTTTCAGATCTAATCTATACTGTTGTCACATTATTTTTCCTGAGTTTTGTATTGGATTTCATAGAAGAGCATCGCTTTGTAATCCAATTACTCGGTAGTTTTGTTGTTTCATTTTTTGGCTGGTACATTTTCCGAAGTAACCCCGCCACCCAGCCGAAACCAAATGAAACTGTCAGACATAGCCTTTTAGGTGATTTTGCAACTTCATTTGGACTGACTTTCTCTAATCCATTGGTGCTATTCGTATTAATTGCACTTTTTGCCCGCTTTCAATTCATCGGAAATAAAACAACTCTATTTGTCTCCATCATAGGCATAACATCTATTTTATTAGGAGCTTTGCTTTGGTGGTTTATGCTAACTTTCCTCGTAAGCAGATTTAAAAACAAATTGAACATGCGGGAACTCAAAATCATCAACCAGATAACCGGATTACTAATCATATTGGTTGGATGCGTGGGCACTTTTCTAAGCTTTATAAACTAAGAGATATTTCTTCCTTCCCAAGCTTTTCAAAACATTTCTTATTTCGGCGCGGTATTGTATAGATAGATTCCAATCAGGAAGAAAACTACATTCGGCATCCAAACCGCAGCAAATGCCGACATAACTCCACTCACAGAAAATGAAGTAGACATGGTGGAAAACAAAATGTAAATAGCACTCAATGCAAGCCCTATACCAAGGTGAAGCCCCATTCCGCCCCGAACTTTCCGGGATGAAAGCGAAACTCCCATCAAAGTCATTATAAATGCAGCCAATGGCATTGAAAACCTCTTGTAATACTCATCTTCGAATCCTTGTATATTTCCGACACCACGGGTTCTTTGCTTCTTAAGATAACTCCCGAGTTGAGTATTATTCATTTGCGGGGCCTCATCAGCTGTAATAAAAAACTCCTCTGGCTGCACCATGATAGTAGTATCTTTGCTTACACCCTTTGTGATCTTCTCCCTCATTCCATTAAAATCACGCTGCAAGTAGTTGGTTATTTTCCATTTATTTATTGAATCCCATGAAACTGTTTCAGCCGTAAGCCTTGAGGTCAGTGTTTTCCCATCAAACTTTTCAAGAGAAAAACGATAGCCCGTATTGTTCGAAACTTCGTAACGCTCAATGTACATGATAACCCCTTTCTCAACTTCCATTTGCACATTTCGCGCATTATCTTGCTTTATCTTGTGTACATATTTATCCTGGAAATTAAGCATTTTTTTATTGGCAGGCGGAATAATATACCCCCCGACAACAAAAGATATAGACGCAATTACAGCTGCAGACAGAAAATAAGGAAGCATTAACCGACGAAAACTTACACCGCTCGCCAAAATTGCAACAATTTCGGTATTACCTGCCAATTGAGAAGTAAAGAAAATTACAGAAATAAACGTAAACAACGGGCTGAACATATTCATGTAAAATGGAATAAAGTTCATGTAATAATCAAACACAATAGCTTTTAACGGAGCATTATGTTCAACAAAATTATCCAGTTTTTCTGTCAAATCAAACACCACAGCAATACTCAAGATAAGCACAATCGAAAAGAAATAAGTACCTAGAAATTTTTTTATCAGATAAGTATCAATTCGCGTTAAGCCAAATGTGTGATAATCGATTTTTTTCATCTTTAATCTATAATTGTCAATTTAGTTACAATCGTCTTCCCAACTGCTCAACCATTCCTTTTTTCCAATGCGCAAAATCGCCAAGCTGAATATGCTTTCTTGCCTCTCCAACTAGCCACAAATAAAAAGCCAGATTGTGTATGGACGCAATTTGCATAGCCAATAATTCCTTACTTACAAAAAGATGGCGCAAATAAGCTTTTGAATAAGCATGGTCTACATAAGAAGTTCCAAATTCATCAAGTGGAGAGAAATCATTTTTCCAACGCTCATTCTTCATATTCATAACTCCCTGAGACGTAAATATCATTCCGTTGCGCCCATTCCGGGTCGGCATTACACAGTCAAACATATCGACTCCACGTTCAATTGCTTCCAGAATGTTCTGGGGAGTACCTACTCCCATCAAATAACGTGGCTTTTCCTTCGGAAGTATCTCATTGACCACTTCGATCATTTCATACATAACCTCAGTTGGTTCACCCACAGCCAGTCCGCCAATAGCATTTCCCTCCCGATTCTGCGAGGCTATAAATTCAGCCGACTGTCTTCGCAGTTCGGGATACACGCAGCCCTGAACGATTGGAAAATAGGTTTGAGAATATCCGTATTTAGGATCCGTGGCATCAAAATGTTTCAGCCCACGTTCTAACCAACGGTGCGTAAGCTCCATCGATTTTTTTGCATAATGATAATCAGCCGTTCCTGGCGTGCATTCATCAAAAGCCATAATTATATCTGCACCAATTGTTCGTTGAATATCAACCACATTCTCGGGTGTAAAAAGATGCTTGCTACCATCAATATGAGAGCGGAAGGTAGCGCCTTCTTCTTTCAATTTCCTATTACCCGACAGAGAAAAAACCTGATATCCACCACTATCCGTCAAAATAGGCTTATCCCAACCATTAAATTTATGTAATCCACCAACACGTTCCAACGTATCAATACCGGGGCGCAAATATAAATGATAAGTATTTCCAAGTATAATCTGAGCTTCTATATCTTCTTTCAATTCATGAAAGTGTACAGCTTTAACCGAAGCAACCGTACCAACGGGCATAAAAATAGGCGTTTCAATTACGCCATGATCAGTAGTTATTTTGCCCGCCCGGGCATTTGAATGTGGATCTGTATTTTGTATTTCGAAAGTCATCTCCTAAAAGTCAAAAAGTTTTATTGTTCATAAAATGCAAAATCGGAATTATTTAAACTCATAAAACAAAATTAAAGAAAAGACAGAGTCGTCATTCTCCTTTAATAAAGTTTTCTAGAATTTTCTGCCCTACTTCTCCTGATTTTTCAGGGTGAAACTGAACAGCGTAAAAGTTATTTTTATGAACAGCAGAACTGTACTCTTGAGTGTAATCAGTTTTGGCTATGGCATCTTCACAACTTTCAACATAATAGCTATGAACAAAATACATATATGCATTTTCTTTTATGCCATAAAAAAGGCTGGATTTTAATTGAGTGATATTATTCCATCCAATTTGCGGTATCTTAAGCCCGGTATTGGGGAAAAGCTTTACCTTTTGCTCAAATATACCTAAACATTGAGTATCATTTTCTTCTGAATGAGAACACATAAGCTGCATTCCCAGGCAAATACCCAAAACAGGCTGCGTCAGTGAACAAATAAGCTTGTCTAGTCCTTTTTCCTTTAAATACTTCATTGCCGAAGATGCCTCGCCAACACCAGGAAATATAACCCGATCTGCAGAACGGATCTCATCATGGTTGTCGGTCACGATTGCTTCAACCCCAATCCGTTCCAATGCAAAAAGCACTGAACGTATATTTCCTGCATTGTATTTAACTATAACGACTTTCAGACTCATACCTTAGAAAGAATATTATATATCATTTGGGAACCCAATCCTAACTGATCAATTTATTAGTTGCGGTGTCAGGAAAAATGATAGCCGGTTTAAACGTTCGAGCCTCCTCCATTTCCATCATGGCAAAAGCCATAATAATAATAATGTCGCCAGGTTGCGCTTTTCGAGCAGCAGCACCGTTGAGGCAGATAACCCCTGAACCGCGTTTTCCTGGAATTACATAGGTTTCCAATCGCTCACCATTATTATTATTTACAATGCTTACTTTCTCGTTCGCAATCACATTGGCAGCATCCATCAGATCTTCGTCAATGGTAATACTTCCTATATAATTCAAATTAGCTTCAGTGACTGATACTCTATGAATTTTTGATTTTACAATGTGTACTAACATATCATTTCAATTTCCAGTGAACAGCTATCTGTAAAAACTGCCACCATTCATTTTTTAATTATTTAATTTTCAATTCTCAACTAAAGAATTGTATCTGACATTATCAATCAATCTTACATCTCCACAAAAAACAGCAATACAGCCAACTGCCGGTTCTGACCACGTATAAACAGTTTGAAGCGTAATAGAGTTTACAATTTCGTAATACTCAACCTCAAGTCCTGAAACTGCATTTATTTTTTCAACAACCCAATTTGTCAATTCACTGGGTGTCAATTGGGCTGCAAAGTTACGACTTTCGAACAGAATTCTGGATATTTCAATCGCATTTTTACGCTGATCAACGGTTAAGCGTTCATTTCGACTGCTTAAAGCTAATCCACTTGATTCCCTGACAATCGAACAATCAATAATTTCGACAGCAAAATTCAGCGTTTTCACCATATGATGAATAATAGCCAGCTGTTGAAAATCTTTTTCTCCAAAATAGGCTTTATCTGGTTGAATCAATTGAAATAATTTACTTACAATTTGTACAACCCCATTAAAGTGCCCCGGACGGAATTTTCCTTCCATTACTTTGTCTAGTCCATTAAAATCAAACTCAAATCGATTTTTCAGTTCGGTTGACTCATAAATTTCATTCGGGTCCGGCGAGAAAATCAGCTGACAACCTACCTGTTGCAGCATTTCGGCATCGCGTTCTAAATTCCGTGGATACTTTTCTAAATCCGCAGCATTATTAAACTGGGTTGGGTTGACAAAGACGCTGACAACACAAACATCATTTTCTGCAACACAACGTGCAACCAACGTTTTATGTCCATCATGTAAAGCACCCATGGTGGGTACAAATCCAATTGTTTTTCCGGCTGACTTAAGGGATTCTATTTCAGCGATTAATTCCGTCTTCTTTCGAACTATTTTCATTGCTATTTTTAATAATGAGGGAAACTAAAATCATAGAATTTGTAACCCGTAAAATTGCGTGCAAAAGTAGTAAAACTTATTTGTATAATCATTCATTTTGAGCACTTATATCTCAGACCTTGTTCAATATATTAATGCAACAAATCAAGTTATTCTGTTGCAATCTAAATCATGAAATCCACTCGGTATTTGAAAATCGTTATTTTTTAATGCCAGTTCTAAGTTGCTGTCTGAAAAAAATGATTATTTTTGTGAGTTAATTATTTAATTCTACCTAAAAATGTCAGATTTACAGTCGTCCATACAGTTCAAAGTACCGGAACCTACTTTGAGACGTTTGCCTTGGTATTTGGCTTATGCTCAGCTAGTTTTAAAAGAAGGTGAATTATATCTATCATCGACTCAAATAGCTAAAAACATAGCCGTTGATGCATCAATGGTTGCAAAAGATTTATCTTATGTCAATATATCAGGTCGAACCCGTGTAGGGTACGACGTAAAAGAGCTTGTTGGCATTCTCGAAGCTTTTTTGGGTTTTACAAATTCGCACAAGGCTTTTCTTTTTGGCGTAGGGAGTCTGGGCGGCTCGTTAATGCATGATAATGGGTTGGAACAATTTGGATTAGAAATAGTAGCCGGATTTGATGTAAAATACGAGTTATCAGGCACTAGTATAAATCGTATTCCTATACATCACATCGATCGATTTGTAGAACTCCAACGTCAGACAGGAATAAATATAGGTATTTTAACTGTACCGGTCGACAAGGCACAAATGGTTTCAGAAATAATGATTGCAGGTGGAATTCAGGCTATTTGGAATTTTACACCTTTCCGTATTCGGGTTCCAGAGAATATAATTGTACAAAACACGTCCATATATGCCCATTTAGCTGTAATGTTTAACAGGCTAAATGCCATCAAAGAAGATGAGAAGAAACGCGTGTTAAATCAAAAACAGCTAAAATTAAAATGAAAATACTAGCAATTGGTCAAAATTATGCTGAGCACAACAAGGAACTAAACAACGCAATCCCTAAAGAGCCGGTCGTTTTCATGAAACCGGATTCAGCTCTTCTAAAAAACAACAAACCCTTTTTCATTCCCGATTTTAGCCAGGAATTGCATTATGAAACCGAATTAATCATAAAGTTCAATCGATTAGGAAAAAACATTGATGCTAAATTTGCTCAACGCTATTTTACTGAAATAGGCTTGGGAGTTGATTTTACCGCACGCGATCTGCAACGTAGGCTAAAAGCCGAAGGCAAACCTTGGGAAATCAGCAAAGCATTTGATAATTCAGCTGTTATAGGCAATTTCCTACCTGTTTCTGAACTAGGGGATATCCAGAATATCCAGTTTCGCATGGATCTCAACGGACAGACTGTTCAAAATGGAAATTCGGCTGACATGATTTTTCCAATAAATGAACTTATATCATACGTAAGCCGTTTCTTCACCATTAAGATTGGTGATATTCTTTTCACTGGGACTCCGGCTGGAGTTGGAAAAGTAGCCATTGGTGACAGACTTGAGGGTTATATTTCTGATAAAAAAATGTTTGATTTCTATATAAAATAATTGAGAATGGATTCTTTACCTGACAACAAATCATAATTTATCCTGTTATTATAGAAATGATTACTCATTTCAAAACGTCATTATTTAAATGAAATCCAGAATTGCACTTTTATCTTTTCTCACTATATGCATTTCTACTTTATTCGCCCAGCAAGAGCAAATTAAGTCATATAACCTGAATTGGAAAAGCTTAGAAAAATGGTATTCTTCTTCCTCGTCAATTCAGGTGATATCTTTTGATGGCGCATACTACCCTTCGGAGAATCGGCTGCCCTATTTCAGGGAGCAAATTCCATGCGATCCGGCATTTTCATACAGGATTGAGATGAAAAATCCGGTTTATATCCCTTTAACCAGCGAAGAATCAAGAATATTATCCTCAAATAGTGTTATCACACCTGAATGTAAGATTACCACAAAAATTGAGACTCAAAAAGGATCACACTTTCTAAACATAAGCATTTTGCCTTTTGCAAATAAAGAAGGTAAAACACTTAAACTACAATCATTTGAATTGCAGATCATAAAAGAGAACAAATCTCAAAAAGCGATTAAAACAACCAATCACACTTATACAGAATCCTCTGTTCTGGCACAAGGTAAATTTGTAAAAATAAAAATAGTCGACAGTGGAGTTTACAAACTAACCTACGAAGATTTAGCCACTATGGGCCTGGATCCGACAAATGTTCATATTTACGGATACGGAGGAAACGTTCTTGACCAAGACTTTACACTTCCGAAAAATGATGATTTACCAGAACTCTCAATTTATGTAAACAAAGGTTCTGATGGAGTTTTTAATGCAGGCGATTATGTATTGTTTTATGCCCAAGGAATAAACAAGTGGATCTACGACTTGTCTCGATTAATGTTTACCCATACGATTAACCCTTATTCAAAGTATGGGTATTACTTTGTCACTTCGACCTCACTGACTGCTAAAACAATTGGAAATAAAACAATTGCTTTACCAGACTCTGCGATAATAAATACAGTTGAAGAATTTACGGATTATGCTGTTTATGAAAAAGACATTATAAACCTGGCATCTTCCGGAAAAGAATTCTACCAGCCTTTTGGAGATGCAAACACAATGACTATTAACTTCAATGAGCCCAACATTATATCCAGCAACACAGCTAAAGTCCGCCTGGATGTTGCAGCATCGTCTTCTGCACCTTCCTATTTTACATTGAGTTTAAATGGAGGATCAGCAAATACTGTTTTTGTGAATCAACTTAGTGGTGACAATTACGAGCAAGGTGTTGGTGCTTCAGGGATATTCACACTTACACCTCAAAGCAATACGCTGGCATTTAATCTTCTTTATTCAAAGCCGACTTCAACCTCATTGGGATATTTGAATTACCTGGAACTCAATGTTCGTAAGCAACTCAATATGAATGGCTCAGTGATGCAATTTCAGAATGTAGATTACCTCGGTCAATCAACATATAATCGATATCAATTGACCAATTCAAACTCGAATGTTCAAATTTGGGATATAACTGATCCGCAAAACATTGTGCAAATTCCATCAACAACCATTGGTGGAAAAATGAGTTTTGTTGATTCTGGCAATGATGTGAAAAATTATTTAGCTATAGATCCAACAGCATCTGCCAACTATCCAAAGCCCGAGATAGGAGAAGTAGTTCCGAATCAGAATTTACATGCAATTACGCAAGCAGATATGGTCATCATTACCTATCCTGATTTTTTGCAACAAGCTCAAACCTTAGCAAAGGCACATAGAGAAAAAGATAACCTGACAGTAGAAGTTGTCACAACAGATCAGGTTTACAATGAATTTTCATCCGGGACCCCTGATGCTACTGCCTATCGTTGGCTTATGAAAATGCTTTACGACCGGGCATTATCTGCAAACAATATTGCAAATGCGCCTAAATATCTATTATTATTTGGCAGAGGCTCCTACGACAACAGGAAGATTCGTTCTGATTCCGGGGATAATCTAATATTAACATACCAGTCGGATAATTCTTTAGTCACAACATCATCCTACACGACTGATGATTATTTTGCATTGCTTGATGACACTGAAGGAATGGATATCCCCAACGATTTAATGGATGCTGGAGTGGGTCGATTTTCAGTGACGACGGCACAACAAGCGACTGACGTTGTCAATAAGACCATTGCTTATATGGACAATCTTTATAAAGGGAAATGGAAAAATCAGATTTGCTTTCTTGCTGACGATGGAGGCAATGGTGATGGTAACATCCATATGAGCCAGGCCGATGATGTAGCGACTTCCATTTCTAATGCCTACCCAGCCTACCAATTAAACAAAATATACTTAGATTCTTATTTACAAATAATTTCAGCTAGTGGCGAAAGCTATCCATTAGCACGGAATCGGTTCCTGAGTTTATTGAACTCCGGCGTGTTCTTAATTGATTTCACCGGACATGCCGGCCCAACAGGATGGACAAACGAATCAATACTAACATTGGCCGATGTCAAAACATTATCAAATCAGCGGCTACCACTTTTTCTTGCTGCCACTTGCGATTTCTCTCAGTTTGATTCCCAAATAGTATCTGGAGGAGAGGAAGTTATATTAAATCCCATCGGTGGAGGAATTGGGATACTTTCAGCAACCAGACCCGTTTATTCTTCCGGAAACTTTCCATTAAACAAATTACTTTGCAATAACCTATTCAAAATGCAAAATGGCAAACAAATGCGAATAGGAGATGTTATTACTTCTTCAAAAAATTACCTTAGAGATGGGATGAATAAACTACCTTATGTTTATTTGGGAGATCCTGCCATAATGTTGAATTACCCAACCAAATATAAAGTAGTGACAAGCAAAATAAATGAAGATTCCAACTTAACAAACGATACATTACGAGCTATGTCTGTTGACACGATTAAAGGTTATATTGCCGATGACAGTGGAAATATTGCATCAAATTTCAATGGAACATTACACGCCGACATTTATGACAAAATACAGTTAATCACCACACTAAACAATCACAACGAGCCTAATGGTTCATTAACTTATGCAGATAGACCCAATATCTTATTTTCAGGTGATGTCAAAGTGGTGAATGGAGCCTATGTTCTTATTTTTATGTTGCCGAAAGATATAAAGTATAATTTTGGTGGAGGCAGAATAGACTATTATGCCCAAGATGACACAAACAATCTTGAAGCACAGGGGTATTATGAAAACTTCATTATTGGCGGAACCGACACTAATGCACTGAATGATACTGTTGGTCCCGCAGTAAAGTTATATCTGAACTCAGAGAATTTTGTTTCTGGAGGCAAAGTAAACGAAACTCCCGTTCTGTTGGCCAAAGTAAGCGATGCGCATGGAATAAACACAGTTGGAAGCGGAATTGGTCATGACATATTGTTAACCATTGATCAAAATCCGGAAGAGTCATATATCCTCAATGAATATTATCAGGCAAATGCAGACAGTTACACGGAAGGAAGTGTAAATTACAAATTGCCCACCATCGAAAATGGAACACATACACTGACTTTTCGTGTTTGGGACTTGCTCAACAATTCAACAACGCAAACACTTAACTTTGAAGTCAGTAAAGGATTAACGCCCATTATATTTACAGTCAACTCTTATCCCAATCCTGTAAAAACGCAAGCCAACATTGTTATTGAACATGACAGACCAGAAACCATACTCCAGACTCAGGTAGAGATATTTGATATTGCAGGTAGAAAAATCTGGTCATTCACACAGTCATCCGCAAACAATATTACGTGGGATTTAATGGCAAATAATAAGCAAAAGATTAAAACCGGAGTTTATCTGTATCGGGTAAGCATTAGAACTTCCAATAGCGGCATGACATCTAAAACCAACAAAATGCTAATTATTGAATAATAAACCATAGAATTCTACGTTTAAATAATCTGTTTCTTAATTAATTTTTGTAATATTGCAGTTTCAAAAAATATGACATTATAATGAAGAAAAACAACTTTCTTGCACTGTGTATTCTTATTTCATTTTCAATAGGTGCATCAGCCCAAGTTAACAACCCTATTGTTACAGCCGTTCCATCTCTTTCCATTGCTCCTGATGCACGCGCCGGAGGTATGGGAGATGTTGGTGTAGCGACGACGCCAGATGTTAACTCACAATATTGGAATCCTGCAAAATATGTTTTCATGGAAAGCGATGCCGGTTTGTCGCTGTCATACACTCCATGGCTACGAAAATTAGTGCCGGATATAAATCTTGCTTACTTAGCCGGTTACTGGAAAATTGACAAAACACAAGCTTTAAGCACTTCTCTACGTTATTTTTCATTGGGCGACATTACATTGATGGATCAATTAGGCATTCCTCAGGGCTCAGCTCATCCAAATGAAATTTCGTTTGATGTTGCCTATTCACGCTTATTGTCTGATAAATTTTCGGCAGCCGTTACTTTACGTTACATTCGTTCTGATCTGAACAATGGAATTAACCTCACCGGTGGAACTCAGATGTACCCCGGAACTTCAATAGCAGGCGATGTTGCAGCCTATTATAAAACTCCAATGCCACTTCAGGGTGTTGAAGGAACATTGAACCTCGGTTTGAATATTTCAAATATTGGATCTAAAATATCATACGACAAGAAAGAAACAAGCAGTTTCATCCCTACAAATATGCGCTTAGGAGGCTCTTACGACTACCCGATAGACAATTTCAATAAAATTTCTATTAGCGCCGACTTCAACAAACTGTTAGTCCCGACTCAAAACAGCATGTCGGCCAAAGAATATAGTGATTTATCTCCATTGACCGGGATTTTTAAGTCATTTACTGATGCGCCAGGTGGTTTTAAGGAAGAAATGCAGGAAGTTATGTGGTCTTTAGGAGCAGAATACGCTTACAATAATCAGTTCTTTGTACGTGGAGGCTATTTCAATGAAAGCCAATATAAAGGTAACCGCAAATACTTTACAGCTGGTGCTGGTTTCAAGCTAAATATGTTTCAGTTAGATGCAGCTTATGTGGTTTCCACTTCCCAATCGAATCCATTGGATCAAACCTTGCGTTTCACGCTGTCGTTTGATCTGCTTGGTCTTAAAAACCTGATTAAATAATTTCGATCTATATAAAAACATTCTATACTACTAAAAAACGGTTGTACACTTCCCTCAGGTTGGTTCAACCGTTTTTCTATTAATTACACTTTTACACATGATGAATATACGCGTTGGTTTTGGTTACGATGTTCACATTTTTGCGGCTGAACGTGAGTTGTGGCTTGGAGGTATAAAAATTGATCATTCTGTTGGATTGCTCGGACACTCCGATGCTGATGTTTTAATTCATGCTTTGTGTGATGCATTGCTTGGTGCAGCAAACCTGCGCGATATTGGATTTCATTTTCCGGATACATCGAGCGATTTTAAAAATATTGACAGCAAGATTCTATTGCGTAAAACCATGTTGTTACTTCGCCAAAAGGGATTTGAACTTGGAAATGCCGATTGTACCGTTTGCGCCGAGGAACCAAAGCTCAATCCTCATATCCCAGCAATGCAAAATTGTCTGGCCGAAGTAATGGAAGTTGCTGAAGATTCAATTTCGATCAAAGCAACTACTTCCGAAAAAATGGGCTTTGTAGGTCGTAAAGAGGGAGTTGCAGTTTATGCAACCGTATTAATATACAAAGCATAAGAACTTGTTTTATTCAAATTTGTTTTTCCTATGACAGTATAAAAAAACTCTATGGAGTTTTATGCTGAATTCTGTTTTCTTCTGATTATTTTTGTAGAGTTAAAACAATAATCATTTAAAAATATAGAAACATGTCAGTATTAGTAGGAAAAAAAGCGCCTGTATTTAACAGCAAAGCCGTAGTAAACGGAAGTGAAATTGTAGAAAATTTCTCATTAGAGCAGTTTGTAGGAGAAAAATATGTCGTTTTCTTCTTTTACCCAGCCGACTTTACTTTTGTATGTCCAACAGAATTAATTGCATTCCAGGACAAAGCTAATGAGTTTGCTGCCCGCAACACAGTGATTATCGGTGCATCAACCGATTCTGAATTTTCGCATTGGAAATGGCTCCAAACACCACAAAACCAAGGTGGTATTCAAGGAGTGAAATATCCATTGGTAGTAGATCAGAATTTATCTATTTCAAAAAATTATGATGTCTTGATTGGTTCTGAAGAATACGATGAAGAAGGAAATGAAACATTTGTGGGCGAACCTAAAGCTTACCGCGGACTTTTCTTGATTGATAAACAAGGTATTGTACGTCATCAACTGGTCAATGATTTGCCACTTGGACGTAATGTAGATGAAGTTTTGCGAATAATAGACGCATTGCAATTTACCGAAGAATACGGTGAAGTTTGTCCTGCCAACTGGAAAAAAGGTGAAAAAGCCTTGAAAGCCACACAAGAAGGAATTGCAAGCTATCTGACAGAAAAAGCATAACAAAACATTTTTTACGGATATAAAGTCGTTGTAACATTGTTTGTTACAACGACTTTTTTTATTTTACGACTGAAAACACATAAATTTCAAGGAAAAAACAAGAATTTTACGACTGAATCCATCAAGTATTAAATTTATTAACTATTTTTGCGAACGAATGAACATTCTATCTCACATGAACAAGAATGGAACACTAATAAAGTCAATTTACAACTTATCAGAAAAAAATGAAATTCAGAACTTTCAAATTCAGTCTATTTCTTTTACTAGCAATCAACTCTATCGCAACCTTTGCCCAAGACGAACGGGCACAATTACCTTTAGCCTTACGAAATGCTTATTTTGGAGTAAGCGTGGGATCAATTAATTACGATTTTGGCGCTGCCCAATTTCAAGCTCCAGCTGGTTACAGTTTTAATTCCGTGACTGTCAATCACGCTGCTGTTCGGTTGGTACTTTACGGTTACGAATTCAACAAGTATTTATCTGCCCAGCTCACCTATATGCGCCCTGTATCGTGGGTATTCTACTATTACGACCATGGACTTGAGCACAATTCAAGAAGTTCCGTGTGGATGAATGTGGGTGGACTTACGTTAAGGCCCCAATTACCAATCAGTGATAAAATCTCTTTAAATGGCGAAGCCGGCTTAGGAATCGTTACCCGCCATGGCTTCAGTGCAGAAGATGGAACAACAATAATCTCCGGAATGAACTATGCCACTGTTCTACTTGGAGGAGGTATCAATTACCACATTAACCCGAACTGGAACTTAATGATCAGTGGGACTTACAATCCAAAGAAAACATCGGTGAATCAGCCGGCAACAACTTTTCTGGGTGCGGGATTCAACTATAAGCTAAGCCCAGTTTCGGACAAAAAACTTGAGAAGGCCGCCAAAACCGGTTATATCAACCCAAAACAATGGATACAAATCGGATATTCGAACAACGCGCTGGGTTATGGTGTAAATAATACGTTGGAAAAAGCTTGCCTGTTCTGGGGTGGCGATGCTGAAGTTCACCAAGGCCTTTCCATTACCTACCAACGGAATATCTTCCATTCGGCCAAATATTTTGCATTGGATTGGGGCGTTAGTGCAGCAAGCTGGCAGTCAAAAGGTAATGGGCTAAATTCCAATCCGAACAAAGAAAGCTTTGTCACACTCTCTGTTTTTCCGGTTGCACGATTTAATTTCCTGCACACACAACCCTTTGATGCCTACTTCTATTATTCGGTTGCCGGCCCAACTTATATCTCTAAAAAGATTATTGACGGGAATGACACCGGCGAACATTTCACCTTTCAGGATAATGTAGGAGTTGGGATGTTCTTTGGAGAAAAAAGAAACTGGAATGCTGAAGTGAAAATCGGGCACTATTCAAACGGCAATGTATTTCCGGTTAACGCCGCTGTAAAAATTCCGTTATCCTTAAACGTTGGTTATGCATTTTAATCCCGCATAGTTTTGTAAACTTTACCACACAAATCAATCTGTTATGTTAGTAAAAACCTTTGGCGCAGCGGTTCAGGGAATAAACGCTACGATTGTTACGATAGAAGTTAATGTTAGTCAGGGAATCCGGTTCATGCACGTCGGATTGCCTGACAATGCGGTGAAAGAAAGTCACGAACGAATTGCGTCAGCATTGGAATATACCGGTTATAAATTGCCTCGCAAACAGATTGTAATAAACATGGCTCCTGCTGACATTCGAAAAGAAGGTTCGGCGTATGACCTACCGCTGGCAATTGGCATACTGGCAGGTGCAGAAACTATTCAGACTGAAGAACTGGAAGGTTTTGTTATCATGGGCGAACTGTCGTTAGATGGCGGGCTACAACCTATAAAAGGCGTTTTACCCATTGCCATAAAAGCACGGGAAGAAGGCTTTAAAGGATTCATTCTGCCCAAACAAAATGCCCGGGAAGCCGCTGTGGTAAATAATCTTGATGTTTATGGTGTTGAGAATATTACCGAAGTAATTGATTTTTTTAATGGGAAATCGGTTCTCGAACCCACTGTGGTCAATACGCGTGAAGAATTTTTCAGCAATCTGAATCTTTCCGAGATTAATTTTGCTGATGTAAAAGGTCAGGAAAGTGTAAAACGCGCCCTGGAGGTAGCAGCAGCCGGCGGTCATAACATTATTATGGTTGGTCCTCCTGGAGCAGGAAAATCCATGCTAGCCAAGCGAATTCCGACTATTTTGCCTCCGCTGACTTTACACGAAGCATTAGAAACGACAAAGATTCATTCGGTAGTTGGTAATATAGACAGCAATACTTCCCTCATCTCACAACGCCCTTTTCGCAGCCCTCATCATACGATTTCGGATGTGGCTTTAGTTGGCGGAGGAACTTTTCCTCAACCGGGCGAAATATCACTAGCACACAACGGCGTACTCTTTTTGGACGAATTGCCCGAGTTCAAACGAACCGTACTGGAAGTAATGCGCCAACCACTCGAAGATCGCAAAATATGTATTTCGCGGGCTAAATTTGCCATAGAATACCCCGCCAGTTTTATGCTGGTAGCCTCTATGAATCCTTGCCCGTGCGGGTACTACAATCACCCGGACCGCGATTGTGTTTGCGCACCGGGCGTTGTTCAGAAATATCTCAGCCGCATTTCCGGCCCCCTGCTCGATCGCATTGACATCCACATCGAAATTGTACCGGTTCCTTTTGAGAAACTTTCGGAAATGAAGGACGCTGAAACCAGTGAAAACGTACGCGACCGGGTTATGAAAGCACGTCAGGTACAAGAGCTGCGGTTTAAAGATATTGATGGTGTATATTGCAATGCACAAATGTCGTCAAAACAAATGCGCACCTTTGCCCAAATTGATGGTGCAAGTTCAGACTTACTGAAAAATGCCATGCAACGATTGAACTTATCTGCCAGAGCTTATGACAGGATTATCAAAGTGGCCCGCACCATTGCCGATCTGGATGATTCGGAACCAATACTTTCCAATCACATAGCTGAAGCCATCAATTACCGGAATCTTGACCGGGAAGGTTGGGCCGGATGAAATACTCATTGATTCAAAAGGCATTATACAGAATATAAAAAACTTCATTTTGACTGCTATGTCATGCAATTTGAAGATTTTTAAATATAAAAGACTATCTTTGCCCATAATTCGAAGTTGTATTTTAGACACTATCTCTTTCTGCAAGAATATCAAAACTATCAAACTCTAAATAAAATCGAAAAACATGAAGAAAACAACAATTTTAGCTTTTTTGGCTTGCGCTGCACTAACCGCACAAGCCCAGAAGTTAGGCGTCAACTCCATTGACGAAGTAGTGAAAGCAATGACACTGGAGGAAAAAGCCACACTGCTGGTAGGCGCCACCAATGAAAACTTTAGCGGTGTAGGAACTACAGTTGGTAACACATTAAAGTTGGTTCCCGGAGCAGCCGGAACAACGCAACCTATCGAGCGCCTGGGCATTCCAGCCACTGTAGTAGCCGATGGTCCTGCCGGGCTACGCATCCTGCCAACACGCGAGGGTGACAAAAACACCTATTATTGCACCGGCTTTCCGATTGCAACTGTTTTGGCTTCGACCTGGAATCCGGCTTTGGTACAACAAGTAGGAAAGGCTATGGGTAATGAGGTGAAAGAATACGGAGCCGACGTGCTGTTAGGCCCAGGAATGAACATTCACCGCAACCCGCTTTGTGGCCGCAACTTCGAATATTATTCGGAAGATCCACTTATTGCAGGGAAAATGGCAGCCGCTATGGTGAATGGAATCCAAAGCAATGGCGTTGGAACCAGCATCAAGCACTTCGCCGGAAACAATCAGGAAACACTGCGTACTCGCAACGACGTTCATGTGTCACAACGCGCACTTCGCGAAATTTACCTGAAAGGTTTTGAAATTGCAGTAAAAGAGTCTAATCCCTGGACTGTAATGTCATCGTACAATAAAATAAACGGAAGTTATACGCAAGAAGATTACGCGTTGCTGACCACTATTCTTCGCGACGAGTGGGGTTTCAAAGGTTTGGTAATGACCGACTGGACCGGAACCCGCAACACTGCCGCACAGGTTCATGCCGGGAACGATTTGATGATGCCAGGAAATAAAGAGCAGATCACGAATATTGTGGACATGGTAAAAGATGGCCGTTTGACAATGAAAGACGTTGATATTTGCGTAAAACGCATGTTGACCTACATCATGGAAACTCCCCGTTTCAAAAATTACGCATTCAGCAACAAACCCGACTTGAAAGCCCATGCTGAAGTTACCCGCAATTCGGCTGCCGAAGGCATTATTCTTTTGAAGAATGATAAAAACACGCTGCCTTTGAAAGCCGGCCTACAAAACATTGCACTTTTTGGCGTTTCGTCTTATTCATTTATTGCTGGTGGAACCGGGTCGGGCGATGTAAACAAGGCTTATGTGGTGGATTTGGAACAAGGATTATCCAATGTCGGTTTTGGCGTACAAGCTAAGGTAAAGGCCGTTTACGAAAAATACCTTACTTTCCAGAACGAACAATTAACAGAAGTAAACAAAATGCGCGGCTGGTACTTAGGCCCACAGCGTCCGGAAGAAGCAGTGATCGACCCTTCGTTTATCAAGATGCGGGCACAAGATTCTGAAATTGCATTGATTACTTTCGGACGTAATTCAGGCGAAGGCAACGACCGCAAAATGGACGGTGATTTTGAACTCAACAAAGTGGAACGCGAATTATTAGCCCATGTAACCGAATCATTCCACGCAGCAGGAAAAAAAGTAGTAGTGGTGCTGAACGTGGGCGGTGTAGTGGAAACATCTTCGTGGAAAGATATTCCGGATGCAATTATTTTGGGCTGGCAAGCTGGCCAGGAAGCTGGTAATTCGTTGGCCGACATCCTGAAAGGAACCGTGAACCCATCGGGTAAATTGCCCATGACCTTCCCGGTAAATTACAGCGATCATCCGTCTTCGGCTAATTTCCCTGCAGGATTTGTATCGGACTGGAATGATGAGCAAAAGCCCGAATTGCTTAAACAAAAGAACGTTGGTTGGACAAACTACGATGAAGATATTTGGGTAGGTTATCGTTATTTCAGCACCAACAAAAAGGCTGTTTCTTATCCATTTGGATACGGATTGTCGTACACCACGTTTAAATATTCCGATGCCAAAATTGCAAAATCAGGAAAAGAGTTTAAAGTCAGCGTGAAAGTTACCAACACCGGCAATGTGGCTGGTAAAGAGGTTGCCGAGCTTTATGTAGCCGCTTCAGCCAGCAGTGATTATCAAAAACCGGCCCGGGAATTGAAAGGGTTTGCAAAAACCCAACTCCTGCAACCGGGAGCTTCTGAAATCCTTACCATGGCAGTAAAAGCAGAAGACTTAGCTTCGTTCAGTGAAGCTAAATCAGCCTGGATAACCGATGCTGGCCAATATGCAGCACAGATTGGGGCTTCGGTAGAAGATATTCGTCAAAATGTTCCGTTTAAAGTAGATAAAGCGATTATTCGCAATGTGCATAATGTAATGGCACCAAAAGAAAAACTGGAAGCATTAAAATAGGCAAATTGTTTTAATCAATAGAAAAGGGAGTGTTTATCGCTCCCTTTTTTTATACGCAATCCAAAGGCTTGCATAACTCAGTCATTCAAGCTCATGAGAATTAAAATTGAGTCGCATTATCTCTTAAGGCACTTGCATTGTACGACGTTCCATTTTAACCTATTTTTATTTTCCACAAAATTACCCTATCTTTGTCCCCCGAAAGGAATTCGACCCGCTTCCAGGGTTGTTTTTCTTTCTTTTTTTAGACATATGAACTTTCGGACGTTTCAAAACGTTCGAAGATTCGAACACAACAATGGGGTGCCTTAATATTTCGGGCTGAGATCATACCCTTTGAACCTGCACGGGTAATGCCGAAAAGGGAATAAGCAACAATCATCCGTATTTTTTATTAGGCTCTCAAAATCAAATTTATTATCTAATTTAATTAATTTGCTATGAGACAAATTTTTATTGCAGCATGTATGCTGTTTTCGGCTTTTACAGCCTTCGGTCAACACACCATCAAAGGGAAGGTGCTTGACGAAAAAGGAAGCGCCTTGCCGGGCGCCACTATCGCTATTCAGAATCAGCAAGTACAAACTTCGGCCAACGATGGTTCTTTCAGGTTTGAAAACCTAAAGAACGATCATTACACATTGGTTATTTCTTTTATTGGCTATCAAACGCTCAAACTAAATGCTGTTGCTGACCGGAACCTGGTGATCAAACTGGATCAAAAATCCAATTCTCTACAGGAAATCACGGTTACCTCGCTCCGGGCTTCCGATAAGTCGCCAATTGCCTACACGAATGTAGACAAAGAAGCACTGGCAAAAAGTAACCTTGGACAGGATATTCCGTATATGCTTTCCATGACACCATCGCTGGTGGTATCGTCGGATGCCGGAACGGGAGTGGGTTATACGAATTTCCGGATTCGCGGGACAGATGCTTCGCGTATCAATATCACCATTAACGGCATTCCGTACAACGACCCCGACGAGCAAGGTGCTTACTGGGTGGATGTTCCCGACCTGACTTCGTCGATCGAAAACATGCAGGTGCAACGTGGTGTGGGGACTTCGACCAATGGTGTCGGAGCATTCGGAGCCAACATCAATATGCAAACCGAAAATTATGCCCAGAAAGCTTCGGGCGAAATATCGGCTTCGTACGGTTCGTTCAACACACAAAAAGTAACAGTAAAAGCCAGTTCCGGCTTGCTGAACAACCACTGGGCCATTGACACCCGGTTATCATCGGTTACTTCCGATGGTTATATCGACCGCGCCACGGCTAATATGAAATCATACTTCATCCAGGCGGGTTATTACGGCGAAAGAACAACCCTTAAATTGCTTACTTTCGGCGGAAACGAAAAGACGTATCATGCCTGGGACGGTATTGATTCGTATGCATTGCCGACGCTGGCATTTCCGCGCACCTATAACCCCTGTGGCTATATGGGTGACGACGCAAACGGGAATCCGTTATACTATAAAAACCAAACCGATAATTACATTCAGCGAAACTATCAATTGCTGGGAGTCCATACTTTCTCGCCCGAGTTGAGCTTGAACATCGGGTTGCACTATACCCGCGGCGATGGTTATTACGAAGAATATAAACGCGATCAGGCTCTAGCCACTTATTCGTTAGTTCCTTTTGATTTGAATGGAACTACGGTAACGACCAGTGATCTTGTACGTCAGAAAAAAATGGGAAATGATTTTGGTGGCGGCGTTTTTTCGTTCAATTACCAAAAAGATAAACTTTCGGCTCAACTTGGTGGAGCATTAAATAATTACTGGGGCAAGCACTGGGGCGATGTTATCTGGGTAAAAAACTATATCGGGGATATATTGCCAATAACAGAATACTATCGCAGCAAGGTAAACAAACTGGACGGCAATATCTATTTCAAAGCGAATTATGAAATCAGCCCCAAAGTAAATATTTACGCCGATTTGCAATACAGGCTGGTTACCTATCGCCTTCAGGGACGAAACGATAACTGGGACAACGCCATTGGTGGCATGCAAATCCTGGACGTTGATAAGAAATTCCATTTCTTCAACCCCAAAGCCGGTATATTTTATCGTCCCAACCTGAATAACGATTTGTTCGCTTCGTTTGCCATTGCCAACCGCGAACCGACACGAACCAATTACACCGATGGTTCGAAATCGACCTGGCCAACCTACGAAACCTTGTATGACACGGAACTAGGCTATAAGTTCCACAACAACATTCTGTCATTTGGGGCCAATGTTTATTACATGTATTATCACAATCAGTTGATCCTAACCGGAAAGATCAACGACATTGGAGAAGCGCTGACCGACAACATCGCCAAAAGTTACCGTTCGGGAATTGAATTGGTAGGAAGTGTAAAACCGGCCAGTTGGTTGCGTTGGGATGCTTCGGCTACTTTTAGCTATAACCGCATTACCGATTTTACCGAAACGGTGAATGTAGTTGATGCCGACTGGAATCCTACGGGCGAGAGCGTAAGCAAACTTTACCACAATACGCCTATTGCATTTACACCTGAGTTTTTGGCAAACAGCATGATCACCTTTACGAAAGGCAATTTCGAAGCCGGGTTGCAATCGGTTTATGTGGGAAAACAGTTTGTAGATAATACGGGAAAAACCGACCGTCAGTTGCCTGATTACTTCCTGAATAACCTTCGCTTGTCTTATTCAGTTCCGGTAAAAGGGCTGCGTGGACTCAATTTCACGGTGCTTGTCAACAATATCCTGAATAAAATGTATATCAGCAATGCCTGGAGTTCACCTTACATTGACCAGAACAAAGCTAATCCGGTGTATGACCAATCTACTCCGGTAAACAATTATTTTGGCGCTTACCCGCAAGCCGGACGAAATGTGCTGGCAGGTGTGACGATAAAATTCTAATTTTGATTAGTGTAGTGCATCGGAAAAGGTTGCTTTCATTTGTCGTGGCTTCCGCCCCAAACCCCGACTCACTTTTTGTCTTAACACAAAAAGTAAGCAAAAAGGTCAAGACTGCGCCCGCTTTGCTCGAAAAACCAGTGCTCAGTTGGCTGAAACCGTCCAAACTCGCTCCTTCGTCGCTCAGACAGGACAGTTTTAAACGCCAACTTCACTTGTTTTTCGGCTCACCGGACGAGGTCACTCGTTAGCAAACGCTGTGCAGATTATCATTTTTCATCTTCTATGTCGAAAATATCTATCAAACACACTAGTTAATTTTATATTTATTTCAGAGAAAGGTCGGGCGCAAGTTCGGCCTTTCTTTTTGTAATAGAATCTTAACACGATTACTTGATTTGCATTCCGATTAGAAAAACAACTACCGATTTGTTTGTCAGCTCCAATATTGTTCGTACTTTTGCGAACAACGAACAACACAAAAAATTATATAATGGAAGAAGGCAAAAACAAAGATTATACGATAGACAACGAGCAGTTGGCACGCTTTGCCAAAGCCATGGGACATCCGGCACGGATAACTATCCTGGAATTTTTGGCTGCGTTGGACAGTTGCTACTTTGGAGATATACACAATGAGCTGCCTATTGCGAAAGCTACCGTATCGCAACATCTGAAAGAATTGAAAGATTCAGGCCTTATTCAGGGTGAAATAGAAACCCCGAAAGTGAAATACTGCATCAATCGCGAAAACTGGGAAAAAGCACAGGCTTATTTTCAAGCATTTTTTGCGTTGGGCAAAGAAAAAGTGAATTGCTGCGATTAAAAAAAACATTAAAAAATAGTATTATGAACATTCAAGTATTGGGAACAGGCTGTTCGAAGTGCAAGTCGCTTGAAAAAGCCGTACGCGACGTGGTTGCACAAAATGGAATTGATGCCACTATCAGCAAAGTGGAAGACATCGTGGAAATTATGAAATTCAATGTCATGACTACACCCGCATTGGCCCTTGATGGCAAAGTGGTGGTAAAAGGACGTGTGCCGTCGAACGACGAATTGAAGCAAATACTAACCAATAAGATTTATATTTCATAAAACGATTTCATTGTACAATCATCTCATCGCATGGATCAGATAATTTGCTATTGCAACCAAATCGACAGGGCGGAAATAGAAAAAGCCATTCTCGTTGGAGCTAAAACTCTCAAAGATATCCAGAGAGCAACCGGAGCTTGTACCGGAAACCGTTGCAAGGAGTTGAACCCTTCAGGCAAATGTTGTTCTGCGGACATCAATGCCATGCTGACAACGCCTCAATTTAAAGAAACTGCAGGCTGCGGCTGTGAAAGTTGCAAAGACACAAATACCCAAACACATGAAACTAAATAAAAACATACTCATACCCTTGATGCTTTTACCAATCTGGTATGTAGTTTACGTCCACCTGCAATCCATGACCGACTGGCTTATTGACACAGCACTCGGTTTGACAAAGGGAGCGCATCTCACCGAAGCTTTGCGTTTCTTTATCTTCGAGTTTCCAAAAGTGCTCTTGCTCCTTACGCTGATTATTTTCTTTGTGGGAATTATCCGCAGCTTTTTTACCGCCGAGCGCACCCGAAAAGCCCTGGAAGGCAAAAATACATTTACCGGAAACGTGATGGCAGCCACCCTGGGAATTGTAACCCCTTTCTGTTCTTGCTCAGCCATTCCATTGTTTCTGGGCTTTGTTGAATCGGGCGTTCCGCTGGGCATCACCTTCTCGTTCCTGATTGCTGCGCCTATGATAAATGAAGTTGCCGTTATTCTTTTATACGGCATGTTTGGTTGGAAAGTAGCTGTCATGTATATCAGCACCGGTTTGGTTATCGCCATTGCTGCAGGATGGATCATCGGCAAACTGAAACTCGAAAAATGGGTGGAAGAATGGGTTTATGCCACCAAATTGGGTGAAAGTGATCTGGAAGATGAGAAACTTACGTTCGCCAATCGAATCACAATGGGATACGTTGCCGTAAAAGAAATTGTAGGCAAAGTTTGGTTGTATGTGGCATTCGGAATCTTGGTGGGTGCCGGCGCACACGGTTATATTCCTTCCGAATTTATGGTTTCGTTTATGGGTAAAGATGTTTGGTATGCAGTACCACTCTCGGTTCTAATAGGCATCCCGTTATATTCCAATGCCGCCGGAATAGTTCCTGTTGTTTCGGTATTGATCGAAAAAGGAGCTTCGCTTGGCACTGCACTAGCTTTTATGATGTCGGTCATTGGATTGTCTTTGCCCGAAATGGTTATCCTTCGAAAAGTATTGAAACTCCCGTTGATATTCACCTTTATCGCCGTTGTGGGTGGTGGCATTATGCTGGTCGGTTTTCTATTTAATTTTATCTTTTAATGTCGCATACATCCAATGAGATCAATAAAAACACTACTTTTCTTCTTTTTAATAGCCAGCGCAAGTGCATCGGGGCAGAAAAAACAATCGGTTGAGCGCGCCGAACTGGTTTTCGAAAATACCCGGTACGATTTTGGTGAACTGCCGGTGGGGAGTCCGGCCCACTGCGAGTTTAGGTTCCGGAATGCAGGCAAGGCAACGTTGGTGCTCAACAGTGTCAGGGCCTCCTGTGGCTGCACAACACCTGAGTGGTCGAAAGCGCCCATCCCCGCAGGTAAAACCGGAGTGATAAAAGTAAAATATAACACCCACATTCCGGGAACATTTCTAAAAACAATTACTGTGATTTCCAATGCCCGGACTGAAATGGTGGTGTTGAGCATCAGAGGGAAAGTAACGCTTAAATAAAGACTGAACATGAAATAAACTATTAATTAGCTCCATAAAGACCTAATCCGGTTTACAATGGGGCGTTGCCCCAAACCTCACTTACTTTTTTGCCTTGATGCCAAAAAGTAAGCAAAAAAAATCAAGACTGTGCCCGCTTCACTCGAAAAACTTACGCTCGGCAGGCTCAAATCGTCCAAACTCGCCCCGCCGGAATACGCCGGGCCTCAAACAGGACGATTTCTAATCGCCGACCTCACTTGTTTTTCGGCTCACCGTGCAAGGTCGGTCGTTTTAGAGACTTTGAGTATAAAAAAACAAATTATAAATAATATGAAAATTCTAATTCTTTGTACAGGCAATTCCTGCCGCAGCCAGATGGCACACGGGTGGTTGCAATCGTTCGACAAGAGCCTGACCGTTTGCTCGGCCGGGACACAAGCCAGTGGTAAGCTAAACGAAAAAGCCGTAAAAGCTATGGCCGAAGCCGGCGTTGATATCAGCCAACACACTTCCGATTCGGTAGACAAATACCTGAAGGATGAATGGGACTACGTTGTCACCGTTTGCGGTGGTGCGAATGAAGCATGCCCGGCTTTTATCGGGAAAGTAAAACACCGGCTGCACATTGGTTTCGACGATCCGAGCCATGCCACAGGAACCGATGAATTTATCTGGAGTGAATTTATCCGCGTACGCGACGAGATTAAAGAAGGCTTTTATAAATTATATATTGAACAAATTAAACCACAATTATAAATAGAATCGTATGATAGAAATTAAATGTATGACTGAAGATTCGTGGTCAGAGGTAGCCAGAATCTACGAAGAAGGTATTGCAACAAAAAACGCTACTTTTCAAACTGAAGCTCCTTTGTGGAATGATTGGGATAAAGCACACCGCAAAGACTGTCGTTTGATTGCTTCCATTGACGGAAAAATTGTGGGTTGGGCTGCTCTTTCAGCAGTATCGGCACGGCCTGTATATGCGGGTGTAGCCGAAGTGAGTATTTATATTGACCAGGAATTCAGGGGCAAGAAGATTGGTGATCAATTGATGAATATCCTGATCCAGAAATCGGAATCGAATGGAATCTGGACACTACAATCCGGGATTTTTCCGGAAAACGAGGCAAGCATCCGACTGCATGTGAAACATGGGTTTAAAGTATTGGGCATTAAAGACCGAATAGGCAAAATGGACAATAATTGGAGAAGTGTCGCATTGCTGGAAAGACGGAGTAATAGTATTGGCATTGATTAACAAAAACTCCTGACATGTTATTCATCACGCCTTCAAATATACATTACAGGCCAGCCACCAGCGTTGATTTCGAAAAAATTGGCCAGTTACTTCATTCGTGCAGATTGCCTAACCATGATTTAAATCCTCAATTGCAATATTTTTTTGTGGCTGAAATGGGAAATACAATCATTGGTTGTGCAGCTATTGAGGTATATGGGAATGACGGTTTATTCCGTTCATTGGCAGTTTCAGATGCTTTTCGCAACTTGAAAGTGTCCGAAAAATTACTAAGCCACATTATTCAACTAAGTAAAGAGAAAGAACTGTCGGGACTTTATTTGCTTACCACTACTGCCCCTGAGTATTTCCGAAAGAAAGGTTGGGTTCAGATTGAGAGGGACACAGCTCCTCATGCCCTTACCCTATCAACCGAATTTGCAAGCGTCTGCCCGGCGTCGGCTATATGTATGTCAAAACAAGTATAATTAAATATGAAAACAAGATTAAAGTTTCTCGACCGCTATCTCACCTTATGGATCTTCCTGGCCATGTTTATTGGCATTTTTGCCGGATGGTACAGCCCGAATGTAAGTGCATTCTGGAATAAATTTTCGGCGGGCACCACCAATATTCCCATTGCTATCGGATTGATCGTGATGATGTATCCGCCCCTGGCCAAAGTAAAATACGAAGAACTGGGCGACGTGTTCAAAAACACACGCATCCTCGGGTTGTCGCTGGTGCAAAACTGGATTATCGGCCCCGCATTGATGTTCCTGCTCGCTATCGTATTCCTGCAGTTCAACATCGACTACATGTACGGGCTGATCCTGATCGGGCTGGCGCGCTGCATTGCCATGGTAATTGTATGGAACGACCTGGCCCGGGGCGACCGCCAATATGCTGCCGGACTGGTGGCGTTCAACTCGCTGTTTCAGGTACTGCTTTTTTCGGTGTATGCCTACGTGTTTATAGCCGTGCTGCCCGGTTGGTTCGGACTTCCGGTGAATGATTCCGTGTCACAGATCACCATGGGCGCCATTGCCAAAAGCGTATGTATTTACCTGGGCATCCCCATGCTGGCGGGCTTCCTGACGCGCTTCGTCCTTACCCGTGTAAAAAGCCAGTCGTGGTACGAAACGAAATTTGTTCCGAAAATATCGCCGCTTACCCTGATTGCCTTGCTGTTTACCATCATCGTGATGTTTTCGCTCAAAGGAGAATATATCGTAAAGATTCCGATGGATGTATTGCGCATAGCCATCCCGTTGGTCATTTATTTTGTAGTCATGTTTGTGCTGTCGTTTATTATGAGTAAAAAATTAAATGCCACCTACGAGCAGGCCACTACCCTATCGTTTACAGCTGCCAGCAATAATTTCGAGTTGGCCATAGCCGTGGCCATTGCCATCTTCGGCATCAACTCAGGCGAAGCATTCGCAGCCGTTATCGGGCCGTTGGTAGAAGTGCCCGTAATGATTGCACTGGTCAATGTGGCGTTTTGGTTCAGGAAACGCTTGTTCTGAATCACAGAACCTGCTAAAATCATCCGGAAGTTATCTAGACGGGTTGCAAATCCATCCAGAACTTCCGGAACTTATCTCTACAGGTTACAAAACCATCTTCAACCGCCGGGATTCGTCTCGACAGGTTACAAAACCAACTTCAGCCGCCGGGATTCGTCTCGACAGGTTGCAAAGCCAACTTCAGCCACCGGGATTCGTCTCGACGGGTTACAAAGCCAACTTTAGCCGCCGGGATTCATCTCGACAGGTTACAAAGCCAACTTCAGCCACCGGGATTCGTCTCGACAGGTTACAAAGCCAACTTTAGCCGCCGGGATTCATCTCGACAGGTTACAAAGCCAACTTCAGCCGCCGGGATTCATCTCGACGGGTTACAAAGCAGATTGCAAAACTGTGAAAAAATATTAATGCAAAGAACAGCTCGCTAGACGAATCGGGAATCGATCCATATAAATATTAATACTTCTAAATAATAA
>Ga0318567_10000157_pt1 | contig 30477 bp, 29 predicted proteins | sample GRESIP088b5f20_FD_203691 | JGI IMG/M metagenome (GOLD analysis project Ga0318567, IMG submission 203691) | Tropical soil microbial communities from Luquillo Experimental Forest, Puerto Rico - GRE.SIPMG.088b5f20 | ecosystem: Environmental > Terrestrial > Soil > Tropical forest > Bulk soil...
GGTAGTTATGAAGTCGTTATTTGACGCAGGTTTTCCTGCAGTTACCAAATTATCAGTTTTCGGTCGTGGTAAACAACGTGGTATTAAAGTAGGTAATGTTACTTACGATGAGCTTCCAAAAGATCTTTTGATGATTGTCATTCCTGAAAAAGACAAAGATTTTGTTATCGAAACCATTATGTTATCGGCCCGTTCTGGCGAAAAAGGCCAGTTTGGTGATGGTAAAATCTTCGTTACTCCGGTAGAAGAAAGTTACACCATTTCCAGCGGTAAAAAAGACTAAAGGACCCCTAACCCCTAAAGGGGAATAAGACTGGTTCAATTAAAGCTAAAATATAAATAAAACTCTCCCTGTTCCCCTTTAGGGGTTAGGGGTAAATATTAGAAGTATGAAACTGATATTAGCAATGATACGCATCGACAAAATGAGCGCTACCAAGCTTGCTCTTTCGGATGCCGGCCTTCCTTCTTTTACCGCCATGCCGGTATTGGGACGTGGAAAAGGAAAGGGTGGTTTTGAAAAAGCAGCCGGTTTAGATTCAGACCAACTGGAGCTCATTATCGAAATGCCCCGTTTGAAATCAAAACGAATGATTACCCTGGTGGTAACCGACGAGAAAAAAGACTTGGCAGTTGAAACCATCATTAAAACCAACCAAACAGGCAAAAGTGGCGATGGAAAAGTATTTGTAATCCCAACGGTAGATTCTTTACGTGTTCGTACAGGAGAATCGGGCGACATCACATTAGACTAAGGAGGAAACAATTATGGGAAAGACATTAATAGAGAGCTTAGAGCTTGATAAGTTCAGCGAAGAAACAATGAAAGCCTACCCCAAAAAGGTAGCAAAGAAAAGAGCTAAATCCATTGTGGTGAATGACCCGGACTCAATACCGGAAATTCAGGCCAACGTACGGACTATTCCGGGTATCATTACCCAACGCGGTTGTACCTACGCAGGTTGTAAAGGGGTAGTACTCGGACCAACCAGGGATATTGTAAACATCACACACGGACCTATCGGTTGCGGATTTTACTCATGGCTGACACGTCGTAACCAAACCCGTGCCGACCAACCGGAAATGGAAAACTTTATTCCATACGCATTTTCGACCGACATGCAGGATTCGAATATCGTGTTTGGTGGTGAAGAAAAACTGAAAGTAGCTATTCGTGAAGCCTACGAATTATTCCACCCCAAAGGGATTGCTATTTTCTCCACTTGTCCTGTAGGATTGATTGGTGACGACGTTCACCGCGTAGCCCGCCATATGAAAGAAGAATTGCCCGATGTGAACATTTTTGGTTTCTCGTGCGAAGGTTACCGTGGGGTATCACAATCGGCCGGGCACCACATTGCCAACAACGGTTTATATAAACACCTGATCGGACGCAACGACAACCCGAAACGCAAACATAAATACGCCGTAAACGTACTGGGTGAATATAATATCGGGGGTGATGCATTTGTTATCGAAAATTTATTTGAAAGAATTGGTGTAGATATTATTGCTACCATGTCGGGTAACTCTACCCTGGAGCAATTTGAAACTGCCCACACAGCCGACTTCAGTTTGGTAATGTGCCACCGTTCTATCAACTATGTGGCAGAGATGTTGGAAACCTCGTTCGGTATTCCATGGGCAAAAGCCAACTTTATCGGAGCCGAAGCTACTGCTAAAACATTGCGCAAAGTGGGTCAATACTTCGGTGACCAGGAATTGATCGACCGGATTGAAACAGTTATTGCCGACGAAATGATTGCTGTGCAGGAAGCTGCTGAAAAAGCGAAAACGAAAACGAATGGTAAAACAGCCATGATGTTCGTTGGAGGTTCACGCGCTCACCACTACCAGGAGTTATTCACAGAATTAGGTATGGAAACCTTAGTTGCCGGTTACGAGTTTGGACACCGTGATGACTACGAAGGTCGCCGCGTAATCCCAACCATTAAGATTGACGCCGATAGTCGTAACATCGAAGAAATAACCGTTTATCCGGATCCTACCCGTTTCAAACCACGCAAGAGTGAAGAAGAACTGGCTGAGCTGAAAGAAAAATTCGATATTGAATTCAATGAATACAAGGGTATCATGAACGATATGAAAAAAGGAACCTTGGTAATTGACGATTTGAGTCACCACGAAATGGAGAAACTGATCGAAATGTATCACCCGGATGTGTTCTGTGCAGGTATCAAAGAAAAGTATGTGGTTCAGAAAATGGGTATCCCAATGAAACAGCTCCATAACTACGATAATGGCGGACCTTACGCAGCTTTTGCAGGAGCCATCAATTTCTACAAGGATATCGAGTTCATTGCTTGCAGCACCATTTTCAAACAAATGAAAGCTCCCTGGGAAATGGAAGATGTATTGGAAGCAGAATACGTGTTTAATTAAGAAACCCCTAAATCCCCTGAAGGGGACTTTAAGACACAGTTTCTGATAATAATCAGAATAATATAAGAAAATATAAACCAAAGAGCCGAAGTAACTCTATTCCCCTTTAGGGGTTAGGGGTTCTTTAATCCCCTTTAGGGGCTAGAGGTTCTTTCTAAATTGAATTATTATGTTACTTAGACATACAACAGCAAAAGAAATAGACAGAAAGGCGTTGACCATCAACCCCGCTAAAACCTGTCAGCCCGTAGGAGCAATGTATGCTGCATTGGGAATCCACGGATGCTTGCCACACAGTCACGGTTCGCAAGGATGTTGCTCATATCACCGTAGCGCTTTGTCCCGTCACTTCCGCGAACCGGTTATGGCCGGCACAAGTTCGTTTTCAGAAGGTTCTTCTGTATTCGGTGGATCTGCCAACCTGGTTTCGGCTATCGATACCATGTTCACGGTTTACGATCCTGAAGTGATTGCAGTTCATACTACCTGTTTGTCGGAAACCATTGGCGATGACTTGACCCAGATTATTTCGAAAGCCAACGACGATGGTTGTATTCCAAAAGGAAAGGAAGTGATTTATTGCAACACGCCAAGTTACGTTGGAACACACGTTACCGGTTATTCAAACCAGGTGGCTGCCATGGTGAAGTTCTTCTCCACAGCTACTCCTAAGAAACGCAACGTTATCAACCTGGTGGCAGGTTGGATGGAACCTTCGGATATGGCTGAAATCAAACGGTTGGCAGCAGTTATGGAAGCCCGCACGCTTATGTTTCCGGATATGACGGGTGTGTTAGATGCCCCAATGGATGGACACTACAAAATGTATCCAAGCGGCGGAACCACTGTAGCCGATTTAAAACTGACCGGCGACAGCAAATTCAGCCTTGGCTTTGGCCCTATGAGTACCGAAGATGCTTGTATCAAACTGGACAATAAGTGTAAAGTAAAATTCGAAATGTTGGATATCCCCATCGGATTCAAAGCTACCGACCGCTACCTGATGTCGTTGAGCCGCCATGCCAACTTGCCTATTCCACAAGAATTGAGCGACGAACGCGGACGATTGATCGACCTGATTTCGGACAGCTCTAAATACTTATACGGAAAACGCGTAGCACTTTGGGGAGATCCCGACACATTGGTGCCACTTACTGAATTCCTGGTAAGCCTGGATATGAAACCGGTGTATATCGTAACCGGAACCCCAAGCAAATATTTTGCCGACAGAATGCCAGAGATATTGAAAGATATACCTGAAGCAAAATTCAAAAATGGCGAAATGGCCGATATGTTCCAATTGCACCAATGGATCAAACAAGAAGGTGTGGATTTATTGATCGGTAACACGTATGGAAAATACATTGCCCGCGATGAAAATACACCATTCGTTCGCTTCGGATTCCCGATTGCCGACCGTCCCGGACATAACTTTTTTGCCAAAACCGGTTACAACGGTGGTGCCAACCTGGTAAAACAAATCATGGATGCATTCCTTGATCATATTGACCGGACAGCATTGGAAGAAAAAGTAGAATTCCAACTATAATAATAACAACCCCTAACCCCTAAAGGGGAACCAAATTAGTATTGATATTTGATGATACTAACTAAATCCCCCTTTAGGGGCTAGGGGTTTCTTACTCCCCCTTTAGGGGCTAGGGGTTCTTTTATCAAATCACAAAGGTGATGAGAAGGCAATAGCAAAGTACCTGTATGACGAAGCAAACTAAGTAGCTGACAATACCCAAGTAAGCATCTGTCATGACCAAAGTGAGTATCTCACAGTATACAAGTAAGCATCTGACAGTACCCAAGTGAGCATGTGTCGATAGCCAAGTAAGCATCTGACACCACCCAAGTGAGCATGTGTCGATAGCCAAGTGAGCATCTGATACCACCCAAGTGAGCATGTGTCAGTAGCCAAGTAAGCATCTGACACCACCCAAGTGAACATGTGTCGATAGCCAAGTGAGCATCTGACACCACCCAAGTGAGCATGTGTCGATAGCCAAGTAAGCATCTGACACCACCCAAGTGAACATGTGTCGATAGCCAAGTAAGCATCTGACACCACCCAAGTGAGCATGTATCGATAGCCAAGTAAGCATCTGATAACAATGGGAAAACATAAGAATGGCAGGAATATTATACAAGTCCTTACGACGCATGACACCAGTCGACGCGAAGTTGACGCATGACGCCAGTCGAAACGACTTATATCCATTCTGCTTCTGGAGACCTGGTTTCTTGATTAACCTTTTTCTATTTTCTGGAATAAATCACACGATAATTATTAATGGCTAATTATTAATTATAAATTGAAAAAGGTATGGGACATATATTAGATGACAGACAAAAGCAAGTATCGGTAGCCGGAGCCAACGAGCGGACGATAGATTGCAATAAAGCCAGCCTGGCTGGGAGTGTGAGCCAACGTGCCTGTGTGTTTTGCGGATCGCGCGTGGTGTTGTATCCCATTTCAGACGCGCTGCACTTAATCCACGGACCTATCGGTTGCGCGGCATATACCTGGGATATCCGGGGTTCACTTTCTTCAGGACCGGAATTGCACCGGCTGAGTTTCAGCACCGACCTGCAGGAACGTGATGTTATTTTTGGAGGAGAAAACAAACTCTATGCATCAATGATAGAGTTGATAGACAAACATCAACCCAAAGCAGCCTTCATATATACAACTTGTATCGTAGGTGTTATTGGCGACGATGTAGAAAGAATCTGCCGTCAGGTGGAAAAAGAAAAAAATATACCGGTGATTCCTGTTCAGGCTCCCGGATTTCAGGGTTCGAAGAAAGACGGTTACAAAGTAGCTTGCGAATCGATCTTCAGACTGGTAGGAACAAAAAACAAACCTTACACACCGGCTAAAAGCATCAACATCCTGGGCGATTTCAATCTGGCCGGCGAATTATGGATACTGCTGGACTACTACAAACGGATGGGCGTACATGTCAATGCCACTATCACCGGCGACGGACGGGTGGACGATATATGCAATGCCCACAATGCCGCCCTCAACGTGGTTCAATGCTCGGGTTCAATGAATTATCTGGCCAAAATGATGAAAGATAAATACGGCATTCCCTCCATGCGGGTTTCGTATTTCGGTATCGAGGATATGAGCGATGCACTCTACGATGTAGCCCGGTTCTTCAAAGATGATGACATGATGGAGAAAGCCCGCGAATTAGTGAAAGAAGAATTCACACGCTTGATGCCGCAACTGGCCTGGTATAAAGAACGGTTGACAGGAAAGAAAGCAGCCATTTATGTGGGCGGGGCATTTAAAGCCATATCGCTGGTAAAAGCACTGCGGCTCATTGGCGTTCAATCGGTGATTGTTGGTTCGCAAACCGGAACAACCGAAGATTATGAATTGATAAAACAGCTTTGCGACGAAGGAACCATCATCGTTGACGACTCGAATCCGGTGGAACTTTCGCATTTCGTGAAAGAAAAGCAAGCTGATATTTTTATCGGAGGCGTGAAAGAAAGACCTATCGCCCATAAAATCGGACTTGGGTTTTGCGACCACAATCACGAACGCAAAGAACCGCTGGCCGGTTACGAAGGCATGATCAATTTCGCCAAAGAAATTTATGCCACAGCCATGAGCCCGGTATGGAAGTTTACAAAGTAACCAAAGAACCCCTAACCCCTGAAGGGGAACAGGAGGACCCCAAACCTCTAAAGGGGAGAAAGAAAGAGAACCCCTAACCCCTAAAGGGGAATGGAATTAGTATTGATAATTACAAAATAATTATATGGAAACGAATCGAAACAATATAATAGAAGAAAGTAGCTTCAGTTCCCCTTCAGGGGCTAGGGGTTCTTTAGGAATAAAGAGTCAGTCTTCCTACGTCTCCACCCGCAACTCCTGCAAGCTATGTGCTCCACTGGGTGCATCGTTAGTATTCAAAGGCATTGAAGGTTGTGTGCCGCTTATTCACGGAAGCCAGGGTTGCGCTACCTACATCCGCAGGTACATGATCAGCCATTATAAAGAACCGGTAGATATTGCCTCAAGCAATTTCAGCGAAGAAACAACCGTTTACGGTGGAAGCCGTAACTTCATTACGGGAATCGAAAATATTATAAAACAATATAAACCTGCTGTCATAGGGATTGCGTCAACGTGTTTGTCAGAAACGATTGGCGAAGATATTCCCGGACATATCCGACACTATAAAGAATCACACGAAGCGGATGGAAGTTCCATACCTACTTTCATTCATACTTCAACCCCCAGCTATAGCGGCAGCCACGCCGAAGGTTTCCATAACACAGTCCTGGCTGCCGTGAAAGCTATTTCCAAACACGAGAAAACGAACGAGACATTGAATATCTTCCCGGGAATGATTTCACCCGCCGATATCCGGTATGTAAAAGAACTGCTGGAAGATTTCGGAATCAAGTACGTGCTTTTCCCCGATTTCAGCGAAACGCTCGATAACGAATATACTTCCGAGTACCAACTCATCCCCACCGGTGGAACTACCATGAAGGATATGAAACTCATTGGTGATTCGAAATCGACTATCGAGTTCGGAAGTTCATTCAACAAAACGGTGAACAGGACAAAAGACAGCGGAACCTTGCAAACTGCCGGAGAATGGTTGCAATCGACCTATTATATTAAGAATCATCAAATGCCGCTGCCAATTGGTATTGACGCTTCCGATAAGTTTATTACAACATTGGAAGAAATCAGTGGAACAAAATTGCCCGAAAAGCACCGCAAAGAACGCGGACGGTTGGTCGATGCCTACATAGATGCTCATAAATACGTATTTGGCAAACGGGCATTGATTTATGGCGAAGAAGACTTTGTCACCGCCATGGCCGCTTGGTTGAAAGAAATAGGTGTAGAAGCATACTGGATAAAAGGAGCCGACTTTGAAACCTTACACGAGAAAGCGGAAGAATTCAAACCCGACTTCCTTCTTGGAAACAGCAAAGGCTATTACATTGCCCGCGAACGCAAGATTCCGTTAGTACGCGTAGGTTTTCCTATCCACGACCGGTTCGGCGCCAACCGCATGCACCACATCGGATACCGTGGCACACAAGAATTATTCGACCGCGTAGTGAATGCATTGATAGAATACAAACAGGAAAATTCACCGATTGGATATAAATATTTATAACAGAAGACCTACCCCTAACCCCTAAAGGGGAACAAGAAATATTACTAACGATTATTAAACGAGTAGATTATGAGTAATTTAAACAATCCAGGAGACGCAAGTAACTCTAGTTCCCCTTTAGGGGCTAGGGGTTCTCACCCTTGTTTCAACGAAGAAGCAAAGCATACCAATGCACGTGTTCACCTGCCAGTAGCTCCAAAATGCAACATACAGTGTAATTATTGCAATAGAAAATACGACTGTGTAAACGAAAGCCGCCCGGGCGTGACATCCTCGGTATTAGCACCATTTCAGGCCGTTGATTACCTACGCGCCTTGGATAGTAAAATAGAAAACCTGGCCGTAATCGGCATTGCAGGTCCCGGCGATCCCTTTGCAAATCCGGAAGAAACACTGGAGACCATGCGCCGCGTAAGCAAGGAGTTTCCCGACAAGATATTCTGCTTATCTACCAACGGACTTGATTTGGAACCATACATCGACGAAATAGCCGAAATGAATGTGACACACGTTACACTCACCATCAATGCTATCGACCCGAGCATTACAGCCCAAATATACAAATGGGTACGGTTCAATAAAAAAGTATACCGTGGCGAAGAAGGTGCTGCCATTCTGCTGGAACGACAATTGGCTTGTATCCCCAAACTGAAGGCCGCAGGTATTACAGTCAAGATTAATTCCATTCTGATTCCGGGTATCAACGAAGACCACATCACCGATGTCGCAAAAAAATGTTCGGAACTTGGAGCGGATGTGATCAATATCATTCCACTTATTCCAACAGCCGAAACACCCTTTGAAACAGTAGAAAAGCCGGATACAAAAATGATCTTCAAAACTCGCACATTAGCTTCGGAACATTTGAAAATCATGAGCCATTGTGCCCGTTGCCGCGCCGACGCTGCCGGATTGCTGGGACAAGACTTGAGCGAAACACATGCACTGCTAAAAGAATACTCTTCACGTGCCGAAGAAATGGATACCACCAATCGCCCATACGTAGCCGTAGGTACCAATGAAGGTTTGTTGGTAAACCTGCATTTGGGTGAGGCCATGAACCTGTACATTTTCGAACAAAGCCCGAAAGGTTTCAAACTGGTGGAAGTACGCAACACGCCACCCAAAGGAGGCAGCGACGAACGGTGGTTGAACCTGGCCCGCATGTTGAAAGACTGTCGCGCCATACTGGTCAGTGGTGTCGGCGAAAACCCGAAAGCCATGCTAAAAGGTTGCGGCATTCATGTGGTTGAAATGACCGGATTGATCGATGAAGGTCTCGAAGGCGTTTACAACAACAAAGTAATCCGTTCCATTGCCAAACCCGACGCTTTCAAATGCGGCAGCGGCTGTAAAGGCAATGCACAGGGATGCGGTTGAAATAACCCCTAGCCCCTAAAAGGGAATTAAGCATGTATTTTTTATTTTAAAAATAAATCTATTTTATAAACACAAGAGACAAAAGTAACTCTGTTCCCCTTTAGGGGTTAGGGGTAGTCTCAGTAAATTCAGTATCATTATGAAAAAACCTCAGTATCACATTTTGGTATGCAACTCATTCCGGGTAGCAGGCGATGCTCAAGGAGCATGTAACAAAAAAGGAGCAACAAGCTTGCTTCAGTACATTTCAGAAGAAGCTTCAGATCGTGGTCTGGACGTAGCTGTAAGCACAACAGCTTGCTTGAACGTATGTTCGCAAGGTCCGGTTATGGTCATTCATCCGAATAACTTCTGGTATGGTGGCGTAGAATCGGAAGCTGTTATCGACGAGATATTCGATGCACTGGAAGAAGACGAACTGTGCGAAAAATATTCGATAGTGGATTAAATAATATGATGATGTGATGATTAGTTGATGTGGTAATATGATGATATAAAGATAAAATAATTACAGATCATCGTATAAACCATATTTCTCAATTAATTGATTCAAATTATCAAATCAACTAATCATCACATTACCACATCAGCTAATCAACAAATTATGAAACCCTACTTTATCGACACCACACTGCGCGACGGCGAACAATCGCCGGGCGTTGCATTCTCCCTTTCGGAGAAAATTCGTATTGCCGCATTACTTGACGGAGCACGTGTTCCGGAAATTGAAATTGGCACTCCGGCTATGAGTGAAACGGAAGTGTACAATATCCGTAGCATTTGTGAAATGGGTTTCGGATTTAAAACACTTTCATGGTGCCGGGCTAACAAAAATGATATCCGGGCAGCAAAGTTAGCTGGAACAAACGGAGTGCACATTTCATTCCCCGTTTCACCCATACTCATGCAAGCCATGGGGAAAACTCCCGGTTGGATCATTCAAAACTTACAAACATTGATTGAGTTTGCTTATCCTAAATTCGATTACGTAACCATTGGCGCCCAGGATGCTTCGCGCGCTGAACCTGAATTTCTGAAGAAATTTGTATGTGCTGCCAGTGCTTTCGGAGCTTCGCGCGTACGGCTGGCCGATACAGTTGGGGTGTTGAATCCACTGACTACTTTCGAACTGGTATCGTCCATTCGAAGCATAGAAAAAGATCTTCCATTGGAAATTCATGCACACAATGACCTGGGAATGGCAACTGCCAATACACTGGCAGCTTATATAGCTGGCGCTAATTGCCTTAGCACCACCATCAATGGATTAGGAGAACGCGCCGGCAATGCTGCCATGGAAGAAGTGGCGTTGGCATTGGAATTAAGTTCAGGTATTTCAAGCACATTACTCACCGAAAGTTTTTCAGAACTGAGCGATTATGTGGCTAAAGTATCAAAACGTCAGCTAAGTGAAAGCAAACCTGTTACAGGAAGTATGGTCCTGACCCACGAAAGTGGCATTCACACCCACTGTTTATTGAAAGACCGGAGCACTTATCAGCTTATCTCGGCCGAAAAAATAGGGAAAGAAGAACAGAAATTTCTGATCGGGAAACACAGTGGCAAAGCAACAATTATGTATTACTTAACCGAAGCTAATCTGCCATTTACCAATGAAGACTGCCTGTCATTGCTCGAAAAAGTAAAAGAATGTGCCAATGCGCTTAAACGGGCAATCACAAAAGAAGAGTTACTGGATATCTATCTCGAATTATATTCGAATCAACATCAAACAAGTATAAAACTATAAATAACATCATCATGTCAACTGCAATAATAATCCCCGATGCCGAGCTTAAGGCATTAGCCATTTCGAGTTTAAAATATGCCAACAGTTTCTTATCTACTTTAAAAAAAAGTCTGGTTAATGAAAACTCCCGCTTTGATAACGATCTGCTTTACAACTTTGCAGTGATGAGTATAGAGAAGTATTTCGTAGCCTTGTTGGCTCGCTATGACTGGAATGCAACTCATCATATGCCAGTTGCCCTGTATAATGAAGCGCTACCATTTGAGCCGGCTCTAACTGCAGAAATGAAACAAACAGCTATCCTGATCGGAAAATTTGAAGCAATCTGTTCATTAGAGGGATTCGGATATAAAACCCCGAGTTCAGAAGAACTGGAAATTATGGCTACCGGACTTAGCAACATAAAAGAATTAGTTGAAAAACGAATAGCCGAAATATAAATAACATCAAAATTCGCTATTCTATATCTAATAGTAAAAATAGAAAAACGCCTCAATAATTATGGAAAAGACACTGATTATCATAAAACCATCAGCAATCAAACGAGATTTAATTGGAGAAATTATTCATCGGTTCGAGCGAAAAGGGTTACAATTAGCTGGTTTAAAGATGATACAATTAAACGATCAGCTCTTAGATGAGCATTATGAACATCTAAAAGAGAGACCTTTTTTTCAACGAATTAAAAACGCTATGATGCAAACTCCGGTGATAGTTTGCTGCTGGAAAGGGATTGACTGTGTTCGCGTGGCCCGAAACATGACAGGTTGTACCAATGGGCGTGAAGCTGCAATGGGAACCATTCGGGGCGATTACAGCATTAGCATTCAGGAAAACATCATACATACTTCAGATTCAGTTGAAAACGCACAAATAGAAATAGCCCGTTTTTTCAAACAAGATGAAATTTTCGAATTCGACCAACTCTGCCGAAGCGTTCTGTATGCAAACGATGAATTCTAAATAATTTGAGTAACCGAAAAAACATCTGAGAAAAAATCACAGCAAATCAGTAATTTTTTAAACGGGAGGAATACCAACATAAATTGTATGTTGGTATTTTTTTAGACTTATCTGAACAAGGTAAACCAAGCTTTTACTTCATGCACCCGCCCGGCTTGCTCGTATGTTTGGCACTTTAATTCAAGTACGTTAAATGCATCGGCAATTTCATCGGGAGTAAAACCCATACCAACTTCTTTCAACATTTCAATCAGTTCTGCTTGCGATTTACGGGTATAACACGATTTTCTGAAATCTATGTCAGAATCTACCTTCGATATAAAATTTATTGCGTTCTGTAAGCTCATTCTTATTTTTAAATTTACCCTTAATCCCTAACGGGAATGCGAGTTGTATCGTTTTGTTCAATATATATATTTTAACGGTATGTTCAAATAGCTCATATTTCCTTTATGCCGTCGTCTCACAGTCTGTCTTGCAATCATCGCATTCACCACCACACACCTTGGCATACTCCATAGCTGCACTTATATCAAAGATATTCAATTCATTATTGATCAAAAGTTGAATATTAGCATCCAGTTCGTCTCCTTTGCATTTAAATACTGCAAATCCTTTATTTACCAATACCTTAAGCGCCATTGGCTGTACTTGCTTAGTGATAATCGTTGAAATATCATGCCTTTCAAGAGCTGGAAGCAACTCACCCATATTGGGAGCCAGATCCAGGGTTTTCATCCAACTGCCTTCCTGTTTTTCAGTATCATATATACACAAACAACCTATAACACTTAAATTAGCTGCTATACGATTACTTTGCAAATCTTTATCTACGACAGGAATAGCTATTTTCATAATCTTTGCTTATTTATAACTTCTTTGTCCAGAAAAACATATTAGGTTTGCATTTTTCAAAACCCATACAACGATATAATGCTTGCGCCACCGTATTATCTTCTCGTACTTCCAGCGTTATTTTACAATAATCGCGTGCTGTTGAAATGGAAATCAATTCCTGCATTAAAGCACTAGCCAACCCTTTACCTCTAAATTTAGGTAAAACAAAGAAATCATGAACATTAAGATAAGACTTTACCATAAAAGTCGAGAAATTAATAAAACAAGTTGCAAGCCCGACAATTTCACCATGGTAGAGTTCAAAAAGCACAAACGATGACGGATGATTAGCCAATCCATCAACTAAACGCAATTGCTGCAATTTATTCAGTTGTGGAACGTCACCCATTGGGTCAGCCATGTACATATTCAGTAATTCGGCCAGTGCCGATAAGTGGGTTGGATTTTCAAAATCACAGAATTCAAATGCTAATATGCTCATAGGTAGATGATTTAATTTGATTATTATTTACCAATAACAATTTTACACTTTAAATCGTTTAGGTTCTATTTCATATTTTTTTATCCTGATTCCCATCATCCGTTCCGTAATACCCAATTGTTCAGCTGCTTTAACACAATTTCCTTTACTTGAAATAAGAGCATCAATGATGATTTGTTGCTCCATTTTACCTAGAATTATATCTAAGGTTCCACTTTGCATGGTTTCTGAAGTGGAAGCGGTTTGAAGCGATGCAGGTAAATTATGAGTACGTATAACCTGATCGGTACTTAAAATACAGGCTCGTTCGATGCAATTTTCCAATTCCCGGATATTGCCCGGCCAATGATAAACCATCAAGGTATCAATTGCCATGGAAGTTATTCGTTTAATATTCTTTCCGTGTTTCTTATTGAATTTATCAATGAAGAAATCAGTTAGGATCGGAATATCATTGATTCGCTCACGTAATGCCGGAATATAGATTGGAAAAACATTTATACGGTAATATAAATCTTCCCGGAATCCATCTTTCCTAATTAGGTCCTCCAGATTACGATTGGTAGCACAGAGTATCCGGACATCGACTCTTATTGGTTTTGTGCTACCAATACGCTCAATTTCACGCTCTTGCAAAACACGCAATAATTTTACCTGAGTGGAAGCCGGAATATCCCCAAACTCGTCTAAAAAAATAGTGCCACCATTGGCTGCTTCAAACCGGCCTATGCGTGTTGTTGAAGCTCCTGTAAATGAGCCCTTCTCATGTCCAAACAATTCACTCTCAATGAGGCTTTCGGGCAAAGCGGCACAATTCACTTTGACAAACGGCTTATTTTTGCGGGCACTGCTATAATGTATGGCATCAGCCACCAACTCCTTACCTACTCCACTTTCCCCTCGGATTAAAACGGTAGCATCGGTTGGAGCCACACTGTCTATTAAAGAGAAAACCTCGTTCATCTTACCTGAATTCCCTTTAATCCGATCGGGCATAATGCGGCTTCTAAGTTCTCCTCTTAAGTTTGAGTTTTCATTACGCAATTGTTCCAGCTCTTCTGCGTATTCCTGGCGACGACGTAGAGTACGTCCAATCATCGATCCTACTATTTTAAGTAATCGCAAATCATAATCGAACGACACAATGCGTTTATAAACTTTATGCAAACTTAACGTGCCAATCACCTCATCCTTGTAACGTATTGGAGTACATATAAATGAAACATCCACACCATCAATTATCTTCGCTGCATCTGTTAGGTTAAGAAACTCGTGCGAAGATGCAATTTTCGGCAGTAAGACCTGTTTCCCGGTCTCAATCACCCGACCGATAATTCCATGCCCGACATGATATATCGCTTCTTTTCTCTTCTTCTCATCAATCCCATAAGATCCTTCGATTGTAATTTGAGAATTTTCGCGATTTAATATCGTCAAAATAATCCGTTCCGCTCTCAAATGCTCGGCCAAAATCCGCAAAACTTCATCCAAATCAATTTCCTTGTTACTCAACAACGAACTCAATTCAAGCAAAACCTCTAATTCCTTGGCTCCATAACAATCGGAACCATTAAACCTACACAATGTTTCCATAAACAAATAATTACTACACCTTTTGACACACAAACTAAACTAAATACATACCTTTATCTGCAAAAATACTATTTTTTACGTTATTGTGATACACATACGAGTAAAAAACACCCATTTTAACAACACAATGTTCTTTACATAAAAATTCCTAGCTTTTAGCTCATTCAAAGTAATCTTAAGTTTAGCAATTTTGATTTGTCATTTTCAATAAGAAAACCATTACATATCGTTGAAATGCATATATTAAACAAAAAAAATGTACTTTTGTATCCATTCTAAAGCAAAATGGATGATATCCAAAAAATTGTTCAACTGAAACATCATTTTCTATGATTTTAAATTATATCTGGATTGGGTTTTTAATAATTGCCTTCGTTGTAGCATGTGTTCAATTACTATTTTTTGGCAACACACAGATTTTTTCAGATATAATGACTGCAGCTTTTGACTCAGCTAAATCTGGATTTGAAGTTTCATTGGGTTTAACCGGTGCTTTATCGCTTTGGCTGGGTGTAATGAAAGTTGGAGAAAAAGGAGGAGTCTTGGAACGATTATCTCATGTTGTTGCACCATTCTTTGTAAAGATCTTTCCGGAAATTCCGAAAGGGCACCCTGCTTTGGCGAGCATGTTCATGAATCTTTCGGCTACGATGTTAGGACTTGGCAATGCTGCTACTCCAGTGGGTTTAAAAGCGATGCGAGAAATGCAGGAACTCAACCCTGAAAAAGACAAGGCATCAAACTCAATGATATTGTTTTTGGTTTTGAATACTGCCGGATTAACCCTGATTCCTATCAGTGTAATGGTTTACCGTGCTCAGCTCGGAGCCATAAACCCGGCTGATGTATTTATCCCCATTCTATTGGCTACATTTATTTCTTTCCTTGCAGGACTAGTTATCGTATCTATAGTACAAAAAATCAACTTGTTTAATCGCGTGGTACTTGGAACCCTCTGCGGTATCACTGCTTTAATTGGCGGAATCATCTATTTTTTAAGCGGACTACCCAAAGAGCAAATTGCACAATACTCTAGCTTTGCTGCCAATTTCATTCTTCTTTCTATCATTATTAGTTTTATTAGCATGGCTATAATCCGGAAAGTAAATGTTTATGATTCATTTATCGAAGGCGCAAAAGAAGGTTTTCAAGTTGCAATAGACATTATTCCTTATCTGGTAGCAATTTTAGTTGCTATTGGCATATTCAGAGCCTCAGGAGCACTCACATTTATCACAGATGGTATCCGTTGGTTAGTCGGTCTCATAGGTATCAATACAGAATTTGTCGATGCACTTCCTACCGCCTTAATGAAACCGCTAAGTGGTAGCGGTGCGCGTGGTATGATGATCGAAACAATGAAACTTCATGGAGCTGATTCTTTTGTCGGACGCCTCTCTAGCATCATCCAAGGCTCTACCGAAACCACCTTTTATATTATTGCCGTATATTTTGGTTCAGTGGGTATCAAAAATACTCGTTATGCCATTGGTTGCGGACTTTTTGCCGATGCTATAGGTATAGCTGCTGCTATTTTTCTTGGATACTTATTCTTTCATTAATACCAATCTATTTACGTATCTCAAATTTGTATCAAGAACCAACATTACATAACTCGAAACATCTAACATCAAATGATTCAATACATTGCAGAAGAAGTTAAGCTTCCAGTTATTCAAAAACAAAAAATCAATCGCTGGATTAAAGATACCGCAGCTGAATACAACAAGAAAGTAGGTGAAATAGCCTATATTTTTTGTTCTGACGAACGCATTTTGGAAGTTAACAACCAATATCTCAAACATGATTATTATACCGATATCATTACTTTTGACTACAGTGAAGGCTCCACAATCTCAGGAGACATTTTCATAAGCATTGATACCGTTAAGAGCAACTCTGAAAAATTTGGAGTTAGTTTCGAAAATGAATTATTACGAATCTTGATTCATGGCATCCTGCACCTTTGCGGTCAAGATGACAACACCCCTGACCTACGAGCCGAAATGACTACTAAAGAAAATCTGGCTCTCCAAACTTACTCTAACTAAAAGCATTTTAAGCTTCTTTATAATTCACCAAACTCGTTATACTATTAAGTCAGTATTTTTGCAATAATATGTTAAATATAACCCTCGTTTTAGAGGCAATTTATTATCATTAAAAGATTATCACTACTTTTGTTGCAGGATTATGGTTGAAACGAATATTTAAACCCGAAAGCAAGTCTCGTATCTAATTACTTATACAATTTCTAAAATCGTATGAAAATAAAATTAATTAGATTGTCTCTTTTTTTTATTTGCTCAATGCTGTCTTGGAGTGCATCTGCACAAGATATATATAAAGCCGAGATAGGCGTATCCGGAGGTGGTTCATACTATATAGGTGATGCCAACAGTCAACTTTTCAACAATATGCAATTTACTTATGGAGCTTTTCTTCGTTACAGATTCGATCCTCGTTTTGCATTAAAAGCTGAGTTGATGAAAATTACAAAAATTGTAGGGGCAAATAATTCGTTTGCAAACAACTTTAAAGTTAATACAGGTGATATTTGTCTGGAATTCAACTTTTTCGATTTGGAGAACAATCCGTATAATCGACACAGTAGAATTTTCTCTCCATTTATATTTGTTGGCGGTGGATTGATGACTAATTTGTATCTTAATCAAAAGCATCCAGAACCATTTATACCATTTGGAGTTGGTTTTAAAGTAAAAATGGCAGAACGTTGGAATTTTATTGCTCAATGGTCTAATAAATTACTGTTATCCTCCGACAATATGGAAAATGATCCGAAATACAATAATCCAAAGAACTTAAATGGTTCAAATATATTTAACAACGACTTACTTTCGACAGTTACAGTAGGCATCAGTTTTGATTTTTGGAAAAAACGCTGTAATTGCCTGAATAATAATTCTAAATAATTTACTCCAATCGTTATCTGAAATTTATGTCATCTTACAAAGATAAAATAGATATATCCAATTTACCAAAGCACATTGCTGTCATTATGGATGGAAATGGGCGGTGGGCAAAAGAACGTGGATACGATCGGATTTTCGGACATCAAAATGGAGTAACTTCTGTTCGGGAAATCACTGAGGCTGCCGCCGAAATTGGAATAGCATATCTTACACTTTATGCTTTTTCCACCGAGAACTGGAGTCGCCCTCAGTCGGAGGTCGATGCATTGATGGAACTTTTAATTGACACTATCGAAAAAGAGACTCCAACTTTAGACAAAAACAACGTGCGGTTGCTAGCAATTGGCGACTTAAGCAGGCTTCCCGGAAGCGCAGCTGAAAAATTACAGCGTTGCATTGCTCAAACAAGCAAAAACACAGGTTTATCCCTGGTATTAGCACTTAGCTATTCATCCCGCTGGGAAATTGCGAATGCAATAAAAGAAATATGCAAAGACATTCAGGCCGGGAAATGTAATGTAGAAAACATCAACGATGAATTAATCAGCAACTATCTGACTACTAGATCGATTCCCGATCCAGATTTAATGATAAGGACTAGCGGTGAAGAACGTATTAGCAACTTTTTGTTATGGCAAATTGCCTACACTGAATTATATTTTACTGAAACTCATTGGCCAGAATTTAGAAAAGAAAATTTTTATCAAGCAATTTATAAATTTCAACAACGAGAACGTCGTTTTGGCAAATAACTAAACCAACACTACTTAACTCGACACTCCAAATAAATTATGCAATACAAATCGTTTTTCACTTTCTCTCTGCTATTTATTTTTAGCCAATTGCTTGTAGCGCAAACAACCTCTGTACAAGATTCCACAAGTTTACCAGTTATTGAATATTCGAATTCAGCTCCGAAATACGAGATAGCCGAAATCAAGGTTACCGGAGCAAGCAATTATGAAGATTTTGTTCTTATTGGATTCTCTGGTTTGAGTGTTGGCGACATGGTTAATATTCCCGGAAATGCCATTACAAACGCTGTAAAAAGATTCTGGAAACAAGGGCTTTTTTCTGATGTAAAAATTTTGGCAACTAAAATCAAAGACGGAAAAGTTTGGCTCACGATTTCTCTAAAAGAACGTCCCAGAGTTTCCGAAATCAACTACAATGGGCTAAAAAAGAGTGAAAAAGAAGACCTCGAATTAAGAATCGGAATAACGAAAGGTAATCAAATTACCCCCAATATTTCTGATAGGGCAAAAAAAGTGATCGACAAGTATATGGAAGAAAAAGGATATTTGAATGTCCTTGTTAATGTTTACCAGCGAAACGATCCTAACAAATCTGGTTATGTGATTGTAGATGTAAATGTTGACAAAAAACTTAAGACAAAAGTTCATCAACTCATTTTCACTGGAAACACCGTTCTGAATCACAATCAAATAAATAAGGTAATGAAAAAGACCAATGATCATAATTGGAGAAACTTTTTTAGAACTAAAAAGTTTGTGCGTGAAGAATATGAAAAAGATAAGGTTGCTGTTATCGAAAAATACAATGAAATTGGATATCGTGATGCTTTCATTTCAGCAGATAGTGTCGTTAAGTTTGATGATAAAACAGTCAATGTTTACATGACTATAAACGAAGGTAAAAAATATTATTACAGAAACATTAAATGGATTGGCAACACTATTTATCCGTACGAATATCTCAACGCCATCTTAGGAATCAAAAAAGGGGATGTTTATAATCATAAAAACCTAATGGCAAGATTAGAGACCGACGAAAATGATGCCGTAAGCAAACTCTATCAAAATCACGGATATTTGTTTTTTCATGTTGATCCCGTAGAAGTACAGGTAGACAACGATTCCATTGATTTTGAAATGCGTATGTTTGAAGGAAAACCTGCAACGATTAATGAAATTGGAATAAAAGGAAACTCCCGGGTTTATGAGCATGTTATTCGCCGCGAATTACGTACAAAACCAGGACAATTATATAGCCAGGATGATATCATGCGTTCTTTGCGTGAACTAGCCCAAATGGGACATTTTGACCCCGAAAAAATCAAACCGGATATTCAACCCGACCCTGAAAATGGTACAGTAGATGTAACTTATGAACTGGAAACCAAAGGAAGTGACCAAATTGAGTTTTCAGCAGGTTGGGGTTCTACGGGTGTAGTTGGTAGCATCGGATTAAAATTCAGTAACTTTGCAATACAGAACTTATTCAAACCTGATACTTACAGAATTGTACCACAAGGTGAAGGTCAAACATTAACTATAAATGGTAGAACCAGCGGACAATCATATTCTTCGGTTAGCTTATCGTTCTTAGAACCATGGTTGGGTGGCAAACGACCAAACTCACTCTCTGCTTCTGTATATTATTCCACACAATCTACAGTTAGTGATCGATATTCTGCTAATTACAGCAATTACATTAACTCAATGTACAGCGGATACAACAGCTATGGCAGTAGCAGTAGTAGCTATAGCTCTCAATATCAGAGCGAAATGGATCCTACAAAATATATGCGAACAATCGGATTCTCACTTGGTTACGGAAAACGTCTCAATTGGCCAGATGATTATTTTGTATTCCAGGGAGAGCTATCTTATCAGCTATTCATGTTAAGTAAATGGTATTATCTGCCACCATTGACCGATGGCCATTATAATAACTTTAGCGTGAATCTGACTCTCAGCCGAAATTCTATCGATAATCCTATCTATACACGTAGCGGTTCTTCATTCTCACTTGGCTTAAAAATTACACCACCTTACTCTGCTTTAAACGGAAAGAATTATGGCGATGCTAACATGTCAAATGCAGAACGTTATAAATTCCTGGAATATCACAAATGGACATTTACAGGAAAAACATTCACTCCGTTAGCTGGGGACAAGTTGGTATTTATGAGCCGGGCAATGTTCTCTTATTTAGGTGATTTCAATAAAAATGCCCGTTCTCCTTTTGAGACATTCGTTATGGGTGGAGATGGAATGTCGAATTACACCAGTTATGGTACTGACTATATCGCAATGCGTGGTTACACTAGCGGTTCCCTAACTCCATATGATTCTAAGATTGGAACTAATGTGGGATATTTATACAACAAATTTACAGCAGAATTACGTTATCCATTATCATTGGAGCAATCCGCCACTATTTATGCTCTGACTTTCGTTGAAGCCGGAAACTGTTTCAATAAAATGTCTGATTATAATCCTTTTGATTTGAAACGGTCGGCCGGTATTGGTGTACGTATCTTCCTTCCGATGTTTGGAATGATGGGTATCGATTGGGGTTATGGATTTGATAAAGATAATACAGGAAAGAAAAGCGGAAGCCAATTCCACTTCGTTCTTGGTCAAGAACTATAATTTACAATTATTGGTTAATGATTTTTTGGCAGAGATTTTGTAAGCTAAAATCAAATCGAGAACTATTATTTAACCATTTAATAAATACAGGGATATGAAGAAACTTTTAATTTCACTATGCCTATTGGCAGGTATAACGTTTGCCGGAAACGCACAAAAGTTTGCAATGGTGGACATGGAATACATTATGAAAAATATTCCAGCTTACGAAACCGCAAACGATCAATTGAATCAAATATCTAAAAAATGGCAATCTGAAGTTGAGGCTCAAATGCAGGAAGTACAGAAAATGTACAAGAACTATCAAACTGAATTGGTTTTTCTTTCAGACGACATGAAGACTAAACGCGAAGAAGAAATTGTAGCAAAAGAAAAATCAGCTCAAGAATTAAAAAGAAGTTACTTTGGACCAGAAGGTGAACTGTTCAAAAAACGTCAAAGCTTAATGAAACCCATTCAGGACGAAGTATATTCGGCTATTCAGGAAATAAGTAAAGAACGTGATTTAGAACTCGTCTTTGATAAAAGTTCGTCTATGAACGTAATATTCACGTCTCCTAAATTGGATATCAGTGATGTTGTTCTTCAAAAATTGGGATATTCAAAATAATTTTATACATTTGCATCCCGTTGTCAAATAATTAAAACTCAAAATAAAAATAACATGTTTAAGAAAATTGCTTTAGTATTACTTTGCGCGCTTCCATTTAGCTTGATGGCCCAGGAAGTTAAATTAGGTCACGTAAACTCGCAAGAAATTTTATCCTTGATGCCTGAACGTACCACTATTGAAAAAACAATCAACGATTTGCAAAGCCAATGGGAAAAGGAAATGGTGAAAATGCGTGAAGAATATTACGCTAAAATCAAAGAATTCCAAGACAAACAAGCTACAATGCCCGAAAGCATTAAACAAGCCCGTCAAAGCGAAATTGCAGAATTAGAACAACGCATTAGCACTTTTAATCAAACTGCTTCAACCGATTTACAGAAAAAGAATCAAGAATTGTTTGCCCCAGTAATTGAGAAGGTAAGAAAGGCCATCAATGAAGTAGGCTCTGAGAACGGCTACCTTTATATCTTTGATTTAAGCTCTCAAAGCATCATTTATCAATCTCCAAAATCGAATGATGTAACTCCATTAGTTAAGAAAAAATTAGCCTTGAAATAATATCAAGTCCGTTATAAAAAAATAGACTTTGAAGAATATCTTCAAAGTCTATTTTTTTATAATATGTTTTACAAAATCAATTGGGTAGTAAAATAGCATTCTTGGTCCCGAAAACCGCATAACGGCTCGTATTCTATCTCTCATATCACTCTTATAACAATGTACCTTGCAGTCCGAACAAGCCCCCTTATCGTCTCCAAAAGGGCATTTAGACAACTTGTTTAAGGCGTACAGTTTCAACAACTCACATTCCGGACACAAAACCTTACTCTGATGTCTTTTTCGACAATAGAGACTAATCATTTTCTCGATCGTCTGTTTCTCGTGAGCGATATTTCCCATCTTTACTAATAGATCAATTTTAAGGAACCGCTAAAATCCAACGAAAACTTTTCAGAGCCAAAATAGAAATTGAATCTTGAGAACATCTCTGAAAAATAAATTTATCCTCACCGTTAATTTGGTTTGAGTTTATCCAATCAAGATAGAGCATTAGAAATTCCAAGCAGTTCAGTTCTGATTTTCTTAAGACGCTCTACAACTTCTTGCTGCTTAGCAATAGCGTCTTTTTTCTGACTTAGTTTACGTTTTGCTCCATCAAGGGTAAGTTTCTGTTCAGTAGTCAAGTAAATTATTTGCTTGATTACCTGGATATCATCCGGAGAATAGAAACGCGTTCCTTTCGCATTCCTTTTGGGCTTTAGCTGACTGAATTCTCTTTCCCAAAAGCGGAGATTTGATTGATTAATGCCAAACATATTGGCAACTTCAGAAATGGAATAGAAAAGCTTTTCCATAAACTTTATTCAGGATAATTATTTGACTATTTTCAAACGTACTCCAGTACGAATGCTGGAACCATGGATGTTGTTCCATTTTTTTAGCTTTTTCACAGGAATACCATATTTAGCAGCAACGGCACTTAAAGTTTCCCCTGCCTTAACTTTATGATAAATTGCTCTTCCTGATCCACCCGGGGTTATCGTCGCTGCAGCCTGTACAATTTCTATTTCACTCCGTCGATTATTAACTAATTCGTCTGCTTTATAAGAAACGACATCGTTAAATTTCTGAATAAAAGTATTGGCATAGTTTAACGGCAAACACAAGGAATAAGGTCGTATATCGCCAGGTATAATATCTTTTCTATACTGAGGATTCAATAATCGGACTTCTTCAATTGGTAAATTTAAAACATTAGCTACTTGCTCCAAATGAATTCGTTGGTGAACCATAATAGTGTCAGTCAAAGTAGGCATATTCACGATAGCCGGACACAAATTATGTTCAGCCGCATAATGAAGTGAATAATTTGCAGCTATAAAAATCGGAACATACCCACGAGTTTCCTTTGGTAAATATGGATATATTGCCCAATAATCGCGTTTTCCTCCAGCTCTACGTATAGCTTTATTTACGTTGCCTGGACCACAATTATAAGACGCAATTACCAGGTTCCAATCTCCGTAAATTGCATACAAATCTCTCAAGAAATGGGCCGCAGCATTTGTGGCCTTAACCGGCGACAAACGTTCATCAATTAAGCTATTTATTTCCAATCCATACATTCTGCCTGTTCCAATCATCAACTGCCACAAACCGGCAGCTCCCATACGCGACACAATGGTTGTATTAAGTGCTGATTCGATAATTGAAAGATACTTTAATTCTAGCGGTAAATTATTAGCACCTAAAACTTGTTCAAAAATAGGGAAATAGTAACTGCTCATTCCCAGCATATACTCAACCTGACGACGTTTGCGAACAGTATATAATTCAATAAATGAGCGGACAGGCGGATTAAATGGCATTTCCATCAAGCAAGGCATTTTAATCAATCTCTGTTTGTATACTGAATCTGAAACTGTTACAATGTCATCGCTCGATTTACAATTCAAAGAACTTGCCCGCTGGATGACCCAGGATTGTAACATATAATCAAGCGTATTGTCAAATTCTACAGGAACATTTAAAGCCGAATCCATAACTAGCTCTCCAGCTGATCTATCTTTATATGCATTATTCTTAACCTGCGAAAAAACGCTGGTATAACTACACATAAAAAATAAAATTATGGGAAACAAAACTCTAAACCTCATCTTAAAAATATTGTTTTAAATCTTAATTATCAGAAACTGATATTACATTGCATGGCAAATGTATTATTACCAGAACTATTTTTTATTAATGCTGGTTGAACCCGCATAGATAAATCCGGACTTATGTCAAAATCATACAATTGTGCATCTACATAGGCATCAATAATCGTAAGCGCATAATAGCCAATAGTTGCAATAATACTCAAATCCCGATACCGGCGATAAAAATCCTGACGCGTTTTTAATGTTTTTTCAAATTCAGTATAACCCTGAAAATCAGCTATTGTATAACCTTTGGGAAGAATTTGATAAAAACTAACATTAGCTTTATTTTTATCAACGGCATTCTTATAATTTATATCACTATGGTTGTAGGTGTAAAGGTCCAGATAAGCATTTTTATACGAATTATATTGGTTTGAATTCCATGAAATTGCATAAGCACAACCCAAAAAACCACCATATACAAGTGGTAATTTCCAATACTTCTTATTCAGTATCTGACCATACCCAGGAATGATTGTAGCCATCCAAACAACTTTGCCTGGATTTGGTCTAAAGGCCTTTGACTTCGTGGAATCCGGAGTTGACAAAATTTTTGCCGGAACAACAGCTTGTCCAAAGATTCTGGCAACAGTATCTTTGGGAAGCTGCACCTTAATTGAATCTACCACCCGAGCCTGTGCACTAACAGATACCAGTGAAATAAAAAGAATAAATATGGTTAAGTTTTTATACACAAAAACTTGAATTAAATTTTATCAAATAATTCCATGATGCGTGCCAATTCCTCATCACTGGCAAAAGGAATAGAGATTTTACCTTTCCCATCAGGATTGCACGAAAATTGCACTTTCGTTCCAAAAACAGTACTAAGTTGAGTCTGCAAATCATCAAATTCCTGCAAATTCTTTACCGAATCAGCATTTCCCGATTTAGATTTACTATCCAGGCTTCCGGTTTCCAGATACAACCGTACAAGTTCTTCCACCTTTCTTACCGTGTAATCATTCTGAGTAATTGCTTCATACAGGTGCAATTGAACTGCCGGATCATTTAAACCTAATATGGCACGAGCATGCCCCATATCTATTTTCTTATCCTTGATTCCCATCTGGATCTCAGCAGGCAAACGAAGTAAACGCAAATAATTAGCAATGGTAGCACGCTTTTTACCAACCCGATCGCTTAGACGCTCTTGCGTTAGCTTGTATTCTTCCATCAAACGATAAAAAGTCAACGCTATCTCGATAGCATTCAGATCTTCACGCTGAATATTCTCAATCAGTGCCATCTCCATAACCTGCTCATCGGCAGCTGTTTTCACATAGGCAGGAATTGTTTTTAGCCCAACAAGCTTCGATGCTCTGAATCTGCGTTCACCAGCAATGATCAGATATGTACCGTCGTCATTCTTCCGTAAAGTTATAGGTGAAATCACACCCAATTCGCGTATAGAAGTTGCTAGTTCTGTCAGTGCATCTTCATCAAAATGACTTCGTGGTTGATTTGGATTTGCAAAAATTAAGTGCATTTCCACCTCGTTAATCGACGATGATCCGTTAGTGCTGACATTCTCTGTATCAATCAAAGCACCTAAACCTCTTCCTAAACCTGTTATATTTTTTGCCATATATTGCTTTACAAAACGCAGCTTTTAATTATTATTTCTTTTTAATGAGCGAATTAATTAGTTTTTATTCTTTTCTATTAATTCAACAGCCAAGTCCATATAGTTCGAAGATCCCTTTGACTCCGAATCATACAATAAAACCGGTTTACCATGACTAGGAGCTTCACTTAACCGAACATTCCGGGTAATGACGGCATCAAACACCATTCCTTGAAAATGCTTTCTTACTTCTGCATAAACCTGATTTGCCAAACGCAAACGGTTATCATACATAGTGAGCAGAAAACCTTCAATTTCTAAAGCTGTATTCAGTTTGCTCTTAATTATTTTAATTGTATTCAACAACTTACTAATTCCTTCCAGGGCAAAATACTCACATTGAACCGGAATAATCACTGAATCTGAAGCTGTCAAAGCATTTACTGTAATTAATCCCAATGAAGGAGAACAGTCAATTAGTAAATAATCATACATAGATTTCAATGGAGTTAAAAGATTTTCCATTACCCGTTCACGATTATCCATGTTAAGCATTTCTATTTCGGCACCAACTAAATCAATATGAGATGGTAAAATAAACAGATTTTCTACTGCAGTGGGATGAATCGCCTGAATCGGAGGTACATTATCAATCAAACATTCATAAATCGTAAACTCAAGCGTTCTGATATCAACACCTAAACCCGAAGATGCATTAGCCTGAGGATCAGCATCTACGAGCAACACTTTTTTTCCAAGCGAAGCCAATGAAGCAGCTAAATTAATTGCAGTCGTGGTTTTACCAACACCACCTTTTTGGTTTGCTAACGAGATAATTCTACCCATATTGAAAGGAATTTGATTTGAAATGAAAGCGGTTTTAATATTTAATGTCAAATACAGATCGATTTTTCATCTATATCATAATTTCACATCACGATAAAGACTTAATGCACTGATTGCCAAAACCATTTGTTTTAACACTAACTTTTTATACCGCTTCGCAAAGATAATAAAATAAATCCACCCACTCAATAAACGATTATAGCAGCGAAATATAAATAAGCTTTTTTAAGGCAACTAGAGAAAATTCATTTTTACTAAGAAAATAATCTTCAATTTGCAGGAATACAGCATAAAAATGAGAATTAAGCCGGGTTACTTTTAAAGTTTCATAGATTATAAAATTCAAATAGCTGTAAAAATGATTATCTTTGTTTTCGACAAATCAAAGCCTGTCAAACCTATATAAAAATATGAATTTCAATAAATTAAACTCACATACTCAAACTTTTAAATATGAAAATTCGTAATCCACGAAATCTACTTATACTAATCTTGCTGATTTTAATTATAGCTATTTCCTATTTTTACTTTTTTAGAATTGACTTGACCTCAGACAAACGATACAGTATTGCCGATCAATCAAAAAACCTAATGGAGAAGATTGATTCTCCCCTTGAAGTAACTGTATATCTCGATGGTGATTTAAATCCGGGATTTCAACGCTTAAAAAAATCAACGGCAGAGCTACTCGACGAACTATCAATTTATGCTAGCAAAAACATCAGCGTAAAGTACGAAAATCCATCACTAGCAGACTCTCCGGACGAACGTGAAAAGAAATATACCGAATTACAAAAACACGGATTGACTCCAACTGCGGTTTACGAACGGGATAAAGAAGGAAAATCAATTCAAAAAATTATCTTTCCATGGATCGAGATCAGTTATAAAGGTAAAAAAGTTCCGGTATGTCTTTTAAAGAATATTTTAGGAAATTCAGGTGAGGAAAATTTAAATATCTCCATCGAGAACCTTGAATTCGAAATTACCGATGGTATTCGTCGCATTGTAAATACTGAAGTATCAAAAATAGCGTTTATCGAAGGACATGGCGAACTTCCTGAAGCCGAGACTTATGATATAAGTAAATCATTGAGCCGCTATTTCCAAATTGACCGGGGCGTATTGGCCAGCGATGCTTCTATTCTCAATAATTACAAAGTGATTATCATTGCCAAACCAACTAAACCATTCAGCGAATCCGACAAATTTATCATCGATCAATACATTATGAATGGCGGACGTGTACTTTGGTTAATCGATGGTGTTCGAATTGCGAAAGAAAACCTCTCTACAATTGGACTTTCGCCAGCTATGGAACTGGATGTAAACCTAAGCGACCAACTTTTCCGCTATGGAGTACGTATCAATCCTGTATTATTGCAAGATGTTCAATGTGCTTCCGTTCCTGTAAATATTGCTCCGGCAAACGCAACTCCACAGTTTGAACCAACCCCGTGGTATTTTGCTCCGTTGCTTTTAGCTTCACCCGAACACCCTGTAAGCAGAAACATCACCGAAGTCCGCTCTGAATTCTGTTCGGGCATTGATGTTGTAGGGAACAACAAACAAGTTAAATACCAACTACTTTTGGCTACTTCCGACAACACTCATATCGTTGGTACTCCGACCACCATAGACTTAAGCCAAAAATTGAAAGCTAACGACAAAGCGTATTTCAACATAACTTATGTACCTGTTGCCGTATCGTTAGAAGGTATTTTTGATTCGGATTTTGCAAACAGGATGATCCCCAAAGGATTGGTGAACACGTTGCCAATTATGAAGCAAAGTATAAAAACCCGACAGATAGTAGTGGCTGATGGAGATATCATTCGAAACGAAGTGACCTTAAAAGACAGCACTTCAATTCCGCTTGGATTTGACCGATACATGAACCAACAGTTTGGCAATAAAGAATTTGTTCAAAACGCCGTGCTTTATCTGGCCGACAATGATGGCTGGATGCAACTCAGAAACCGCACCTTAAAACTTCGGTTACTAAACAAGCAGCTATCCAGCGACGAAAAAACAATATGGCAGGCTGTAAACGTTTTGCTGCCTATCGGCTTGTTACTTATCTTCGGGATAGGCTACCAACTGGCACGGAAACGGAAATATACAAGAAAATAGTTCGTTGGAAGTTAATCGAATGAAAAGTAAAATCCTCGAACTCTGATGATCTTCCCTTTTCAAGGGAAGTACCCCGAAGGGGGAAGGGTTAGTATTATCTTGTTTATTCAAGAAACCCCGTCGCTACGCTCGTCCCCTTTTAAAGGGGACATTCGAGCAATCCGAGGTTATTACATTTAATCAAACTTGGTGTTTATCCAAAACAAGAATTCTTTTACACACATGAAATCGCAAAGCCTTTCATCCTATACCCAAACTTTCGAATTCCGATGATCTTCCCTTTTTAAGGGAAATACCCCGAAGGGGGAAGGGGTAGTTATAATCATTCACGAACCCCTCCGCTACGCTCGTCCCCTTTCAAAGGGGACATCCGAGCAGTCCAAGGTTATTTACATTTTATCAAACTTATCTCTAAACCAAAACAATATTCAGATTGTACGAGTAATTTAAAATATGCAATCTCCTTTCACCACTAAAATCCTCAAACTCCGTTGATCTTCCCTTTTTAAGGGAAGTACCCCGAAGGGGGGATGGGTTTCTTGAAAAATCATTTCAAATACTTTCTTATCTCATCCAGTGTCCGCCCGGGATATTGGAAAACCTCAAAATTCTCAAATCTCAATACCTGCACACCCATAGCATTCAGGTATTCTGTTCGCTTGGCATCAGAGGCTTCACCTTCCTCCGTAAAATGACCTTCGCCATCCAGCTCAATAGCCAACTTATATTTCGAGCAATAGAAATCAACTACATAATGACCAATGCTAAACTGGCGGAGAAATCGCTCTCCGTCCAACTGCTTGTTCTTTATCATTAACCACAGTGCCACTTCGGCCGCTGTCATATTCTTTCGCAACTTTCTGCGAAACGGTTTCATTTCGGGTAGGCTGTTAATCATATATTTAGTTTTTACGAACCCCTCCGTTACGCTCGTCCCCTTTAAAAGAGGACATCTGAGCAATCCGAGGTTATTTACATTTAATCAAACTTGGTGTTTATCCAAAACATGAATTCTTTTACACACATGAAATCGCAAAGCCTTTCATCCTATACCCAAACTTTCGAACTCCGATGATCTTCCCTTTCAAGGTAAGTATCCCGAAGGGGGAAGGGCTAAAACTCAGATTTATATCTAAACGCCTCCGCTACGCTCGTCCCCTTTTAAAGGGGACATCCGAGCTGTCCTAGATTATTTACATTTAATCAAACTTGGTGTTTATCCAAAACATGAATTCTTTTACACACATGAAATCGCAAAGCCTTTCATCCTATACCCAAACTTTCGAACTCCGATGATCTTCCCTTTTCAAGGGAAGTACCCCAAAGGGGGGAAGGGTTTATTATTGTTTGTTCAAGAAACCCCTCCGCTGCGCTCGTCCCCTTTTTAAGGGGACAAAACAGAAGTGCAAGAATCGGCACAAAATAGAATTTTTTCCAACTACATAATTCTACAATACTCTATTAATATGCAAACTTAGTTTATCCTTCCTTATTTCCTCCTAAGACCAACCACAAGAAAAACAATCATAAAGATTATATATACCAAAACAATCTTAGAATACATGTTAACATTTTCAATATCAGCAACACTTGCTGATTCGTATGTAAGACAAACACTGCTATTCATATACATACCAAACACAACATATAAAACATACACCGAAAAGACTATCATAGTCCATCTAAATA